>ENA-OQLI01000151-OQLI01000151.1-human-gut-metagenome-genome-assembly--contig:-NODE-151-length-105332-cov-8.400893_pt1 | contig 105332 bp, 115 predicted proteins | sample MGYA00242805_ERZ504812 | MGnify/ENA primary metagenome ERZ504812 (study PRJEB26092, sample SAMD00036430) | human gut metagenome | host: Homo sapiens | study: EMG produced TPA metagenomics assembly... | reverse complement strand
AAATTGAAAAGTACCCGGAAGAAACCGGAGAGAAAGAGAGCCGTACAAACGGATACGATATTACTTTCGACCATGTCCGGTTTTCTAACGAAAAAGGCAAACCAGTGCTGCGGGATGTTTCGTTTACCGCAAAGCAGGGACAAGTCACAGCATTAGTCGGCCCATCTGGTGGAGGCAAAAGTACCGTTGCAAAGCTGGCGGCAAAATTCTATCCGCTGGATGGAGGAAGAATACTTTTAGGTGGAACCGATATTGCCCCACTCAATTCAACCATGCTGATGAAAAATTACTCTATCGTTTTTCAAGATGTCGTACTTTTTAACAACACCATCATGGAGAATATTCGTGTTGGCAAGAAAGACGCTACGGACGAGGAAGTAATTGCTGCAGCTAAAGCGGCTCAGTGTGATGAATTTATTTCAAAATTGCCGGACGGCTATCAGACGGTGATCGGAGAAAACGGTTCTACATTATCTGGCGGCGAGTGCCAGCGCCTTTCTATTGCCCGCGCCCTTTTGAAAGATGCTCCGGTTATTCTCCTGGATGAAGCTACGGCCTCTCTTGATGTAGACAATGAAACAGAAATTCAAAATGCAATTTCAAAGCTGGTCAAAGGAAAGACGGTTCTTATTATCGCCCATAGAATGAGAACGGTCGAGGCTGCTGATAACATCATTGTACTGTCGGATGGTGTTGTAGCCGAAAATGGAACCCATGAGGAACTGATGAAGGAAAACGGGCTATACCACAGGCTGGTCGATTTGCAGACGGCTTCTGCAAATTGGAAGTTAAGCGTTTAATTCGTAATAAGGAGGTACTGATGAAACTTCATGCGTCCGGGGAGGACTACCTGGAAACCATCCTTGTTCTCCAAAAGAAACTCGGTATGGTACGCTCCGTAGATGTGGCCCGGCACATGGAGGTGTCAAAGCCCAGCGTGTGCCATGCAGTGGCTACCCTGCGGGACGGCGGCTTTCTCACAATGGACGAGGATCACTTTCTCCATCTGACCGATGTAGGCCGCGAGGTTGCTGAAAAAATCTACGAGCGTCACTGTTTTTTCACTGAGCAGCTTATTGCCGCAGGTGTTGACCCCACGACTGCGGAGGCCGACGCCTGCCGGATTGAACACATTATCAGCGATGAGAGCTTTTCACGGCTGAAAGAGGCAGCCGCACAAGACCAAGAATAAACCGAATAAGCCAAGCTATCCTGCCCCGCCAGACGGGGAAAGAAAAAAACCGTTGCAGGGCAGGTAGCTTCGTGCGCCCATAATGGATTTTCAGGGTACTGCGGCGGTTTTGAGTAACATCAAGGCCGCCGTTCCTTATACAAAGGAGTGACGCCTACACGCTGACACGGCGGCTTTAGGAGGGAGCCGCCATGAAGCACACTGACCGCCGACAAATTCAGACGATATTTGCACTATCGTCAAAAAAATCCCGGCCACCGAACAGGCCCCGTCTGGCAGCCAGTGCGAAAATTGTCATAATGTAACTGAATACCGTGTTTTTTGCGCTCGAATAGCTTTCTGCTGTCCGGGCGCTTTTTCATACCTATGGGGCCGGAACATCGGGCCAACATGGCCCGAACCCTGTCCCCGGTGTCGTTCCCCGCCGCCCCGTTCAGATTTTCCCGCAAAAATCTGAACGGAGGAAAGGCAGATGGAAGTCACCATCCGCAATATCAAGAGGAAGATGTCTGACCTGCAGAAGATGACGATTGAGGAACAGAAGAAAGCGGTCCGGGCCGGGTATGACATGGACATCATACCTACTGATCTTGCGACTTATGGGGAAGAAGCAAAAAATCTGCTGCAGGATTTACAGAGCCGCAATGAGCGTATGTTTCTTGTGACGGTACTTGTGGAGAATATCGCCCCTAAGCGCCAGAAATTATTTAATGATATATTTGCTGCCTCCGGTGTGGCCCAGAAATATAACTGTGACATTGAGGATTTGCGTACCCGGCTGGATGACCTGTGGAACGGGATGGATCAACTGCTCCGGGGATTTGCGAATATTTCATAAACAAAAAAGAAACCCCGTTGCTTTCCAGTGACCGACACGGTAGAATTTTTGTAAGAAGATGAGAGATGAGCAAAACGTATTGACTTAAATTTGGGGTTTGGCTGTCAGTACGAGAAAAAGGAAAGAAAAATATTTTTATGCATAGCAAAGCTGACGTAAGTCCAAAACCTACGCAAATCATACAAGATGAAGTTAAAAAACTCATGCAATACGCTTCACCGTTTTTATCTTGCGGTATGACTGGCCGGAACGGGTAGTGATGACAGCTACCGCAACAGCCAATAAACTGATATGGGCAAATGTATTTAGGTTGGCAACGGAAGTTTGATTCCTCACCCACATCCGTTCCTGTCCCGTGCTTTTGAACCGGGAATTATAACGCTCACATTCTGTACGGAGAGAATAGTTCTTTTTAAAAGAGATGCTCTCTCTGTCGATGGAAAGCCTCAGATCATCAGGAAGAGTCATGTACTTCGTACAGCCGCGATGCCTTTTTCCATTATAAAAGTTTTGGTGATGGCAAGGGCAGTCCGCATGCTTAGAAGATTTTAAAGGACAGCAGAATTTCTGCCGTGTACGGCCGTTGTCTGAGAATGTTCCATCTTTCCACATGGCAAGTCCGGCTTCACAGATTGGATTTCCTTGCGGAAGGAGTTTTGGGTTTTTCGTATTGCGCTTGTTCAGAGGGATGATACATTCGCCCTGATAAAGAGAATGCACTTGATGATAGATATTTTTTACATCATAGCCCTTGTCTGCAAGAAAAGTACACTCTGTCACGGGAAGAAAAGAATGGGTACTGGCAAGGATATCCAGAGCAACAGAGGAATCATGGATATCAGCGGTTGTTGTGAGCTCGTAAAGGGGAAGCCCGGAAATACAGTCTACAAGCACATGGTTTTTGTAGCCCCAGTAGAACGCATAATTCTTTTCATTCAGCTTGTTTGAGGCGGTATGGACGCCAAGCTTGCAGTCCCGGTCAGCGTTGGGCTGCTTGTCAGGCTTGAACCTATCCGGGAGAAATGACTTCAGGTTGTTTTGGGAAGTATTAGCGGCGACCGGAGTAGAATCCAACCCGATAAAAGAAGTGTCTACAATCCCCTGGCTGGCAAGAAGGAGTACCTGTGATTCCATGATATTAGAAAGAACTGAATGATCAAAGTTTTTCAGGAAGCGGTCAAATGTCCAGTAAGAAGGAAGCGGTGCCGTAATATCAAAGCCACAGTAGTGGGCAATAAGAAGGTTGTTATTAAGGTAGTCGACCAGATCGGTAATCATAGAAAACCCTTCGCATTTCATCACGATGAAAGCACAGATCATGGAATGAGAGGAAAAGCCCCTGCGACCAGTATGCGGATACTCCTGAACAAAGGACAGATCGAGACTAAGGAAAAGGGAGTCATAAAATCTGGCGGCAGGCTGGGAAGTAAAAAGGCGGATATCTTGGATGATTTCTTGACGATAGATAGCAATCAGCTCCTTTCAGGTAGATTGATGTTGACAACTTAATTATACCATCCGGAGCTGATTGTTTCTATAAATCCATAGTGATAAAGAGGTTTGCCATGCCTCGCAACCCCGCATAAATACTGAAGATGTGGAGTTTTGCTCATGGCTATAAGAAGATAGAAAAGGAGGCGGGTCTTATGAGGCTGATCTTGAAATTTATAGCACTCCCCTTTATGCTGGCTACGGGAATCCTTTATCTGGTATGTAAGTTCCTGGTACTGGCTTCCGGCGCGGTGTTGGGGATCATATCGGGGATTGTCTTTCTGGCGTCACTTATCTTGTTTTTTACTGCTGGATTGTGGGCGGGACTTTCGTGGCTGGTGATTGCATTTCTTATCAGCCCTTATGGTCTGCCGATGGCAGCAGCCTGGCTGGTTGGACTGATTGGTGGTTTGAACGGAGCGCTGAGGGATTTTGTTACAGGTTGAGTAAAATAAATGTGCGGGCGGGATGCTGATTGGTGTCCTGCCCGGATTTTTATCTGTTTTTGAGTTTGTTCAAAGTAGTTGTGATTTCTACGATTTTGTGCATATCTGAAAATGGCGCCTGCTTTCATTATTTGACGAGATTGACATTTGGAATAGAAATGATATAATATAATCGTATATAAGATGTAAAATACGGATATAATATATCAAAAAGGAGGCCGGAACATGAAACAGACTTATGCGAATTTTATATGTGGACAGCTCGCTGGGATTCCGGTTGGAACTCCAATCTATACCGGGCAGATTGCGGGGATGATTGCAACAGAATATAAGTTACAAAAAAAAGAAGCGTCTGCCGCTGCTGCTGTAACAGTAAAGCGGATTTTGGACGGTGGGATGATGCCGGAGCTGCGGTGCTATCAAAAGGGAATCTATTACCGTACTGCGGTTACACCCTTTGGTGAGACAGGGATCAATAAGGAACGTCTGATTGCAGATAAATATCTTCTGCCGGATATTGGATACGAAACTGGTCTTACACTCCTTCACAGGCTGGGGCTGACTTCGCAGATGCCCCGTGAAAGGGTATTGGCTACCAATGTGGCAAAGGATTGTATGAGGAAAGATAAAAAGTTGGGAGTTGTGATTAGACCGCCAAAAGCTACTGTGACAGCAGGGAACAAGGATTACCTGCAGATATTGGATGCACTGGATTTACTGGAAAAGGCGCCGGTGGATGAAGAACATCCTTATGAAGTGGTCGCGGGCTATATTCAGAAAAAAGGGTTGCATTATCAAATCTTGTTGGCTCTTGCTGATCAGTATTATAATCATAATACGGTGCTCCGCCTGGCACACACCGCAAATATGGGAGGAACTGCGATATGAAACTGCATGAGGATAAAAATGCTTTCCGGCTTCTTCTTGACAGTATACATGAGAGGAGTGGATACCGGACAGATGTACTGGAAAAAGATTACTATGTTCTTTTGATTTTGCAAGAACTGGCTGGTTTTCAGACTGCTGGACTTCCTGCCTACTTTAAAGGAGGAACCGCCCTTTATAAAGCATTGAGGACAACGAACCGGTTTTCAGAAGATATAGATTTATCAGTTGATACCAGAGAGTGCAGCCGGACTCAGAATGACAAGCGTCTGGAGCGTGCGGCAAAGAAATATGTTTCGCTTCCCAGGGATGCGTCTCAGGGCCGGACGAACCGGTCAGAAGTCATTGCGGTTTATACGTATGATCCGGTTACAGTGTTTGATGAAAATGATGCTTTGCAGCGTTTCGGAAAATTAAAAGTGGAGGCAACTTCTTTTACGATCAGTGAGCCGGTAGATACATTGGAGGTATCAGCTATGCTTTATGATCTGGCGACAGAAAAACAAAAAGCTGTCCTGGAAACAGTGTATGGCGTGAAACCCTTCTCTGTCCAGACAATCACGCTGGAGCGCATCTTCATTGATAAACTCTTTGCGGCAGAGGCATATATACGAAACTCCGAGGTGAATCACCGGGCATTTGAAGCAGCGAAGCATATTTATGATCTTGCTGTTATTGCAGACCATCCAAAGATACAGTTGCTTCTGGCTGATGAGGAACGGTTAAGGAATCTTATAGAAATCCGTATGACAGAGGAAATGGAGAGGCTTGACGGTATCCCTGGAATTTGCCCGTCAGATTTTATTTTCTTTACACAGTCTGGCAGTAATGAGGCGGTTCGCAGAGCCTATGAAACTATGCAGAATCAGTACGTCTTGCGGGATTGCGACAGAATAGATTTTCATATAGCGGTAGAGGCGTTGACTAAGATTTATAGAAAATTGCTGGAGAATCCTGCATGGACAGATTATAAAATGACAAAAAATTAATTAATGGTATGAGAACAGGGTACCGCTTGGTCGCGGCACCCTGTTTTAGTTATGGAGGGATAACAATTTGAAGGAGCAGATACCACTTTATTCATACTCAGGTGAATATGCCTATGAGCATGGGGAACTAAAACAATTCCATGCTTCTTATCAGGCTAACGTTGCTTGCAAAGAGGCAATCGAACAGGCCATTTCCGACCATTATGGAAACAATCGCCTTGATGCCTCCTGTGTGGATCAGGTTGTGGAGCGTTTTGGATATGAGAGGGTCTTTTATGTCCTTGCGAATACCGTGCAGCGGAAGAAATGGGACGGGCGTATTTCCCGCGATAATAAAGAATGGGCGAAAACAGTGCAGGTCACTCCTGGTTATGGTGGCGATAAAAACGCTTATTTTGTTGTGGACCGCTGTAATCCCGGATTGACGGATTTATTTATCACCATTGCCCGGAAGAATCACGCACTGGAGCAGGAGAAGAAACCTTCTGTGCGGGACAGCCTGAAACGGAACAACGGGCGGCAGGAACATAAGGCAAAACCAAAGGTACATGGCGGACCGGAGCGTTAAAGGGGGATTGCATAAGGAGGTGAGAGGATGGCAACCACACGGCTGATGCCGTTGCATATCGGTAAGGGGCGGGATATTTCCACAGCGATTGCGGACATCATTGATTATGCAAAGAATCCGCAGAAAACTGATTTTGGGAAACTGATTTATGGCTATGAATGTGATACCCGGACTGCGGATGCAGAGTTTCTTCTTTCTAAACGTCAGTATTTGAACCTGACCGGCAGGAACAGAGGCGCAGACGATGTGATCGCCTATCATCTCCGGCAGGCATTTAAACCAGGGGAGATTACGCCGGAAGAAGCGAACCGGATCGGACAGGAGCTTGCTCTGAAACTGACAAAGGGCAATCATGCTTTTGTTGTCTGCACCCACATAGACAAGCACCATGTCCATAATCATATCATTATCAATTCCACGGCGTTGGACTGCCAGAGAAAATTTCGCAATTTTTGGGGCTCTACGTGGGCGATCCGGCGTATGAATGACCGGCTGTGCCTGGAGCATGGTCTGTCCATTGTAGAGAATCCAAAGCCGAGCCGCAGTCATTATGGGACATGGTTGGGCGATCAGAAACAACCATCTCATCAGGAGCAACTACGATGGGCTATCGATGCAGCTTTAGAAGAAAAACCAAAGGACTTTAAAGAATTTTTGAAAAAGCTGGAGGCAGCAGGCATTGAAGTTAATCGGGAGCGAAAGTATCTCCGTTTTCGCCTGTCACCGGAGGATAGATATACCCGATGTGATACGCTAAAGGGGGATTATATGGAGCAGGCGATTAAAGAAAGAATTTCCGGTACACGGATGTCAATTCCCCGCCGTTCTTCTTTGAAAAAGCCGGTTTCTAAAGTTGGTATGCTGGTTGATATTGAGGCGGCTGTCCGGTCCGGCAAAGAACCGGGCTATGAGCGTTGGGCGAAAGTGTTTAATTTAAAGCAGCTCTCCCAGGCAATAGTCTGGCTGAAAGAGCATGGGGATATGAGCTATGAAGATTTACGGGAACAATCAGATACCATAACCGCTATGTTCAACGAACTGTCGGTGAGGATCAAGGAATTGGAATCACAGATGACAGCCAATGGAGAACTGCAGAAACAGATTGTTAACTATGCGAAAACGCGGGCAGTCTATGTGGAATACCGCAAGGCAGGGTACAGTAAGAAATTCAGGTCCGCGTATGAGGCAGAAATCCTTCTTCATCAGAAGGCGAAGAAATATTTTGACAGCCTGGGAATTACAAAACTTCCATCTGTGAAATCCTTACGGGAAGAATATGCCGGGCTTTTGGAACAGAAACGGAAAGCCTATGCAGCTTATAAGCAGACCAGAGAAGATATGAAAGAAATATATAATGTCCGGGCAAATGTAGAGTACCTGCTAGGAAAAAAAGAACCTGATACAGTACAGATTCAAGAACAGCGGTATAAAAGCAAATAAAAACAGAGCGTCTTTGTGAAAGAGCTCTGTTCAGTCGTTTTTTATATAAATCATCAATTCGCCGATTTCTATGTTTAGATAATGGCAGAGTTTACAAACTAATCCGGCATCGATTCGTTGAAATTCATTTCTGCAATAGCGGTTGAAGTTGGCGCGTGGAATATCCAAATCCTTGCAGATTTGATTTTTGGAAATGCCTCTTTCTTTTAACAATTTTTCTATTTGAAATTCAATTTTTCCATAATCCATGATACTGCCCCTTTACTATGATAAGACCATTATATATAATGATTGTCTGAAACATAATTCACTATACAGTACCTTACTAAATAGATACTACTGTGCATGAAGGGGATAGGGAGAGATGAAGATTATTAAAAATTTTTTCGATGTGTCTAAACGTGAAATAGAAAAAGAACTGGAGGAAAAGAAAGAAGAAAAAATGCCGGAGGAGTTGCAGGCCGAGGCGGAGAAAACAAGAGCAGAAGGGCAATACCTGTTTGAAAAATTAAAAATGTTGGAGCAGCAGACTGTGTTTGTCCATAATAAAGAAAAATATGAGAATTTTGAGCTGCTTTATAAAGGCGCATTGATTGTTGCGGAATGTTTGGATTTGAATGTTGAAATCAGTACGGAAAATGCTTACCATGCTACAATTCAGTTTACTACTGAGAATTTCTTTTTGGTGAAGGATGCGGCACAAGAAATCCATTTGATAGTAGGCATGTTATTTGCATTTGCGGATGAAGCATGGATTAACTGGAAGGACGGATTGCTTAATATTACATTCTTCTTTCAGATCAATGATATGGTAAGAAGGTAGTAGGCAGTAGAGAAAAGTTTTCAGTGTTCCAACGGAACGCGCAGCCATCGCCGGAGGCGATGATCTTAGGGGTTTGGGGATATGTCACCAACAAGCATTTTGGCAGGAATACCGGGAACGGAATCCTGCCAAAATACGCAATCTTACGGAAGATTGCATTGCTTGCCAATCTGTGAAAACACTATTATTCAATTTTATATAGTCAAAAAAGTTTTTGTCCAATCGGTTAAAAAATGGCACTTTGGAGAAGATAAAGTATTTCCTTTTTATTATACTTGAATAGAACGCCTTGGCAGGCGTTACATTTAAGTACGCAGGTTAGGTAGAGCTAATTTCTGCGAACATAAGGAGGAAAATCTATGTCTGAACAAACCCCAAATTTAAAACTCACAGGAAAAGACCTAATCAATATTGGTATCTTTTCTGCGATCTATTTTGTACTTAGTTTCATAGGTATGTTTCTTGCTATTATTCCAGTGCTGTGGATTATAATGCCCGGAATCATTGCGATTCTTGCTGGCATTCCCTTCATGCTTCTTTGTGCTAAAGTTCAGAAACCCGGAGTGCCTTTACTCATGGGCCTGATTACCGGTCTGCTCTACTATGTTACCGGACAATTTACAATGGTTATCCTTGCAACATTTGTAATAGGCTGTGTATTGTCTGAAATTGTTCGATGGAGATCAAAATATGGAAGTTTTAAGTGGAACACAGTAGCATTTATTTTATTCTCTTATGGCATGACTGGTTCTCCACTTCCAATCTGGCTATTTAAAGATAGCTTTTTTACTCAGATCGCAGATCAGGGTATGCCGGAGGCTTATGTAACTACAATGGAGTCATTATCTTCTATTCCAATGTTTGTTGTTATGATTCTAACGCCTATTATCGGTGGATTGATTGGAGCTTATCTTGCGAGGGGGATATTTAAAAAACATTTTAAGAAAGCGGGCATGATTTGAAATGATAAAAGGAAAGCACCATTGTTTATTGCAGCTTGACCCCAGAACAAAAATACTATTGTTACTTGTCGCAAACATTCTTCTTTTTTTTGGCAGTTCATCAGAAGTAACTTACATTTATATGGCTGTATTGGCAATGGTGCTTTTGTTATCTGGGTGCTACAAATCGCTTTTGGCATTTGGTGCCATTGGAACACTTTTTATAAGTATCAATTACTGGATTTTTCCGATTGCCCCCAAAGTATTCACCATGATATTTTCCATATCTGTGAATTATACCCTGAAAATGTTTCCCTGCTTGATGTCAGGTGCCTTGCTGATTTCCACAACATCATTGCACGATGTTGTATTGGCAATGAGAAAATGCCATTTTCCACAAAAGTTGATTATCACTCTTTCCGTGACGATACGCTATTTCCCGGCAATTTTTGAAGAAATTAAGCACATACATAATGCAATGAAGCTGCGGACAATTCCATTTTCAGAAAAAATCGAGTGTTTTGTTGTTCCTTTTATGATGGCCGCTTCAACAACTGTTGAAGAATTATCAGCGGCAGCAGTCACCCGCGGCATTGAAAATCCTGCTCCAAAAACGAGCATTACACAATTAAAATTTCATTTAGTAGACTATCTTATTCTTTTCATTGAAGCGGGTTTTACCGTTGCTGCTTTTATGCTATGATAAAGGGGGATTTTATGATTGAAATAGATAATGTAAGTTTTTCCTATACCAAAGAGAAAAATACTTTAGAAGATATTGACCTTACGATACCTCAAGGAGAACTTATCTTGCTTTGCGGGGAAAGCGGCTGCGGGAAAACTACGATAACAAAATTGATTAACGGCTTAATTCCTCATTTCACTGCGGGCGAACAATTAACAGGTGCAGTTCGGGTTGATGGAACTACGGTTTCTGATACCAAAATGTATGAACTTGCCAAAGTCGTAGGCTCTGTATTTCAGAATCCAAAATCACAGTTCTTCAATCTGGATTCTGACAGCGAAATTTCCTTTGGCCTGGAGAATGAAGGGCTTCCGCCGCAGGAGATTCAAATGCGGGTAACTCAGGCTGTTCAGGATTTGAACATCAGTCATCTCGAACATCGGAATATTTTTTCTATGTCTGGGGGAGAAAAACAGTCTCTTGCTTTTGCCTCTGTTTATGCCATGCAGCCAAGTGTTTTTGTTTTAGATGAACCGTCTGCCAATCTGGACGCACCAGCCATAGAAACACTGCGAAGGCAAATCAAGCAGGTCAAGAAAAATGGTCACACGATTGTGATAGCTGAACACCGTTTATACTTTCTTGCGGATTTAGCAGACCGAATTGTATATTTGAAAAACGGAAAAATTGAGCAGATTTGGAAACCTAAAGAATTTCTTTCATTATCTAAGGACAGACAAATTTCTTTAGGATTGCGTTCAGTCGAAATTCCTACGTTAAATTTACCGAAATCTCTATTCAGCCCCCAGCAAGCAGATTTGCTTGTAAAAAACCTTTCTTATTCTTATAAGAAAAATCCGGTTTTAAAACATGTGGATTTTTCTGCTTCATATGGAGATATAATAGGTATTGTTGGACGAAACGGCGTAGGAAAATCCACTCTTTGCCAATGTTTATGTGGATTACTCAAAAAGAAATCGGGAACAATCTCTTTTCGTGGTAAACAGCTTTCTCTAAAAGAATGTAGAAAATTATGTGCTTTCGTCATGCAAGATGTAAATCATCAGCTTTTTTCTGATAGCGTATGGGACGAATGTGAGTTATCAGCGCCGTCAGAATCGGCTGCAACGATTGAAGCTCTTTTAAAACGGTTTGATTTATTGGGGTTGAAAGATTCTCACCCAATGGCTTTATCTGGCGGGCAAAAGCAACGGCTTGCCGTAGCGACAGCAATACTTTCCCGTAAAAAAATACTTATTTTTGATGAACCCACCAGTGGCCTTGATTATCGTCATATGATGGAAGTAAGTTCTCTTTTGAAAGAACTTGGTAAAGAAGAACATATCATTTTAGTAGTTTCACATGATATAGAATTTATAAATGCAACGTGTACCAACATATTTTCGTTGCAATCATGAAAGGAGGAAGTATGTTGGAAAGAACAAATAAACGACTAATTTTAAATGGAAATTGCCGCACAATCATTGAAAACAACGAATATATGATAACTCAAGTCTCTGATCCTACTGGCGATGGACTAATGACAATGTACCATGTATTTCCCGGTGTTTCTGTTCTTTACAGTGACTTTCATATGCCTTTCTGTGAATCAGGATTTCAGACAGAATATGATATGCTTTGTATAGATCACTGTAAAGAGGGGCGTATGGAACAGGAAATGGGCAATGGTGCCTATACCTATTTAGAAGCTGGAGATTTAAAAATAGACCGACGTATTCATCATAAAGGGCACATTGAATTTCCCACCCAACATTTTCATGGCGTGACGATTGCGTTTGATATGAAAGAGGCTACAAAGAATCTGCCTTTAGAAATGCGGGATTTTCCAGTAGACTTATATGCTCTCCAGAAAAAATACTGCGACAGCAAACACCCTTTTGTTATACCGGGAGAACCAGCGATTGAACATATTTTTTCAGAGTTATATTCAATACCTCTCAATATTAAGAAGTATTATTTAAAAGTAAAAATTTTTGAACTCTTGCTTTATCTGGACGCATTAGAGCTGGCCGGAACAAAAGAAGAACGGCCTTATTTCTATAAAACGCAGGTAGAAAAGATTAAGGCAATCCGTAGTCTAATGACAGAAAATCTGACGGAACACTATACATTAGATGATCTTGCCAAAAGATTTGATATACCGCATACAACGATGAAAAGTTGTTTCAAATCTATTTACGGAAATTCTATTTTTGCATATATGCGAGAGTATCGTATGAACTATGCCGCGAATTTGCTGCGAGAACAGAATGATTTGAGTATCGCTCAGATTGCCGGAATGGTAGGCTATGACAGCCCCGGTAAATTTAGTTCGGCCTTTAAAGCCGTTATGGGGAGTACGCCATTATCTTATCGGAAATTTCCTGTCCATGCGGTGAAGTTATGGCCGGGTGGAGAAGATGAAACATCTAAATAGCTTTATAATTAGATTGATTGGATAATTCCAGTCAATCTATTTTTTTGAAGGGACGGTGTTTCATATGAAGCAGAAAAAAGACAAATCGGATTGGCTTTCTGTTTTGTTGTCATTTGCAGCTAAAAGTAAATGGAAGATGATTTTATCCATGTTCTGCTCTCTTATCAGTGTAATGGGAGGCTTTCTTCCCTATGTCTGCCTATATAAGATTATGCAGTTATTTATCTTCGGTTCACCAACAGTTTTGGTATTTTTATTTTGGTGTGGAATAGCCATGTTGGGGTACTTCCTTTATGTGGTATTCTTCGGACTTTCAACAGTATTGTCTCATAGTGCCGCATATCATATTCTTTATGATTTGCGTATGGCGATTGCTGATAGGTTAATGAAAGCGCCATTAGGCAATGTAACAGGAAGTGCCATTGGACACTTAAAAAATATCATGGTAGAAAAAGTAGAAGGGATTGAACGCCCGTTAGCGCATATGATTCCAGAATTAGGAGCGAATATCGTTTTAGCCCTTATCGTTTTCATTTATCTATTCGTTATTGATTGGCGCATGGGATTGGCCTCTATGGTGACACTTCCTTTTGCGGCTATTCCTATGATTGTTTCCGGTAAAGGATTCAATGAAAAATACTCTGCATATATGGCTGCAAACGATCATGTAAATAGCGTAATTGTAGAATATGTATCTGGAATTGAAGTAGTAAAAACTTTTAATCAAACCACAAGTTCCTATGAAAAATTTTCGGAGGCAATACGGGCCTTTCAACGGTTTACATTAGATTGGTTTCAAAGTTCATGGAAAGCAATGAATCTTGTCATGTCTATCTTACCGACTACTTTTTTGGGAACACTTCCTGTCGGTTTGATTTTGTATAAATTTGAAATCATCACGCCCGTTGAATTGATTGTTTGCTTAGTTCTTGCTTTGAGTCTACTTCCGGTTCTAATGAAAGCGACTGCGTTTATTACGGAAATGAAGTCTATGCAATACAATGTCAGCGGTGCTAAGGAATTATTGGATATGGAAATCCTAAAGGACAGCCTGCAAGAAGTATTCCCCGCTTCTTATGATATTTCCTTTGACAATGTAACTTTCTCCTATACCGGACAAAAGGAAGATGTTGTACTGCATAACCTAAATTTTAAAATTCCGGAAAATAGCTTTACAGCTTTAGTAGGACCGTCTGGCGGCGGGAAATCTACAATCGCAAAATTGATCGCCCGGTTTTGGGATACCACGAATGGCGCTATTTATATTGGCGACACCAATATAAAAAATATTCCTCTAAAGCAGCTTTCAAATTTTGTTAGTTTTGTTACGCAGGATAATTTTCTTTTTAATTGTTCCTTAAAAGAGAATATTCGTCTTGGAAATCCCAATGCTTCTGACGAAGAAATATATGCAGCAGCAAAAGCGGCATGTTGTGATGACTTTATCACAAAACTGCCAAACGGGTATGATACATCGGCTGGTGAAGCTGGTAAATCACTATCTGGCGGAGAAAAACAGCGAATTTCCATTGCAAGAGCAATTTTGAAAAATGCGCCAATTATTATACTGGACGAAGCCACCGCTTTTACCGATCCTCAAAACGAAGAACAAATCCAAAAATCTATCGCTGCCTTAACAAAGGGAAAAACTTTATTGGTAATTGCACACCGTTTATCCACGATTCAAAATGCAAATCAAATTATTGTTCTTGAAAACGGAAAAATTCTTGACAGCGGCACACATAACGATCTTCTCAAAAACTGTGCTTTATACTGTACTATGTGGGAGGCACATATCGGCGCTAAACATTGGGCTGTTTCACAGAAAGGAGGCTGCTAATTATGTTTCATTCTATCAAAAGATTATTACATTGGGCAGGCGGTTATCGCAAAAGATTGTATTTGGGTTGTCTGTGTTCCTTTCTCAGTGTATGGTGTACTGCTATACCTATTGTGATTGCTGCATGGACTTTGGGGCTTGTGATTGCTGACTTTCGCGGAGAAAATTCTCTGGAATGGAACATTATATGGCTTTCTTTATTCGGGATTGTTATTTCCATTTTTCTCCGATATATCTTTTCTTACTGGAAAGCAAAATTACAAGAAAGCATTGGCTATGAAATTGCTGCCGAAGAACGATTAAAAATTGGTAATGTTTTAAAACGTGTTTCTTTAGGGTATTTCAGCAAAAACAGTACCGGTGATATTCTAACAGCTATTACCGGTGATTTATCCAGCCTGGAATTACAAGGCATGAAACTGATCGACGCTATTGTAAATGGATATATCAATCTTCTGGCTATTGTAATAATTTTACTTATTGTCTGCCCTATGGCAGCCCTGACAAGCCTGGTAGGTGCGATACTCTCTGCTTTAGCATTAAATGGGATCAGCAAAAAAAGCCGCAAAAATGCACCTACAAAACAAATATCACAAGAACGGATTACGGACGCTTCACTTGAGTACATTCATGGTCTGCCAATCGTAAAGTCATTTGGGCAAGAAGGCGCTTCGATTGAAGAATGGAAAACAGCTTGTGAAAAACATAAAGATATAAATTTAAAGATTATGCACGGTTTTGTGCCAAACAACTGTCTGCATTTATTTGCTCTGAAAATTGCTTCTGTATTATTGATCTTGATTTCAGGAATTTTTACGATTCAAGGCAATCTAACAATTTCAATTTTCCTGTTGATAGCTATGTTTGCCTTTATGATTTTTGGTGCGGTAGAAAATATGAATGATTCTGTACATATGCTTGGCCTAATTGATACTTCAATGGATAAACTGGAAAACATAGAAAATGCGGAATTTATTGATGAAGCCGGGCGTGATTTTTCCATTGCTTCTTACAATATAGATTTTACAGATGTTTCCTTTGGATATGGGGAAATAGAGGTATTACACAATCTGTCTTTCCAGATTCCTCAAAATACCACAACTGCAATCGTTGGTCCGTCTGGAAGTGGGAAATCTACCATATGCAATCTGATTACCAGATTTTATGATGTAAACAGCGGCTCTGTTAAAATTGGCGGGCATGATGTACGAGAGTTTACCTGCGATAGTCTGCTGAAAAATATTAGTATGGTGTTTCAGAACGTATATTTATTTAACGATACAATCCGAAATAATATCAAGTTCGGTAAATCAGACGCAACCGAAGATGAAATTATTGAAGCAGCTAAAAAGGCTTGTTGCCACGATTTTATTATGGCGTTGCCTGAAGGTTACGATACCATGATTGGAGAAGGAGGTTCTTCTTTGTCAGGGGGAGAAAAACAACGTATTTCTATTGCCCGTGCAATACTAAAAAACGCACCTATTATTCTTCTTGATGAAGCGACTGCAAGTATTGACCCAGAAAATGAACATCTCATTCAACAAGCTATCAGCGAATTGATACAAGGTAAAACAATCGTTACTATCGCGCACAGATTGGCTACTATCGAAAATGCCGATCAAATATTAGTTGTCGATCATGGAAAAATTGTTCAGAAAGGTACACACGATCAGCTTATCCAGCAAAAAGGCATTTATAGAAGTTTTATTAACATTCGTGAGCGTGCAGAAGGCTGGAGTATTGTTTGATATGAAAGACCTATTTATGAAAGGGGGATATGCTATTTGTCCTTAACTTCATCAATGGAGGATTATTTAAAAGCAATCTTAGTCCTTCATCAACAACATGGTTATGTTCGCTGTATAGATGTCGCAGACTATTTAGGCGTTAGCAAGCCTTCTGTAAGCAGAGCAGTAAAGGAACTCACAAAATCCGGCCATATCATTAAAAAGGACGGTACTCTTTATTTGACGCAGCAAGGCCGACAATATGCTGAGCAAATATGTGAACGGTATCAATTCTTCACAGCAAGGCTTGTAGACGCTGGAGTAGACCGTAAAACTGCGGAGCATGACGCTTGTAATATTGAACACGTTATTAGCCAGGAATCTTTTCAAAAAATAAAAGATTCTTTGGAGAGCAAAGGAGGTGGTGATAGCATGGGAAATTAGTTGTGTTGGATTTAGAGGATTCCGGCAGGCAAATCGGTGAAAAACTGTTTGCTTTGCTTTCTCCCAACCAAAAGAAGGAGCTGGCTCAGTTTGTACGTGACTATGAGGCCGGAAATATCCCGGCTGATGTTCCTGGTACAACATTCTTTCGAGGTCAGTATTTTATCTCATCGCAGATAGCTCAGGCGTTAACGGAAATCCGGGTAGGTGATTTATATTTCTGTTTAGAGCAGCGTCTTATTACTGTGCAAGGTCAGATGATTCTGCTGACGGTCAAGGAATTTGACATTCTGGCCTTGCTTATCATGCATCCCAGGAGAGTATTCACTTACGAGATGATTACGGAGCTTGTGTGGCAGGAGGATTATGCGACTTATTCTCGTAAGGCAATCGTCAATCACGTTAGTAACTTGCGAAGAAAACTAAAAAAATCTGCAACTATACCGGACTATATTAAAAGTGTCCACAGTATCGGTTATAAATTTGATCCGACACCCTAATTTTTACCGCCTCTTGTTTCAAGGGGCTGCTTTTCCAGGAAAGGTTGAAAACAGGTTTTAGCTAGATATATTTGCCGAAAAATGTTTTGGAATAGATAAGAAAAAGGTCGTTTCTGGACAAAATACTGGAAAATGTTTCCTATAATGTCTCCTAAATAAAAGGAAGGTGAGAAAGATGTAGTTTAGCTGTCCTTCCTTTGCGAAAGGAGGACAGAGGAAATGCTGCCGAGGTCAGGCCACCGGCCTCGACGATGCCGGTCATGTAGAGTATCAGGCCCCGTAATCCAGGACAGGATTGCGGGGCTTTTCCGTTCGACAAAAGATGACATATTCTGTTATCTTCTTTTACAATTCTATAATAAACGGCATGAGTGCGCGTCTGTCCTTTGGCAGGCGCGCCTTTTTCTATATAGGGCGAGAAATAAAAACAGTCCTGTTTATATCAGGTGTCGTTCGCCACCTCTGATTTCGATTTGCTCATCAACCCACTCAAAAATCGAAATTGGAGGATTACCATTAAAGAAATAAATCTAAGGGAGTTCTACCCGGAAATGTATCATAATGATTATTTTATCAACTTACCGGATGAGATTGTGGATGTGCTGGAGGAATACCGGCGGAAAGAAATTGCATATCATCGTCGTACATATCGGCACAAGGCGCAGTATTCCCTGGACTTTGGGAACAATATTGAGTGCGAGGCTGTTCTTGTTACCCCGACACTGCAGGAGATTGTTGAGCAACACATGGAGGAAGAACGTGTTTATGAAGCTATTTCTACTTTGCCGGAGAAACAGCGCCAACGGGTGTACGCTCATTTTATCCTGGGAATTTCTATGGCAGATATTTCCAGAATGGAAGGTACTTCTGTCAGTATGGTCCATGAAAGTATCCACCGTGGACTTCGCCGGTTGAAGAAAATTTTAGATGAAAAACTTTAAAAGCCCCGAATGGATACCCTCTGAAATGTCACTATTTATAGAAGGACAATTCTTATTATACCGAAACTTAGATAAAGCTCATATATGAAACTTTCGGTATAATCTAAGATTCGGTATATCAAATGGTATCATGAATTCCTGATAACGAATTTATGCAAAGTTCATTTCTGGACTTCTTTTTTTTAAAAAATGGACTTGACATTTCGAATGCTGTTTGCTATTATATCAGTGATATATATCACTGATATATATCACTGATATAATACTCGGATATGCTATATGGTTGTTATAAGGAGTGTGATTTTATGACGGAGTGTTCTGCAACCCAAAATAAAATATTGGAAATTGGAAAAAAAGAATTTCTTGCTAAAGGCTTTAGGGGGACCTCCCTTCGTGGCATTGTTAAAGAAGCTGGTTTTACTCAGGGGGCTTTCTATGGATATTACCCGGATAAGGCTTCTCTTTTTAACGCATTAGTGTCTGAGGCCGCAGATAGTCTTATGGAACAGTTCAAAGCCGCGCAACAGGCACATTTTGAGTTAATACCGGAGGATAAAGCGGCCAAAAGCAGGGAACTATCAACGGATTATTTGAACAATTTTATTAACTTTATCTATGACAATTTCGATGCTTTTAAGTTAGTGGTTTGTTGTTCAGAAGGAACAAAATACGCAACTTATATTCATGATCTGGTGGAAATTGAAGTTGCCCAGACAGAAATCTATTATGAGCAGCTTCGCCAGCTTGGCAAGTTGGAAGGAACTATCAGCCGTGAACTCCACCACATGATCACAAGCGCCTATTTCACCGCTGTTTTTGAAACGGTGGCTCATGATATGACGAGAGAGCACGCAATTCAATATGTAAATGAGCTTGCCACTTTCTTCAACTGCGGCTGGGATGGCCTGTTAAGGCTCAAATGAGCCTTAATTTTTTACCCATACGGTTAGCTTGTTCTAACTAATAAAATTCAGGAGGTTATTATCATGAACAAAAAATCACAGAAACTGCAAACACGAGATTTTATTTCTGTCGGTATCTTCTCGCTTATTTATGCGGCTGTCGCATTCATCATCGGTGGGATTGCGCAGATGACACCCATTACTTTCCCGTTTATGCCGATGATCGTAGCTTTATTTACAGGAACCGTATTTATGCTCTACATAGCAAAAATTCCCAAAAGAGGAGCTATCACAATTCTTGGAATTATTTCAGGTATTCTTTTATTTATTACCGGGATGTTCTGGATGATGTCAGCATTTTCTGTGGTGTTGGGTATTATCGCAGATTTCATCTGCGCATCCGGTGGATTTAAATCCTTTAAAAAGAATATGGCGGCCTATTGTTTATTTGCGCTGTCTCCTATGGGAGCCTATGTCCCAATGGCAATTATGCCGACACAGTTTGATGAGTTTATGAGCAAAAAAGGAGATGTATCTTCTTTTTCTAGTGTAATTGATTCCATTGGCGCAAACTGGTGGGCTATTCCGGCGATGCTGCTTGGGACAATTCTCTGTGCTTTCATTGGCAGCTTTATTGGCAAAAAACTGCTGAAAAAGCATTTTGAAAAGGCGGGGATTGTTTAAATGAAGATAGATCCCCGCACAAAATTACTAATTTTAGCTATAACAAGTATTTCCGTCTTTCTGAATGGGAGTATTACGATTGAGTGTATTTTTGCCGCATTACCTTTTCTGCTACTGCTTAGTACAAAGAAGATTTATACGGCTTTAAAATATGCGGCGTTGTTTCTTGTGTTACTGGCAATTCAGTTTTGGCTTGTTCCCTTATTGCCAGTGAGTGCCGGCGGCATTATTTATATGTTTGCGGTTTATATTCGCAAGCTGATTCCCTGCTTTATGTTAGGAAGTCTGCTTATTTCAACCACGCGTGTCAGCGAATTTTTAGCTGCGGTTGGAAAGCTCCGCTTGCCGAAAGGGTTCACGATTTCTCTTTCTATTGCCCTGAGGTATTTTCCTACGATGGGGGAAGAATGGAATTCGATTAAGGATGCAATGGCTCTGCGGGGGATACCTGTAACAGCCGCAGGGATTCTCCGCCATCCTATGCGGACGATGGAGTATACTTATGTCCCCATGCTGGTATCTGCTTCTAAAATATCAGATGAAATTACACAGGCCGCCATTACAAGAGGCATTGATCATGTACAAAGACGTACCTGCATGGAAACAGTTCGTTTTCATGTGATGGATATGCTGATTTTGGTTGTGTATATAACCGTGATTATTCTTGCGTTCCTGGCAAATGGAAAGGGGTGGTTCTGATGATTTCTTTAAAAAACGTTTCCTTTTCTTATGACGGGCAGGAGAATAATGGGCTGCATAATGTTTCCCTTGAGATTCCAAAAGGACAATGTGTTCTGCTGTGCGGGGAAAGCGGCTGTGGAAAGACCACAATTACACGCTTGATTAACGGGCTTATTCCACATTTTTTCAGCGGAGAACTGTCAGGTGAAATTTCTGTATGCGGGCTGGATGTAACGAAAACCGATATTGCGGATATTTCAGACTATGTAGGCTCTGTTTTTCAGAACCCACGCACACAGTTTTTTAATACAGATACAGACAGTGAAATTGTGTTCGGTTTGGAGAATCGGGCTTTGCCGCAAGAGAAACTAAAAAAGAGCCTTGAGAAAACCAGCCGCGAATTAAATTTGTCTGCACTCCGTAAAAGAAATATTTTTGAACTTTCGGACGGTGAAAAACAGAAAATCGCTTTTGCTTCTGTTTATGCAACAGAATCAGAAATTTTTGTCTTAGACGAACCATCCTCTAATCTGGATATGGGAGCTATTGAAGATCTGACTGATCTGCTTCAAAGAGTGAAAGCGCAGGGAAAAACGATTATTATTGCGGAACACAGGATCTGGTATCTGATGGATGTTGCGGATCGTGTTGTTTATATGCACGGTGGGAAAATTCTGAAGGATATGACGCTTAACGATTTTCAGGCATTGCCCGAAAGTGAAATTCTTGCCAGGGGGCTTCGGTGCAGAAGCCTGTCTCATGTTAAGAAAACTGCTATTGCTCCAAAAACAAGCAGCAATGAGTTAGAAGTGCAGGGAATATCAGTCCGTCTTGGAAAACGGACAATCTTTCAAGATCTGAGTTTTACTGCTCATGGCGGAGAAGTCATTGCTGTTGTTGGGAAAAACGGTGTGGGAAAAACAACGCTTGCCCGTGTCCTGTGTGGATTACAAAAAAATGATAGTGGGGCTGTATTGCTACAGGGAAAGGCTCTTGCGGAGAAACAGCGGAGAAAGTGTTCTTACATGGTTATGCAGGATGTGGGGCATCAACTGTTTACGGATAGCGTAGAAGCCGAGTGTTTGCTTGGTGTGAAAGCCCCAGACACCGCAAGAGTTGAAAAGGCGCTTGAATGGCTTGATTTGTTGGATTTCAAAGACCGGCACCCACTCTCCCTTTCGGGGGGACAAAAGCAGCGCCTTGCCGTAGCGGTCAGTCTGCTTTGCGAAAAGGAGTTATTGATTTTTGACGAACCCACTAGTGGGCTTGATTTAAAAAGTATGCAGGAGGTGGGGAGGCTTGCAAAAGAATTGTCTGCACAGGGGAAGATACTGCTGATTATTACCCATGATTATGAATTTATCCAGACGATTTGCTCTCGTGTGCTGGTCTTAGAGGATGGGAAAATATCAGACGATTTATCTGGAACCATGCGCGGAACGGTTTTAGAAAAAATGAAAGGAGCAGAAAATGGAACAGAAAAAAAATAACACATTCAGTTGGGTCCTGCGGTTTGCAACACAGTGCAAAGGGAAAATGACAGCCTCTGTCTTACTGGCGGTACTTGGCTCTGTGTGTGGGATTGTACCCTATTTTGCGGTTTCGCGGATTGTGATTCAGATTTGTGGACAGAATTATGACCTTACTTCCATTGGTTTCTGGGCGCTTACCGCACTTCTCGGCTATCTGGGGAGCACCTGGTTTGGAACGGTTTCTACCATACTTAGCCATCGTTCGGCTTTTACGATTTTAAAGAATATCCGGACGGAGTTGACAGCGAAGCTCTCCCGTGTACCCATGGGTTATATTCTGGATACACCTTCCGGTAAATTCAAAACCCTGCTGGTGGATACGGTGGAAAAGCTGGAGCTGCCGCTGGCGCACATGATACCAGAGCTGACAGCGAATATTCTTGTCCCGTTTCTGATGATGGTATATCTTTTTATCCTGGACTGGCGCATTGCCTTGATTTCGTTGATCACGATTCCCATCGGTCTTGCGTGCTACATGGGAATGATGAAGGACTATGCAAAGCGGTATGACCGTGTACTGACTGCGGGGAAAAATATGGATGCCGCCATTGTGGAATATATTGGCGGCATTGAAGTCATCAAGACCTTTAACCAGAGCGCCGCTTCCTATGGCAGATATGCGGATGCCGTGATGGAAAATGAAGCGGCAAAGACCACCTGGTTTAAGCAGACAAACAGCTTTTATGTGGCGGGTATTTCCATTATGCCCTCCTGTCTGCTGGGTGTGCTGCCTTTAGGCGCGTATCTGTATATACAGGGCAGCCTGGAAGCATCGGTTTTCATTACCTGTATGATCCTCGCCCTTGGATTGGTCAAGCCGCTGATTCAGGCGCTGCAATATACGGATAGTCTTGCTATGGTGGATTCCACGGTCAAAGAGATTACAGGGCTTTTGGAAACGGAGGAAATGCAGCGGCCGACAGAACGGGTAACGCTTCCCAATTCGCATATCTCTTTCCGGGATGTTTGCTTCGGATATGGGGATACGGAAGTATTACACCAGATCAGCTTTGACGCGGTGCCGGACGGTATGACGGCGATCGTAGGGCCTTCCGGTTCAGGAAAGTCAACGGCGGCACGCCTGATCGCTTCTTTCTGGGAGGCAGACAGCGGGGAAGTGCAGATTGGCGGCGTGGATGTACGGAATATTCCACTCTCACAGGTCATGGATACCGTGGCTTATGTATCCCAGGACAATTTCCTTTTTCATCTGTCCGTGAAGGAAAATCTCCGCATGGGAAAGCCGGGGGCAGAGGATGAGGAAATTGTAAATGCCGCAAAGCAGGCGAGCTGCCATGAATTTATCTCTGCCCTGCCAAGGGGATATGATACGCTGATTGGAGACGGAGGCGGGAGTCTGTCCGGCGGGGAGCGCCAGCGCATTGCCATTGCCCGGGCAATCTTAAAAAACAGTCCCGTGGTGGTGCTGGATGAGGCGACTGCTTTTACCGACCCGGAGAACGAGGCTGTCATTCAGGCGTCAATCAATGAACTGGTGAAGGGAAAAACATTGATCGTCATTGCCCACCGCCTTTCCACCATCGTAGGAGCCGACAGAATACTGGTAATGGATCAGGGGTGCGTCAAAGACCAGGGAACGCACGAAGAGCTGTTAAAGAACAGTTCCCTTTACAGAGAGCTGTGGACTGCGCATATCAGCGCAAAAGATATGGGAGAGGAGGCGTCAGCATGATTCAACTGATCAAACGGCTGTTAGATTTTTCGGGGAAACAGCGAAAGAATTTGATTGCTTCTTTTGTTTTCAGTCTGCTGGATTCTGTCTTTGAGATGATGCCCATCATGGCGATCCTTACGGTTCTGTCAAGGCTGCTTTCGGCGGCGGAGGGAGGCGTTATGCCGGTTTCCACGCTTTGGGTATCCTTTGCCATTATGGTGGTAAGCATTGCCGGACGGATCTTTTTTAACAACTTATCCTGCATTCGGAGAACGCTTGGCAGCTTTTCCATGTGTTCGGAAAAACGGCTGGAAATAGGCGAACACATGAAGCACGTGCCCATGGGGTATTTCAATGAAAACCGGCTGGGCGAAATTGTAGCCGCCGTGACGACCACCCTGGGAGATATTGAGAACAATGCCGTTATGGTTCTGGAAAAGGTGGCGGGAGGATTTATCCATGCCCTTGTCATAGGCGTCTGGCTGCTTTTTTATGAATGGCATATCGGACTTTTGATGTTTGCGGGATTGGCTGTCTCCATGCTGGTCTATGGGGGAATCCAGAAAGCGGGCAAAAGACTGTCTCCCAGACGGCAGGCTGCGCAGGCGAATCTTGTGACAGGTTTTCTGGAATATATCCAGGGAATGGGCGTTGTAAAAGCCTTTGGATTGGGAGAAATGTCGGGAAAATCAGTCAATCAGGCAATCGAGGAAAGCGCGGACGCCAACATCATTCTGGAAAGTGCTTTTTCCTCGTTGACCGGCGTTTACCAGACGATTTTCAAGCTGGCAAAATCAGCAATTTTAATCGTTGCCCCTTATCTGCTGTTGGGCGGTGAGATCACGCCTGTCAAGTGCCTGCTTCTGCTGGTGTCAAGTTTTATGATCTACTCCAGTGTGGAACTGGTGGGAAGTATGGCTTCCGTGGCCCGTGTCATTGACGCTTCCCTGGACCGTATGGATGCCGTTATGGATACGCCTGTACTGGATGAACATGGCGGGGATATTTCGCTGGATCATTATGACATTGAGCTTGCGCAAGTTTCCTTTGCCTACAGACAGGAAAATGTATTGCAGGATGTAAGTGTGACCATTCCGGAGAAAACAACCTGTGCTATCGTGGGACCTTCCGGTTCCGGCAAAACGACCCTTGTAAGCCTGATTGCCCGTTTTTGGGATGTGCAGAAAGGAAATATCCGTGTGGGCGGCCATGATGTAAAAGATTTTACCTGCGACAGCCTGCTGAAAAATTTTTCCATTGTGTTCCAGAATGTTTATCTTTTTGAGGATACGATTGAAAACAATATCAAATTCGGCAGACCGGACGCCACGCCGGAAGAAGTGATCGAGGCGGCGAAAAAAGCGTGCTGCCACGAGTTTATATCGGCATTGCCGGAAGGCTACCATACCCTTGTGGGCGAGGGCGGAGCCACTCTTTCCGGCGGGGAACGGCAGCGTATTTCCATTGCCCGCGCGATCTTAAAGGATGCGCCGATCATCATTTTGGATGAAGCGACCGCCAGTGTGGATCCGGAGAATGAGCGGGAGCTGCAGGCGGCGATTGCGGAGCTGACGAAGGACAAGACGATTCTTATGATCGCCCACAGGCTCTCTACGGTCCGGAATGCCGATCAGATCCTTGTTCTGGATAAGGGGCGGATCGTCCAGCGCGGCACACACAGGGAACTGATGGAAGAACAGGGGCTGTACCGCCGTTTCATCCAGACGCGGAAGGCGGCAATCGGCTGGAACCTCAGAAGAAAAGAGGAACTGTCGGCAAATGACGGAAACCTTTGAAATACTATAAAAATCAGGAGGAAAATTTCAATGAAAACAACGCAGAAATGGAATGTCAGGGATGTGATCACCACGGTGCTGCTAACGGTGCTGCTCATCGTCATCCAGCTTATTGTGAATATGGTCTGCATGGCCAATGATTTTGTCAGTATGGTGCTGTCCGTGGGCTTTACCATGTTTTTGTGTGCGCCTGTTTATTTCCTTATGGTAAGCCGGGTACATAAGCGCTTCGTGACGCTGGTCTACATGACCATACTGGGACTTGTGTTCCTCATCATGGGAAACTGGTATCTGCTCCCCTATTATATCATCGTTGGTATCATTTGCGAGGCGATTTTATGGAGGGATGGCTGGGAATCCAAAAAGAAAATGACGGCAGCCTGGTCGGTGGCAAGTCTGCTGTACAATGGCGTGAACCTTCTGCCTATCTGGTTCTTCTGGGATACCTACGAAGCCTTTGCACTCTCCAGCGGTATGGAGCAGAGCTATATTGACTCCTTTGTCCACTATTATACCTCCGCAGGCTGGTTGGCGTTCATCATCCTGTTCACAATGCTCGGCGGATTCCTTGGCAGTCTGGTCGGCGGGAAGCTGGTCAACAAGCATTTCAAAAAAGCGGGAGTCCTGTAATGCGCCGCGGGAATTTTGCCATTCCAGTAAAGCTGTGGGCGCTTGCCTGTACAATCATCGGCATATCTCTGACTGCGGACACGGTGCTGACCTGCGTCCTTACTGTCACGGGATTTGCCTATCTGGGAGCACAGCGCAACTGGCGGCTGCTGCGCTCCATGGCAGTTTTTTATGCGCTGCTTGGGATTCTGCTGTACCTGATCCGGTTCCATGACTTTCATCCGGCGGTTTTCTCGGAATTTTATGTGCTGATGTTCTGGACCCTGACGCCGGTGTTCCTGGTGTCCTGGGATCTCATTACCACACCGCCCGGCGAATTGGCGTCCTTTTTATCCCGTATTCACACGCCGACTCCTGTAATTCTCGGCCTGCTGGTCATGTTCCGTTTTTTTCCCACCATGAAGTCAGAGCTGCGGAGTGTCTGGCTCTCCATGCGCAACCGGGGATTGACCGCGCCGACCCAGCTTGTCAGCCACCCGGCGGCATCCTGTGAGTATGTGTTTGTACCCTTGCTGCTGCGCTGCCTGCAGATCGCCGACCAGCTCTCTGTTTCCGCCGTAGCCCGCGGAGCGGAACGGCCTGGGAAACGGGGCAGCTATTATGGAAAGAGGGCCGACGTCTGCGATTCTATATGGCTGGCGCTCTGGACTGTGGTAACGGCGGTGTTTCTTGTTGTGGGAGGTGTGCGGATATGATTACTCTGCGGAATGTGTCATTTCAATATGAGGGCTGCGGGGAGGGTGTCCATGATATCGACCTTATCGTGCATGACGGGGAATGTGTCGTGCTGACAGGTCCGTCCGGCGGCGGAAAAACGACGCTGACAAGGCTGATCAACGGTCTGGCTCCCTCTTATTATCAGGGAACGCAAAAGGGTTCCGTATCGGTAAACGGCACGGAGATTACAACACTTCCCAGTTGGAGGATTGGGCAGGAGATTGGAAGCGTGTTCCAGGATCCCAAGAGTCAGTTTTTTTCCTCGGAGCTTGCCGGGGAGATTGCCTTTGCCTGTGAAAATTATGGAATGGCGAAGCAGGAAATACGGACACGCACGGAGGAAGCGATTGCATCTTTGGGATTAGATGCGCTGCGCCTGCGCCCTCTGGATGTGCTGTCCAGCGGCGAGAAACAGCGCGTGGCGGTGGCGTCGGTCTACGCGCTGCGGCCCCACACCTATGTCTGCGACGAGCCTACGGCAAATCTGGACAGCGAGGGAGCTGCAAGGCTTGCGGACATACTCCGAAAGCTGAAAGACGAGGGAAACACCCTGATTATAGCGGAACACCGGCTGGCATGGCTGAGCGGCATTGTCGACCGTTTCGTCTATGTGTCGGAGGGAACGATCCAATGGGAAAAGACACCGGCGCAGATGAGGGAGCTTTCAGATGAGGAACGAAAACGGTACGGCCTGCGGGAAATCGCGGAAACGGAGATTTCTCTGCCGATGCTTCCCGCAAGCGCCGGGGAGGAACACCTTTTCTGCAGGAATCTGACCTGCAGGCGAAAAAAGGCCATCATTTTTGAAAACCTGAATTTCGCTCTGCCTGCCGGGCTGATTACCGCCGTCACTGGTAAAAACGGCGCGGGCAAAACTACCCTTGCCATGGCGCTGACGGGGCTGCAAAAGCCAGGCAGCGGGGAGGTCTATATCGGCGGCAAAAGTCTGTCTGCCGGAAAGCGCAGAAAAGCGGTGTGGTACAGCTCCAATGATACGGGAACCCAGTTTTTTACCACCAGCGTCACAGACGAACTGCTGCTTCATTCCGATGCTTCTCCCGGTCGGCTGGAGCGGGCCAGGGCGCTGCTGAAAACACTTGGCCTGTATGCTTATAAAGATGCGCACCCGGCCGCCCTTTCCGGCGGTCAGAAGCAGCGGCTTTCCATTGCTTGCGGGCTGTTATCCGGCAGGGAAATCCTGCTGTTAGACGAGCCCACGTCAGGGCTGGACGGGGGAAATATGCGCAAAATTGCCGCTGTATTGACAGAGGCCGCAGCCGAAGGAAAAACGATACTGGTCATTACACATGATAAGGAGCTGATGCAGTCATGCTGCAATTTTCAATGGGAGCTGTGTCAATGACTACTGGCAATAGTGTGCAGGTTGGAGCATATTATTAGCGCAACGAGTTTTCAAAAGTTAAAAATAGCTTTTTGGCAGGAAAGTTAAGAGGCAATAGCATGTGAGAGAACTTATTATGGAGAGGAATGATGGCGAGAATAAATAAAATCAAATGGGAATTTATTCTGTTATAAAAGAAGTTTATTAGTGATACTTAGAAAGAGGTGGAAAATAATGAAAGCAGAAGAAAGATGGGCTGAACAAGCAACCTATATGTATGATTTTCATATTCAGGAGCTTCAAGAAACAGGACCAGTGTGGGAAAAACTTTTGAAAAAATATTTAGGAAATATACCGGGTAAAAAAGTTTTGGATGCAGGATGTGGAACTGGTTTTTTGTCAGTTATTTTAGCTAAGAATGGGTGGAAAGTCACAGCAATAGACAACAGTTCAGATATGCTGGAACAGGCAAAAATAACTGCTGAGCAGTATGGATTATCTGAATATATTACTTTTTTGAAGCGAGATGCAGAACATACAGAGTTGACGAGTGATACATTTGATGCTGTAGTCTCTCGCCATGCTTCATGGTTATTTAGTGAACCAACAACAGCATATAAGGAGTGGTTCCGGTTACTTAAATCAGGTGGAATATTGATGAATTTGGATGCGAATTGGTGTATACCATTAGGAACTAGTGAAGCAGCAGCGCAGTTTGCGGAAGATGAAAAAGAACTAATAAAGCGGTATGGTGAGTTCCAAGATCATTACCATGATAAGGAAATGATGGCGGCTTTGCGACAACTTCCATTAGCATTTCAAGATCGCCCTGAATGGGATAAAAAGGTTTGTGAGAATTTAGGGTTCCATTCAATCGAATATGATTTTCTTTTAGATGAGGGATATTGGAATCCTTTTTTATCATTGCGGTACCGTGCTATTCCAACCTTTATGCTAAAAGCTAAAAAGTGATAGGGGGTGAAATGTTTGAGCCGGAACGAAAACAATTACTTAGGAAAACAAAACTCTCTAAAGCTGTAAAAGAAATAAACTCACTAGAACTACAGGAGAAAGTGGAAAATAGGTATGCTAAATTACTTGCTGAGAATACGTTGATTCATCCGGTATTAAAAAAGCATTTGCGACAGTCTATTTTGCCTGCTGTAGCTGTTTATGAAGTGCTATTATCTGCAGGTATTTCAAAAGAAATAGCCTTTCAGGTAATACGAAGTTCTGTGTTAGAAGCGGCAAGACCAATGACAAAAGCATTTCAGACTGCTGGAAGATTACCGTTCTTTTTTTCGCTACTTAGAAAAATGTGTTCTTTATCAGTTAGAATGGAATTTGGCGATCCAGGCTGGAAGATGGAATGGAAACGAAATGATTGTAATGGAATCGAATGGAACTGTCATGAGTGCTTTTATGTTGATAGGTTAAAGTATTATGGTGTTCCAGAGTTGGTTTCTATTTTCTGTGAAAGTACAGTTTGTTTCTACCTATCAACTAGGATTTCTTGTCTTTAATTGGAAGTAAAACAAGCGATTAAATGAGAAGAGTTATTATAGCCGAATAGGTAAAAATGCGATAAGTTGAAGATACCTTAAAGTTTTTAATAGGAGGTGGTGGACTATGGGAAATTAGCCGTTTTGGATTTAGGGGAACCCGGCAAACAAATTGGGGAAAAATTGTTTGTTTTGCTGGATGCAGAGCAACAAAGGGAGTTAACTCATTATGTTCTTACCAGGAATAAACAGGATTGCGCTCCTGCTGAAAATTCATATGTTATTTCTCATACTTCCACCCTACAGGCAGATGTAGAATTGCCATTGACAGAAATCCAAGAAGGTGAGCTATATTTTTGTTTGGAAGAAAGGGAGGTATCTATCCGAGGAGAAAAGGTGGATTTGTCAGCCAGGGAGTTTAATACTCTTTATTTATTGCTTATGAACCGAAAACGGGTAATGACTTTTGAAACCATAGCCTACCATGTGTGGGGTGAGGAATATGTTGAGAATGAGCTTACTGCGATCCATAACATAATGAGTCGGCTACGACAAAAGCTCAAAACATCCCCTGATATTTCAGATTATATTATCGGTGTGCGTGGTGTTGGCTATAAATTTGACACCACATAGCAAAAGAAGTGAAATTGCTCATTTTGAATTCATTTTTGAGTGGTTAAAAGAACATGATATGCTGAATCAAGATGGAAAAGAGATTTTGGAAATTGGTATAGACGATGATGTTTCATTGCATGAAGGATTGCTGAACAAAAGCGGCCTAGATTTCTTGAACAAATTTTATGACAAGCTAATTGCCGATTCGGAATATGATGTGTCTCGTGAAAGAGAATTAATTGAAAAATTCTTTTATTGATTTTATGCGATTATCTATTGACAGTGCGGTAAGAATATGCTATTTTATCTAAAGACTGCCGAAGACAGCAGGTGCGAAAGCGTAAGTAGAGATACGCCTGCCGAGGAGAGTTAGATTCGCGTGTTGAATTTATGAGTCCTCCATGTCTATTGGCATGGAGGCTTTTTATATTTCCTGAAAGCAGTCAAAAATCTTATAAGGAGGTATATTATTCGTGGCAAAAGTGGAATTAAAACAACCAATCGTACAGGCTATTGCAGAAGATGTCAAAGATGCAGCAAGCGTTGTGCTGGTAGACTACCGCGGACTGACAGTTGCGCAGGATACAGAACTGCGTAAACAGTTAAGAGAAGCTGGGATCACCTACAAGGTTTATAAGAACACAATGATGAAAAGAGCGTTCGAAGGAACAGATTTTGCTGTTCTGGATGAGCATCTGGAAGGCCCGAGTGCGATCGCTGTGTCCAAAGATGATGCAACAGCACCGGCAAGAATTCTCTGCAAATTTGCAAAAGACGCAAAGGCCCTGGAGCTGAAAGCGGGTGTGGTTGAAGGCACATTATATGATGTGGACGGACTGACAGAACTGTCTAAGATCCCATCAAGAGAAGAACTGCTGTCCAAGCTGCTTGGAAGCCTGCAGTCACCGATCACCAACCTTGCACGTGTCCTGAACCAGATTGCAGAAAAGGGCGGCGCAGAGAACTGCGAAGCTGCTCCAGCTGAGGAAGCGGCAGAAGAAGTTCCTGCAGCAGAGGAGGCTCCGGCAGAGGAGGCACCTGCAGCAGAAGAAGCACCGGCAGAAGAGTAAACCGGAAGAAACAAAATAACAAAAATAAAAATGGAGGAAAATAAAATGGCAAAAATGACAACAGCAGAATTTATTGATGCTATCAAAGAGTTATCTGTATTAGAGTTAAATGATCTTGTAAAAGCTTGCGAAGAAGAATTTGGCGTATCTGCAGCAGCAGGCGTTGTAGTAGCAGCAGCAGGCGGAGATGGAGCTGCAGCAGCAGAAGAGAAGGATGAGTTTGATGTAGAACTGGTATCCGCTGGAGCATCCAAGGTAAAAGTTATCAAAGTTGTTCGTGAGATCACAGGTCTTGGACTGAAAGAAGCTAAGGCTCTGGTAGACGAAGCTCCGAAGGTAGTAAAAGAGGCTGTTTCCAAGGCAGAGGCTGAGGAGATCAAGGCTAAACTTGAGGCTGAAGGCGCTGAAGTTAACATGAAATAATTGCAGACCGGAAGGTTTGTCAAAATGGGGACGTACACTTTTTGTAAAAGTGTACGTCCCCATTTGTCGTTATGACACTTTGCCAAGAAGGATGGCCTCCAGAACCAGGATGGTCAGAAACAGGAGGTTCCAGGCGGTGAAAACCTTTAAGAAGCGCCGTTTGCTTCCGGGATACTTTTTTGTTACGATTTTATAAGAAATCAGGCTTGCCAGGGAGGCAATCAGTGTTCCTAGTCCGCCCAGGTTTACCCCTGTAAGGAGCGGCTGTATCTGTCCGGTAAAGCCGGAGAGGAGAATTGCTGCCGGTACGTTGCTGATGATCTGACTGACCAGGATTCCTGCCAGCAGTTCCTGGCCGGTGACAGCCTGAACAAGGGCGTCGCTGACGAGAGGGATGCGTTTCATATTTCCTACAAAGATAAAGAAAAAGAGGAATGTAAAAAGGAGGAAATAGTCTACCTCCAGATAAAGCCTGCGGTCCAGGAGCGCCACGGCGGCTGCCACACAAATAAGTACCGGAAGGTATGGCAGGATGTGGAAGACTACTAAAAGACACAGGAGAAGGAGGACTAGGAAGGGCAGGACTTCCATAGCCATATGCCTTTTATCTGGATGCCAGTCTGTACCTGCAGCTACCTCCATCAGTGGCTCGTCCCGGCCGATGATGCATACTGCCAGAAGAAGTGCAAGAGACAGGCCGGCATAGGGCAGTACAGCTGCGGCAAACTGACTGATCGGAAGGCCTGAGATAGAGTATAAATACAGGTTCTGGGGATTGCCGATAGGGGTGGCCATGCTCCCCAGATTTGCTCCGATTGTCTCCAGAACTGCCAGCTTTACGATCCGGTCCTCATGCCCGGTCATCCGGAATACCAGCATGGTAAATGGAATAAAGGTAAGTAATGTGACGTCATTTGTGATAATCATGCTGGAAAAGAAGCAAAGGAGTACCATAATTGCTGACAGGGCTCGCAGGCTGTCTGCCCGCTTAAGAAGCGCATGCCCCAGCAAAGTGAAAAGCCCTTTGGACCTGAGCCCGGCCACCAGGATCATCAGGCAGAACAGGAGCGCTATGGTTCTCCAGTCCGGATAGGTAAAATATGTTTCATCGGGCCGCACAAGAAAAGCGGACAGGATGGCCAAAAGGAGTGCGGCACAAAATACAGTTTCATTTTTCAGGATGTTTTTCAGGATTGTCTTTGCCATTTCTATTTCTCCATGCGGGCGGTATTATGTCGGCGCAAACTGGCTGTTGTACAGGTTGGCATAGAAACCGCCTTTTGCCAGCAGTTCTTCGTGGGTTCCCTTTTCGATGATATGTCCCTGATCCATGACCAGGATCACGTCTGCGTTCTGGATAGTGGAGAGCCGGTGGGCGACGATAAAGCTGGTGCGGCCCTTCATCAGGTTCTCGAAGGCCCGCTGGATCCGGAGCTCTGTCATGGTGTCGATGGAGGAGGTGGCCTCGTCCAGGATCAGCATCGGTGGCAGGCACAGCATGATGCGGGCGATGCAGAGCAGCTGCTTCTGGCCCTGGGACAGATTTTCACCGCCTTCGGTGATGATGGTATCGTACCCGTTCGGCAGGCGCATGATAAAGTTGTGGGCGTAGGCCTTCTTTGCGGCTTCGATGATTTCCTCTTCCGGGGCGTCGGGGCGGCCATAGGCGATGTTGTCCCGGATAGAAGCGGAACGGAGCCAGGTCTCCTGGAGAACCATTCCGTAGCTGCTGCGAAGAGACTGGCGGGTCAGATTCCGAATGTCGCAGCCGTCCACTATGATGGATCCGGAGCGGACGTCATAGAACCGCATCAACAGGTTGATCAGCGTAGTCTTCCCGCAGCCGGTGGGGCCGACGATGGCGATGCGCTGTCCCGGCGTTACATGCAGATTTAAGTCCTGGATCAATGGAATGTCCGGCGTGTAGGAAAAGTCTACATGCTCCAGGCGGATATCTCCTTTTGGATCGGATAGTACTTTGGCGTTTTCCGGCTCCGGGGTCTCGGCAGCCTCATCCAGAAATGCAAAGACTCTGGCGGCGGAGGCGATGGAGTTCTGGAATTCGGTCAGCACACTGGTGATATCATTGAACGGTTTGGTGTACTGATTGGTGTAGCTTAGGAAGCTGGAAAGCTGTCCTACTGTCAGCATCCCCCGGATTACACCGAAGCAGCCGGCGATGGTCACGCCTGCATAGATGCAGGAGTACATAAACCGGGTGGAGGGGTTGGTGATGGAAGAGAAGAAGGTGGCTTTTAAGGAATATCCGGAAAGCCGTTCGTTGATCTCTTCAAACTCCCGGACCGCTTCCTCCTGATGCCCGAAGGCCTGCACTACTTTGATGCCGCCCAGCATCTCGTTGGTAAAGCCGGTCAGTTCCCCGCGGGTTTCGGACTGCTTCTTGAACATGGTGAAGGATTTTCTGGAAATAAAGTTGGCCACCAGGAAGGACATGGGGCTTAAAACCACCACGACCAGAGTGATCCAGGGATTGATGCTGAGCATAAAGCCGATGGTGCCAAGGATGGTGACGCTGCTTGTGAACACCTGGGTAAAGCCCAGAAGCAGGCCGTCGGAAAACTGATCAATATCCGTGATGATCCGGCTGATCAGATCTCCGGAGGAGTGGCGGTCCACATAGGACAGGGGCAGCTCCTGGAGATGCTCGAAGGCCTGGGTGCGTAAGGATCGCACGATCCGGTAGGTGATCAGATTATTGACATGGTTCATGATCCATTGGGCAATGGCTGTGATGGAAATGGAAACTGAGATGCCGGTGATCAAGGTAAAGAGGGTCTGGAAATCTACCAGGTTTTCTCCGGCGATCGCATCCACCGCATGCCCGGTCAGGATCGGAACGTATAAAGTCAGGGCAACAGTCAGAATGGACAGGACGAGGGATAAAGCCACAAGAGGCCAGTAAGGGCGGATGTACCGGAGGATCCGCCGCAGTGTCTGAGGGTTCTGTGTGTGTTTTTGATTAAGCATGAATGCCTGCCTCCTTTCTGACAGATTGTGATGCGCAGATTTCCTGATAGACAGGATTGGTTTCCAGAAGTTCCCGGTGGGTGCCGCATCCGGCGATATGTCCGTCTTCCATGACAAGGATTCTGTCTGCACTTTTGACGGCGGAAACCCGCTGGGAGATCAGGAATACGGTGCTGTGACCGGTGGACTCCTTTAATGCTTTGCGGAGCCTTGCGTCTGTGGCGAAGTCCAGGGCGGAAGCGCTGTCGTCCAGGATCAGGATTTCCGGTGCGCCTACCAGAGCGCGGGCAATGGTGAGGCGCTGCTTCTGTCCGCCGGACAGATTGGAGCCTCCCTGCTGAATGGCAAGATCAAGTCCCAATCCTTTTGCATCCACAAAATCCTTTGCCTGGGCAATTGTGAGAGCCTGATAAATCTCTTCGTCAGAGGCGTCCCGTTTTCCCCACTGCATATTCTTGCGCAGGGAGCCGGAGAATAAGGCGGCTTTCTGGGGGACGATACCGATATGCCGGCATATGGAAGCGGGCGCCAGCCGGCGGATATCCTGTCCGAACAGCCGGATGGTTCCTTCGGTGCTGTCGTAAAAGCGGGGGATGAGGCTTGCCAGTGTAGACTTCCCGGAGCCGGTTCCTCCGATAATACCGATGGTTTCCCCTGGCATAGCGGTGAAAGAAAGACCCTGCAGAGTCTTGGATTTTGCCCCGGCGTAAGTAAAACCGACATTTTCAAATGCCACGGCAGGGATATTGCCGCAAGAAGGATCCGGGATTTCCAGTAGCGTTCCTTCGGCTGAGATGGAGGACTTTTGCTCAAAAATAGTGTTGACCCTGGAAAGGCTTGCCATGGCCCGGGACAGCAAAATGATCAGATTTGCCAGCTTGACAAGCTCGGTCAGAATCTGTGACATATAGTTGATCAAAGCAATAATCTGTCCTTGGGTCAGCCTTCCGGCATCTACCTGGCGTCCGCCGAAATACAGGATGGCTATGATGCCCAGGTTGATGATCACATAGGTCATGGGGTTCAGAAGTGCAGATATTTTCCCGACAAAAACCTGTTTCTTATAAAAATCTGCAGTTTCATCCCGAAACCTTGCTTTTTCTGACCCCTGTCTGGAAAAGGCCCGGATCACCCGGATTCCCAGCAGATTTTCCCGGGTGCTTAAAAGGATCTTGTCCAGCTGTTTCTGAACCTTCTTATACAAAGGCATACTGATCAAAAGGATGGCGAATACCACCACCAGAAGTGCGGGAATGGTAACGGCAAACGGAACCGCCGCTTTTATGTCTACGGTAAAGGCCATGATCATGGCGCCGATGACAACGAAGGGAGAACGAAGGAACAGGCGGAGAAACATATTGACTCCGTTCTGGACCTGGTTTACGTCTACGGTCATCCGGTTGATCAGCGTGGAAGTCCCGATGGCGTCGATCTCCTGATAGGACAGATTGTTAATATGCGCAAACAGGTCGCGCCGGATCATCTTTCCTGTGGAAATAGCGGATTTTGCAGCAAAGTACTGGGCGGTCAAAGAGAAAGTAAAGCCGATGATTCCAAGAAGAATCATAAGGCCGCCCATTTTCCAGAGATAAGCGGGGTTTTTGCCTGCTATGCCGATGTCGATCATTCTTGCGACTACCAGAGGAATAAAAAGCTCGAAGGTCGCTTCCAGCATTTTAAACAAGGGAGCCAGCAGAGTGATGACTGGATGGTGTTTTAAATAGCTCAGTAATCGTTTCATAAAGAAAACTCTCCTTTTTATCAGTACAGGTGCTCAAAGATATCTTTTCTTTCCTATATAATATAAAAATGTGCTCGGAAGATATCGGTTTATTTTACCATATTAGGAAGGCGACGGGAACTGTAATTAGAAAATTCATAAAAATTCGTTGACAAGCCTTGACAAGGTATGATAATATAAAAAATGCGCTATTGTGGAAACTTATGCCATAAATCCTTGTATACAAGAGAGAAAACATGAGAAATCCACAGGTTTTGCAACTGTTATGGGCGACTCGTAGCCCGACAAAAAATATATGAGGAGTGAAACGTCAATATGGAGAAAAACAGAATTCGTCCCATCAAAAGCGGAAAGAGTTCACGCATGAGCTATTCCAGGCAAAAAGAAGTGCTTCAGATGCCGAATCTGATCGAAGTCCAGAAGGATTCCTATCAGTGGTTCCTGGATGAGGGATTAAAAGAAGTGTTTGATGACATTTCTCCGATTGCTGATTACAGCGGTCATTTAAGTCTGGAATTTGTTGACTTTACCTTGTGCGAGGACGATGTGAAATACTCGATCGAAGAGTGTAAAGAGCGGGATGCAACTTATGCGGCACCGCTGAAGGTAAGGGTAAGACTTCATAATAAAGAAACAGATGAGATCAATGAGCATGAGATCTTTATGGGTGATCTGCCGCTGATGACCAGTACCGGCACGTTTGTGATCAATGGTGCTGAGCGTGTCATCGTAAGTCAGCTGGTTCGTTCGCCTGGTATTTATTATGCGATCGCACACGATAAATTAGGCAAAAGATTGTTTTCTTCTACCGTGATCCCGAACCGCGGGGCATGGCTGGAGTATGAGACTGATTCCAATGACGTTTTTTATGTACGAGTAGATAGAACTAGAAAGGTACCGATCACTGTGCTGATCCGTGCGCTGGGAATCGGTACGAATCCGGAGATCATCGAGCTGTTCGGCGAAGAGCCGAAGATCATGGCAAGCTTTGAGAAGGATGCGGCAACCAACTATCAGGAAGGACTTCTGGAACTGTATAAGAAGATCCGTCCGGGAGAGCCGCTGGCGGTTGACAGTGCAGAAAGCCTGATCACCAGCATGTTCTTTGACCCGAGACGTTATGACCTGGCGAAGGTAGGAAGATACAAGTTTAATAAAAAACTGATGCTCCGCAACCGTATCAGCGGCCATGTGCTGGCGGAGACGGTAGCAAGCCCGATCACCGGCGAAGTGATCGCGGAAGCAGGAACCAAGGTGACCAGAGAGCTGGCAGACCAGATCCAGAATGCGGCAGTTCCTTATGTGTGGATCGAGCGTCCGGACGAGGAGAGGAACATTAAAGTCCTTTCTAATATGATGGTGGATCTTACATCTATCGTAGATGTAGATCCGGAGGAAGTAGGGGTTACGGAGCTGGTATATTATCCGGTTCTGGCGGGAATCCTGGAAGAGACGGCAGGCGATGTGGATGAGCTGAAGCATGCCATCAGAAGAGATATCCATGATCTGATCCCGAAACACATTACCAAAGAGGACATCCTTGCTTCCATCAACTACAATATCCATCTGGAGTACGGCCTTGGAAACGATGACGACATCGACCACCTGGGCAATCGGCGGATCCGTTCTGTAGGAGAACTTCTGCAGAACCAGTACCGGATCGGACTTTCCAGACTGGAGAGAGTGGTAAGAGAGCGTATGACCACACAGGACCTGGAGGGAATCTCCCCGCAGTCTCTGATCAATATCAAGCCGGTAACGGCAGCAGTGAAGGAGTTCTTTGGATCTTCCCAGCTGTCACAGTTCATGGATCAGAACAACCCGCTGGGTGAGCTGACGCACAAGAGACGTCTGTCCGCCCTGGGACCTGGAGGTCTGTCCAGAGACCGTGCCGGATTCGAGGTGCGTGACGTACACTATTCCCACTATGGAAGAATGTGTCCGATCGAGACGCCTGAAGGTCCGAACATCGGTCTGATCAACTCCCTGGCATGCTATGCCAGAATTAACCAGTACGGATTCGTAGAGGCTCCGTACCGCAAGATCAACCACGATGATCCGAAGAATCCGGTGGTTACAGACGAAGTCGTATACATGACGGCGGATGAGGAAGATAATTACCATGTGGCACAGGCCAATGAGCCTCTGGATGAAGAAGGCCACTTCATTAATAAAAATGTATCCGGTCGTTACCGTGAGGAGACACAGGAGTACGAAAGAAGCGTATTTGATTACATGGACGTATCTCCTAAGATGGTATTCTCTGTGGCGACAGCGCTGATCCCGTTCCTGGAGAACGACGATGCCAACCGTGCGCTGATGGGATCCAACATGCAGCGTCAGGCGGTTCCGCTTCTGATGACCGAGGCTCCGGTCGTTGGAACTGGTATGGAAGAAAAAGCAGCAGTGGACTCCGGAGTCTGCGTGATCGCAGAAGAAGGCGGCGTGGTAGAGCGCTCCACATCTGCAGAGATTACGATCCGCCAGGACGACGGTAACTTAAAGAAATATAAGCTGACCAAGTTCTTAAGAAGTAACCAGAGCAACTGCTACAACCAGAGACCGATCGTCTTCAAGGGAGACCGCGTGGAGGCAGGCGAAGTGATCGCTGACGGACCGTCCACATCCAATGGCGAGATGGCTCTTGGAAAGAACCCGCTGATCGGATTTATGACCTGGGAAGGCTATAACTACGAGGATGCGGTACTGTTAAGTGAAAGACTGGTACAGGATGATGTTTACACATCCGTACACATTGAAGAATATGAGGCAGAAGCCCGCGATACCAAGCTGGGGCCGGAAGAGATCACCCGTGACATTCCGGGCGTTGGTGATGATGCGCTGAAGAACCTGGACGAGAGAGGAATCATCCGCATCGGTGCGGAAGTGCGTGCAGGAGATATCCTGGTAGGAAAGGTAACTCCTAAGGGAGAGACCGAGCTTACCGCTGAGGAGCGTCTGCTCCGTGCGATCTTCGGTGAGAAGGCGCGTGAAGTCAGAGATACGTCTCTGAAGGTTCCGCACGGTGAATATGGTATCGTTGTAGACGCCAAGGTATTCACCAGAGCAAACGGCGACGAACTGTCACCGGGTGTAAACCAGGCAGTGCGCATTTACATTGCACAGAAGAGAAAGATCTCTGTCGGAGATAAAATGGCGGGACGTCACGGAAATAAGGGTGTCGTTTCCCGTGTGCTTCCGGTAGAGGATATGCCGTTCCTGCCAAACGGACGGCCGCTGGATATCGTGCTGAATCCGCTTGGTGTACCTTCCCGTATGAATATCGGACAGGTACTGGAGATCCATCTGTCTCTGGCGGCAAAAGCACTGGGATTCAACATTGCCACACCGGTATTCGACGGTGCGGACGAGAATGATATTATGGATACTCTTGACCTGGCCAACGATTATGTCAACTTAAGCTGGGAAGAGTTTGAGGCAAAGCATAAAGAAGAGCTGCTTCCGGAAGTGCTGCAGTATCTGTCTGACAACCGTGAGCACAGAAAACTCTGGAAAGGCGTGCCGATCTCCAGAGACGGTAAGGTGCGTCTGCGTGACGGCCGGACAGGAGAATATTTCGACAGCCCGGTTACCATCGGACACATGCACTATTTGAAGCTGCACCATCTGGTAGACGATAAGATCCATGCACGTTCTACCGGACCATACTCTCTGGTAACACAGCAGCCGTTGGGTGGAAAGGCACAGTTCGGCGGACAGCGTTTCGGAGAGATGGAAGTCTGGGCACTGGAGGCGTACGGCGCATCTTACACCCTGCAGGAGATCCTGACCGTGAAGTCTGACGACGTGATCGGACGTGTGAAGACCTACGAGGCTATCATCAAGGGTGAAAATATTCCTGAGCCGGGTATTCCGGAGTCCTTCAAGGTGCTCTTAAAAGAGCTGCAGTCTCTGGGCCTGGATGTGCGCGTCTTAAGAGACGACAATACAGAGGTCGAGATCATGGAAACCGTAGACATGGGCGAGACAGATTTCCGCTCCCTCATCGAAGGAGACAGGAAATACCGTCAGGATGATAATCTTGGCGCTCAGGGGTATACGGAGCAGGAATTCCAGGGAGAAGAGCTGGTAGATGTGGAAGAAGAGCCGGAAGAAGATCATTACGAACTGGAATTTGAAGAAACTGATGACTTTGCATTTGATGATTTATCAGATGATGAATAGGAAGGAGTGCCAGGATGCCAGAAAATAGTAAAGAACAAACTTATCAGCCAATGACGTTTGATGCGATAAAGATCGGTTTGGCATCGCCTGAAAAGATTCTCGAGTGGTCCCGGGGAGAGGTAACCAAGCCGGAGACCATTAACTACAGAACGCTGAAGCCGGAAAAAGACGGTCTGTTCTGCGAGAAGATCTTCGGACCAAGCAAGGACTGGGAGTGCCACTGTGGAAAATATAAAAAGATCCGCTATAAAGGCGTGGTATGTGACCGCTGTGGAGTAGAGGTTACGAAGTCCAGCGTACGCCGCGAGCGTATGGGACATATCGCCCTTGCAGCGCCGGTATCCCATATCTGGTACTTTAAGGGAATCCCGAGCCGTATGGGACTGATCCTGGATCTGTCCCCGCGGACACTGGAGAAGGTTCTGTACTTTGCTTCTTACATTGTGCTGGACAAAGGAGAGACCGATCTTCAGTATAAACAGGTGCTTTCTGAGCAGGAATACCAGGAAGCAAGAGAGACCTGGGGCAACCGTTTCCGTGTAGGAATGGGAGCAGAATCCATCCAGGAGCTTCTGCAGGCTATTGATCTGGATAAAGAATATGAAGAACTGCAGGAAGGATTAAAGGGCGCTACCGGACAGAAGCGGGCCCGTATCGTGAAACGTCTGGAGGTAGTAGAGGCGTTCCGCGAGTCCGGCAATAAGCCGGAGTGGATGATCCTGACTGCTATCCCGGTGATCCCGCCAGATCTGCGTCCGATGGTACAGCTGGACGGCGGACGTTTTGCCACCAGCGATTTGAATGACCTGTATCGCCGGATCATCAACAGAAATAACCGTCTGAAACGCCTGTTAGAGCTGGGCGCTCCGGACATTATCGTAAGAAATGAAAAGAGAATGCTGCAGGAAGCAGTGGACGCCCTGATCGACAACGGCCGCCGCGGCCGTCCGGTCACAGGACCTGGAAACAGAGCCCTGAAGTCCCTGTCTGACATGCTGAAGGGTAAATCCGGACGTTTCCGTCAGAACCTGCTGGGTAAACGTGTCGACTACTCCGGACGTTCCGTTATCGTAGTCGGACCGGAACTTAAGATTTATCAGTGCGGTCTGCCAAAAGAGATGGCAATCGAGCTGTTTAAGCCTTTCGTTATGAAAGAGCTGGTGCAGAATGGAACTGCACACAATATCAAGAACGCCAAGAAGATGGTGGAAAGACTGGAGCCGCAGGTTTGGGACGTACTGGAAGACGTCATCAAAGAGCATCCGGTTATGCTGAACCGTGCCCCTACGCTGCACCGTCTGGGAATCCAGGCCTTCGAGCCGATCCTGGTAGAAGGTAAGGCGATCAAGCTGCATCCGCTGGTATGTACCGCTTACAATGCGGACTTCGACGGAGACCAGATGGCGGTTCACCTTCCGCTGTCCGTAGAAGCGCAGGCAGAGTGCCGCTTCCTTCTGCTGTCACCGAATAACCTTCTGAAGCCTTCTGACGGAGGCCCGGTTGCGGTGCCGTCTCAGGATATGGTACTGGGTATCTATTATCTGACCCAGGAGCGTCCGGGGGCAAAAGGAGAAGGAAAAGCGTTCAAGAGCGTCAATGAGGCGCTGCTGGCTTATGAGAACCAGGCAATTACCCTTCATTCCAAGATCAAAGTCCGCGTAAACAAGACTATGCCGGACGGAACCGTAAAGAGCGGTGTGATCGAGTCTACACTGGGAAGATTCCTGTTTAATGAGATCATTCCACAGGATCTTGGATTTGTAGACAGAGAGCAGGAAGGAAACGAGCTGCTGCTTGAGGTAGATTTCCATGTTGGAAAGAAACAGCTCAAGCAGATCCTGGAGAAGGTCATCAATACCCACGGATCCACAGCTACCGCGGAAGTGCTGGATGCTGTAAAATCCATCGGATATAAATTCTCCACACGCGCGGCTATGACCGTATCTATTTCTGATATGACCGTGCCGCCGCAGAAGCCTGAGATGATCAAACAGGCACAGGATACCGTAGATAAGATCACCAAGAACTACAAGCGTGGTCTGATCACGGAGGAAGAGCGTTACAAAGAAGTCGTAGAGACATGGAAGGCAACCGACGATGCACTGACAGAGGCACTGCTTTCCGGTCTGGATAAATACAATAACATCTATATGATGGCGGACTCCGGAGCCCGTGGTTCTGACAAGCAGATCAAACAGCTTGCAGGTATGCGTGGTCTGATGGCAGATACGACAGGACGTACCATCGAGCTGCCGATCAAGTCCAACTTCCGTGAAGGTCTGGACGTACTGGAGTACTTCATGTCCGCCCATGGAGCGCGTAAAGGACTTTCCGATACGGCGCTTCGTACCGCCGATTCCGGATACCTGACCAGACGTCTGGTAGACGTTTCCCAGGAACTGATCATCCACGATGTAGATTGTGTGGATGAGGGCGCTGAGATCCCGGGAATGTATGTCAGAGCATTTATGGACGGCAATGAAGAGATCGAGAGCTTACAGGAGCGTATCACAGGACGCTATCTGTGCGAAGATATCAAAGATAAAGACGGCAATGTGCTGGTAAAAGCAAACCACATGGTTACACCGAAGCGTGCGGAGCTGATCGCAAAGAAAGGTGTGGATGAAAACGGAGAGCCTCTGACAAAGATCAAGATCCGTACCATCCTGACCTGCCGCTCTCACCGCGGTGTCTGCGCGAAGTGCTACGGCGCCAACATGGCGACCGGCGAGCCGGTACAGGTAGGCGAGGCTGTAGGTATTATCGCCGCACAGTCCATCGGAGAGCCTGGTACCCAGCTGACCATGCGTACCTTCCATACCGGTGGTGTGGCCGGTGACGATATCACACAGGGTCTTCCCCGTGTCGAGGAGCTTTTTGAGGCAAGAAAGCCGAAGGGACTTGCGATCATCACAGAATTTGCAGGTACTGCTACTATCAATGATACGAAGAAGAGACGCGAGATCATCGTGACTAATCACGAGACCGGCGAGTCCAAGGCGTACCTGATCCCGTACGGATCCAGGATCAAGATCCAGGACGGCGCGGAACTGGAGGCCGGCGATGAGCTGACAGAAGGTAGTGTAAATCCGCATGATATCCTGAAGATCAAAGGACTGCGTGCCGTACAGGACTACATGCTCCAGGAAGTACAGCGTGTATACCGCCTGCAGGGTGTTGATATCAACGATAAGCATATCGAGGTGATCGTGCGCCAGATGCTGAAGAAAGTACGTGTGGAGGAAGCAGGAGATACCGAATTCCTTCCGGGCACAAATGTGGATCGTCTGGTATTCGAGGACGTCAACGAGCAGATGGAAAAAGAAGGAAAGACTCCGGCTACCGGAGAACAGATCATGCTTGGTATCACCAAGGCATCTCTGGCTACTAATTCCTTCCTGTCCGCGGCATCCTTCCAGGAGACCACCAAGGTACTGACGGAAGCAGCTATCAAGGGCAAGATTGACCCGCTGGTAGGCTTGAAGGAAAATGTCATCATCGGTAAACACATTCCGGCAGGTACCGGTATGCACAAATACCGCGATATCCGCCTGGATACAGATATGTCCCTGGATGATGAGATTATGTTCAGCGAGGAAGAGCTGGAGGGAGAAGATACTGTGATCGGAGACGCCGGCACAGAAGAACTTCCGGATACAGCTGAGGAAGGCGTGTTTGCAGAAGCGGCGCCAGAGGAAGCTGTCACGGCAGAAGAATAGAGACAGAGTTATCAGAATTGTCAAGCAGAAGGGAAGCCTGAAAATGGCTTCCCTTTTTTCTATGGAACGAAAGGGAAGAAATTGACATTTGGGAAAGAGGATACTATAATGTTTTTTGGAAAGAATCGGCGGCTTACTGCTGATCTTGAATGTCTTTTTAAAGAAAGGTTGGGGAAAAATGGACCAGAACAAAGTATCTAGAGTATTGAAATCAATGGAAGAAAAAGGAGTTCCTCAGATGATTATTTCCGATCCGGTTGCGATCTTCTATCTGACTGGAAAATGGATCTTCCCGGGAGAAAGACTCCTGGCGCTGTATCTGAATGTAAATGGCAATCATCAGATGATCATCAACAAGCTGTTCCCGCAGGAATCAGATCTTGGAGTAGCAATCACCTACTATGATGATATTGAGGACGGAGTAGAGATCTTAAGCAGATTCGTAGAAAAAGACAAAGTGATGGGAATCGACAAGACATGGCCTTCCAAATTCCTGATCCGTCTGCAGGAGCTGGGCGGCGGAAGCAAGTTTGTCAATGGATCACCGATCATTGACTACATCCGTATGGTCAAAGATGAAAAAGAGCAGGAGCTGATGAGAGAATCCTCCAGAATCAACGATATCGCTATGGAGAGGATCATTCCATGGGTAGTAAAGGGCCTGACAGAGAAAGAACTGAACGCAAAGATGCGTGAGATCTACAAAGAGCTGGGATGCGAGGACGTATCCTTTGATCCGATCACCGCATATGGACATGGCGCAGCGGATCCGCATCACGTAACAGATGATTCCAAGGGAAAACGCGGCGACTGTGTAATCCTGGATATCGGAGCGTTCAAGGATAACTATGCATCAGATATGACCAGAACCGTATTTATCGGTGAAGTTTCCGACCGCGCAAGAGAAATCTATGACATTGTCTGCGAAGCAAACAGACGCGGTATTGAAGCTGCGAAACCGGGCAACCGTATGTGTGATGTAGACCTGGCGGCAAGAAATTACATAGAGGAGAAGGGATACGGACAGTATTTCACTCACAGAACCGGACATTCTATCGGACTTGAGGATCACGAGTTCGGCGATGTTTCTTCAGTAAATGAAGATATCATCCAGGTTGGACAGTGCTTCTCTGTAGAGCCGGGTATCTACCTTCCGGATGAGAATATCGGTGTCCGCATCGAGGATCTGGTAATCATCACAGAGGATGGCTGCGAAGTTCTGAATCACTTCACAAAAGATCTGATCGTAGTTCCAGAGGAATAAGCAAAAACACGGCTGAATAGTTGTGAAAATACAAAGAGCAGAGATTCTGAATATAGAATTTCTGCTCTTTCTATGTTACAATGGTTGAAGCATATGAAGAGTATGAAGCGAAGGAGGAATTGAAAAATGGATCGGGAACAGGCACATGCAATACTGATGAAATATATGGAGGGAGAGAATTATATCACTCACTCCTATGCAGTAGAAGCAATCATGAGAGGACTGGCAAAAAGACTGGCGCCAGATGAGGTCGAATACTGGGGAATTGTAGGTCTTCTGCATGATCTGGATGAGGAGCAGTGTGACTGGAGAAATGACATGAGTGTGCATGGCCCTACATCTGTGGAGATCCTGAAAAAGGAAGGGATCGAAGATAAGGTATTGTTTGATGCAATCTGTGCGCACAACCCGAAAAGCGGGGTGAAGGCGAAGACGAAGCTGCAGTATGCCATCCTGTCGGCAGATCCTATGAGCGGATTTGTGAAAGCTGTTGCACAGATATATCCGGATAAAAAGATTGCTAGCGTAAAACATAAATCTGTAATGAAGAGGTTTAATGAACACCGGTTTGCAGCCGGAGCGAACCGTGATTACATGGAAGCGATCGAGTTTACAGGACTAAGCCTTGATGACCTGATTGATGTGGCTCTGGAAGAGATGGGTGCAATTTCAGATGTCCTGGGATTGTAATGATACAATATTATCATATATTTGAGAGGAAAATCATATGAATACGACATTGATTATCATGGCGGCCGGAATCGGCTCCCGGTATGGCGGCGGGATCAAACAGCTGGCAAAGATGGGAAAGCACGGTGAAATCATCATGGATTATTCTATCTATGATGCGAAGGAGGCGGGATTTGATAAAGTGGTCTTTATCATCCGCAAGGATATTGAGGAAGAGTTTAAGGCAGTCATTGGAGACCGCATCAGGAAGCATATCGATGTAGAGTATGTGTTCCAGGAGCTTTCCGATATTCCGGAGGGCTTTCAGGTGCCGGAGGGACGGACCAAGCCCTGGGGAACGGGACAGGCCATCCTGTGCTGTAAGGATGTGGTAAAGGAGCCGTTTGTTATCATCAACGCAGACGACTATTACGGGAAAGAGGCCTTCCGTAAGCTGCACGGTTTTCTGGTTGAAGAGGAAGCGTGCGATGCAGAATTCTGTATGGGTATGGCAGGGTTTGTACTGAAAAATACCTTGAGTGAGAACGGAACAGTCACCAGGGGAATCTGCAGAGCGGATGAAAACGATTTCCTGACACATGTGGTAGAGACGACCGGGATTGGCAGAGATGAGGATGGGAAGCTTTTCTGTGACGATCCGGGCGTACAGGAATGGTTTACAGAGAATGAACGGGTGTCTATGAATATGTGGGCCGGAGAGCCCTCGTTTATCGACTATCTGGGAAAAGGGTTCCGGGAATTTCTGGAGGATCCGTCGGGGGATCCGCTGAAGAAGGAATACCTTCTGCCAACCATTGTGGATAAACTGATCCGGGAGGGACGTGCCCGGGTGAAGGTGCTGGAGACCCAGGACAAGTGGTTTGGAGTCACTTACAAGGAGGATAAGCCTGCAGTGGAGGAGGCATTTGGCCGGCTGATCGCAGACGGCGTGTATCCGGAGAATTTGTGGGGGGAATAAAAAGATAACAGAAGACCCTTTGAAAAGTCTGAAGACCGGGAAGCTTTCCCGGTCTTTTTATGTGCAGTGGTAAAAGGCATGATCAAAATGGAGGTTCAAAATTCAGGGACCATATGCTATACTGGGGACACACAATTCTGGAGGTTTAGAAGGAGGTTCTTCATGAAAAAAAGGTATGCAGGTGCGGTTTTGGCTATGGGGATGTTTCTGGCCCTTGCACTGGAAGGATGCGGCGGAACGGAAGCGGCAGAAGATGCAGGCTCCGGCGGAAACGAGGGAAATGTACAGAAGGAAGAGACGTCCGGGAGCGAGGAATCCGGAGAAAATATATTTGGAGAATTTGAAGCGCAGACACTGGACGGGGAAGATGTGACGCAGGAGATTTTTGGCCAGTCAAAGCTTACCATGATCAATATCTGGGGAACCTTTTGTGGACCCTGTATCCAGGAGATGCCGGATCTGGGAGAGATAAGCCGCTCTTACGACAGCGGGGAATTTCAGATGATCGGCCTGATCAGCGATGTGACAGAGACCGGGGATTCTAAAGCGCAGGAGATCGTCCAGTCTACCCAGGCGGATTATACGCATCTGGTGGCATCGCCGGATATCCAGCGGAAGGTGCTTAGCAGAGTCAGCGTCGTACCTACGACCATATTTGTGGATTCAGAAGGAAACCAGGTGGGCGAGGGGTATGCCGGGAGCCGTTCAAAGGAAGAGTGGACTTCGATCATTGAGGATCTGCGAAGCGAGGTGCAGTGATGAAGGCGAAAAGAAGGGTGATTCTGCCGGGGCTCTTGCTGGTGACAGGAATATGCTTCCTGGCAGCAGGTATTTACCGGGGAGAAGCTCAGACCGTCTGGATCAAAGCAATTTATATATGTCTGGAGTGTATTGGAATTGGTTAGGAAATTAAGACTTTTAGTACAGATTGGCTTTACGGCAGTTACAAATGGGTATGTGTTTGGATTCCTGACCGGGAAAATATATACGGGTCCTCTGAAAACAGCGTGTGTACCGGGACTGAACTGCTATTCCTGCCCGGGAGCGCTTGGTTCCTGTCCGATTGGGGCGCTGCAGGCGGTACTGACGGGCGGATCCAGGTTTTCCTTTTATGTGGTCGGGTTTCTGCTGTTGTTTGGCTCGATCTTCGGACGATTTATCTGCGGATGGCTGTGTCCGTTCGGGCTGGTACAGGATCTGCTCCACAAAATCCCGGTTCCGGGAAAACGAAAGAACCTGCCGGGCCACAGGCATCTGGTCTGGCTGAAATATGGGATCCTGGCGGTGTTTGTCGTCCTTTTGCCGATGTTTGCCGTGGACGGGTTCGGGCAGTCAAAGCCCTGGTTCTGTCAGTATATCTGTCCCAGCGGGACGCTGATGGCGGGGATTCCGCTGGTGGCCTCCTCTGAGGCGCTTCAGGCGGCAGCAGGTGCATTATTTAACTGGAAAGTGGGGCTTTTGATTGTGACCGTGCTTCTGGCAGTCTGGATCTACCGGCCCTTCTGCAAGTATGTATGTCCGCTGGGAGCGGTGTATAGCTTTTTCAATTCGATCGCCTGCTACAGGTATCGGGTGGAGGATACCTGTATCCGATGCGGCAGATGCCAAGAGGCCTGTCAGATGGATATCCGGGTGTGGGAAAAGCCCAACAGTCCGGAATGTATTCGGTGCGGGGCATGCATCCAGGCCTGTCCTGTGCATGCGTTGAAAAGGGATCCGCTGTTTTCTCCAAAGGCCCCGGTGTGTTCGAATGTGAAAAAGAAGGAGGAAGGATAGAGGATGGACCTTTCGCACGCAGTCAGGAAATTTGAGGAATATCTGGATCATTATGACAGAGATGATGATAAAATACGTTTAAAAATTACGCATACATATGGCGTCGTGGAGTACAGCAGAAAGATTGCTTTAAGACTCGGGCTTCCGGAAGAGGATGTGGAGCTGGCGCAGATCATAGGGCTTCTTCATGATATTGGACGGTTTGAGCAGATCAAAAGGTTTGATAGTTTTGAGCCGGCTACCATGGATCATGCGGAGTTTGGTGTCCGGATTCTGTTTGAGGAGGGGATGATCCGGCAGTTTCTGGAAAAGGGGGACTGGGACCAGATCATCGAAACAGCGGTTGCCAGACACAGCGACTTCCGGCTGGAAGGGATACAGGATGCAAGGGCTTTGCTCCATGCAAAGATCATCCGGGATGCAGATAAGCTGGATAACTGCCGGGTAAAGCTTACGGATCCGGTGGAAACTTTTATGGGGGCAACGGCAGAAGAGGTAGGGCATATGGCGATCAGTCCCGCGGTCATGGAACAATTTCGAAAAAGGGAGTCCATTCTCTCTTCTCTTCGGGAGACGAAGATGGATTACTGGGTTTCTTATCTTGCATACTTTTTTGATATTAATTTTAAAGTTTCCTTTGAAATGATCCGGGAGGAACAGTATGTGTCCAGGCTGGTAGGACGGATTCCGTATGCGAACCCGGAGACGGCGGAACAGATGAAGGAAATATCTGAAGTGCTGGAGCGGTATGTCCGGGAGGAGGCGTTGTAATGAAGATACAGAATCTGGTTGAAAACGAACAAGGGAAAAATGGCTGTCTGGCCGAACATGGATTGAGTGTTTATCTGGAGACAGGGAAGCATAGGCTGTTGGTAGATACCGGAGCAACGGATGCATTCCTGAGAAATGCAGAGTTTCTCGGTATTGACTTAAAAGAAGTAGATATACTGATCTTAAGTCATGGACATTATGATCATGGCGGCGGAATCCTGGCATTCTCAAAGATCAATCCGAGGGCCAGGATTTATATCAGGGAGGACGCGTTTGCAAAATATTATCATGAAAGAGAGCGGGGGACAGATTATATCGGCCTGGATCCAGAGATCCGGGGACTGCCTCAGGTCGTGGTGGTGGGTGGAGATTTAAGGCTGGACGAGGAACTGTATCTTTTTACCAATGTTGCCGGAAGACGGATGTGGCCGGAGGGAAACCGTGAACTGAGAGTCCGGAAAGACGGGGCGCTGGTACAGGATGATTTCCGTCACGAGCAGTATCTGATCGTGAACTGTGACGGGAAGGAAATTTTGCTTTCCGGCTGTGCACATAACGGAATCCTGAATATTCTGGACCGCTACCGGGAAATACGGGAGTGGTATCCGGATTTTGTGATCAGCGGCTTTCATATGATGAAGGACGGTGAATACACGGAGGAAGATAAAAAGCTGATCCGCCAGACAGCAAGGGAATTGCAGAAGATGCCGACCCGGTTTGTCACCGGACACTGTACCGGGATCCCGGCATATAAGATGTTAAAAGAGATCCTGGGAGAACAGATCCGCTATCTCGGAAGCGGAGAAGAGCTGGATCTGTCTGCCTGGATGTAAAGTTTACCTGGCGGCAGAGGCATTACTTGAAATGTCCAGAACGTTTCCGTCCAGATCCTTCCAGGTAAAGGCGCCGTCAAAGATCATATAGCCGTGGGCAGAGCCTTCTTTGGGAATGGAGACGGATCCCGGATTCATATAGGTATAAGTACCCATATTCTGGTTTGCCGGGATGTGGGTATGCCCGTTTAAAAGGATATCACCGTCCTTCAGCATAGGCGGATTCTGCGGGTTGAAGTGATGGCCATGGGTGGCAAAAATCGTCTGGCCGTTAAGCTCCAGGAGACAATATTCTGCCATGATGGGAAAGTCCAGGACCATCTGATCTACTTCCGTGTCGCAGTTTCCGCGTACGCAGAGAATTTCCTGCTTCAGAGGATTTAAAAGAGAGATGACAGCCTTGGGATCATAATCCTCTGGAAGATCATTGCGGGGGCCATGGTAGAGAATATCGCCAAGGAGCAGAAGCCGGTCGGCATGTTCTCTTTGGTATGCCGCCACCATTTTTTTGCAGTAATAAGCGGAGCCGTGTATGTCAGATGCAATCATAAGTTTCATAAGCTGATTCCTCCTTTTTGTTCAGAGACATTTTATAAGGCGTGCCGCCGCAGCCACCGGATGATGCGGCAATACAGCGGCCGTGTTTAACAGTATAGCATAAATTTGCATGCCGTAAAAGGAAAGAGTGTGCTATAATAATACATATAGGCGAGCTTTCGGGCGGACCAGAGGAGAAAAATGTAATAGGAACGTATTTCAGAAGACAAACGGGGGTGGTCTTATGACAGAAGAAATGATTAAAGAAATAAAGCATATCCAGCAGTGTCTCATTAACGTAGATATGGAAGGCGAAGACTACGAGGAAAAGATGGATGCCGTGCATAAGCTGGAGGATGTGGTGACATATCTGAAAGATGCGCTGGGGAAGGGAATCGAATTTTAATTGTGAACGGGGACGTACACTTTTTGCAAAAGTGTACGTCCCCGTTCACATTATCGGGTGTCCCCACATGTGCTATGCTTCCCAGCGTCCGGAGGCGCCGCAGGGGAGTACCAGACCGGAGGAGGTGACGGGAAGGCCGATTTCCTGAGACTCTACGTGACCGTGGAACCGTTTTAGTTCTGTGCCGATCATATAAGTCAATACAGCCGGGGCGAGCCCGGTAGTATAAGAATTGACCAGGAAGAACAGGGGCTGATCCGACAAGATTTTTGTACACAGGCGGATCAGCGGATGGATAGCATCCTCGATTTTCCAGATCTCACCCTTGGGACCGCGTCCGTAGGACGGGGGATCCATGATAATAGCGTCATAATGGTTTCCACGGCGGATTTCCCGCTCCACAAATTTTACGCAGTCATCAACCAGCCAGCGGATGGGTTTATCGGCCAGACCGGAGGAAATGGCGTTTTCCTTGGCCCAGTTGACCATGCCCTTGGAGGCGTCCACATGGGTGACGCTGGCTCCGGCTGCCGCGGCGGCCAGAGTGGCGCCGCCTGTATAGGCAAAAAGATTTAAGACTTTGATTGGGCGTCCGGCCAGACGGATCTTTTCGGAAAACCAGTCCCAGTTGGCAGCCTGCTCCGGGAAAAGTCCTGTGTGTTTGAAGCTGAAAGGCTTCAGATTGAATGTCAGGTCTTTATAATGGATCTGCCATTCGCCGGGCAGATCAAAAAATTCCCATTCGCCGCCGCCTTTTTTGCTGCGGTGATAATGTCCGTTTTTTCTCTTCCACCTGGGATCCTTTCTGGGGGTGTCCCAGATAACCTGGGGATCCGGGCGAACCAGAATATAGTTTCCCCAGCGCTCCAGTTTTTCGCCCTTGCTGCAGTCTATTACTTCATAATCTTTCCATTGATCGGCAATCCACATATTGATCTTATCCTCTCTTGAATTCATTATATATTTGCAATGCCGCCGAAGGCGGCTGATCCGCGAGTATTGGATCTTCCAGAATTATATCATGAAGCAGGCTAAAAAGAAATTCTTTCTATACAAATAGATAATATCTATAAATGCGCCTGTTTATAAAAAAACTCAATTTGAATATAAAGATGTCTCTTCTTATAATAAAAATAGTGGCAGTAACAGGAGTATTAGGAAGAGAACAAGAAAGTAGAAGGTGAAAAGATGCTCATTGATCTGCATATGCATGAGATGACATATTCCAAAGACAGCTTCCTGAAATTATCTCAGATTGTGGAAATTGCAAAAGAGAAAGGTCTTGACGGAATCAGTATCACAGATCATGATAGTATGGGGCTGAAGGATTATGCGGCAGAATATTCCGAAAAAACGGGATTCCCGATTTTTACCGGTATTGAATATTACTCTCTGCAGGGAGATATTGTTGCTTTCGGGATTGAGGATTATCCGAGGGAACGGATTCCGGCACAAGAGTTTATTGATCTGGTAAAAGCGCAGGGCGGCATTTGTTTTGCAGCTCATCCCTTCCGGAATAATGGAAGAGGATTGGGGGAACACTTATGTGAAGTGAAAGGGTTAGATGGCCTGGAAGTGTTAAATGGCAGCACTTCTGCAGCAGCATGCCGCAAGGCGGCGAAATACGCCGGAAGACAGGGGCTTCACACACTGGGCGCCAGTGACTGCCATGTGCCGGAGAAGGTAGGAGTATGTGCTACCTGGTTTCCCGGGGAGATACGGACGCTCCAGGAGCTTCTTGCAGCCTTTGAAAAGGGCGGAATGAAGCCGGCTATGTATTCGGAGGGTGCTTACCGGATTCTTGAAATACCGGAAAGGCGTAAAATCCGAAAGATTGCATAAAAAATATTTTATAAAAAATGTTTTATAAATCATGGAAAAGCCATTTACCTTTTCGAGGCATAATGATAGAATATGTCTATAAGTGTTGAAGGTAATGGCGGGAAGGAAAGGCGAGATATTATGATTACAGTCAACGCTATGGGTGATAATTGCCCGATCCCGGTTATTAAGACCAAAAAGGCAATGCAGGCGCTTACAGGACCTGAGACGATCGAAGTACTGGTGGACAACGAGATTGCTGTCCAGAATGTGACAAAGATGGCATCCAGTTCAGGGGGACAGGTTTCTTCCGAGAAGCTTGGTGATGCAGAATTCAAGATCACGATCCAGATGGAGGGTGCTCCGGCGGCAGAGACAGCAGAAGAAGAAGTTTCCTGCGCACCGGACAACAGAGGAAATCTGGTAGTAGCCATTGCTTCTGACCGTATGGGAAGTGGAAATGATGAGCTTGGTAAGGTGTTGATCAAGAGCTTTATTTTTGCTGTCACACAGATGGACACGCTGCCAAAGACGATGCTGTTTTATAACGGCGGTGCCACACTGACGACAGAAGGATCAGATTCTCTGGAGGATCTGAAGTCCCTGGAAGCCCAGGGAGTAGAGATCCAGACCTGCGGAACCTGTCTGGATTACTATGGATTGAAAGAGAAGCTGGCAGTCGGAACTGTGACGAATATGTACAGTATCGTTGAAACACTGGCCGGGGCATCCAGGATCATAAAACCTTAGCAGGAATATTTTGTAAGAAAATTGTGTTTGGAAGAATCCACAGGGAACGCCGCAATATGAAAAAGAAGGCTTCTCTGTGGATTTTTTGCGGGAACGTAGGATGACAGTTTCTCAGGCGTCTGCGAGAAAAGAGAGGAGGAAAAGGTATGGTTTCTGATGTGAAATTAACCAGCTTAAGTAAGACTTCGGGATGAGCGGCCAAAATAGGTCCTGAGACCCTTGCCCAGGTGCTGGGTAAGCTGCCGAAGTTTCATGATGATAATCTCATCGTCGGAATTGAGACGTCCGATGATGCGGCAATATATAAAGTAACTGACGAGATTGCGATGATACAGACGGTGGATTTTTTTACGCCGATCGTAGATGATCCCTATATGTTTGGACAGATTGCCGCGGCAAACTCATTAAGTGATGTGTGGGCGATGGGAGGAGAACCTGCTGTTGCGCTGAATATCGTAGGATTTCCGAACTGCCTGGATCCGGCTATACTGGGAGACATTCTGGCCGGAGGGGCAGATAAGGTAAAGGAAGCAGGTGCAGTTCTTGTAGGAGGACATTCGGTTCAGGATGATGAACCGAAATATGGACTTTGTGTATCAGGTTTTGTACATCCGGATAAAATTTTTAAAAATTACGGATGCCGGCCGGGAGATGTGCTGGTGCTGACAAAGCAGATCGGAAGCGGGATCATAAACACGGCCGTGAAGGCCGAGATGGCATCGCCGTCCGCAATCCGCGAGGCACAGACCGTCATGGCGTCCCTGAATAAGAAGGCCAAGCAGGTAGTGGAAAAGTACGACGTATCCGCCTGTACAGATATTACCGGCTTTGGGCTTCTGGGCCACGGTGTTGAGATGGCCGAGGCCAGTGAAGTCACGCTGGAGCTTAAGGTGGGCCGGGTTCCCTATTTCGCAGATGCAGTTGATTATGCAAAGATGGGACTGGTGCCGGCCGGTGCGTATAAAAATCGGGGATATTCCATCGGAAAAGTGGACGATGGAGGGGTGGCAGAACACTACCTGGATCTTTTATACGACCCGCAGACCTCCGGCGGTCTCCTGATCAGCGTATCACCAAAGGATCTGGATCAGATGATGGCGGACTTTGCCGCGACGGATATGGATACTGCGGTGGCTGTGATCGGAGATGTAAAAGAAAAAAGTGATAAATTGATTCGCTTGGTATAAGAGAGGAATGAAGAATGAATAAAAATGTGTATTACCGGAAGATTCCTAAGGTAGATATCCTGCTGGAAGACGAGAGGATCCGGCAGATGATAGAAACATACAGCAAAGACACGGTGATGGAATCTATCCATATCGAAACGGACCGGCTTAGGACCTTTATCGGCGCCTGTGAGGACGAAAAAGAGATTGAGGAAAGGATCGGGGGACTGACAGACGAGATCGGACGGACTGTAAAAGCGATGCATACGCCGAACATGCGCCCGGTGATCAACGGTACAGGGACGATTCTCCATACGAATCTGGGACGTGCTCCGATCAGTCCGGAACATATAAAACGGATCGCCGAGGTTGCATGCGGATACTCTAATCTGGAGTATAACCTGGAGGCCGGAAGGCGTGGAGAGAGGTATTCGCATTTTGAAAAACTTTTGTGCAAACTGACGGGGGCAGAGGCGGCCATGGCTGTCAATAACAATGCATCCTCCGTGATGCTGATCTTAAGTTCTCTGGCAAAGGGAGGCGAAGTCGTGGTCTCCCGGGGAGAGCTGGTGGAGATTGGCGGAAAATTCCGGATCCCGGATGTTATGGAACAGAGCGGTGCCGTACTGGTGGAGGTGGGGACGACGAATAAGACCCACTATGACGATTATAAAAATGCGATTACAGAAGAGACGAAAGCACTGTTAAAAGTGCATACCAGTAATTACCGGATCGTGGGCTTTACGGAATCGGTGGAGATTGATGAGCTGATTACGCTGGCGAAAGAGCATGACCTGCCGATCATTGAGGATCTGGGAAGCGGTGTTCTGGTGGACCTGGCAAAATACGGGCTGACACACGAGCCCATGGTACAGGAGTCCATTGCAAAAGGAGCGGATGTGGTCTGCTTCAGTGGCGATAAGCTTCTGGGAGGTCCTCAGGCCGGTATTATTGTTGGAAAGAAAAAATATATCGATCAGATGAAGAAGAATCAGCTGACCCGTGCGCTCCGGATCGATAAGTTTACGGCAGCGGCTCTGGAGCTTGTGCTTAAGGAGTATTTATCAGAAGAGACGGCCATACGTAATGTACCGGTCCTTCGGATGATTACGAAGCCTTTGGAGGAAATTGAAAAAGAGGCAAAAAGCCTGGTGCGGATGCTTCGAAGAAGCGGATTTTCCGGACATTTTCAGGTGGTTCCCTGTGAATCGCAGATAGGGGGAGGCTCTCTGCCTCTGGAAAGGATTCCAAGCTTTGCGGCAGCCGTGCGGCCGGAGAAGATCAGCGTGCCAAAGCTGGAAGAAAAAATGCGGCATCTTGAGATCCCTATTATTCCAAGAACGGCAAATGACATGATCCTTCTTGACGTGAGGACCATAGACCGTCAGCAGTTCAAAGTGATAGCAGATCAATTTAGGAGTATGGAAGATGAAGAATATAATCATAGGAACAGCGGGGCATATTGATCACGGAAAAACCACGCTGATTAAAGCACTGACCGGAAGAAATACAGACCGCTGGGAGGAAGAGCAGAGAAGAGGGATTACCATTGATCTGGGCTTTACCTACTTTGATCTTCCAAGCGGCGACCGGGCCGGGATCATAGATGTGCCCGGCCATGAGAAATTTATCAACAACATGGTGGCGGGAGTCGTGGGAATGGATCTGGTGCTGTTAGTGATCGCGGCGGATGAGGGCATCATGCCGCAGACCAGGGAGCATATGGATATTCTGGGACTTCTGGGAATTGAAAAGAGTATTATTGTCCTTAATAAATGTGATCTTGTGGATGAAGAGTGGATTGAGCTGGTGGAAGAAGAGATCCGGGAAGAGCTTTCGGGAACATTTCTGGAACAGGCGCCGGTAGTAAAGGTGTCTGCCGCCACGGGGCAGGGACTGGATCAGCTGATCGAAGTGATCGGTCATATGTCCAGCGACGAGGTAGTGGAGAAGGATATCCATACGATCCCCAGACTTCCCATCGACCGGGCCTTTTCTCTGTCGGGATTCGGGACGATCATCACAGGAACGCTGGTATCCGGTACAATCCGGAAAGAGGATACGCTGGAGATGTATCCTATTGGGAAGGAGTGTAAGATCCGCAGCATCCAGGTGCATGGGGCAGACCAGAAGGAATGTTATGCCGGACAGCGGGTGGCAATCAATCTTTCGAATGTAAAGAAAAAGGAGATACAGAGAGGATGCGTACTGGCGCCGCCGAACAGTATGAAGAATACAGATCTTCTGGATGTGAAGATGAATATCCTGGAGTCGTCGATGCGGGTGCTGACCAATCATACCAGGCTGCATTTTTTCACCGGCACCAGCGAGATTCTGTGCCGGGCGGTGCTTCTGGATAAGGAAGAGCTGGGGCCTGGAGAGAGCGGATATGTGCAGCTGCGTCTTGAGGAGGAGATTGCCGTGCGCCGCGGGGATAAATTTGTGGTACGCTTTTATTCACCGATGGAAACGATTGGCGGCGGCGTAATCCTGGAGCCGAACCCGGGAGTAAAGAAACGGTTCCAGGAGAGCGTGATCGAGGAGCTCAGGCGTAAGGAATCGGGATCCTCCGCAGATGTGATCGAACTGCATGCGAAGAAACATGGAGACACGCTGATCACATTAGCGGAGCTTGCGAAGCTGACAGCTCTTTCTGTAGATGAAGTAAAGGAAGACGTAAAAGAGCTGGAGGAACAGGAGCTTCTGGCCGTGTTTGAAATGCGGAAGGATACCTATATCTGGCATATGGATTCGATCCGGGAAGCACAGCAGACGCTGGTAAGGGCGCTTGAGGATTATGAGAAGAAGTATCCCTATCGCTATGGCATGAAAAAAGCAGAGATACAGACCATGTATTTCCAGAAGATTAAGCCCAATGTATTTGACCGGATTGTAGAATTTTTTGTAGAAAGAGGCTGTATCAGGCGGGCGGAAGAGTTTTTGTGCACGCCGGAATTTGAAGTAAAGAAAGATGGCACCTATCAGAAGGTGGCGGAAAATTTCCTGAATGTGTTTGAAAAGGCCGGATATGATTTTGTCCGCTATTCAGAGATTGACCTGAAGGGCGTCTCCAGGGACATGGCGGATGATATTCTGAATATTCTGCTGACAGAGGGAAAAGTTGTGCGCGTGACGGAAGAAATGTACACGCTGGCGGAATATATGGAGCAGGCCAAGGAAAAGATAAAAGCCCATCTGGCAGATGATCCTCTGATCACAATCGCACAGGTCAGAGATATGTTTGGGACCAGCAGAAAGAGTGCAAAACCTATTCTGGAATACATGGATGCACTAAAGATCACAAAAAAGATGGGAGCAGAAAGTGAAAGGGTAGCATACTAATGAATCTGAAACAATTAGAAGCATTTGTCCAGGTGGCGGAAGAGGGCAGCTTTTCCAAGGCGGCCAAGGAGCTGTTTCTGACACAGCCGACGATCAGCGCCCACATTGCTTCTCTGGAAAAAGAATTAAATGTCAGGCTCTTTATCCGCAATACCAAAGAAGTCAGCTTGTCCGAGGACGGGAAGGAGCTATATAAATACGCAAAGCCGATGATGGATCTGGAGCGTAAGATCGAGGAAAGATTTGGGAGCGGTGAAGACACGGCAAAGCACTGCATCACGATTGCGGCCTCTACCGTGCCGGCCCAGTATCTTCTTCCTGAGATCCTGAAGAGATATAACGAGAAATATCCAAAGGAACAGCTGAAGATTGTGGAAATGGACAGCGCCCAGGTGGTGCTGCGGGTGATAGATCACATGGTAGATGTGGGCCTGACAGGGACAACGCTTGAGAAAAAGCATTGTAAATATGTGCCGTTTTATAAGGATCAGCTGGTAGTCATCACGCCGAATACAGAAAAATACCGGCGGCTTGGAGAAGAGTCTGCGGGTGATATTTCCTGGATCTGTAAGGAATCTTTTATCATGAGGGAGGAGGGTTCCGGAACCAGAAAAGAGGCGGAAAAACAGTTTGCCCGTGCGGGAATTGATGTAGGGAAGCTGGATGTGATCGCCAGTATTGAAAATCAGGAGACGATAAAAAAATCTGTGACCCAGGGGCTGGGGATTTCTGTATTGTCACGCCTGGCCTCCAAGGAAGAGGTCGAGGAAGGACATATGCTGGCATTCCCGATTCCGGGAGCGGATAAAGGCAGGGATATCAACCTGGTTTATAACAAAAATTATCAGCTGACGAGGTCGGCGGAACGGTTTATCAGGGTCGTAAAAGAGGTGTATGGCCTGGAGCAGTAAGAATAAGAGAAAAGCCTGGCATAGACGTTTTCTATATCGGGCTTTTTTTATGGACGTTTTCGATTAGACGAAACCGTAAATTCAGAATATACTAATAAATGGAGACAAAAGAAGACTCCCGAAGGAAAGGATGGAATCTACAATGATTTATATGGATAATGCGGCAACAACGATGCACAAGCCTAAGGAAGTGATCGATGCGGTCGTGGTGGCGATGAGTTCTATGGGAAATGCAGGCAGAGGAGTAAACGAGGCTTCTCTTAGTGCCTCAAGACTGATCTATGATACCAGGGAGAAACTGTGCCGGCTGTTTGGAGCAGAAGATCCCAGGCAGATCGTGTTTACCGCGAATTCGACAGAGAGCCTGAATATTGCGATCAAAGGCATCCTGAATCCGGGAGACCATGTGATAGCTACAATGCTGGAGCACAATTCCGTGCTGCGCCCGCTCTATGAAATGGAAAAGAAGGGCGTTAGGCTTACGATCGTGAAAAGTAATCCGGAAGGGACACTGGATCTTGCGGATATCGAAAATGCGATCGCTCCTGATACAAAAATGATCGTCTGTACCAACGGCTCGAACCTGACGGGAAATTATATTGATCCGGAGCCGATCGGAACCCTGGCAAGAGAAAAAGGGATCGTATTTGTTGTGGATGCTTCCCAGACTGCAGGAGTGTTCCCCATTGATGTACAGAAAATGAAGATAGATGTACTTTGCTTTACCGGCCATAAGGGGATGTTAGGTCCCCAGGGAACCGGCGGCATGTATGTCAGAAAAGGGCTGTCCGTCCGCCCGCTGTTATCTGGCGGAAGCGGTGTGCAGACCTACAGTAAAACGCATCCAACTGAGATGCCCACCGCTCTGGAGGCGGGCACTTTGAATGGACACGGCATTGCAGGCCTTCATGCAGCCGTGGAGTACCTGGAAAAAACGGGCGTGGATACGATCCGCGCCCGTGAACAGGACCTGATGTGGAGATTTTATGAAGGAGTAAAAGAAATCCCCGGCGTCAAGGTGTATGGTGACTTTTCGACGAAGAACCGCTGTGCGATCGTGACGCTGAATATCGGTGATTATGATTCTTCCGAAGTCAGTGATGAGCTTCTTACAGAATATGGAATATCTACCAGATCCGGCGGGCACTGCGCGCCGCTGATGCATGAGGCGCTGGGAACGGTAGAGCAGGGGGCTGTGAGGTTCAGCTTTTCCCACTACAATACGGAAGAAGAAGTGGATACAGCCATAAGGGCGATCCGCGAATTGGCAGAAGAATAAAGACTGCAAGGGTTGAGAGAAACAAGGAGGGAAACAATGAATTTATCAGATTCAAAGAAAAAACTGGCACTGGCCGGTGTAGTATGCGGAATCGTAGCGGCGCTTCTGGCATACTTTGGTAACCCGGCAAATATGGCGTTTTGTATCGCATGCTTTATCCGTGATACCGCAGGAGCGCTGGGAATGCATCAGGCAGAGGCTGTACAGTACGCAAGACCGGAGATCATCGGTCTGGTGCTGGGATCATTCCTGATTTCCGTGGCTACGAAAGAATATCGTTCTACAGCCGGTTCATCGCCGATGATCCGTTTTGTACTGGGCATGATCATTATGATCGGGGCTCTGGTATTCCTGGGATGCCCGCTGCGTATGGTAATCCGTATGTCGGCAGGAGATTTGAACGCATGGGTTGCGCTGATAGGGTTTATCCTGGGAATCGCGACAGGCGTATTTGCGCTGAAGAAAGGGTTCAGTCTGGGACGTGCTTATATTACAAATAAAGAAAGCGGAGCAGTGATCTCTGTAATCGTCCTTGGAATTCTGATCCTGGCGCTGTTCACCACACTGTTAAAGAGCAGTGAGACAGGACCGGGAAGCATGCATGCACCGGTGATCCTGGCTCTTATCGGCGGACTGGTATTCGGGGCTTTTGCGCAGAAGTCCAGGATGTGCTTTGCCGGAAGTATCCGTGATATCATCCTGATGAAGAATTTCGATCTGTTCTGTGTGATCGCAGGTCTGTTTGTTGTAATGCTGGTATTTAATGTGGCAACCGGACGCTTTGTGCTGGCATTTGACACACCGGGAATCATCGCTCATTCCGAGCATCTGTGGAACATCCTTGGCATGTATACGGTGGGCTTTGCCGCGGTATTGGCCGGAGGATGCCCGCTCCGTCAGCTGATCCTGGCCGGACAGGGGTCGTCCGATGCGGCAATGACGGTGGTAGGCATGTTCGTGGGAGCGGCGCTTTGTCACAATCTGGGACTGGCAGCCAGCGGAACCGCCCTGGATGCAAAGACGCAGGAAGTGGTTGCCGGAGCAGTGCCGTTAAACGGAAAGGTCGCATGTATCATCTGCATCATTCTGTTATTTGTGATCGCGTTTACGAATAAAAGAGAGTCGAAAGCATAAGAAATCTTGTTTTGACGGTTGAAATGGAGAAAAAGGAGTAGTATCCTAGGAAAGAAGGTAAAAATATGAAGGAAGTAGATGCAAGAGGGTTATCCTGTCCGGAGCCGCTGATGCTGACGGCAGAGGCGCTGAAAGGGGCATCCGAACCTGTAAAGGTTCTGGTGACAGAGCCTCATCAGAAAACCAATGTAGAAAAATATGCCAAAGATCACGGCAAGAAATCAACAGCAGTGGAGAAGGACGGATACTTCGAAGTGGTGATTGAGTAACATGAGAAAAAAAGAACTAAAGCTGGTCGTGACTTTCCATACGACCGCTGACGCAATGGCAATGGAGAAGGTCTGTAAAGAGCGTGGAACGCCGGGGAGGATCATTCCGGTGCCAAGAGAGATTTCTGCAGGCTGCGGCCTGGCCTGGTGTGCACCGCTGGAAGACAGGGAAAAGATAGCGGCAGTAATGAAAGAAACCGGGATTGAGGAAGAGGCCATGCACGAATGTATGGTATGATAGCAATATTTAAAAGGACTGTGCTTTTTAAGGCACAGTCTTTTTATGTGGATAAGTTGACATTTCCGTCAGAGATATCTGCCGTTTGGACAAAAGCCATTGAATCATTTCTTTAAATAGATAAAATATAAGCATAGCAAAAGAACGGACAGCAGGCTTTAAAGGAAGTAAAGAGAGAAGAAAGAGGGAATGAAACAATGGAAAAGAAAAAGAAATTTTCGATATCTCTGACGACACAGATCCTGATCGCCACGGTAGGCGGTATCGTGTTCGGAGCTCTGGTAGGGCCATGGGCCGGAAACCTGAAGTTTATCGGAGATATTTTCCTGCGGCTGATCCAGATGTCGGTTGTGCTTCTGGTCATGTCTTCCGTTGCGGCGGCAGTCGGCGGCGGAGATGGAAAAGATGTAGGAAAGATGGGGGTACATACGATCAAGTGGATCGTGTTTTTTACCGCCATTGCGGCAGTGCTTGGAGTTGTACTTTCAACACTGGTAAAGCCAGGGCTTGGGATTGATCTTTCTGGTGCGGAAGAAGTGACAGAGAAAGCGGTAGAAGCTACGTCTCTTCAGGAAACGCTCCTGAACTTTGTTCCGACCAACGTGGTTGAGTCCATGGCAGATGGCTCTATGGTGCCGTGTATTGTATTTGCGATATTCTTTGGAGTGGCAATGGGCGCATACACCCGTCAGACAGGCAACCGCAATATGGCTGAATGGGTGGTTGGATTAAATAAAGTAATCACCAACATTATTAAAACAGTTATGTATATTGCGCCGATCGGTATCTTCTGCCTGCTGGCAGATGTTGCCGGATCCACCGGATTTGCGGTGATTATCCCGATGGCGAAATTCCTGGGAGTACTTCTTGTTGGCGATGTGATCCAGTTCCTGATCTACGGACCGCTTACGGCAGCGCTGTGTAAGGTAAATCCGCTGAAGATGCCCAAGAAATTCGGGAAGATGTCTCTGATGGCAGTAACGACCACATCAGGAGCGATCTGTCTTCAGACAAAGATGGAAGACGCGGTGACCAAGTTTGGCGTCAGCCGCAAGGTTGCAGACTTTACAGGCCCGATCACCATGTCTATGAATAGCTGTGGCGCTGCGATGTGCTATGTAACGGCAATCTTTTTCATGGCACAGTCAACAGGCGTTAATATGACTACTTATCAGATGGGCATGGCGATCCTGTTATCCTGCCTGATGTGTATGGGAACCATCTCGGTGCCGGGAGGCTCCGTGATCGTGTATACCTTCCTGGCATCCTCACTGGGACTTCCAATGGACAGTATTGCCGTTCTGATTGGAATCGACTGGTTTGCAGGAATGTTCCGTACATTGATGAACGTGGATGTGGACGTCATGGTAGGTATGCTGGTGGCCAAGAAGCTGGGCGAGCTGGATCTGGACGTGTACAACGAAAAGAAAACAGTCGCATACGAATAAGCCATTTTCTAACAAATCATACATAAAACTTTCATTGGGGACGGGGGATTTTTAAAAATCCCCCGTCCCCAATTTGGTGTTTTTTACGTTATCCACATTTTTATCCACAGATGTTATCCACATTCTGGGGATTCCGTATTTCTATGAATGGCGGAAGGGATCGTTTTATGGTATGATGGTTACATTAAATGTGCGTTTGAAAATGCAGGATCCGGAGGATATGGAAAATGAGAATACATATGGAGAGCCTGATCTTTGAAGTCACGCTGAATATTGCTCTTCTGGTGCTGGTGGCAACACTGCTTTCTAAGCTTCAGGTGATTCAAACTACGATCTCTCAGGAACGCAGAAGCTTTGCGGGGCAGGTGTTTCTGGCGGCCGTGTTCGGCGCGGTCATTATTTTGTCGGTCTATACAGGGATCGAGGTTGGCGGCTACAATATGAATACGAGGGTGATTGCCGCTATTGCATCGGGAATCCTGGGAGGGCCGGTGGTAGGAATGTATGCGTCCATGATCGGTGCGGTTTACGTCTATTTCCTGTCGGGGGATCCGGCGTTTGCCATGGCGTCAGCATTCTCCACGGTTCTTTTCGGACTGCTGGGCGGCGGGTTCTACCCGTATTTTCAAAGGGGGAAGTGGAAATACCGGGATCTCTTCTTTTTGACATGTTTTGCGGAAATTTGTGATCTGGTTATTATCCTGCGTATGGTAAATCCATTCTCTCTTGCCCTGGAAACGGTGATGCGGGCGGGACCGCTGATGACGGTGATGAACGCTGTCGGGATCCTGTTGTTTATTTCCAGCTTTAACCATATTTTTATCCGGCAGGATATTGAGAGCAGCCGTCAGCTGCAGCGGGCATCAGAGCTGGCAAAACGCTGCATCCCTCTTCTGGGGAACGGCCTTCGGGATAAGGAGAATATGGAACGGCTGGTAGGAGTCCTGATGGAGTCCAGTGGATGGACGGGCGTAATACTGACGGATAAAGAAAAAATCCTGGCATGGGAGCAGAAAGAGGAAGAGACAGAAGGGCAGGAACGGCAGTTCTGGCCGGGAAGCCTTCCAGGCCAGGACGGTCAGGATCAGGAGAACAGAGGAAGGGAAGGAGCGGCTTCGCTGCCGGAGATTAGCGAGATCCCGGAAATCGGCAGGGAAGCGATGGAAAAGGGAGAGCTGCTGATTGCGTATAAAGTCCCGAAAACCAGTGCATGGTATGAGTGGATGAAGGATTACTCAATGATCGCAGCCCCTTTCCTGATAGAAAAAGAAGCGATCGGAAGCCTGATCGTCTGGACAAAAAAGCAGTGGGTGTTCCGTCAAAGTGATGTAGAACTCTTGCAGAATCTGGTGGAGATTGCATCGGCGCAGATCGCGCTGTCGGAGCTGGAGCGCCAGAGGATGCTTCGTCAGCAGGCTGAATTTAAAGCGCTGCAGTTTCAGGTCAACCCGCATTTCCTGTTTAATGCTCTTAATACGATCTCTTACGTCTGCCGTGAAAACAGCGGCCGGGCCAGGGAACTCCTGGTCATACTGGCGGAGTATTTCCGCTATAATCTGGGCGAGGGCAGGTATATGGTCCCGATGGAGGAAGAACTCAAGCATGTCAGAGACTACCTGGAGATTGAGAAGGCGCGCTTTGAAGACAAGCTGGAGGTGACCTATGATCTGCCGGAAACTATGGATATCAGAATTCCGACGCTCATCCTTCAGCCCATTGTGGAAAATGCAGTGCGTTACGGCATTGGCAGGGACGGGAAGAGAAAGGTGCATATTGCCGCAGAACGGGATAAGGGAGGGATCGTTGTAAGCGTCCGGGATCAGGGAAAAGGCTTTCAGGAAGAAATACTGGAAAAACTGGAAAGAGGCGAACCGGTTGGCGGAAGCATAGGGCTTCGAAATGTGGATCAGAGAATGAAACGGACGTATGGAGAGGACCATGGGATACAGATTTCAAGTACAGATGAAGGAAGCTGTGTGAGGCTGTGGTTTTCAAAGGAGTGCAGAAAAGAAACGAAGGAAGGGGAGGACATGCGGAAATGATAAAGATAGCAGTTGTCGATGATGAGAGACCGGCAAGGAGCGAGTTGAAATACCAGCTTATGGAACTCCTTCCGGAGGCAGAGATTGACGAAGGGGATTCCGGAGCGGCAGCGCTGAAGCTTGCCGGGGAAGGGACCTATGATCTCTTTTTTCTTGATATAAATCTGGGAGACATCAGCGGAACAGATCTGGTGCATGCGGTCCAGACCATGCAGCCTCGGGCCAGGATCGTTTTTGTAACCGCATATTCTGAATATGCGGTCGCTGCTTTTGAACTGGGCGTTGTTGATTATGTGCTGAAACCTTATGAAAAAGGACGGCTTAAGAAAGTCCTGGACCGGTGCCTTGCACATGACCAGGGACAGACAACGGCAGGAAAGATGAAGATGCCCCGAAAGATTCCGATCAACAGTGACGGAAAGACTATTTTTGAGAATGTGGAGGATCTGGTTTTCCTGGAAACATATCAGAGGGGATGTCTGATTCATACGAAAAAAAGAGAGTATTATGAGGGAAAAGGGATCGGCGAGTTTGAAAAGAGACTGGGAGGAGGGCCCTTTTTCCGGTGTCATAAAAGTTATCTCATCAATCTGGAGAAGGTGCGCGAGGTGTTCCCCTGGGGGAATAACAGCCTGGGTGTAAAAATGGAAGGCTATGACAAAACGGTCATCCCGGTTGGCAGAGAAAAGACAAAGACACTTAAAAGTCTTTTGGGCTGGCAGTAAAAAGGCGCTGTATAGCAGAAGTGCTATACAGCGCTCTTTAAATGCCATTTACAAAGGTATCCAATACGTGGGGGAGAAGCCGTGAACTATATTCGCTCAAAGAATATTTCCCCCGGAACAAAGCCCAGTCATACAGGAGCGCCCTTTCAAACATGGCATATATTTTCATGAGTTCTTTTGCAGAGCTGGTATCTTTAAATTCGCCGTCTGCCAGCCCGTCCTCCAGAATTTCCGTGATCCATTTAAAGTAAAACCGTTTGCTGTCGGATAGAGATTTCTTCCCTTTGGTAGTCAGCTGTGAGGAGTACAGGAAGGCAAGAAGATCAATATCCACGCTGGTCTCGATCATATAGAACAGCTCATGGTTCAAATAGAGGAGTTTGTCATAGGCTGACATCGCCGGATCAATGACTGCAGCCAGTTCCTCATATTTCTCATCGAACAAATCTGACAAAGAATTCAGCAAGGCCTCTTTTCCTTTGAAATAGTGGTAAAAGGTGCCTTTTGAGGTTTTGGAAGCAGAAATGATATCTTCTACAGTCGTCTGCTCATAGCCTTTTTTGTAGAAAAGGTTCCAGGCGGCTTTTACAATTCTGCTTTTGGTGGAGATTCTTTTCCGCGGCATGGGAATCCCTCCCTTTCTGTGACTTTCTGTACTTCCCTACAGAAAGATTTTAAAAAGCAGAAGCGGATTAGCCCGCTAACCCGCTTCTGCTGTAAATGTCTGCTGGTTGATATTACGCTGCCGCAATTAACCTACCTGGAAACCATATTTCAGTGGATCCGTCGGGTCGATCAGGTATGTAGCAACACCTGTCAGGTAAGCGCTTCCTGTGATCATCGGGATAACTGCATCGTAATCAGCAACCTTTGTGGTTTCTTTGATCACGCCTTTGAAGATGCTGCCCATGAAGCTCTCATAGCGGAACTCTTCGCCGACCTTGATCTCTCCCCAATGATGCAGGGTAGCAAGTTTTGCGCTGGTACCGGTTCCGCAAGGAGAACGGTCAGCCATAGCATCTCCGAAGATAACAACGTTTCTTAAATCAGCTTTGTCTTTGTTTGGTGTTGGTCCGTAGAACTCAACCAGGTCAACGGTATCAATATCAAGCTCAGGATGCTTTACAGGGATTTCCTTGTTGATCACATCCAGCATCTTCATTCCAAGAGCTGTGTAAGCCGGAACAGATTTTGCGTTGATCTCTCCGATATCAAGCTGTGTGGTGTCTACCAGAGCGAAGAAGCTTCCGCCGAAGGAAATCGTGAATTTGATTTCTTTTCCGTCGATGGTTACAGTCTGGTTCTCTTTGTAAACAAATGCAGGAACGTTTGTCAGTGTAACACTCTCAACTTTTCCGTCCTTTACGATAGCCTTTGTGCGGATCAGTCCGGCAGGAGCGTCCAGAACAACTTCGTTTTCTCCTTCGTGGGACTCAACAAGACCTGCTTCGATCGCAACAGTAACAGCTCCGATCGTGCAGTGTCCGCACATGTTCAGGTATCCGCCTGTATCCATGAACATTACGCCAAAGTCAGCTTCCTTGTTGATTGGTTCGCAAAGGAAAGCTCCGAACATGTCGTGGTGTCCTCTTGGCTCAAACATCAGGGCAGTACGTACATTGTCGTAGTTTTTCTCCATCCATTTTTTCTTTTCGATCATGGTGTTTCCCTCTGGCTCCGGGAAGCCGCCGATGACCATACGGCAGAACTCACCCTCGGTATGAGCGTCTACAACCTGAAGAGCTGCCTCAAACCGGTCAAAGTTAACATTCGCTTTTAACTCCATAATTTTGTCCCTCCTTAAAATTTTTCATGAAGTTACTCATAGATGCAATCTATAAGATTCTATAAAAACACGAAAAAACCGTCCCCAGGCTTTTAGGTGTCTTATATAAAAACGCAGGTGAACATGGAAAAAAACTGGCAAAATTATACAGTAGGCACATTTTGCGAGCTGTAATAAACGACAGAAATTTAACAAATAGACTGCGTTCTAGTACCATGTTCAGTTCTTATCCTTTATTATGGCTGAAAGAGGTTGAAAAGTCAATGCTTTTTTGATATTATAAAAATGAATAAAAGTTGTTGAAAAGTGCGGGAAAGTGTGTTATGGTTATTGGGCATAGATGGGGGTAGATGGGTGACTGGTGTGCCTCCTAGTCTTCAAAACTAGTGTGGGGCGTTAAGAGCGTCCTGGGTGGGTTCGATTCCCACATGCCCTCGCCAGAAAAGAACATTTTGCTGTTAAAAAAATCGCAAAAATGTTTCCATAGATATTTTTTATAAGTCATGCGTGAAAGATGCGTATGAAAGTCAGGAAAAAAGAATAAGTAAGGAGACTGGCAAGTTTCACTTTTACTTATAAAAAAGAAAAAGGAGATATGTGTCATGGGAAACGTACAAATTTTATTGCGTCAGCACGTTGGTGCACCATGTGCTCCCTGTGTTGAGGTTGGGGCGGACGTGAAAAAAGGCACTCTCATTGCTGCACCGACAGGGCTGGGAGCAAACATTTTTTCCAGCGTGTACGGAAAAGTAACAGAGATTACTGACGACAGGATCATTATTGAACCGGCGGCAGAACAGCCAGATGAATTTGTTCCGATCGATGTGCCGGAAGACGCCAGCAAACTGGACATGGTAAAGGCGGCTGGTATCGTAGGTATGGGCGGGGCAGGATTCCCGACTGGCGTAAAGCTGAATATCAATCTGGCAGAGACACCTCTGGCTGAGCTGGATCCTGAGATCAATCCGGAGCTTCCGGCAGACTTTAAGCTGGAGCATAGCTATATCCTGGTAAATGCGGCGGAGTGTGAACCGGGACTGGAGCATAACATTAAACAGCTGGTAGAACAGACTGATAAAGTGATCCGCGGCGTGAAGTACTGTATGGAGATCACACATGCGGATAAAGCGATCTTCGCAATCAAGAAAAAGCATCATGATGCTATCAAGAAGCTGGATGCGGCTCTCAAGGATGAGGCTGATATTTCCATGCACTTCCTGGCAGACATCTATCCGATGGGAGAAGAGCGTGCGGTCGTAAGAGAATGTCTTGGGGTAAACCTTCTTCCTACACAGCTTCCTTCTGCAGCAAGATCCGTAGTTGTGAACCTGGAGACCGCTGCAAAGGTGGCAGAGGCTATTGATGAGAAGAAGCCTTGCATCACCAAGAATCTGACTGTCCGTGGAAAACTCAACGGCGGAAATGCCGCACATGTATTCATGGATGTACCGGTAGGTGTCAGCGTCGGAGAGTTGATTGAAAAGGCCGGCGGAATCGACGGCGAGTACGGCGAGATCGTAATGGGCGGAGCTTTCACAGGAAAGTCCACTACGGTAGACGAGCCGATCACTAAGACAACGGGAGGAATCCTTGTCAGCGTAGAGTTCCCGGATCTTCACGGGGCAAATGTAGGACTTTTAGTCTGTGCATGCGGCGGAAGCGAAGACCGTATGCGTGAGATTGCTGAGAAGATGAATGGAAAGGTCGTATCTGTATGCAGATGTAAACAGGCGATCGAAAGCAAGCCGGGCGCACCGCTGAAATGTCTGCGTCCTGGAAACTGTCCGGGACAGGTAAAGAACAACCTGCAGTTTAAGAAAGATAAATGTGAATACATCATTATCGGAAACTGCTCTGACTGCTCCAATACTGTTATGGCATCAGGCCCGAAGATGGGACTGAAGGTATTCCATCAGACAGACCACGTTATGAGAGCGGTTGGACATCCTCTTTACAGATCTCTGAAGATCTCAAAAGAGGTAAGCCAGGATATCGATTTTTAATATCGGTTCCCGGAAAACAACGGTATTACTGTCATGTACCGCCAGGACAGAAGATCCCCGATTCTTTTGTCCTGGGAGAGAAGAGAGGACTCCTCCCGGCGGATATATGACTGTATATATACAAACAAGCCCATAAGGGCGTGCCTAAGCAAACCAAACAAGGAGGGAAAACAATATGTCAATCACAGCTGAAACAGCGAAAGAACATGCTCATGATCCTGCGGTATTGTGTTGCAGAGCCGAAGCTGGAATTACAATTGAGCCGGCAAATCTGGAGGATCCGGCAATCTTTGATGATCTGGTAGATTCCGGATTATTAAGCCTGGATGGCTGCCTGACCATTGAAGAAGTATTAGGAGCAAAATTGACAAAAACTTGTGATTCTCTTTGCCCACTGACTGCTGATGTACTGGATGGAGTAAAAGCTCCGAGCGCACCGGCAGAAGAGGAAGAAGAGGAAGCAGCACCGGCAGCGGCACCTGTAGCAGCGCCGGCAGCAGCACCGGTAGCAGGCGGTGTTATGAAGATCCACATCGGAGAAGGAAAGGATATCGACCTTGAGATCCCGGTTGGAGCACTTGGAGCAGGCGGAGCAGCAGCAGTTGCTGTACCGGCAGGCGCTGAGAGCACTGTAGCAGGAGCAGCACCGGCAGAAGCTGAAGAAGAAAAAGTTGTAAGAACTCTGACAAGAAAACACTTTAACATTACAGAGGTTAAGAGAGGACCTGAGACAAAGATCGAAGGAACGACCCTTTACATCCGTGAAGGAATCGAGCAGGAAGTTATCGACAATCAGGAACTTGTAAAAGATTTCCACCTGGAGATCATTACTCCTGAGAACTATCACACCTACTCCGAGACTATCATGGACGTACAGCCGATCGCTACAAAAGAAGGCGATGCTGACCTTGGTACAGGTGTAACAAGAGTACTGGACGGCGTTGTAATGATGCTGACAGGAACTGATGAGGATGGAGTTCAGATCGGTGAGTTCGGATCTTCCGAAGGATATCTGGATGAGAACATCATGTGGAACCGTCCTGGATGCCCGGATAAAGGAGAAATCTTTATCAAAGGTAACATCGTGATCCAGGAGAAGACAAACATGGAGCGTCGTGGACCTATGGCTGCCCACACTGCTTTTGACGTAATCACTCAGGAAATCCGTGAAGTGATGAAAGAACTGGATGAGAGCCTTGTTTCTGATACAGAGGAACTGAAACAGGTTCGCCGTCCTGGAAAGAAGAAAGTCGTTATCGTTAAGGAAATCATGGGACAGGGAGCTATGCATGATAACTTCATCCTTCCTGTAGAGCCTGTTGGAATCCTTGGCGCAAGAGCAAACGTAGACTTAGGAAACGTTCCGGTATGCGTATCTCCGCTGGAGGTTCTGGATGGATGTATCCATGCGCTGACCTGTATCGGACCTGCTTCTAAAGAGATGTCCAGACATTACTGGAGAGAGCCTCTGGTTCTGGAAGCACTGCATGATCCGGAAGTTGACCTCTGCGGCGTTGTATTTGTAGGAAGCCCACAGATCAACGCAGAGAAGTTCTATGTATCCAAACGTGTTGGACACACCGTAGAAATGATGGACGTAGACGGAGCTTTCGTTACAACAGAAGGTTTCGGAAATAACCACATCGACTTCGCAAGCCATATCGAGCAGATCGGTATGAGAGGCGTTCCGGTAGTTGGAATGTCCTACTGCGCAGTACAGGGAGCTCTGGTAGTTGGTAACAAACACATGACATACATGGTTGATAACAACAAGTCCGAGTCTGGTATTGAAAACGAAGTTCTTGGCTGCAACACTCTTTGCGAAGAGGATGCAATCCGTGCTCTGGCTATGCTGAAGACAGCAATGGGCGGCGAGGAAGTTAAAGCTGCTGAGAAGAAGTGGAATCCGAACGTTAAATCTACAAACGTAGAGCTGATCGAAGCTGCTTACGGCAAGAAAGTTGACCTTGTTGATAATGAGCAGTCTCTGCCGATGAGCCAGAAACGTAAGGAAAAATACGACTAAATCGGGTGTTTTGAATGAACAACGAGCGTTTGCATTATGGTGACAAGATCATTTATATGGAAGGGGTTGTTGTTGATGTTGATGACTGCAGCATCAGCGTGGATCTGAAAGGAAGACTTGGATTCTTTAAAGCCCCGAAGCGGATGTTCATCTGTGATACCGAACCTAAGGTAGGACAGGAGATCGGATGGAATATGAGCTTCCCCGAACAGCTCGGGCCGGAAATAAATGAGAAATATGTCAGCAACATTGAAAAAGAACGGCGCAAACAAGAAGAGATGCGTACGCGTTTGGATAATAAGGAGGTCTAAAAATGAGTTTAACGGTTGTTAAAGGTTTACAATCTGAAATCTTCGTTCCTATTACTCCACCGGCAGTATGGACTCCTGTAACAAAAGAGCTGAAAGACATGTCTATCGCTCTTGCGACAGCAGCAGGTGTTCATAAGAAATCCCAGGAAAGATTTAATCTTGCTGGTGACTTCACCTGGAGAAAAATTGAGAACACCACACCATCAAGTGAACTGATGGTATCCCATGGCGGATATGATAACAGTGATGTTAACAAAGACATCAACTGCATGTTCCCGATCGACAGAATCCATGAGCTGGCTGCAGAAGGCTTCATCAGAGCCTGCGCTCCGGTACACGCTGGATTCATGGGCGGTGGCGGAAACCAGGAGAAATTCAAACATGAAACTGGTCCGGCTATCGCAAAAATGTTCACAGAAGAGGATGTAGACGCAGTTATCCTCACCGCTGGCTGAGGTACCTGCCACCGCTCTGCAGTTTTGGTGCAGAGAGCGATTGAAGAAGCTGGAATTCCTACAATTATCATTGCAGCTCTTCCACCGGTTGTTCGTCAGACCGGTACTCCTCGTGCAGTTGCTCCGCTGGTTCCTATGGGAGCTAACGCAGGTGGACCGCACAATGTTGAACAGCAGACACAGATCGTAAAAGCTACTCTTGAGCAGCTGATTAAGATCCAGACACCTGGAACTATCGTACCGCTGCCATTTGAGTACGTAGCAAAGATCTAAGGAATGTTAAGGAAAGGGCAGATGAGATTTCATCTGCCCTTTAATAAAATGGAGGTGACTCGATTGGCTGAAAAAGAAATTGATTTGAGACGTCTCGTGATCAAGGCTTTCCATATGACAGACGTAGAATTTGGAGAACATAATGATATTACAGTAGACGGACATATGACGGTCAGCAAGGAAATGCTGGACGATTTCGTAGCAAGGGAAGAACATATCGAAAAGATTGATATCCAGATCATCAAACCAGGCGACCATGACAGATGGACCAATACGATCATGGATATTATCCCGATTTCCACGAAGGTCCTTGGAAAACTGGGAGAAGGGATCACGCACACGGTTACGGGTGTCTATGTGATGCTTACTGGTGTGGACGTCAATGGAAAACAATGCCATGAATTCGGATCTTCCGAGGGAAATTTGAAAGACCAGCTGTATCTGAACCGTGCAGGTACGCCGGGAGATGATGATTATATTATCTCCTTTGATGTTACATTAGCAGCTGGCATGGGACAGGAAAGACCGGGCCCGACGGCGGCTCACCGCGTCTGCGACGAATTTATCCAGACTTATCGTGAGAAGCTTAAAAAGTTTAAAGGTGAAAAATGTACAGAGCGCCATGAGTATCATGACGTGGTAAGACCAGGAAAGAAACGCGTTCTGATCGTAAGACAGGTGGCGGGACAGGGGGCTATGTATGACACCCATCTGTTCGCGAATGAGCCATCTGGCGTAGAGGGAGGACGTTCTATCATAGATATGGGAAATATGCCGATCCTGATCACTCCGAACGAGTACAGAGACGGTATTATCCGCTCAATGCAGTAGGAGGTGTGAGATATGGGTATTGGACCATCAACAAAGGAAACGACATTACATCATTTCAGAGATCCGCTGCTTGAAGTGGTAGCTGCAGATACTGATCTGGATTTAATGGGAATTATTATCGTAGGAACCCCTGATGACAATAAGGACAAACTTCTGGTAGGAACCAGAACGGCCGTGTGGGCAGAGGCTATGCGTGCTGACGGCGTAATCCTGTCATCTGATGGCTGGGGAAACAGCGACGTGGACTATACGAATACCTGTGAGCAGCTGGGGATCCGGGGAATTCCGGTAACCGGACTAAACTTCAGCGGAACGGTCGCACAGTTCGTAGTAGTGAATGATTATCTGGATGGAATTATTGATATCAACAAGAGCGAGGACGGAACAGAGACGAATGTGGTAGGTGAAAACAACATGGTAGAGCTGGACTGTCTGAAGGCTAAAGCGCTTTTGAAGCTGAAGATGCGGCAGAAAGATCAGAAGAATCAGAACAGATAAAAATAAGATAAAAGAAAAGGCACGACATCGAGATGTCGTGCCCTTTCTTTTTGGTATGTCATTGAGAGGTTTTCCTCGTTGCATTGCAGTCTGTATTATATACAAAGCTGGGGAATGCTTCTCTGAAAAGAGATGTATATATTTTAATTGGAGTTCACCGTCGCAGGATCATTCTTGGGGGAAATGATCGGCTCTGGCATAACTGCAATAACAACCGTACAATCATCTTAAACAGCTGAAAATGAAATAAATATAGCAGCCTCCGAATGTTTCTGGAAACCGCCGTTGGTTTGTCGTTGTTTAAGATAGTTATAATATATCACTAGTTTTAGGGGGTGTCAAGACAGCTGGAAGTGAAAAAACATTTTTGTATATTATTATCATAAAATGTGGATATTTATGCAAAGAAATGTGCACTTTAACGAAGCGTTATAGTAGCAATTTAGAAGAGTAAAATAATAAAGCGTACAAGGGGTGGTTTTGTACAAAAAAACAAAGCCTCTGGAAGCAATCGTAAGGTTTGCTTGTCCAGGACTCTGTTTTGTGAAACGGAGAAGACGGTTATTTATCAAAAGCCGGTGCAATGCGTACCTGCTCAATCTCAGGGTGTGTCTCTTTCATCCATTGTTTGAAACTGTCAGAATCACCCTCGGTGAAACAGGATTTGTCTACCATGACTCCTTCGACGCCATCCGAAGAGGATAATTTAAAGTAGGTCTTGGCTTCCTCGAGCTTTTTGATCTCGGACCACTCGACCCGGTTATTGAGCTTTCCGTTGATATGAAGAGAGATGTCCTTATCTCTTAGGATAACCTTGCAGGCCCAGTCTTTTTCGTTGAAATATTTCTGCCGGGTAAGACGGAAGGTCTTGTCTGCGTGCATCCAATGAAAAAATACGCCCCGATATACGGAGACAAATACTAAGAAGGCACCGATGGTCTGCCATCTTGCCGAGGCGCCGACCCGGTCAAAGTAGATCCAGCCAAATATTCCGGCGATAAAGATGATAAGATAGACGTAAAAGGATCTTAATCTCCAGAATTTTGGCGCAGCCCACTTATCGTAGCGTTTTCTGTTCATGATATATTCATTTACAAACATATTGAGTTCTCCAGTTTACATAAATATAAGTATGTAAATGGCCATCCACAGGGACGGCCATTTATGAAAATTTGTATGTAGAATTAATTGTATTTAATAATTCCTGTTTTAAGCTACTCCGGCTTTTTTGTCCTTGAGCGCTGCACTGATCAGTGTGTAAGATGTCCACAGAAGAACAACACATACCAGGTTGATCAGCCAGAACATCGGAAGAGAAGTTACGACCTTCCATGCAAGGAATACACCGACACATCCGCCAAGTGCGTTACCGATTGTGTGAGCCACATCGTAACGATGTGATTTAATGAACTCGATAGAGCAGGCTGGCATCAGACATGCACAGGATCCCATGAATACCGGGAAAGCGGCAGTCGCGTCAACACCGAGCAGAAGGCAGGTAGCCATACAAGGTGCATACAGACCAAAACCGATGTCCATAAGAGCTCCCCAAAGGATATTAAGAGCAGCAGCTACAAACAGCTTCCAGCCGGTCAGAGTAGTAGCGGTACCTACGATACCGAATGGTCCCCATCCTGTATTCTTGCAGAGCATGATGATTGCAAGCGGGATCATGATGACACCGAGAGCCCAGCGGATCTTGTTACGAGGCCACTTTGTAACGATGGTGGCAAATCCGAAGGAACCAACAGCTGCACATACATACATGATCAGCAGGAACATTGGGTCAACATCTACAGAAGCTGTAAAGATAAATGCCTCGAAGATAACCGGGAAGGTATCGCCGACATTCAGCGTTCCAGGGATATCGATGTCATCAATCTGATTAAACAATTTGTACATGAATGTGGATGGTGCAAAAGAACCGCATCCAAGAGTGTCAAGGAAGTTGGCAACGATACCTACCGAAAATCCGGATGCCCACTGTTTGCCTGTAGCTTTTTTGAGATCCTCCATACGGTTTTTAGCGATATCGGCAATCAGTCCAATACCTGTTCCGGCAGCCAAAACGCCGAATAAAATCTGAAGAAATAGTAACATAGATTCTTTCCTCCAATCTCTAGATAATTATGATACTATAACAGTTACTGAGACAGCCCCCCGATTAGCCATCTCTGCATATAATAAATTTATCATTATGACAAAAAAAAGTCAATGATTTAAAGTGATAATATTGCATATTTATTATTTGATAAAGCCAAAAACGGTTAATAAGATGATGATCATGAAAATTGGGACAACCGCCACTGTCAATATCTTATTATAGAGGGTGACACGACCGAATTTTCCGTCATTTGTAACCTCTTTTTCGTAGTTTTTAAATCCCCATACTTTTGCGATAAATACACAGACCAGGATACATCCGATCGGCATCAGCAGATAAGCGGTAAAGGTGTCCAGCCAGTCATAGATTCCAAGCATGTTCAGACCGTTGGCGTCTATCCATGGAAGCTTTATGCCGCTTAAGGCGCCGAAGCCCAGGGATACAAAGACGTTTCCGATTCCTATGATAGCAGCAGTCAGAATGGTCGCGTTCCGGCGTCCCATATGGCGGTTATCCTCAAACGTCCGGATAGAGATCTCGAAAAAGCTGAACAGGGAAGAGATAACGGCAAAAAGAATCGCAAGGAAGAAGCATACGCCGATTACCCGTCCTCCGGGAAGCTTCTCAAAAATGTCGGTCATTACATTGAACACAAGACTTGGTCCTGCAGACTCAATGTCCACACCGCCGGAAAAGGCAGAAGGAACAATAACAAAGCCGGCAAGGATCGCTGCAGCAGTGTCGAAGGTAGAGACCATGATCGCGTCGCTTTTTAAATTATTCTCTTTCGGGATATTGGCACCCAGGGTTACGTAAAGCCCCCAGCCGATACCGACGGAGAACAGTACCTGTGTTGCAGCCTGGGCAAAGGTAGTGAAGCTGAATTTGCTGAAGTCCGGCAGCAGATAATACTTCACACCGGCGATGGCATTTTCATTTACAGCCAGTGCCCATATACCGCAGATAATCAGCAGGGCAAACAGAACAGGCATCATGACTTTTGCGATCTTCTCGACTGTATTGGTGATGCCGAAATAAAGCATAATGGAGACAAAGGCGAGAATGATCATTGCCCAGATGATGGGTTCAACGGTAGAAGAAGTAAAGGAATCATAATAAGCCTGTTTATCAGAACCAAAATCTCCGCTCACAACATACTGGAACGCATATTTTGCGACCCAGCCTCCCACGACCACGTAATACATATTGATCATCAGCGTACAGATGTTGGCGATCCAGCCTGCCGCGCCCCATTTTTTACTGATGCGCGCAAAGGCGGTGACAGTGTCCTTGCCGGTATGACGGCCGATTGCGGTCTCCATCTCAACCATGGGGTGCCCCATCAGAGCGACCACAATAATATAGACGATCAGGAAAATGCCGCCGCCGCCCTGATATGCAAGATAAGGGAAGCGCCAGATATTTCCAAGACCAATGGCTGCACCGGCAGCTACCATAAGATAACCGAAACGTGAACCCCATTGACGAGTTTCTGAATTTGTCTGATTACTCATAAATACACACCCTTTCTCACCGGGCAGCTCTAGTCGGGTCTCTGCATGCGTCTGATGCCCTGGTTTTTTGGAATAGATCAGATATAAAAAGGCGCCCTCATTAAATATGAGAGCGCCCTTGTAATCTCAATCCTCTTCTTTAGTATAACGCTTTAAAGAAAAGAAGTCAATGAAAATATAAGAAAGCGTAATGTTGATATAAGAAAATGTTATACAAAAGGCGTTGAAAAAGGCGTTAGTCATCCAGCAGGAAATTTTTGGAGTATTCCAGAAAGCTCCTGGAGGCTGGGGAAAGCTCGCTGTCGGAGGAATAGGCAAGTCCGAGCTGGCGGCTGACACCTGGCGTGACGCGGCGGAGCACAAAACGGCCGGTCTGTCCGCGGAGAAGGAGACCGGGCAGAATGGTGACTCCAAGTCCGTGTTCGACCATGGAAAGCACAGAAAATTCATTGATAGAGACGAAACGGATATCGGGCTTGATCTGATATTGAGACAGGATCCTGTGCACATCGCTTCCGGGAGCATATTCCGTGGCAACAAAAGGAACACTGTTAAATTTTTCCAGTGGGATTACCTGATATTCGGCAAAGGGATGTCTTTCGGGAAGGACCGCAAACAGCTCGTCATCCATAACGGGAAGGAACTGATAGCGATGTCCCTCCTGCCGGCTGATAAAACCGATATCCACTCTCCGTTCCTGAATCCAGTCTGCGAGTTCGCCCTCGGATCCTTCAATAATTTTGAAATGGATGTCCGGATGGGTATGATGGAATTTCTGGATGATACCGGGGATCCAGTGGATGGAGCAGCTTAAGTATGTTCCGATCTTGATAACACCTACCTGTGCTCCTTTTAAAGAGGCAATTTCCTGGCGGACGACTTCATCGGCATTCAGAAGCCGGCGGACAGCCGGGACAAGGGACTTGGCTTCGGCTGTGAGGCGCATGCCGTGCTTGTCTTTGATAAAGAGGGAAAAACCGACCTCCTTTTCCAAAGACTTCATCATTTGTGTGATGCCTGACTGTGTGTACCCGAGTATTTCTCCGGCCCGTGTAAAGCTGCCGTAGTCGTCAACGGCCAGCATGACTCTCCATCTCTTTATATCCATATGTCTTCCCCCTCCTTCTGGAAAATAATGTACGGACAGATATTTTATGATAAGATAGTATCGGAAACGAGAAGGAAATACAAGATAAATCGATGAATATGGGAAGGAAATTGCAGATGGTGCCGAATGTGAAGAGCCAAAACAACCGGAAAAAGGTAAGAAAGATCGTGATGATGCATATCTGCGTGTTTGCGGGACTCGTGCTGTTGATGGGGACTGTGTGGCACTGTCCGGTGCAGCTCCTGTTTGGGGTGCCTTGTCCGGGGTGCGGTACTACAAGGGCGTGCCTTTCGCTGCTTAGCCTGGATATACGCGGTGCTTTATCATATCAGCCGGTGTTTCTTCTGAATATATTTCTTTTCTGGTATTGTATTCACCGCAATATAATAAGAAGGAACTGGATCGAAAGAGGCAGAAGATGGAACGAGCGGCTGGAGACGGCAGGGCTGGTGCTGCTGATTGGAATTATTCTTGTGGTATACGTGGCGCGGCTGATCAGTCAGGATTCGCCGGTGATGGAACTGCATCCGGAACAGGGGCTGGTCTTCCGGGGTGTGGAGATCCTGCGGGGGATGATGTGATCTTTCTGCTTCGTCACCCCGCCGCCCCTTCATGCGCACTCGTCGCGCATCCGCGCTCCAGTCTCGCACATACGTGCTAAAACTGCTTATGAAGGGGCGGGATGCGAGTTACACTCGCATCAAGAAAAGAACAGACAGCCCATTCATGCAAGCATGATGGTCTTTCTGCTCTTTCCTTTTGCGTGGTGATTGCATTCTTGGATTGTATCAAAAAAAATACAATATTTAGCAGAAAGGTCTTGAAAAATGCGGTGCCATCAGATATACTAAAAAAGCTGTGACATTGATAGCTGTGAAGCGTGAGGTTGCTGCCCGAAAATGGCAGGTTTTCCGTGGAGCGAATGTCAAGTTAGGAAACTGGCGACAAGTCACTGTACGAAACTACTATAACAGCTGCTGAAATGCAGTAACAACGTGTGAGGTTCTCACGACACACACGGGAGAGTGTACAGTCACCGCTTGTCGTACTGAAGTAGGAAGTACGAAAAGGAGGCGACTTTTTTTATGGCAAGTCAAGTAATGAGAATCACATTGAAGGCGTATGACCATCAGCTGGTGGATGCATCCGCAAAGAAAATCATCGAAACTGTGAAGAAAAATGGAGCAAAAGTGAGCGGACCGGTGCCGCTTCCGACCAAGAAGGAAGTAGTTACCATCCTGAGAGCTGTTCACAAGTACAAATATTCCAGAGAGCAGTTCGAGCAGAGAACTCATAAAAGACTGATCGATATCATCACACCAACCCAGAAAACGGTTGATGCCCTTTCCAGACTGGAGATGCCGGCAGGTGTGTACATTGATATCAAAATGAAAAACAAATAAGAAACACAGTAATTCCTACATTTAGGATGAACGCTGAAACAATGCGTTCCGCTGTAAATCACAGGAGGTAATCATAATGAAGAAAGCTATCTTAGCTACAAAAGTCGGTATGACTCAGATCTTTAATGAAGACGGAACACTGACACCTGTAACTGTTCTTCAGGCAGGACCTTGTGTAGTAACACAGATCAAGACTGTAGAGAACGATGGTTACGAGGCTGTTCAGCTTGGCTACGTTGACAAGAAAGAAAAGATCGTAAACAAAGACAAGAGCGGAAAGAAAGAGATTGTTCACCGCCATGGCCTTACAAAGGCTGAGCAGGGACATTTTGCAAAAGCAGGTGTTTCCGGCAAGAGATTTGTAAAAGAGTTTAGATTTGAAAATGCAGGTGAATTTGAGCTGGCACAGGAGATCAAGGCTGATATCTTTGAGGCTGGAGACAAGATCGATGCAACTGCAATCTCCAAAGGTAAGGGATTCCAGGGCGCGATCAAGAGACACGGCCAGCACAGAGGACCTATGACACATGGTTCCAAGTTCCACCGTCATGCAGGTTCCAACGGTGCAGCATCTGACCCGAGCAAGGTATTCAAAGGAAAGAAAATGCCTGGACAGATGGGTAACAAGAAGATCACGATCCAGAACCTGGAAGTTGTACGCGTAGACGCAGAAAACAACCTTCTTCTGGTAAAGGGATCTGTACCGGGACCGAAGAAATGCCTGGTAACAATCAAAGAAGCGGTAAAAGCTAACTAGGTTTTGGCGAAGAAAGGAGGACACTTAGAATGGCTAACGTATCTGTTTATAATATCGAAGGTAAAGAAGTTGGTACGATCGATTTAAGCGATGCGGTATTCGGTGTTGAGGTAAACGAGCATCTGGTACACATGGCAGTCGTAAACCAGCTGGCAAATAATCGTCAGGGAACACAGAAGGCAAAGACACGTTCTGAAGTTTCCGGCGGCGGAAGAAAACCGTGGAGACAGAAAGGAACCGGTCATGCAAGACAGGGATCCACAAGAGCTCCGCAGTGGACAGGCGGCGGAGTTGTATTCGCTCCGGTTCCGAGAGATTACTCTTTCAAGATGAACAAGAAAGAGAAGAGAGCGGCTCTGAAGTCTGCACTTACTTCTAAGGTAGAAGAGAAGAAATTCATCGTAGTTGACGAGATCAAGTTCGATGAGGTTAAGACAAAGAACATGGCAAACATGCTGAAGAACCTGGATGTTTCCAAAGCATTAGTTGTATTGGAAGATGGCAATACAAACGCAGAGATCTCTGCTAGAAATATTGCAGATGTTAAGACTGCAAAGACAAACACGATCAACGTGTACGACATCTTGAAGTACAACACAGTGATCGCAACAAAAGCGGCTGTTGCTAGTATCGAGGAGGTGTACGCATAATGGCAGACATTAAGTATTATGATGTAATCCTGAAACCAGTAGTAACCGAGAAGAGCATGAACCTGATGGGAGAAAAGAAATACACTTTCTTAGTACACCCGGAAGCAACAAAGTCTCAGGTGAAAGAAGCGGTTGAGAAGATGTTCAGCGGAACAAAGGTTGAGAGCGTGAACACCATGAACTGCGAAGGAAAGAGAAAAAGAGTCCGCGGAACATTTAAGTTCGGCAAGACTGCAAAGACAAAGAAAGCAGTTGTTAAGCTGACAGCGGACAGCGCTGATATTGAGATCTTCGAGGGGTTATAAGACTTGCTGAAGACGAGCGATAGCGAAGGCTGAAGCTTAGTCGGACCCCGTTCGGTGAGATTGGCGAGGTATCATACGAGCCTAGCGAACCGAACATACTATTAGCGCAAAGCATACGGACGTAAACCGTGATAATAAACATTTGAAAGGAGAACAATCATGGGAATTAAAACATACCGCCCATATACACCGTCCAGAAGACAGATGACCGGATCTGATTTCTCTGAAATCACAAAGAAATCTCCGGAAAAGTCTCTGCTGGCTACCAAGACCAGACAGGCAGGACGTAACAACCAGGGAAAAATTACTGTTAGACACCGCGGAGGCGGAGCTAAGAAGAAATATAGAATTGTTGATTTCAAGAGAAGAAAAGATGGAATCAGCGCAACAGTTCTGGGAATCGAGTATGATCCGAACAGAACAGCAAACATTGCACTGATCTGCTACGAAGACGGGGAAAAGGCATACATCCTGGCTCCGGAAGGACTGACCGACGGAATGAAGGTTATGAACGGACCGGAAGCTGAGGTAAGAGTAGGAAACTGCCTGCCGCTTTCCGAGATCCCGGTAGGTACACAGATCCACAACATCGAGCTGCATCCTGGAAAAGGCGGACAGATGGTTCGTTCCGCAGGAAACAGCGCACAGCTGATGGCTAAGGAAGGAAGATATGCAACATTAAGACTTCCGTCCGGAGAAATGAGAATGGTACTTGGCGAGTGCCGCGCTTCCATCGGAGTTGTAGGAAATGGAGACCACAACCTGATCAACGTTGGTAAAGCAGGACGTAAACGTCACATGGGTATCAGACCGACTGTTCGTGGTTCTGTTATGAACCCGAATGACCATCCGCACGGTGGTGGTGAAGGTAAGACTGGAATCGGACGTCCGGGTCCATGTACACCTTGGGGCAAACCAGCACTTGGTCTTAAGACAAGAAAGAAAAACAAAGCTTCTAACAAGATGATTGTAAGAAGAAGAGATGGTAAAGCGATCAAATAATATTCACAAGGAGGTTAGAACCTATGGCACGTTCAATTAAAAAAGGACCATTCGCAGATGCAAGCCTGCTGAAGAAGATTGACGCCATGAACGAAAAGGGAGAAAAGTCTGTTATTAAGACCTGGTCCCGCCGTTCCACAATCTTCCCGAGCATGGTTGGACATACAATCGCCGTTCATGACGGAAGAAAACACGTTCCGGTATATGTGACAGAAGATATGGTAGGACACAAACTTGGTGAGTTCGTAGCTACCAGAACATATAGAGGACACGGAAAAGACGAAAAGAAATCAAGAGTTAGATAATATTAGATTTTGAAAGGAGGGTTCATCCATGGCAAAAGGACATAGATCCCAAATTAAGAGAGAAAGAAATGCTAATAAGGACACAAGACCTTCAGCTAAGTTATCTTACGCAAGGGTTTCTGTTCAGAAAGCATGCTTCGTACTGGATGCCATCAGAGGTAAGGATGTAACAACAGCACTTGGTATTTTGACATACAATCCAAGATATGCTTCTAGTTTAATAAAGAAATTATTAGAGTCTGCAATCGCAAATGCTGAGAACAACAACGGCATGAATGCTGAGAACCTTTACATTGCAGAGGCTTATGCAAACAAAGGACCAACAATGAAGAGAATCAGACCGAGAGCACAGGGAAGAGCTTACAGGATCGAGAAGAGAATGAGCCACATTACACTTGTGCTTGATGAAAGATAAGGAGGGCAAACATGGGACAGAAAGTTAATCCTCATGGCTTGAGAGTCGGTGTTATCAAAGACTGGGACTCTAAATGGTATGCAGAAAAAGACTTTGCAGACTACTTAGTAGAAGACCATGAAATCAGAACGTATCTTAAGAAAAGATTATACAGCGCTGGTATTTCCAAGATCGAGATCGAAAGAGCATCTGACCGCGTAAAGATTGCTATCTATACAGCTAAGCCGGGTGTTGTTATCGGTAAGGGCGGTTCTGAGATCGAGAAAGTAAAAGGCGAACTGACACGCTTTACAGATAAGAAGCTGATCGTGGACATCAGAGAGATCAAGAAACCGGATAAAGATGCTCAGCTGGTAGCAGAGAACATCGCTCAGCAGCTGGAAAACCGTATTTCTTTCAGACGTGCAATGAAATCCTGCATGTCCAGAACTATGAAGGCAGGCGCGCTTGGTGTGAAGACTTCCGTATCCGGACGTCTGGGCGGAGCTGATATGGCACGTACAGAGTTCTACAGCGACGGAACTATTCCTCTTCAGACACTGAGAGCAGACATTGACTACGGATTCGCCGAGGCTGATACTACTTACGGAAAAGTTGGCGTAAAGGTATGGGTCTACAAAGGTGAAGTTCTTCCGGAGAAGGCAGATAAGGAAGGAGAGAGATAAATCATGTTAATGCCAAAAAGAGTAAAACGTCGTAAACAGTTCCGCGGAACCATGAAGGGAAAAGCACTTCGCGGAAATAAGATTACAAATGGTGAATATGGTATCGTTGCAATGGAGCCCTGCTGGATCCGTTCCAACCAGATCGAGGCTGCCCGTGTTGCTATGACTCGTTATATCAAACGTGGTGGTAAAGTTTGGATCAAAATTTTCCCGGATAAACCTGTAACTACGAAACCAGCCGAGACACGTATGGGTTCCGGTCAAGGAACTCTGGAATACTGGGTAGCAGTTGTAAAGCCTGGCCGTGTAATGTTCGAAATCGCGGGCGTATCAGAAGAAGTTGCAAGAGAAGCTCTTCGTCTGGCAACCCACAAGCTGCCATGTAAATGTAAAATCGTTTCTCGCGCAGACTTAGAAGGCGGTGATAACAGTGAAAATTAATGCATTTGTAGAAGATTTAAAAACAAAATCAGCTGCAGAGCTGAACGAAGAATTAGTAGCTGCTAAAAAGGAACTTTTCAACCTGAGATTCCAGAACGCGACCAACCAGTTAGACAACACAAGCAGAATCAAAGAAGTGAGAAGAAATATTGCCAGAATTCAGACAATCATCACTGAGAAGAGCGGAAAATAGCAGAACATCCTATACAATGAAAGGAGTATAGACTGTGGAAAGAAATCTTAGAAAAACACGTGTTGGTAAAGTTATCAGCAATAAAATGGATAAGACCATAGTTGTTGCCGTAGAAGATCATGTAAAACATCCACTGTATAAGAAGATCGTCAAGAGAACTTATAAGCTGAAAGCGCATGATGAGAATAACGAGTGTAACATCGGCGACAGAGTAAGAGTTATGGAGACAAGACCACTGTCCAAGGATAAGAGATGGCGTCTTGTTGAAGTTGTGGAAAAAGTGAAATAGTATAAGGAGGGAAACCTGCATGATACAGCAAGAAAGCAGACTGAAAGTAGCAGATAACACAGGTGCGAAAGAGTTACTGTGTATCCGTGTGCTTGGCGGTTCAACAAGAAGATATGCAAGTATCGGTGATATCATCGTTGCGACTGTTAAAGATGCAACACCAGGCGGCGTTGTTAAAAAAGGTGATGTAGTGAAAGCTGTAGTTGTTCGTACGGTAAACAGCACCCGTCGTAAAGATGGTTCTTATATCCGTTTTGACGAGAACGCGGCAGTCATCATCAAAGAAGATAAGACACCAAGAGGAACCCGTATTTTCGGGCCTGTAGCAAGAGAGCTCCGTGACAAACAGTTCATGAGAATTGTGTCTCTGGCTCCGGAAGTACTGTAAGGAGGTGCAAGGAGATGTCTATGTTAAAGATCAAAAAGGGCGACACTGTTAAAGTGATCGCTGGTAAAGATAAAGACAAAGAGGGCAAGGTTCTGTCCGTAAACCAGAAGGAAGGAACAGTTCTGGTAGAAGGCATCAACATGCTGACGAAACACACAAAACCGAGCGTTTCCAACCAGAACGGCGGTATCATCCACCAGGAAGGCCCGATCGATATTTCCAACGTGATGTATGTTCACAAAGGAAAAGCGACCAGAGTCGGATTCAAGATGGATGGAGATAAAAAAGTACGCTACGCAAAATCAACAGGCGAAGTGATCGATTAATCACAGGAAGGAGGGTGTACGCATTGAGTAGATTGAAAGAACAGTACCAGAACGAGATCGTCGATGCACTGGCGAAAAAGTTCGGTTATAAAAATATCATGGAAGTGCCAAAACTCGACAAGATCGTAATCAACATGGGTGTTGGCGAAGCAAAAGACAATGCAAAGGTTCTGGATTCAGCTATCGCTGACCTGGAGAAAATCTCCGGACAGAAGGCTGTGATCTGCAGAGCTAAGAAATCTGTCGCAAACTTCAAAGTCAGAGAAGGAATGGCGATCGGATGTAAGGTTACGTTAAGAGGAGAGAGAATGTATGAGTTCATGGATCGTCTGATCAACCTGGCTCTGCCTCGTGTACGTGACTTCAGAGGTGTAAACCCGAACGCATTTGACGGAAGAGGAAACTATGCACTTGGTATCAAGGAACAGCTGATCTTCCCGGAAATCGAGTACGATAAGGTTGACAAAGTAAGAGGTATGGATGTGATCTTTGTCACAACAGCAAAGACAGACGAAGAGGCTCGCGAGCTGCTTACACAGTTCAACATGCCGTTTACAAAATAAGGAGGTAAATTATGGCTAAGACAGCGATGAAAGTAAAACAGCAGCGCAAACAGAAATTCTCTACCAGAGAATATAACCGCTGCAGAATTTGTGGACGTCCACACGCATATTTGAGAAAATATGGAATCTGCCGTGTTTGCTTCCGTGAACTGGCATACAAAGGACAGATCCCGGGCGTAAAGAAAGCAAGCTGGTAAGGAGGAAAGAATCATGACTATGAGTGATCCAATCGCAGATATGCTTACAAGAATCCGTAATGCAAATACTGCAAAACATGATACAGTAGATGTACCGTCATCCAAGATGAAGCTCGCTATTGCAGACATCCTGGTAGACGAAGGATATATTGAGAAATATGATCTCATTGATGATGGGGCATTTAAGACGATTCACATCACCCTGAAATACGGTGCTGATAAGAATGAAAAAGTTATCACAGGCCTTAAGAGAATCTCTAAGCCGGGTCTTCGTGTATATGCAAACTGTGAAGATCTGCCGAGAGTATTCGGAGGACTGGGAACCGCTATCATCTCTACCAACAAAGGTGTGATCACCGATAGAGAAGCAAGAAAAATGGGCGTAGGCGGAGAGGTTCTCTGCTACGTTTGGTAGGCACTGAACACTTGATGAATCCAAGTGAAAAGAGCAAAAGGAAACTAAGTGCTCAAAGCAACTGAAAACAGAGCAGGCAAGCATCTGCTCCGAGAATTTAAGTTAAGGAGGATATGGTATGTCACGTATAGGAAGACTGCCGGTTGCGATTCCAGCAGGCGTAACTGTTGAGATTGCAGAGAATAATAAAGTGACTGTAACAGGTCCTAAGGGAACACTTGTTAGAGAACTGCCGACCGAGATGGAAATCAAAAAGGAAGGCGAAGAAATCGTAGTTACAAGACCGAATGATCTCAAGAAAATGAAATCACTGCACGGTCTTACAAGAACACTGATCAATAACATGGTTATTGGTGTTACAGAAGGATACCAGAAAGTTCTGGAAGTAAACGGTGTCGGATACAGAGCAGCAAAGTCTGGAAACAAACTGACTCTGAATCTTGGATACTCTCATCCAGTTGAAATGATCGATCCGGAAGGTGTGGAGACCGTAGTGGAAGGTCAGAACAAGATCACCGTTAAAGGAATCGATAAAGAAAAAGTTGGCCAATACGCAGCTGAAATCAGAGACAAGAGAAGACCTGAGCCATATAAGGGCAAGGGAATCAAGTATGCTGATGAAGTGATCAGACGTAAAGTTGGTAAGACTGGTAAAAAATAAGTAAGGAGAGTGTGAAAATGGTTAGCAAAAAATCAAGAAGTGTAGTTCGTGTTAATAAGCACAGAAAAATCCGCAACCGTTTGAGCGGTACAGCCGCATGCCCGCGTCTGGCTGTGTTTAGAAGCAATAATCATATGTATGCACAGATCATTGACGATACAGTTGGTAATACTCTCGTATCTGCTTCCACTCTTCAGAAAGACGTGAAGGCAAATCTGGAAAAAACCAACAACGTTGATGCGGCAGCATACCTTGGAAAAGTGATCGCCGAGAAGGCACTGGAAAAAGGTATTAAGGATGTTGTCTTTGACAGAGGCGGCTTTATATACCAGGGAAAAGTTCAGGCATTAGCAGACGCAGCTAGAGAAGCTGGGTTGAATTTCTAGGAGGAGGAGCACACATGAAACAGGAACGTATTGATGCTAGTCAGTTAGAATTAAATGAAAAAGTAGTGTCAATTAAACGTGTAACCAAAGTTGTTAAGGGTGGCCGTAACATGAGATTCACAGCTTTAGTAGTTGTCGGCGATGGAAATGGCCATGTTGGTGCAGGTTTAGGAAAAGCTACTGAAATTCCGGAAGCAATCCGCAAAGGAAAAGAGGATGCTGCAAAGCACCTGATCACAGTAGCACTGAATGAAAACGAAAGTATCGTACACGATTTTATCGGAAAGTTCGGAGGAGCTTCTGTACTGCTCAAAACAGCTCCGGAAGGTACTGGTGTGATCGCCGGAGGTCCGGCACGTGCCGTGATCGAGATGGCAGGTATCAAAAACATCCGTACAAAATCTCTCGGATCCAACAACAAGCAGAACGTAGTTCTTGCTACCATCGATGGACTCCGCCAGATCAAGACTCCGGAGGAGGTTTCCAGACTTCGTGGGAAATCAATAGAAGAGATTGTTGGTTAAGGAGGGAGACCAGGAATGGCAAATTTGAAAGTTACATTAGTAAAGTCTACGATCGGTGCTGTACCGAAGCACAAAAAGACTGTAGAAGCATTGGGCCTTAAAAAGACAGGCAGAACGGTTGAACTTCCGGACAATGCGGCTACAAGAGGTATGATCAAACAGGTAGCACACCTGGTAAAAGTAGAAGAAGTATAAATATTTAGAAAGAAGGAGGTGTCACCATGGATTTATCAAATTTAAGACCTGCTGACGGGTCAAAGCACAGTGATAATTTCAGAAGAGGACGCGGACATGGTTCTGGAAACGGCAAGACTGCCGGTAAAGGACACAAAGGTCAGAAGGCTCGTTCCGGAGGTACAAGACCAGGGTTCGAAGGTGGCCAGATGCCATTATATAGACGTATTCCTAAGAGAGGATTTACGAACAGAAATTCCAAGACAATCGTTGGAATCAATGTAAGCGCTCTGGAAGTGTTTGACAACGATGCAGTAGTATCTGTAGAGACCCTGATCGAGCACGGGATCGTAAAGAATCCAAGAGACGGTGTAAAGATCCTTGGAAATGGTGAGCTTACAAAGAAGCTGACTGTTCAGGCAAATGCGTTCAGCGCAGGCGCCGTAGAAAAGATTGAAGCGTTAGGTGGAAAAGCAGAGGTGATCTAATGTTAGATACATTCCGAAGGGCATTTCAGATCAAGGATATTCGTAAGAAAATCTTATATACATTGATGATGCTGGTAGTGATCCGTCTTGGATCACAGCTGCCGACGCCTGGAGTAAATGCAGAATTTATCCAGAATTTCTTTGCTCAGAATACCGGGGAAGCGTTTAACTTTTTTAACGCTTTCACCGGAGGTTCTTTTGAGCAGATGTCGGTATTTGCCTTAAGTATCACGCCGTATATCACGTCTTCGATCATTATGCAGCTTCTGACGATCGCAATCCCGAAGCTGGAAGAGATGCGCAAAGACGGTGAAGACGGGCGAAAGAAGATTGCGGCGATCACCCGCTATGTTACGGTTCTTCTTGCGCTGATCCAGTCATCGGCTATGGCGATCGGATTTGGACGTCAGGGACTTTTGGTAGAATATAATTTTGTCAATATTGCGATTGTTATCCTGACACTGACAGCTGGATCCGCGTTTTTGATGTGGATCGGCGAACGGATCACGGAAAAAGGCGTTGGCAATGGTATTTCCATCGTGCTGGTGATCAATATTATTTCCAGCATTCCAAGTGATATAGTCAGACTTTACGAACAGTTTGTCAAAGACAAACCGATCGCATCCGCAAGCCTTGCGGCAGCGATCATTCTGATGATTATACTTGCGCTGGTGGTATTTATCGTGATCCTGCAGGGCGGCGTCAGAAAGATTGCGGTCCAGTATTCACAGAAGATCGTCGGAAGAAGATCTGTCGGCGGACAGTCATCAAACCTTCCGCTGAAGGTCAATACGGCGGGCGTCATCCCGATTATCTTTTCTTCATCTCTGATGCAGACGCCGGTAGTCATTGCATCTTTTATGGGAAAAGGAAATGGAGACGGGATTGGAAGCCAGATTTTAAGAGGATTAAATCAGAGCAACTGGTGTGACCCGGATCAGCTGCAGTATTCCTGGGGACTGGTTGTGTATATTATCCTGACTGTGTTTTTTGCTTATTTCTATACATCAATTACATTTAATCCGATGGAGATTGCTAATAATCTGAAAAAGAATGGCGGATTTGTACCGGGTATCCGGCCGGGAAAACCAACGGTGGAATATCTGACGAAGATTTTGAATTACATTATTTTCGTTGGCGCCTGCGGTCTGATCCTTGTTCAGCTTGTGCCGATCTTATTTAACGGCTGGCTGGGCGCACAGGTTTCCTTCGGAGGTACCTCACTGATCATTATTGTCAGCGTGGTGCTGGAAACGATGAAGCAGATTGAATCACAGATGCTTGTACGAAATTACAAGGGATTTTTAAATACTTAAATTTTCAACTCGCGGAAATTTTTTCCGCGGGTTAAAATGCTATTAAAGGAGGTATAGTTATGAAGGTTGTTATGTTAGGAGCTCCGGGAGCTGGTAAAGGAACGCAGGCAAAGAAAATTGCAGCAAAGTACAATATTCCTCACATCTCGACAGGTGACATTTTCCGTGCGAACATCAAGAACGGCACGGAGCTTGGGAAAAAGGCAAAAACCTACATGGACCAGGGCCTGTTAGTTCCGGACGAGCTGGTTGTGGATCTGGTTGTAGACCGCGTAAACCAGGAAGACTGTGCGGACGGATACGTTCTGGACGGATTTCCGCGGACAATCCCACAGGCAGAGGCGCTTACAAAAGCTCTTGCCAGTCAGGGACAGAAACTGGATTATGCCATTGATGTAGACGTGCCGGATGAAAATATAGTCCGCCGTATGAGTGGACGCCGCGCCTGTGTCGGATGCGGAGCTACATACCATCTGGAATATGCCCCCACTAAAAAAGAAGGCATCTGTGATGTATGCGGAGGAGAATTGATCCTGCGTGATGATGACAAGCCGGAGACGGTAGAAAAGCGTCTGGGTGTTTACCATGAGCAGACACAGCCGCTGATCGACTATTATACGAATGCCGGGATCCTGAAGAGAGTGGACGGAACCGTTGATATTGAGGAAGTATTCCAGGCAGTCGTTCAGATTTTAGGAGAGTAAGAACATGCCTATAACTGTAAAATCGCCCAGAGAGATCGAATTGATGACCGAGGCCGGGCGGATACTTGAAATTGTTCATAATGAGCTTGGAAAAGCACTGTATCCAGGCATGACAACGAAAGAGATTGATGAACTGGGAGAAGAAATTATAAGAAGCTATGATTGTATTCCTTCTTTCCTTGATTATAATGGTTATCCGGCATCAATCTGTGTGTCAGTCAATGACGAAGTGGTCCATGGGATCCCAAGCCCCCACCGGTTTATCCGGGAGGGGGATATCGTCAGCCTGGATGCGGGAGTAATCTACAAAGGCTATCATTCCGATGCCGCGCGTACCCACGGTATCGGCAGGATCAGCAAGGAAGCAGAAGAGCTGATCAGAGTAACGAGAGAATGTTTCTTTGAAGGTATAAAATATGCCAGAGAGGGCAACCATCTATTTGATATATCCGCAGCAATCGGCAGATATGCGGAAAGCCGCGGATTTGGAGTTGTGCGGGATCTGTGCGGGCACGGGATCGGAACAGCCCTTCATGAGGCTCCGGAGATTCCTAATTATGAAATGAACAGAAAGGGTGTCTTGTTAAAGGCAGGCATGACCCTGGCGATCGAGCCGATGATCAATATCGGAGGATGGGAAGTGGACTGGCTGGATGATGACTGGACGGTAGTTACCAGAGACCATTCGCTGTCCGCCCATTACGAAAATACCGTGCTGATCACGGAAAACGGACCAAAGCTCCTTAGTCTGACAGATACATCAGAAATCTAAAGGAGATGTGTCTTCTATATTGAAGCAGGAGAACGAATATGGATAAATTTGAAGCAGGGATGCTTGCAAAGTCGAAGGCTGGACATGACACTGGCAAGATTTATGTGATTGCCGACACGGATGATGCATATGTATATTTAGTGGATGGAAAAATCAGGACACTTGACAAACCCAAAAAGAAAAAGAAAAAGCATGTGCAGATCATTCTTAAGCAGTATGAGACAGCCGGCGCTGACGACGGAAAAATCAGACAGATACTGAAAACATGGAATCAGAAAGAAGGATAACGGGAGGAATATAAGAATGTCAAAAGCTGACGTAATTGAAATTGAAGGAACTGTTGTGGAGAAACTGCCAAACGCAATGTTTCAGGTAGAACTTGAAAATGGACATCAGGTGCTTGCACACATCAGCGGAAAGCTGAGAATGAATTTTATCAAAATTTTGCCGGGAGATAAGGTGACTTTGGAATTATCTCCGTATGATCTCTCAAAAGGAAGAATTATCTGGAGAGATAAATAAAAAACTATTGACTTTGAGAAAAAGCCGGTGCTATAATATATAGGCGCGTTTCCGGGTGTTTATATACCCATGCCCCGGCGGCTGATTATATTATCGGGGGAAAGGCGCAGCAGCTTTAAATCAGCAATGGATGAAAGGAGGATCCCCCATGAAGGTTAGATCATCAGTAAAACCAATTTGCGAAAAGTGTAAAGTTATTAAAAGAAAAGGAAGCATTCGCATTATCTGCGAAAACCCGAAGCATAAACAGAGACAGGGTTAGTTCTGACACGCCAGGCGGTGTGTGGACTATTTATAATATACAAGGAGCACCTGTAGCCGGTGTATTTCCTTCGTATATTGCTTCTAATGCCGGCCTGTCATTTACCGGAAGGCTCCGGTGGCCGGAAAGGGTGTGGATACCGACACACCTGGATGGCGGCACAGCCATCCCTATTAAAGACAGTATCAAACAAAAAAACAAAGAAATTTGGAGGAAATTCACATGGCTCGTATTGCAGGTGTAGATTTACCAAGAGACAAACGTGTTGAAATCGGACTTACTTATATCTATGGAATCGGAAGAGCAAGCGCTACCCGTATTCTGGCTGATGCAGGAGTAGATCCGGACATCCGCTGCAGAGATCTGACAGACGAAGACGTAAAGAAGATCAGTGCAGTGATCGACGAGACACAGATGGTAGAAGGTGATCTGAGAAGAGAGATCGCACTGAACATCAAGAGATTACAGGAAATCGGATGCTACAGAGGTATCCGTCACAGAAAAGGACTTCCGGTTCGTGGTCAGAAGACAAAGACTAATGCAAGAACCAGAAAAGGTCCGAAGAGAACAGTAGCTAATAAGAAGAAATAATTAAGAAATAAGAAGGAAAGAGTAGGTTAGTTTTATTATGGCAAAGAAAGTTACAAAGAAAGTGACAAAGAAACGTGTCAAGAAAAACGTTGAACACGGACAGGCACACATCCAGTCATCTTTTAATAACACTATCGTTACATTAACAGATGCACAGGGTAATGCTCTTTCATGGGCAAGTGCAGGCGGTCTGGGATTTAGAGGTTCAAGGAAATCTACCCCTTATGCAGCGCAGATGGCGGCAGAAACTGCAGCAAAGGCAGCGTTAGTACATGGACTGAAGTCCGTTGACGTTATGGTAAAGGGACCAGGTTCCGGAAGAGAGGCAGCAATCCGTGCCCTTCAGGCATGTGGAATCGACGTGACAAGCATCAAGGATGTAACTCCAGTACCGCACAACGGATGCCGTCCGCCGAAACGCAGAAGAGTCTAAAGGCAGAGCACTTAGCGAAAGCGAGCCGACAGGCGCGGCTTGAGGTTAGTGATAGCCTTGTTCTTCGGAACTTAATGAGCAGGAGCCGTAAGGCGAAGTGCGAATTTAGTAAGAAGAACTACTACGTTGTTATGTATAAAAATTAGGAGGAAAATAGAGCATGGCAGTAAATAGAGTTCCGGTTCTGAAAAGATGCAGATCCCTCGGAATGGATCCTGTATACCTGGGAATTGATAAAAAGTCAAACAGACAGCTGAAAAGATCCAGCAGAAAAGTAAGCGAGTACGGACTTCAGCTGCGTGAAAAACAGAAAGCAAAATTCATCTATGGCGTATTAGAGAAGCCATTTAGAAACTACTTTGAGAAAGCACAGCGAATGAACGGAATGACAGGTGAAAACCTGATGAGAATGCTGGAGTCCAGACTGGACAACGTTGTATTCCGTCTCGGACTTGCAAGAACCAGACGTGAAGCAAGACAGATCGTGGATCATAAGCATGTGCTTGTAAATGGAAAGCAGATCAACATTCCTTCTTACCTGGTAAGTGCAGGAGATGTGATCGAAATCAAAGAAAAACACAAAAGCTCACCGAGATACAAAGGAATCACTGAGATTACAGCAGGACGCCTTGTTCCGGAGTGGCTGGAGTCTGATCTGGAAGCTCTGAAGGGAACAGTAAAGGAACTTCCAAGACGTGAGCAGATCGATGTTCCGGTAGACGAGATGCTGATTGTCGAGCTGTATTCTAAATAATAATCCGTAACACCACAGGAGGTGGGGCAAAGTGTTTGATTTTAATAAACCTAATATTGAAATAACTGAGATATCAGAAGATAAAAAATATGGTAGATTTGTTGTTGAGCCTCTGGAAAGAGGTTATGGAACAACATTGGGAAATTCTTTGAGAAGAATCATGCTTTCATCTCTGCCGGGAGCTGCTATCAGCCAGGTGAAGATTGACGGCGTTCTTCATGAGTTCAGTTCCATTCCGGGTGTGAAGGAAGATGTTACCGAGATTATCATGAATTTGAAATCTCTGGCGATCAAGAATACATCTGAGACAGATGAACCTAAGACCGCTTATATCGAGTTTGAGGGTGAAGGTGTTGTGACCGGAGCCGATATCCAGGTAGACCAGGATATTGAGATCATGAATCCGGAAACTGTAATCGCTACCCTGAACGGCGGAGCAGACAGCAAGCTTTACATGGAACTTACCATCACCAAGGGAAGAGGCTATGTAAGCGCTGACAAGAATAAAAACGAGGAACTGCCGATTGCGGTAATTCCGATTGATTCTATCTATACTCCGGTAGAGCGTGTCAACCTTACAGTTGAGAATACCCGTGTCGGCCAGATCACAGACTTTGACAAGCTGACTCTGGACGTATATACAGACGGCACTCTGATGCCGGATGAGGCTGTCAGCCTGGCTGCGAAGGTGCTGAGCGAGCATCTGAAGCTGTTCATCGATCTGTCTGAGGTGGCACAGGCCGCGGAAGTTATGATCGAGAAGGAAGACGACGAGAAGGAAAAGGTGCTGGAAATGAGCATCGACGAACTGGAACTGTCCGTTCGTTCCTACAACTGTCTGAAGAGAGCCGGCATCAATACGGTAGAAGAACTGACCAACCGGACACCGGAAGATATGATGAAGGTGCGGAATCTGGGAAGAAAATCCCTGGAGGAAGTCCTTGCAAAATTAGACGAGCTGGGATTAAGTCTCAGCAGAGGCGAAGAGTAAGATATTCTGTCAGTAAGTCCGAAGAGCATGACAGAGCATTTGGCTAGTAAGCCCGAAGAAGCATAACCAAGTGTCAGAATATGGAGGAAGAAGAAATGGCAAAATATAGAAAACTTGGCAGAACATCAAGCCAGAGAAAAGCACTGCTTAGAAACCAGGTAACCGCGCTGTTAAATCACGGCAGAATCGTTACTACAGAGGCGAAGGCAAAAGAGATCCGCAAGATCGCTGAAGGCCTGATCGCACTGGCTGTGAAAGAAAAAGATAACTTTGAAGAGGTAACTGTAAAAGCTAAGGTTGCCCGCAAAGACAAAGACGGCAAGAGAGTAAAAGAAGTTGTAGACGGTAAGAAAGTTACTGTATACGATGAAGTTGACAAGAAGATCAAAAAGGATCTGCCGAGCAGACTGCATGCACGCCGCCAGATGCTGAAGGTGCTGTATCCTGTAAAGGAAGTTCCGACCGCACAGGCTGGAAGAAAGAAAAACACAAAGGAAGTAGATCTGGTAGCAAAACTTTTTGATGAGATTGCTCCGAAGTACGAGAACCGCAATGGTGGTTACACCAGAATCGTAAAGATCGGACAGCGTAAAGGTGACGCTGCTATGGAGGTTCTGATCGAACTGGTATAGGCGTCAGTAAAAAGAAACTGATATTGAACATGTAAAAGAAATACTCCTTAAGCTGATGTACAGTGAAGTACAGAACTTAAGGAGTATTTTTGCATTCTGCCGAAAACATTACAGAGATAGAATATAATAAATGCCGGACAATGTATCCATACCTGAAGAATGGCCGATCCGGGCAAACTCCCTGCTGATCTCTTCCGGGGAGACCATGGAGGAGAGCTGTACAACAGGCTGGCTGAACTGCCCTTCCAGTGCACAGGAGAGAAAGGAGCGGCTGATATCATTGGTATCAGATAAGCGGCTGCGAATTTCGTCATGCAGCGCCAGTGCGAACGGATGATCCTGACACATGGAAATAGTAAGGCCTGCAAGAACACCGCAGAGAAAATCGTCTCCGGAAGGAGTCAGTCCTATCCCAAGGCCGATCAGTCCTGAAAGGCCTGCGGCAGCCTCTTTGTAGCGCTCCTCTTGATATAGCCGCGTGCAGCTGTGAATCCGTTGCTGTGCGGCGCTAAGCACGAAAGAGGATCCGATGTCGGCATCAGGAAGGAAAAGCTGGTGGAATCCGTGATCATTTGCAGATGAAATTGTATATAGAAGCTGCCCTGCCAAATCGGAAAGCCGCAATGGATCCAGGCAGGGAGAGAGTGCCAGATCATGGCCGGCAGCATTTCTGAAAGAGATTTCCAGCGGTATACCGGCAAAAAGAATACCCTGATCTTCTGTAATCTGTACTGGAATACCAGGTGTGATCAACTCCCCGGTGGCAGCCAAAAGGTCTTCCTGATCAGTCAGCAGGCTGACCGGCGACAGAACCGATCCCCGTGACTGCAGAGCGGCAAGCCTTCCGTGAAACATCAGGTTAATGGTCCGGTGATAAACAGAATGGACAATTCCGGCGGAGGATGGCGTCAGAAGCCGGGATATATGTAAGGAAAAGTCTGTGATGTGTGCCTGCATGAAAAATACCCCCTTTACAGTGATTCTTTTATTGATTTTAGCAAAAAAGAATCAGAAATACAAAGGCATTTTAAAAAAGGCGATTTTTTACAATAATCGGAGAAATGAAAAATTCAAATTTATACACATTAGACAAAAAATGGTGGATTTTTCCCGAATTTGTTCCATTGTATTTCGGATAAAATTAGAATAAAATGTTGTTTATAAATAATGGTTTGGTCGACCAATTTTATTATAGTTTAGTGCAAATTGCACTAAAATCTGAAAACTAGACAGGAGGAAAGTTTTATGTATGATTTGTTGGTAAGAAATGGAAAGCTCGTAACTCCTGACCGGATCTACGAAGCGGATATCGCCATTCAGGATGGCAAGTATGCTGCTTTTCTTGCTAAAGGGACTGAGGCAGAAGCAAAAGAAGTTATCGACGCCAAAGGAGGATATGTATTCCCGGGTATTATTGACTGCCATGCGCATTTGAATGAGCCTGGATTTGAATACCGTGAAGATTTTGAGACAGGTTCCAGAGCAGCGGTAGTGGCAGGGTGTACCTGTCTGATCGATATGCCCCTTAATAATGATCCATCCCTGATGAATAAAGAGATTTTTGACCTGAAGCTGGGCAAGATCAGCAAACATTCCCTGGTAGACTATGCACTGTGGGGAGGACTTGTAGGAGATTTTGATGACAGCCCGGATTCTGTAAAAAATAACATGAAAGACCTTGTAGATCTTCATAACTGTGGTGTTGCTGCGTTCAAAGGGTTTACCTGCCCGAACGGAGATCTGTTCCCGACCGTAAATCTCGGAAATGTCAGAAAGGCGCTGGAAATCCTTAAGCCTTATAATGCGCTGTGCGGATTCCACTGTGAGGAATATGGACAGGTACTGGAAAGAGAAAAAGAGATGAAGGCAAAGGAAGGCCGGACGAATGAAGAAAAGATCCGTGACTTCCTGGATTCTCACGATGTATGGACCGAGTATGTGGCTACCAAGAACGTGATCGATATGGCAAGAGCAACGGGCGGACGTGTTCATATCTGTCATGTCAGCCACCCGATGGTTGCCCAGGTTGTAAAAGACGCGATCCATGAGGGGCTGCCGATCACAGCTGAGACCTGCCCGCACTATCTTGGCTTCACGGAGGACTTTGTGTTTGAAAAAGGAGCTCCGGCAAAATGCACCCCGCCGATGAGAGATAAAGAGGCAATGGAAAAACTGTGGGACTATGTGCTGGACGGAACCCTTTCCTGTGTGGGAAGCGATCATTCACCTGCAGCTGACGAAGAGAAAGACAATGCGACAAAGGATATCTGGCATGCATGGGGCGGCCTGAACTCTATCCAGTTCTTCCTGCCGATGATGTTTGATATGGTTGTCAATAAGAAAGGCTTAAGCCCGAGCCTGATCGCAAAAGTCATGGACTATAATCCGGCGAAGATCTTTGGACTGTATGGAAGAAAAGGTGCATTTGAGCTGGGATTTGACGGAGACATTGTTATTGTGGACCCGGAGAAAGCATGGAAATGTGATCAGAGCAAGCTTCTGACCAAGGGACATGTATCCTGCTTTGACGGTCTGGAAGGAAAAGGCGCTCCGGTCTGCACTGTAATCCGTGGAAAAGTTGTCGCTGACGGCGAGACTTATAAAGAAGATGCTATTGGATATGGTGAATACATTACACCGGTAAAATAGCAGGACATCAAAGGAAGGAGTAAAGAGATGAGTGAAGTAAACACAAACGAAAAATCAAAACAGGAAGGCGCTTCGCTGGCACCGATCCCCAAGGATAAACGAATCATGAGCTGGGGCTCCAATACGATGCTGTGGCTGGGCGGATGTATTTCTATTGGTACGCTGGCGCAGGGGTCCGCACAGCTGGAAGCAGGCCTGAACCTTCTGCAGCTGTTTCTTGCCGTAGCTATCGGATCTTTGATCCTGGTCATCGGTATCGCACTGAACGACCAGTTCAGCTATAATACCGGTGCGCCGTATGCGGTACAGTTAAGAAGTGCGTTCGGCACCAAGGGAAATATCGTGCCAAGTCTGATCCGTGGACTTCCGGCTATTGTATGGTACGGATACCAGACCTGGCTTGGAGGAGCCGCGATCAACAATATTTCCATGGCGTTGTTTGGATTTGACAATATCTGGCTGTGGTTCATCGTGTTCCAGATCGTGCAGATCCTGCTTTCCATCAAGGGATTCCAGGGGGCAAAGTGGATCGGAAACATCGGCGGTGTTGTTATTTCCATCGCTATGATTTATCTGTTATACCTTTGTATCACCCAGTACGGCGACGTAGTCAGCGAAAAACTGATGAACAAGTCCGGAACATGGGGCATGCCGTTTGTAGCCGCAATCATTGCGTTCTTCGGAAACAGTACTACAGTTATGCTGAATGCGGGGGACTATTCCCGTGAGATGAAGGACGGAATGTCTGTTATGAAGCGTGGAACATCCTACTTCCTGGCTATGGTTCCGGCGACGATCCTGCTTGGTGTTATCGGAGCGATGGCTTCTACTGCGACAGGCGTTGCTAACCCGATCAATGCATTTGCACAGATGGTTGACAATAAGGTGGTTATGATCGTTACACTGGCGTTCATTATCTTTGCACAGCTGACTACCAACCTTGCAAGTAATGTTATCCCGCCGGCATATGCATTCATGGATGCGTTCAAGATGAAACACAGAACAGCGGTTATCCTGATCGGTATCCTGGCAGTATGTACCTGCCCGTGGATCCTGACCAATGACAGCTCTGCAGCAGGTCTTGCACTGTTTACAAAGATTTATACCGCATTTTTCGGACCAATCTTTGCAGTACTGATCACGGATTTCTTTATCTTACATAGAAGAAAGATCAGCGAAGCTACACTGAAGGATCTGTATGATCCGAATGGAGATCATGCCGGAGTGAACTGGGCTGCATTTATTGCAATTGCAGTCGGCGCGGTGATCGGTCTGATCAATGTAGACATTTCCTTCTTCACGGCAACCATTCCGACAGGTCTGGTATTCTACTTCTGCATGAAGTACATGAAGTCCTGTGAACGGTTCAGGAAAGGAACTACATTAGAAAAATAATTTCATACGGGGGCAGGAACGGCTGTCCCCGCTATTATAATTTTTAAGGGATAGGAGGTATTCCCGACATGTATGATTTGTTAATAAAAAATGGTAAAGTTGTAACAGCTGACGCTGTTACAGAAGGCAATGTTGCAGTGAAAGACGGAAAAATCGCTGCGGTATTGGAAGCAGGCATCGAGCCGGAGGCCGGGAAAGTCATTGATGCAAAAGGAAAATATGTCTTTCCGGGAGCTATCGATACCCATGCACATCTGAATGATCCGGGCTATGAATGGCGTGAGGATTATGAGCATGGTACGGCGGCCGCTGCTCTGGGGGGATATACAACTGTTATTGATATGCCTCTTCAGAATGAGCCCTGCATGACCAATGCAGAAACCTTTGATTTTAAAGAGAATAAAGTCTCTCCTAATGCCTATGTAGATTATTGCTTCTGGGGCGGACTTACCAGCTATAACTTTGGCGACCTGAAGGATCTGGATGAAAAAGGCTGTGTGTCTTTTAAGTCATTTATCGGTCCGGTATCCCCGGATTATGAATCCTTAAGCTATGGACAGGCTCTGGAGGCCATGGATATCATTAAAGAGTTTGATGGAAGAGCAGGTTTCCACTGTGAAGACTATTCTATCATCAAAAATCAGGAAAAGAGAATGAAGGAAGCCGGACGCAATGACTGGAAGGCATACCTGGAATCCCGTCCGGTAGTTGCAGAGATCGTGGCTACGGATGCGATCATCGAGATTGCAAAGGCCACAGGATGCAAAGCACATATCTGTCACGTGTCTCATCCGGCGGTTGCGAAGAAGATCAAAGCAGCGCAGGATGAAGGGTATGATATCACGGCAGAAACCTGTACCCATTATCTGACATTTACGGATGAAGATGTGATCAAGAATGGACCGCTCTTTAAATGTGCGCCGATCCTGCAGCCGAAAGAAGCGGTTGAAGAGATGTGGGAGTATGTAAAGGCAGGCGTATTCAGCGGAATCGCATCGGATCACTCTCCTTGCTCCTATGATGAAAAGTACAACGAGATCCTTGGAAACAAGATTGAAACCGTGTTTGATGTATGGGGCGGCTGTTCCGGTATCCAGAGCGGTTTTCAGACTGCTTTCAGCGAAGGAGTTGTAAAGAGAGGCGTATGCCCGACTGTTCTTGCAAATTCTATGTCTGTACAGCCAGCGAAAGCGTTTGGCATCTATGGCAAAAAAGGTGATATTAAGCCAGGATTCGACGCAGACCTTCTGATTGTTGATCCGGATAAGGAGTGGGAGATCACTGCAGATTCCCTGCGTTATGTAAACAAGATCTCTGCCTTTGTCGGATTAAAGGGAAAAGGAATTCCGGTATATACCATCGTTCGCGGACAGGTAGTTGCAGAGGACGGTGAGATTGTCGGCCAGAAGGGCTTTGGAAATCTGGTTAAGAAAATCAAAAAATAAGCAGGTAAAAGAGAAGGAGAGAGAAAATGGCTATAGTTGAAAACACGAATATTAATCCGGAACTTGTAAAAAATGTAGATCCGGATCTGCAGCCGACCACGAAGCGTATCATGGGATCTGTATCCTATGCGGCAAGTTTCATGGGCGGGTGTGTATCCATTGGTACGTTCTCTATGGGTGCGGGCCTGATCGGAGAACTTACAGTTGTTCAGGCGGTTATTGCAATGACGATCGGCTGTCTGGTTATTGCTGTGGCACTGGCAATGATCGGTGAATGCGGACATACCTATGGTATTCCTTTTACAGTACAGTTGAGAAGCAGTTTTGGGTTCACCGGCGTTAAGATCCCCGGAGTTTTACGAGGACTTCCGGCGATCGTATGGTTCGGCTACCAGAGCTGGGTCGGAGCAGGAGCGATCAACAGCTGCTTTGACATTTTATTTGGCTTTGATAATCTGCCGGTGATCTACGGATTATTTACCATCCTTCAGGTGTTACTGGCAATCAAAGGATTTGAAGGAATTAAATGGATGGAGAACATTTCCTGTATCTTCATCATCGCAATCCTGATCTACATGCTGTATGTAGTAAATACTCAGTTCTCTACAGAGATCGGCGATGTATTCTCCGGTATCGAAGGAACATGGGGCATGCCGTTCTGGGCAGCAACCACATCCTTCCTGGGAATTTATTCTACGATGATCATCAACGCATCCGACTATTCCAGAAATGCGACGGATGATATCAAGCCGGTCAAGGCTGCAAGCATTTATACGATTGCGATCCTTCCGGTTACGCTTTTTATGGGTCTGATCGGACTTCTTGTAACAGCTGCTACAGGAAACAGTGATCCGGTAGTTGTATTCTCTACTACAATGGACAGCACCTTCCTTACGATCCTGACGCTGCTTTTCATTGCATTTGCACAGGTTACGACAAATGTACTGAACAATATCGTACCGCCGGCATATGTTCTGATGGAGTCTTTCAAAGTAAAATGGACATATGCAACAATTCTTGTCGGTATCCTGTCTGTAGTTGTAATGCCCTGGAAGCTGGTAACCGCTGAGTCGGCAGCAGGACTGAACCTGTTCACACAGTTTTACTCCGCTTTCCTGGGACCGATCTTTGCGGTTATGGCAGTAGACTTTTATATTCTTCGGAAGAAAAAACTGGATCTGAACCGTATGTATGACAAGACAGGACCTTATAAGGGCGTAAACTGGGCAGCGATCATTGCGATCGTTATCGGATCCATCTGCTCGCTGTTTATTATGGAGTTATCCTGGTACGTCAGCCTGATCCCGACAGGACTGGTTTACTACTTCCTGATGAAGAAGATGAAGAGTGCCGAAGGATTCCGTGTTGGAACAATTTTTGAGGACGAGAAATAAGGAGCTGTATGAAATTTAGAGGAAAAGTTGCAGTATGGTGGTATCTGATCATTGTGATCCTGAATGTGGCGCTGATTGGTATGATCGTGAAATATGGACTTCATTATATTTCGTATTTTTACATACTGCCGGCAGGACTTCTTGATCTGTATCTGATACCGGTATGTTTTGCGAATTATGTAGAATTAGACAAGAAGAAGATATTCATACGCTTTGGCTTCTCGAGGGAAGAAGTATTAGTGGAAGATATTACTGCAATGCACAGAGCGGACAGGTTTACCCTGTCCTTCTGTGCGTCTGCGGATGTCGTTCTTCTGGCCTGCAGGAATAAGAAAAATGTCGTAGTGTCACTCAAGGATAATAAAGCATTTATGGATGAACTCCAGAAGCTGAATAAAAAGATCAAGGTATATATTTAGAGCGTACTTTCCGGGAAAGGATGAGATTGTATGGGCATCATGGATACCAGATATCCGGCGTATGAAGTGAAGAGCGGGCATAGCGGCAAAATTGTCAACCGGCTCAGACGGCTGGAGCCTGACAGAAAAAAGGGGATCGTTGTCCGGCTGGAGAGTGGCTTCGGCCTGTTTGGAGAGGTGGAGAGGATCATCCGGCCAAAGGCATATAAATGTCTGAAGAAGGGTGAGTATAGCGGATCCGGCATTTGTGCGGAAGATGATTTGTATATCAGCGTGACGGATGAGGATGATAGAGAAACGGTATTCCGCTTTACCATGAATGTTCACTGGAGTGCAATGAGAAAATATCTGAAAAAGTATATAGAAAGACAATAAAGTTTTATAGAGACCGGCAGAAAAGCAGAGAATAAAGCTTTTCCGCCGGTCTCTTTGGGTAGTGTAAAAAACTTTGTGGCTTTGGTAAAAAATAGCTCCTTTTTGGTAAGAATTACAGATATGACAATTCTTATCGAAAAGGAGTTTATTTATGGCAGTAGCAAAAGACCAAATCCGACAGATTATTACAGAAAATAACATTACCAGTGTGGCTGATGTTTACTCCCTTCTTAAAGACAGCTTCAAAGATATCCTGCAGGAACTACTGGAAGCCGAGATGGACGCAACTCTGGGCTATGAAAAAAATTGTAAGGGTGATCTTAAAAGCGATAATAAAAGGAATGGTCATTCCAGCAAAACACTCAAAAGCCAGTACGGGGAATTTCAGATCGATGTTCCCCGTGACCGCAATGGTGAGTTTGAACCAAAGCTGATTCCGAAATATCAGCGGGATATTTCCGGCATTGAAG
>ENA-OQLI01000148-OQLI01000148.1-human-gut-metagenome-genome-assembly--contig:-NODE-148-length-105978-cov-12.099385_pt1 | contig 105978 bp, 92 predicted proteins | sample MGYA00242805_ERZ504812 | MGnify/ENA primary metagenome ERZ504812 (study PRJEB26092, sample SAMD00036430) | human gut metagenome | host: Homo sapiens | study: EMG produced TPA metagenomics assembly... | reverse complement strand
ATAATAGTCAGTAAAAATCTGTTGTAAAACATTCATAAGACTATTATGCATGAAATAGTAACAAAAAGAAATCCCACCCCTCAAGATTGAGGGGCAGGGGAGTTGAATAGGCGAAGCCTATTTTTTACATTTTATCCTTTCCTTCCCGTCTCGAACAGATAGATTTCACGGCTGACGCGGTTGGCGAGGTCGGCGCTTACTTTGGCGAACAGATCGAGCTGTCGTTTGCGAATTTCCATCGGCGCCTGGGCGAGCTCCCAGCCGATGGCGTCCGCGAGGCGGGCTTTTTCCGCATCCGGCAAAGAGCGGTAACGGGTGCGCGCCTGGGAATAGTCGTCGGTTTTCTCAAGGACGGAGCGCTGCACAGTCCCACCGGGATAACGCATGCCAGGATAGCAGGGCATGGGGGCTTCCTGCGGATTGTTGCGGTCTAAGGAGTTTGGCTTGTAGTTGACGCAGCCGGGCGGATTTTTGTATGCCATATAGCCGTCCTGCTGGTCGTTGGCGACAGGAGAAACCGGGCGGTTGACCGGAAGCTGGGCGAAGTTTGCGCCGATGCGGTAACGCTGTGTGTCGGTGTAGGAAAATGTGCGTCCCTGCAGCATTTTATCGGCGGAAAATTCGATGCCGGGAACGATGTTTGCGGGACAGAACGCTGCCTGCTCGATGTCGGTAAAGAAGTTTTTGGGATTTTCGTTTAAAACCATCATGCCGACCTTCTGGAACGGAAACTGATTCTCCGGCCAGATTTTGGTATCGTCGAGCGGATCGAAGGACAGCTGGTCAGCCATTTCAGGCTTCATGATCTGTACCTGGAATTCATAGCGGATCGGGTTGCCCAAAGCGAGCCGCCTGTGCAGCGTGCGCACAGCGATGTCCGGATCCTGACCGGCAAGGCGTTTTCCTTCTTTTCGGTCGATGATGTCGAAGGGTTCCTGCGCGGTAAAACGATATTTGACGTAAAAACGTTCCCCTTTTCCATTGACCCAGACAAAGGTATTGACTCCAAAACCGTCCATTTTGGCAAAATCCTTAACGATGCCGCGGTCACTGTAGAGCCACATCAGTTGATGAAGGCTTTCCGGTGTGAGGGAGAAAAAATCCCAGACATGCGCGTAGTTTTTGATATTTGTGCAGGGATCAGGCTTCTGGGAATGGATGAAATCGGGAAACTGCATGGCGTCGCGGATAAAAAAGACTGGAAGGCTTAAGCCGACGACGTCATAATTACCCTGAGAGGTGTAAAATTTAACAGCAAAGCCGCGCGGGTCGCGGTCAGTGTCAGGAGAGCCCTTGGAGCCGATGACGGTGGAGAAACGGATCAGAAAACGGGTGGATACGGACGGATCCTGTAAAAACGCAGCGCTCGTATAATCCCGCATGGAACGGTAAGGGCGGAATGTGCCGAATGCGCCGCTTCCTTTAGCGTGCACAACGCGCTCCGGGATGCGTTCCCGGTCGAAATGTGCAAGTTTTTCAATAAAATCCACGTCCTGTAAGAGGACGGGACCGTTTTGCCCGAGGGTCTGGGAGCTGGCGGTGTCCGAAACGGGAGCGCCTTGAGAAAGAGTCAGCACAGGCTGGCTGCAGGAAGCAGCGAGAGTCTGTGCTGAGTTTGGATTGGTGTCAGCCAGATGTTCGTCAGACGGCGTCCGGCTGCTGTTTAAAGATTCCTTTGTCATAAAATTTCCTCAGAGTCCTTTTTACTATTTATGATATGGGACTTTGGGAAAAAAGTACCGCATTACTGCTCGCGGAACGTGATTGTGCCAGTCTTTTCGTCCATGCTTTCAACGATAGCGAGAGATTCCAGATGGATGCCTTTTTTGCGCAGCTCATCGCCGCCGGGCTGGAAGCCTTTTTCAATTACGATGCCCGCACCGACCAGGGTTGCACCGGAGGATTCTACCAGGGCAGCAAGACCCTCGAGAGCTCTTCCGTTTGCTAAGAAATCATCGATCAGCAGGACTCTGTCGTTGGGAGAAAGGAATTCTTTGGATACGATGATGTCATAGATTCTGCCGTGGGTGTAGGATTCCACCTGTGTGGTGAAAACGTCTCCGGCAATATTTTTGGTCTGATTTTTCTTCGCAAAAACGACAGGAACATCAAAATACTGCGCCGTGATGCAGGCAATGCCGATACCGGAGGCTTCGATGGTCAGGATTTTGTTGACGCCGGCATCCGAGAAACGGCGGTAAAACTCTTTGCCGATTTCTTCAAACAGGTGGATATCCATCTGATGATTCAGAAAGCGGTCTACTTTGAGGACATTTCCTTCTTTAATGATTCCGTCTTTGCGAATTCTTTCTTCCAAAAGCTGCATAGTTTTTTACTCCTTATTTAAATTTCTGATAATAGCCCATAATAAAAATGAACAGGACGATCAGCGGCAGAATATAGGAAACGTAAACGCGCGCCCAGGCGGGGAATTTTACGCCCTTGCCGGTGTCGGCTTCTGCCAGGAAGTTTTTCCAGCCCCAGCCGTATCTGCTGGTACAGAACAGCAGATAGACCATGCTGCCCAGGGGCAGGAGGTTGTTGGAAACAATGAAGTCCTCGAGATCCTGAATCGTGGAGCCAGCGCCCATCGGCTGGAAACCGGACCAGATGTTGAAGCCGAATACGCAGGGCAGGGACAGGAGGATAATCGCAATTCCATTGATCAGGACGGTTTTTTTACGGGATGTACCGAACAGATCCATGGAAAAGCTGATGATATTTTCAAATACGGCAATAATCGTGGACTGGGCGGCAAACGTCATGAAGACGAAGAACAAAACACCGAAAATCCGTCCGCCGACCATCTGGTTGAAGATGTTGGGCAGAGTGATGAACACCAGACCGGGTCCCTGTCCGGGATCGACGCCGAATGCAAAGCAGGACGGGAAAATAATCAGTCCTGCGAGAAAAGCAACCAGTGTGTCCAGAAGGCAGATATTGATTGTTTCCCCTGTCAGGGTGTGGTCTTTACCGATGTAGCTGCCGAAAATCGCCATCGCACCGATGCCGAGGCTCAGGGTAAAGAACGCCTGTCCCATTGCGGCGAAAATCGTGTTGCCGACGCCGTTTTCTGTAAATCTGGTAAAATCGGGAATCAGATAAAAGCGCAGTCCCTCGGAAGCGCCGGGCAGTGTCACACTGCGGATACACAGAATGAGCAGGATGAGGAAAAGACAGCTCATCATTGCCTTGGTAATACGCTCCACACCTTTTTGCAGACCGAGACTGCAGATAAAAAAGCTCAGCAGAACCACAAGAACCATCCAGAATGTCATGTAACCGGGGCGGGCGAGCATGTCATTAAAAACTGCTGCAACGCCGTCAGAATCCAGACCTTTGAATTCGCCGGTCAGCGTCTTGAAGATATAGGCTGCCATCCAGCCGCCGACCGTGGTGTAAAACATCATCAGAAGATAGTTGCCTGCCATACAGGCATAGCCCTGAAGATGCCATTTTGTACCGGCAGGCTCAAGCACATGGAAAGAGCGCGCCGCGGATTTCTGGCTGGCGCGGCCCACCGCAAATTCCATGACCATGATCGGAAGACCGAGCAGGACAAGGAAAATAAGGTAAACAAGGACAAACGCGGCGCCGCCGTATTGTCCCGTAATATAAGGAAAACGCCAGACATTACCCAATCCTACCGCACAGCCGGCAGAAATCAGGATAAATCCAAGCCTGGAGGAAAAACGTTCTCTATTGTTCATTTGCAGCTCTCCTGGAATCTTAAAAAATACGATTGAACGATATCGGACAATCTGTAGAAAAGCATAGCATAAAACGGTATTTTACGCAACGAACGGAGCGAGAAATTATAAAAACTAAATGAAATTTTCGGCGGCAGGATTGTAAAGAAGTGGAGAATATTGTACCCTTAAAGAGAAGAACTGTAGTTCGTTTTAGCAGGAGGGCTGCAGTCAGAAACTGGAGGAAATGAAAGAGCATGTTGGATTGGAAGCTGCTTGCCGGTGCAGCAGGCATTGTGGCGGCGGTTGTTTTTGTCATATGGCTGATTTTTTTCTGCGCACGCCGGATACGGGAGCATTTAAAGGGACGTGAGCTGGATGCAATGGAGGGACACGATTTCGAATATTTCTGTGCGGACCTTCTGGAAGACCATGGTTTTAAAAGTGTAGAAGTGACCCGCGGGAGCGGTGATTACGGTGTTGATGTCCTGGCGGAAAAGGAGGGCGTGACCTATGCGGTACAGTGTAAGCGCTACGATGGGCCTGTTGGTGTCAAGGCGGTTCAGGAAGCCTATGCGGGGCGGGATTATTACGACCGGATGGTGGGCGCTGTGATGACGAACCAGTATTTTACGGAGCCTGCGGTCAAGGCGGCAAGGAAGCTGAAGATTCTCCTGTGGGACAGGGGATATCTGGAAAGCATGATGGAAGAAGAGGAATAAGAAAGTATGAGTTTTGTGGAATTTCATGACGTGAAAAAAATTTATCACATGGGCGAGGTGGAGATCCCGGCACTGCAGGGCGTCAATTTCGAAATCGAAAAAGGCGAATTCTGCGTGATCGTCGGAGCCAGCGGCGCTGGCAAGACAACGATCCTGAATATCCTTGGCGGAATGGATACGCTGACGGAGGGAAAGGTCCTGCTGGATGGAAAAGAAATTTCCTCTTACGGAAAGAAGCAGCTGACAGACTACCGCAGATATGATATTGGCTTTGTGTTCCAGTTTTATAATCTGGTCGGAAACCTGACAGCGCTGGAAAATGTGGAGCTGGCATCCCAGATCTGCAGCGATCCGCTGGATGCAGGGCAGGTGCTTGCAGACGTGGGGCTTGCAGACCGAGCATCGAACTTCCCTGCGCAGCTTTCCGGCGGGGAACAGCAGCGTGTGGCGATCGCCCGTGCCCTTGCCAAAAATCCAAAGCTTTTGCTGTGCGATGAACCAACCGGCGCGCTGGATTACAATACAGGTAAGGCAGTGCTGAAGCTGCTGCAGGATACCTGCCGCAAAAAGGGCGTTACCGTCGTTGTCATCACACACAACCAGGCGATTACGGCGATGGCGGATCGGATTATCACCGTGAAGAATGGAACAGTCACAGATATGCGTAAAAACGAACATATTGTTCCGGTAGAGCAGATCGAGTGGTAAAGGATAGAATGGGATGCTCGGCAAGCATTTTGTTTGTTGGAAATATAGGCTTGTGCCGCGGCGCGGCAGAAGGTGAGGAGACGTGAAAAGAAGAAAATCGGCGATGTGGAAAACAACATATCGGGAAATCCGGCAGAGCTTCGGCAGATATGCTGCAATTTTGGCGATTGTAGCGCTGGGTGTGGGATTTTTCGTCGGGCTGATGGTGGTGACACCTGCAATGGTGCGAAACGGCGGGCGGTATTTGAACAACCATGACCTGTATGATCTGCGGCTGTTATCGACGCTCGGCTTTGAAAAGGATTCGGTGGACGCTTTTACAGGCCGAGAGGATGTCAAAGCAGTGGAGGGCGCGGTTTCTTCGGATTTCCTGGCGGTGGATGAGAGCGGCAAAAGCCGGGTGCTTGTGGCGCAGACACTTTTGGAAGTACAGAATCAGGTCGAATTAAAAGCGGGACGGCTGCCGGAGGCGGCGGATGAAATCGTCATGGATTCCAGTCTGTTTTCGAAAGACGATATCGGCAAAACGATTCAGGTTTCGGATGAAAATCCCGAAGAGACGGCAGATTTGTTCGCATATGACGTGTATACAATCGTCGGCATAGCAGATGCTTCCTATTATATTAACTATCAGCGTGGCGCGACCACACTTGGAACGGGGCGGGTTTCCGGCTTTGTATACATGCTTCCGGATGGATTTGATACGAATTATTATACGGAAATTTTTGTCCGGCTCGATCAGAATGACCGGATTTACAGTGACGTTTACAAGAAAAAAATCGAAGACCTCAAGACCTGGGCAGAGCCGATTGCAGAGCAGGAGGCGCAGAACCGCTACGACAGCCTGAAAGCAGATGCGCAGCAGAAGGTGGACGATGCGCAGAAGGAGCTGCGGGATCAGACGGCGGATGCGCGTACCGATCTGGAAGAGGCGAAGCAGAAGCTGACAGACGGGCAAAAAGAGCTTGCAGACGGCAAAGAGCAGATCGCGGACGCAAAAAAGCAGCTGCAGCAGGCAAAACAGACGCTTGCGCAGAAGCAGACGGAACTTAACAACGGACGCGCGCAGCTTGTGGATGGACGCAGCCAGCTGGAAGCCGGGCAGGTGCAGCTTGACAGCGCGCGGGCACAGTTGAATGCAGCGATTGCGGCTGCGCAGAGTGCTGGAAGCCAGGCGGGCGCAGAATCCGGCATGTCCGGCAGTGCCGCCAGCCCTGCGCAGCTTTGGCAGCAGCTGGCCCAGCTCGATGCGCAGCAGGCAGCTCTGGATGCGCAGCGCAATCAGCTGGAAAGCAGCGAGGCAGAGCTTACAGCCGGAGAAAAGCAGCTTGCGGCTGCAAAGCAGGAGCTTTCCTCGCAGGAAAAACAGCTAAACGAGCAGGAACAGAAGCTGGCGGATGCAGAGAAGGAGCTTGCCGACGGTCAGAAAGAATATGAAGACGGCTTACAGACACTGGATGAAAAGACCGCAGATGCAAAGGAAAAGATTGCGGATGCGCAGAAGCAGATCGACGAGATCCAGGAGCCGGATGTCTATGTGCTGGGCAGGGATACCAATATCGGTTACGCCAGTTATGAAAATGATTCTATGATCGTCGCCGGAATTGCGAAGGTATTGCCGTTTTTCTTTTTCCTGGTAGCGGCGCTGGTGTGTATGACGACAATGAACCGGATGGTAGAGGAGCAGCGGACACAGATCGGTGTACTCAAGGCACTCGGTTATTCGGAAGCCCGGATTATGGGGAAATATCTGTTTTATGCGGGAAGTGCGGCATGGATCGGTTCTGTCATCGGTTTTCTGATCGGTTCGACGATTTTCCCGACCGTCATCTGGAATGCATATAAGATCATGTACCATATGGGGGATTATGAGCTGATGTTTGACCCGGGGCTGGCGGCTGCCTCGCTTGCAGTGGCACTTTTATGCTCGGTTGGCGTAACGTGGCTGACCTGTCGGTACGAGCTGATGAGCACGGCTGCAAATCTGATCCGTCCCAAGTCGCCAAAGAGCGGCAGAAGGGTATGGCTGGAGCACATCCCGTTGCTCTGGAACCATATGAGCTTTCTGGCAAAGGTTTCCGTGCGGAATGTTTTCCGGTATAAGCAGAGATTTTTTATGATGGTAATCGGTATCGGCGGCTGCACAGCCCTTCTTGTAACCGGCTATGGTATAAAGGATACGATTGCGGACATTGCGGATATGCAGTATGAGGAAGTACAGCTGTACGATATGAGCGTGACACTGAAAGAGGGGTATCCGGCCGCGGATGCGGCAGACTTTTCTGAACTTACCGAGGTGCTTTCCGAATCCTCTGAGGATTGGATGCCCTTCTGTGAGATTGCAATGGATCTGACGGGGCGCAGTGGTGTCAAGACCGCCAATGTCGTCATTCCGCAGGATACCGGGGCAGCGCAGGAGTATATCCGGCTGCGGACAGAAGAGGGTGAGGATATTCCATGGCCTGGTGAGGAAGAGGCTGTTATCAGTGCAAAGCTTGCGCGAAAATGCGGGATCCGCGTTGGGGATACCGTTACGCTGCGGACAGAGGATGGCGAAAAGCTAAAAGTGAAGGTGGCTGCTCTGTCTCGAAACTATATTTATAATTACGTTTATATTTCACCGGAAACATGGAAACTCGATAACGGAAGTGATCCGGTTTACAAGAGCATTTATATCCATGCATCGGAGGGTGCGCAGGAGAACCGGGAACTGTCGGAAAAGCTGCTGGCATGCGACGTCGTTTCTGCGGTTGCGGTCAATGCGGATATGCTCAGCCAGATCAACAAAATGATGGGCAGTCTGGATGCAGTGGTGCTTTTGGTCATCCTCTGCGCCGGTGCGTTGGCATTTATCGTAATTTATAACCTGACGAACATCAACATCACCGAGCGAATCCGGGAGATTGCAACGATCAAGGTACTTGGTTTCCGACCAAAGGAGACAGCATCCTATGTGTTCCGGGAAAATGTCGTGCTGACAGCGCTCGGAACAATTGTCGGGCTGGGGGCCGGAATTTGCCTGCACCGGTTTGTTATTGCAAATATTGATGTCGATATGGTTACATTTCAGCCGCGGGTGCTTCCCTTTAGTTTTGTAAAGAGTATCCTGCTGACCTTTGTATTTATGGTCATTGTAGATGTTGTGATGTATCTGAAGCTGGAACGGATCAATATGGCGGAATCGTTGAAAAGCGTGGAATAAAACAATAAAATGCATGCTCTGTGAGCGATCTATGGGCATGAACCAAACGGGCTGGCGCGTGGTCAGCCCGTTTTTGCTGCAGTCTGTTTCAGCCGTTTTGTAAGGTTTTCGAAATCAGACGGACCAGCCTCCAGGACAAAGCGATGGAAGCGCAGCAGGGAAAAGTTGTCGCTCCACTGAAGTTCGGCTCTTTTTTTGAGGGCATTCATTTCGAGATAACCAACGTAATACTTCAAATAGACCGCAGGGGCAGTGCGCAGATAATCGTAAACACGTTCCGACTGCTCTTCCGAAAGACCGAAGGATTCGAGGGAGCGCAGAAGCTCTGACTCTTCCGCGCCGTAATAGTGCAGAGAAAGGTCGAGTAAGCAAAACAGGTTGATTTGCAGATCGCGCTGCTGCGCCAGAAGCGTACAGAGCAGCGCAGCGGGATAGGAGCTGCCCAAGCTGCCTTCCGCTTCCGCAAGGACCTGTGCGGCATATTCATAGGAAATCCGTTCGGTATAGTACGCCCAGCCCTCCACATATCCGCCGTAGGAGAACAGCTTGCGAATTGGCAGCGTCTGCGTGTCGCAGACAAGGGAGGAATAGACGGTCTGGTAGAGATGCCCCGGATAACCCTCGTGAGCGAGTGTGGTGTAAAGCTCAATTCCGTCCGCGGTCGAGGAACGGTTGATGCGGATCGTATTCTGCATCAGAGCATCGATAGGCGGGATCATATAAAAGGCGGGACTGGAATATGCCTCGAGCCCGGCGTCCACATCCTGAATGTCGCATTGAACCGTCTGGGCGGTTAGATCGGCCAGAGCCGGAAAGTCCTGCTGCATCCGGTTTTGCAGATCTTCCAGAATGGCGGTTGGATCAGAAAGTGGAAATCCATCGTTAACCGGGGCAAGGTCAGGCGTACCGCCGGTCAGCTCCTGATAAGTGGTCAGCGTCTGCTTCATCTCTTTGTAGGTTTTCTGAAACTGTTTTTGAAGGAGCAAATAGAGTTGATCCATGGAAAGGGAGGAACCGGTGGATTCCTTGACGAGCCAGGCATAATATTGCCGCCCGTCGGGCTTCTGGGAAAGTCCTCCCCTCGTGCGTCCGGTGTCGGAAAGCTGTTCCAGCCCGTCTGCGAGCAACTGCCAGGCGGGCAGGACGGATTTTGACAAAAGCGACTGGTTTTGGGCTTCGTATTGTGACTGCTGCTTGGCGGTCAGAAGTCCTTTTTGTAAAAGAGATGCAAGTCTGGAAGAAAACGTCGTCTGTAAAAAGTGCGTGCCGGAGGAAAGCGCCTCCTTTGTGAGGATTTCTCGGCACTGCTGTGCACTTTTTTTAGCGTCCTCTTTTTCCATAAAAAGCCCGGCTGCACTTTTTTCGGATTCATAAGAAAGCAGACCCTGCACGTAATCGGGAACGGACTGCAGGAGGGAAAGATAGGTTTCCACGTCGTCAGCGGTATAAAACGGATATTCTGCAAATAATAAAAGCAGCTCGCTCTGCATGCCGGAGGTCGGGGAAAGGGGTTCCTCATAATAGGAAAAATCGGATTCTTCGAGGTCGAGAGCCAGCCTGTCGCAGAGCAGATCGTAGGTATAACGTTCCTCCTCATTTAATTTTTTCGAATCGAGAAAGGAGAGTACGGATAAAAATTTCTGCCGGGAGGCGGCAGAAGCCTCGGAAGCTTCCTTAGAATAAACCGGAAGCGCAGCGTCTTTTAGATGAATCCCTTGCAGATTCGGATACGCCATGACAAAGTGCAGGCTGAGGGCATCGTGTTCAAGGCTGGACTGCACATATGCACTTGTTATTTTATGGAAAAGAGCCCGGTCAAAGCAGTGGGAACACAGCAAAATTGCAGGCAGAAAAATACACAGAAAAAGCGTGCATAGAAACAGAGGAGTCCGTTTGCGGAAAATATTTTTCAAAAAGCGCCACCAGATTTTTTCATATTTATATGTGGTTTTGGGAAAAGATATGAGAAAACCCCCTGTAAATGGGTTGACTGTCTATAGTAAAATGTGATACAAAGTAAAGTAAGTGGTTAATTTTTGGGCCGTTTTCGCGGCGGAATGAGAGGAATTATGGATAATTTGGAACTTGCCAAAGTGGCGAATGAAGTCCGCAAGGGCGTTTTGACTGCTGTACATGGCGCAAAATCCGGTCATCCGGGAGGATCGCTTTCTGCAGCAGATATCTTTACCTACCTGTATTTTGAAGAAATGAATATTGATCCGGCAGATCCGAAGAAGGAAGACCGGGATCGTTTTGTTCTTTCCAAGGGACATACGGCACCCGGTCTGTATTCTGCCCTGGCACATAGAGGCTTTTTCCCGGTAGAGGATCTGGAGACACTGCGTCATCTCGGTTCTTATTTGCAGGGACATCCCTGTCTGGATAAGATCCCGGGCGTAGATATGTCCACAGGCTCCCTTGGACAGGGTGTTTCTGCCGCTGTCGGCATGGCACTGGGCGGAAAAATGACAGACGAAAAGTTCCGCGTATATTCGCTTCTGGGCGATGGCGAGATTCAGGAAGGTCAGGTTTGGGAAGCTGCGATGTTTGCTGGCTTCCATAAGCTGGATAATCTCGTGCTTATTGTAGATAATAACGGTCTGCAGATCGATGGAAAGATCGAGGACGTATGCTCCCCGTATCCGATCGACGAGAAGTTCCGCGCTTTCAATTTCCATGTAATTGACGTTGCAGACGGCAACGATATGGAACAGCTGCGTCAGGCGTTTGCAGAAGCGCGCAGCACAAAGGGCATGCCGACTGCAATTATTGCCCATACGGTAAAGGGCAAGGGAGTTTCCTTTATGGAAGATCAGGCTGGCTGGCATGGTAAGGCGCCCAACGATGAAGAGTATCAGATCGCAATGGCGGATCTGGAAAGGATCGGTGAAGCATTATGTCAGAAGTAAAGAAGATTGCGACCAGAGAAGCCTTCGGGGAAACTCTGGTAGAGTTGGGAAAGAAACATCCTGAGCTGGTAGTGCTGGACGCAGATCTGGCCGCAGCGACAAAGACCGCTGTATTTAAAAAGAGCTTTCCTGACCGTCATTTTGACTGCGGTATCGCAGAGGCAAATATGATGGGCGTGGCAGCAGGACTTTCCCTCGTTGGGAAAATTCCGGTGGCGAGCTCCTTTGCCATGTTTGCAACAGGCCGTGCTTACGAACAGATCCGTAACTCTATCGGCTATCCTCATTTGAACGTAAAAATCGGCGCAAGCCATGCCGGCATCACCGTCGGTGAGGATGGTGCGAGCCATCAGTGTAACGAAGATATCGCCCTGATGCGCTCCATTCCGGGTATGGTTGTCATGAACCCCTCCGATGCGGTTGAGGCGGCAGAGTGTGTCCGTGCTGCAATCGAATATGTTGGCCCTGTATATATGCGTTTCGGACGTTCTGCAGTGCCGGTAATCAATGACCGTCCCGGTTATCATTTTGAGATGGGAAAAGGTATCGTGCTGCGTGAGGGTACGGATGTGACGATCGTTGCAACCGGTATTTTGGTAAGCTCTACGCTGGAAGCGGCTGAAAAGCTGGCAGCAGAGGGCATCAGCGCAGAGGTTATCAATATTCACACGATCAAGCCTTTGGACAAAGAGCTGATCATCAACAGCGCAAAGAAGACCGGAAAAGTCGTGACGGCGGAAGAGCATTCCGTGATCGGCGGCCTTGGTTCTGCTGTTTGCGAGGCATTGTCCGAAGAGTGCCCGACAAAGGTATGCAGAATCGGCATTCAGGATGTATTCGGCGAGTCCGGTTCTGCGGGCGAGCTTCTTGTAAAATATGGTCTTGACGGGAACGGTGTATACAATACCGTAAAGAATTTTGTGACCCGTTAAGTGGAGGAAAGTATGGAAAAAATTCTGGCTCCGTCAATTCTGGCAGCCGATATTATGCGGCTTGGGGAGCAGATTGAAGCGGTAAAAAATGCTGGCGCGAAATATCTTCATATCGATGTGATGGACGGTATGTTTGTTCCGGCGCTGTCCTATGGCATGTGTGTTGTGGAGTCGATCCGCAAGTCCTGCGATATGGTTCTGGACGTGCACCTGATGATCGTAGAACCGGGACGGCATGTGGAAGCGTTTGCAAAAGCAGGCGCAGATATTATTACGATCCATCTGGAAGCCTGTGCAGACGCGCATGAGGTCATCCGACAGATTCACAGCTGCGGCTGTAAGGCTGGTGTCAGCATCAAGCCCGGTACGCCGATAGAGGTGCTGGAGGAATATCTGGATGAGGTCGAGCTGATTCTGATTATGAGTGTCGAGCCTGGCTTTGGCGGTCAGAAATATATTCCGGAGTCAACGGAACGCATCCGCCAGACCGCAGAGCTGATCCGGAAAAGCGGTCGTGAGATTGAGCTGGAGGTAGACGGCGGCGTTGGTGCAGGAAATGTCGAGCTGGTGCTGGAGGCCGGTGCGAATGTGATTGTGGCAGGCTCCGCTGTTTTTAAGGATCCGGCAAAAAATGCAGCAGAAATGATGTCGATCCTCAAAAAGTGGGATTGAATACGTTACACAGAAGCGCTCCGCAGGAAAACCTGTGGGGCGTTTTTTAGGGCTTAAAGGACACCATACGGCGGTCATCCGATCGTGCAGCGTACACGGAAATCAGAGGAAAATTGAAAAATAAAATTTTTCAATCGCGAGATTTGTGTCTGCGCGCACTTGACACAAACTCGGTATGCGCAAAAAGCGTGCGCGGAAATAAGAGGAAACATGGAATTTTCAGAACAATTAAAAATATATGCGGAAACGCACTTTGAAAACAGAAAAAAATATTTTGCGCCGATTTTATCCGAAATCGAGGCAGGCTTGTCTTTGTGCAGCGAGGAAGAGGCCCTGCTGATAAAATTTTTTTACGGGACGATGCCGCTGCGGGATGCCGGGGAATATCCATTCGAAATATTTCTGAATTATGTGCGCCATGCCCTCTGGCTTCGGAAAACGATGGACTGGTGCAAGAAGCTGCCGGAGGATTTGTTTGTCCACGACGTACTGTATTATCGGATCAACTCGGAGGACATCAGCGATTGCCGCAGATTTTTTTACGAGCAGTTAAAAGACCGAATTGCGGGACTGGATGAATATCAGGCAGCGGTAGAGATCAACTACTGGTGCGTAGAGCATGCAACGTATGAAATGGCGGATGACCGAACGGCGGGGCCGATGACGATGTACCGGAGCGGAAAAGGACGCTGCGGAGAAGAATCCACCTTTACGGTGACGGCATTGCGCAGTGTCGGGCTTGCAGCACGTCAGGTATACACGCCGCGTTGGGCGCACTGCGACGATAACCATGCCTGGGTCGAGGTTTGGGTAAATGGAGAATGGCACTTTCTGGGGGCCTGCGAGCCGGAAGAAAAACTGGATCGCGGCTGGTTTACAGGACCTGCCGGACAGGCGCTTTTGATTCACAGCCGCACATTCGGCGATTATGCGGCGGGAAAGCGGGAAGAGGTGATCGGCAGGGATGGCGCGGTTGTCTGCCACAATGTCACCGCTTCGTATACAAAGACACGCAAGCTCCGGATTCAGGTGCGAAAACAGGACAACACCCCGGCAGCGCACGCACAAGTTTCGGTGGGAATTCTGAACATGGCGGAATATTTCCCGGCAGCAGTGCTGGAAACCGACGAACAGGGCGAGGCTTCGATCAGGCTTGGGTTGGGCGACATCCGGCTGCAGGCGCGGTCAGAGGGAAAGTTTGTAGAGCGTTATTGTAATCTGGCAGAGGACGGCGTCGGGGCGGCAGATGCGGATTGCGCTGTTACGCTTGTGCTGAAGGATTCGGAAGCGGGGATGAAAGATGCGCTTTCTGGCATCTCTGCCTGTGGCTGGCATTTGGCGAAGCTCTGCGCTCCGAAAGAAGTCGTTGTCCGGGAAAGTGTATTGAGTGAGGAAGAAGTGTCGCGCGGCACGCGGAGATTGGCAGATGCAGTGAAGCTGCGGGAAGAACGCTTCGGTCAGCTGACCCGGCACGCAATTGCAGTGCATCCGGAGGAGGAAGAGAGGATGCGCGTTGCGGGAGAGAATGCAGAGGAGCTGACAGCTTTTCTGGAAAAGGATGATAACCCGGATCGCAAAAAACTGCTGGACAGTCTGACGAAAAAAGATAATAAAGATCTGCGGGCAGAAGTGCTGGAAGACCACTTGTCAGCAAAGCGCGGCAGTTGGTCGGAAGATATACATGTGCAGGATCTTCTGTGTCCCAGAATCTGGCTGGAAGAAATCGGCGCTTACAGAAGTTACATTTGCAGTGTGCTGACTGCTCAGGAGCAGGAAGCATTTGCCTCCAATCCAGAGCTGATATGGAATTATGTAAACCAAAACATTACCTATATCCCGGAAGAAGAATATGATACCCTTTGCGCGTCGCCGATCGGCTGTCTGAAGCTGAAAATGGGCAGTGCAGTTTCCCGGACGATTTTGTTTATTGCGATTTGCAGAAGCCTGAATATCCCGGCGAGATTGGATAAAAGCCTGATGCTTCCGGAATATTGGGCGGACGGCGCATTCCGTGTACCGGTCAGCAGGGCGCAGGCCTCGAAAGGAACGCTTCTGCTGCGAAATATTCCGGGAAAAGGATGGATTTATGCGCAGCACTGGACGCTGGGGCGTCTGGAAAAGGATCATTTCGTGACAATGAATCATGCCGGACTGGTATTTGAAAAGGAAACGTTAGAGCTTTTCCTTCCGGTGGGAATTTATCGCCTGATTGCAGTAAAACGGCTATTGAACGGGGATCAGGAGGCAGCAGAGCTTTTGTTTGCGATCGAAAAGGAGAAACAGACCGAGCTTTATATGCCGGATTTTGAAAAAACGGATGGTGTGATGCCGTGGGAAAAAGCCAGTGTACCGGATGAAAGCCAGAGCTGCAGGAAGCTGCAAAACAAAAACAACAGTCTTCGGGAGGAAATACAAAGCTGCCTGCTTCGGGACATCCTCTTACAGAGAGCAGATGGAACGCTTTGCAGTCTGGAAAAGCTGGTAAGCGGAAAACGCAGTATTCTGGCATTTCTGGAAATTGGGGCAGAGCCGACAGAGCATGTGCTGAATGAGGTTCTGGCACTGGAAAAGAGCGCAAAAGGAAATTCCAAAGGAATTGGCTGTCAGCTGCTTTTCGTTCTGCGGCAGGAAAAAGACCTGCAGCATAAAACGCTGCAGGAAGTGCTGGCGCTGGATGCGGGATCTGAGATAGAAATTTTATACGATATATCTGGCGGCGCTTCGGATGCCAATGCCGCACCGCGCACCGCGATTGGTGACACAGCGTCCGGTACCCTCTGTGGCTGGCAGGAAACTGCGAAGAGAATGAGGCTTGCCGAAAAGCTCCCGGTTCTGGCAGCTGTCAGACCGAATGGAACTGGCATTTACGGAACCTGTGGATACCACGTCGGAAGTGTAGAGCTGATGGTGCGGATTCTGAAGGAAGCAGTCCGGACAGAAGCAGATTGATAAAAAATAATAGAATGTACGCTCTGCGAGCATTCTATTGTCATGAATCAGGGGCAGCGCCGGGGAAAATCCCCAGGCGCTGCCCCCTTTTGGAAATGGAATTACATCATGCCTTCTTTGAGAATATTATGGTCGCGCAGAAGCTTTTCGATCACTGTACCGGAAATTGCTTTTAACAGAGGCTTCTTGAGCTTATTGAGCGGTCCGGGAAGTTCGATCTCCAGCGGAGACACGCCATCCATCAGCTTTACGGAGCTGTCGAGAAGTTCACGGATATCATAAACGCTGCCCCATACCTCCGGAACACCACGGTCTACGCCAAGCAGTCCGTAAACGGCTTCCATAGCAGTACGAACAGAATATTCTGTCGTGAAGATAGTGTCTCTGGGGGTTTCCGCAAACTGACCCAGGAATGCGAAGTTTACGCAACCATCCGGGATAACATCAGGGCGGTCACCCTTTGCTCTGGGCATGAAGAATGCGGTAATATAAGGCATCATGGTAGGAACGCAGACTGCACTGTGCTCTGCCAGCTCCGGAATTTCGTCTACCGGAACGCCGAGATGATACAGCCATTCTTCTGTAATTTCCTTACCGGTGCATTCTTTCATGGGCTTCTTGATATAATCGCCGGGAACGTCGGTGAACAGGCTGTATACCCATACACAAACCTGCTTCTTATCCTGTTCTTTGAACTGACCCTGACGGTTGATGGTCCAGCTTAACAGCCAGCTGGAATCCTGACAGCTTACGATACCGCCGGTAACGACTTTGCCGCTTCTGGGATCTCTCTGGCAGATTTTCTCAATATAAGGAATGATTTTGTCATCCAGAGTGGTAACAGTTGCAGATTCCCAGTTGGTCTTTTTAATATCGGAGCAGAACTTCTCGGGATGACCAAAGGAAGGATCCTGACGGGCGATATTTTTCCACAGATCCCATACGCCGCTGTTGCGAACCTCTGCATCGCCCACAGGAGCGTGATTCTGATCTCCGTAGATCGTTCCCTCTGTGCAGCTGCCGTTTGTTACGAATACCAGATCGTTTTCGGTTAAGGAAATCTTCTGCTCTTTCCCATTTACCTTGCATTCGATGGTCTTTGCAACCTTTTTGCCGTCATGGAAATCAAAGATAACGTTGGTAACCTCGGTATTGAACTGGAACTGTACGCCTGCGTCCTCCAGGTATTTCTTCATCGGAAGGATCAGGGATTCATACTGATTGTATTTGGTGAATTTCAGTGCGCTGAAATCCGGGAGTCCGCCGATATGGTGGATGAAACGCTGGAAGTACAGCTTCATTTCCAGTGCGCTGTGCCAGTTCTCGAAAGCAAACATGGTGCGCCAGTATAACCAGAAGGTGGAGTTGAATACCTCGTCATCGAATACGTCTTCGATGGTCTTGTCGTACAGGTCTTCATCTTTTGTCAGGAACAGCTTCATGATTTCCATGCAGCCCTTCTGGCTTAAATTGAACTTGCCGTCCGTGTGTGCGTCTTCACCGCGGTTTACGGTTGCACGGCACAGGGAGTAGTTGGGATCGTGCTTATTTAACCAGTAATACTCGTCCAGTACGGATGCACCGGGCTTTTCCAGGGAAGGAATGCTGTGGAACAGATCCCACAGGCACTCGAAATGATTTTCCATCTCACGTCCACCGCGCATGACATAGCCTCTGGAGGGATCAAAGGTACCGTCACATGCGCCGCCTGCAACGTCCATTGCTTCCAGAATGTGGATGTGGGAGCCGGGCATCTGACCGTCTCTTACAAGGAAGCACGCTGCTGCGAGAGAAGCCAGTCCGCTGCCCACCAGATATGCATTTTTGTTGTCAACGCCTTCCGGTTTTTCGGGACGGGCGAATGCTTCGTAGTTACCGTTGGTGTAGTAAATGCCCTTGCTGTTTTTCTCATATTTGCCCCGCTCTGTATTGCGGTAGCTCGGGTCAGGAGCAGGCATTTTGATGGTTTTTTCTGCGGTCTTTGCGACTGCTTCTTTAATCTCACCGGATAAGGTCTGACCTTCCTCTGCAAGATGGTCTGTATGTTTTTTTGCTGCAAATGCCGCTGCGCCGACGCCTGCTGCGAGGATAGCTGCCTTTGAAAGACCGGAATGTTTCTTTGCCATGATAAAATCCTCCATTTTCGATTTTCAATACAAATTTGTCAGTAAAAGGATGCCCGAATTTTCGGGAAACAATGAGAAATTTTTTCCTCTGTTTGTTTTGTAGCTGTATCATATCGCAGGAAATGGAGTTCCTCAATTCACAGAATCGAAAGAGTGTAGCAAAATTTCCCAGTTTTTGAAATGTGTCTAAGAAATAGGAGAAAACAGACGGACGGGTTGGCTTTCTATCCCGGACCTGGAGCTTCACATAAGATTGACACGGCGATAGATTTCATTAAAATAGAAAGAAAGAGACAAAAAACAGGGGCAGTAGAGTATGGAATATTTGGATATCGTAGATGAAAATGGAGTACCGACCGGGAAAATAGCAGAACGGACAGCTGCGCATAAGCAGGGACTGCGGCACCGTACCTCCCATGTCTGGATCCTGCGGGAACGGGCAGGAAAAGTCGAGGTACTGCTGCAGAAAAGAAGTCAGAATAAAGATTCCTTTCCGGGCTGTTACGATATTTCCAGCGCCGGACATATCCCTGCAGGGGTAGATTTCATTCCGTCTGCGCTGCGGGAGTTAAAGGAAGAACTGGGCTGCAGTGTTTCGGAAAATGAGTTGATTTATTGCGGACAGCGCAGATTTTCCTATGATGGCGTTTTTCATGGAAAGGAATTTCATGACAGGCAGGTCAGCAACGTTTATGCGCTATGGCTGGATCGAAGGCCGGAGGATTTTGTCCTGCAGAAAGAAGAACTGGAGGAAGTGCGCTGGTTTGAATTTGAAAGCTGTCTGAGACTGGTTGAGAAGAACGAAATTCCGCATTGCATTTATTTGGAAGAGCTGCAGATGCTGCTTCCAGAGGTGCGGAAGCGGGAAAGGCTCTGTATTCTGGTCACGCCGCCAGTGACGGAGGAAGAAAAGCAACAGCTTTTGCAGGCTGCGCCGGGACAGAAGTTTTTCTTTACGGAAAAGCCGGAGGTGACAGAAGAACAGCTGCGGCGCGCGGACATTATCCTTGGCAATTTGCAGAGTCCTTTGCAGTTAAAAAAGTGTGAAAACCTCAAATGGATTCAGTTGAATAATGCCGGGACGGAAGGCTATTGTGAACCGGGGCTTCTGCCGGAGGGTGCACAGCTTGCGAATGCGACGGGTGCTTATGGAATGGCGATTTCGGAGCATATGATCGGTTGTCTGTTTGCCTTGCGGAAAAAATTGCTGCTGTATTGGGACAACCAGAAAGCACATTGCTGGCATTCGGAAGGGCATGTAAAAGTAATCGAAAGATCGAATGTGCTGGTGGTCGGCTGCGGTGATATCGGAATGACGTTCGGCAGAAAGATGAATGCACTTGGCTGTCGGGTGAGCGGAATCCGCAGAAGAGTTTCTAAAAAGAGCGACTGCCCGGAATGGATGGAGGGTATGTACGGCATGGACAGTCTGGAAGAACTGCTTCCAAAGGCGGATATCGTGGCGATGAGCCTGCCGGGCAATGCATCGACGTATCATGTGCTGAGCCGGGAGCGGATTGCGTTGTTGTCGGACAATGCGGTTGTTTTAAACGTCGGACGGGGAACGGCGATCGATACGGATGCCCTTGCGGATGCACTGTATACGGGAAAAATCGCGGGGGCCGCGCTGGACGTCACAGATCCGGAGCCGCTTCCGGCAGACCATCGGCTCTGGAATGCGCCGAATCTCTTGATTACGCCGCATGTTTCCGGAGGTTTTTCCCTCCCGGAGACGCTGGAAAAGATCGTCGGACTGTTTGCAGACAATCTGGAACGGTATTTTGCAGGGCAGCTGATTGAAAATCTTGTGAATCTGCAGACGGGGTATCGGGAGTAAAGTGCCTGTAAAGCAACTGTGGATTGCTGGCAGTTATGTACCGCAGGCGTGTAGAGTCCCAGTGAATTGTGTGGGATTTTTAGCGCAAAGCGCCTGCAAAATGGAGATCAGTATGGAAAAAGCATATAAACTGGAATTTGGGGGACAGCCCGGCGGAGAGCTTTTCATGACTTGCTGCGGGTGCTCCCGGACAGAACCCCTGCACTGCTTCGGACCGGCGATGAAGCCGCATTATCTGATTCATTATGTATTAAACGGCAGGGGGATTTTCAAAATGGAGGGCGAGGAATATCCGCTGGAAGCAGGATGCGGATTTGTGATTGAGCCGGGGCAGATGAGCTTTTATCAGGCGGATGAAAAAGATCCGTGGATGTACATCTGGGTCGGCTTTGCGGGCGAGCGCGCGGAAGAATATGTCAAAAGCATGGGGATATCCCCGCGGCACCCGGTGTTTCATTCGGAGCAGTCGGATGAGCTTTACAGTATCGTCCGGGATATGATGGATCATAATACGGTCGGCGTTGCAAACGAGCTGCGCCGAAACGGTTTGCTGCATATTTTTCTGTCGGTTGTGGCGCAGAGTATGCCGGAGGAAAGGCGGGAGGAAACGGATCGGGCGAACCAGTATGTCCGCCGGGCAGTGGAATTTATTCAGCGTAACTACTGCAACCCGATCCGGGTGACGGACGTGGCGGATTATGTCTGTGTCAACCGCAGTTATCTATATACTCTGTTTCAGAAATCTCTCGGTATGTCCCCGCAACAGTTTTTGGCGGCGTACCGGCTGACAAAGGCTGCGGAAATGCTGATGGTGCCGCATCTGCCGGTGGAAAGCATCGCATTGTCCTGCGGATATCAGGATCCGCTTGTGTTCAGCAAGGCGTTTCGGCAGATGAAGGGGGTTTCCCCGACGATGTATCGGAAGCAGATTCAGCAGGATGAAAACCGCGTCAACCGGGAGCACTTAAAACAGGTAGAGGAGTTTATCTCCAGAGTCGGCGGGCTCGAGCTGGGCGGGGAGCCGTGACGGAAGCGCGGCGCGGGTGTGTCGGGGGACACAGAATGTATAATGCTGTAGAAGCGCAGACAGAATAGATCGCAACGCGCTGCGGCACAGGAAAGGAACGAAATGCTCAGGATTGCATATTGTGAGGATGAGTCGGCACAGGCACAACAGGTCAAATCTTTTTGGAAAGAATGGAGCAAGGCGCGGGAAATCAACTGTCAGGTGGAGATTTTCCAGAACGCGGAAAGCTTTCTTTTCGCGCAGGAACCGCTCCGAAGGCTTCCCTATGATATGCTGCTGTTGGATATCCGTATGAAAGAAATGGATGGATTTGAACTGGCGAAGAATATTAGAACATTTGATTCTGAACTGAAAATCGTATTTTTGACATCCGATCCCGGTTATGTATTTGAGGGCTACGAGGTCGCAGCGTGGCGGTATCTGTTAAAGCCGGTGACAAAGCAGAAGCTGTTCGAGCTGGGAGATGCATTGGCGGCGGAACAGGGCAGGAGGAAGCCGTCCGTTTTGCTGGAGCAGTCCGGGGAGCAGGTTCGCGTCGATCTGGATGAGGTTCTTTCTGTGGAGGTCTGTGGACACTACACGACGATTTGCCTGACGGATGGGGAAAAGCTGGAGATCAAACAGAGCTTTGCTGCGGTACTGGGGCGGCTGAATGAAGCTGTGGGCGCGGGGCAGATGGGACGCATCGGCAGCGGAAGAGAAGCGGCGCAGATAGAGCACATCGGCAGCAGTGTGAATGCCGCGCTCGAACCGTTGCCCATCGCGTCTGCGCCACGGTTTATTAGATGCCACCGGAGCGCGGCGGTCAATCTGGAAAAGATCGTCCGGATCGGGAAGCAGAGCTGTCAGTTGGAAGGAAAGGTGGAGCTGCCGGTCAGCCGGGGCATGTACCGCGAGCTGAATCAGGCGTTTATCAGGGAAAACTTACGACATGAGTAACTGGAAATTTTGGATTGCACTGGTTGTAGTCGGGCTGGTTATCTGCCTGGCAGCGATTGTTATGGTCTGGAAAATTTTGCAGAAGCAGTACGAAAAATCGATGCTCGATTACCAGAACCGTATGCTTTCGCAGGAGATGGAAGAGGTAAAGACGATTTATAAAACGATGCGTGGCTGGCGGCATGATTATCACAATCATATGCAGTCGGTAAAAGCGTACTTGGCGGAAGAAAATACAGCAGGTGCGCAGGCATACCTGGATAGGCTGGAAACGGATCTGGATCAGGTGCGGTTGCTGTTCGATACCGGTAACCTGAATGTGGATGCGATTTTGAATGCGAAAATTTCGCTGGCGCTGGAAAGAGAGATTCCGTGCCATTACAAGGCGACGATTCCGAAACAGCTTTCGGTTTCGGACATTGATCTGTGCGTGATTTTGGGAAATCTGATCGACAATGCGGTGGAAGCTTGTCGGGATGTGGAGCCGAAAAGTCAGTTTCTGCGCCTTTACATCGCACCGATGAAGCAACAGTTCTATATTTCGGTCAGTAACGCAACGAACGAGTTGGTGCGTAAACTGGACGAGGACTATATTTCCAGAAAACGTGGAGACCACGGGCACGGCTTAAAGCGAATTGACGTCATGGTGGAAAAATACGGCGGCTATATCAACCGAAAAAATGAGCCGGGCGTTTTTGTGACAGAGATTATGTTGCCGCTGTAAAAAATAGGATACACGCCTTGCGAGTCAGAAAAAAGCAGGACTATGTCGCTTGTGCATGAATTTTGACAGTTCATGCACTTTTTTTATACAAGGAAAAAAGTATGTTACAATCGACAGCAGAACAAACAGAGGAGGAAGCCGGTGTGAAAGAGAAAAATTACAGCGTAGCACAGAACCTGTTTTACATATTTCACCCTGTGTGGAAGGAAAAACCGCACTACATGCTGATGCTGATCGGCGAAGCGGTTCTGAGCATCGGGATGATGCTGATGGCTGCAGCAGTGAGCGCAGTTGCGGTATCGAGTCTGGAAAAAGGAAATGACGTGATCGTTTTAATTGGTTCGATTATGGCGTTTTTTATCTGCTATGGAGCTGGAAATGTCGTGTATACATTCCTGAAAATTCGAAACTCCTTGATTCATATCGAAATGCGTCTGGAATGGTATGTACCGGAACTGTTTTTAAAATGTATGGGAATGTCAGTGGAAAAATCCGAACAGGAGAGCACAAGACAGCGGGTTGAGAAGGCAATCCTGGCAGTTTCATGTAACAATAGGGGAGTCGAGGGAATGAGCCGAAACGGGATGACTTTTCTGGCAAATGTGCTGGGAATGGTCGTTTATGTCCTGATTGTCGGAGGTCTGGACATCCGGATTCTGGGACTGCTGATCGTACTGTCGGGGCTGACACTGATTTCTTCAGAAGCAGCAGTCAGATATGATAAAAAAGTGACAGACCGGATGGCGTCTGAGGAACGGATATTAAACTACGTTGAGCATATTGTGGACGATACGGCGGGCGGAAAGGACATCCGGATTTTCAACCTGTCTGGATGGCTGACTGGCAAATATGAGCAGGCAATGACGGCGCGCAGAAAATTAAACTACGGCTATGATATACTGGATTTTTGCGGCAACGCGACGGAGATTGTTCTGGCTGGTGTCCGTGATCTTTGCTGTTATTTTTATCTGCTTTCGATGATGCAGAAAGGAATGTCCGTTGGAAATTTCGTTTTTTACCTGGGATTGATCAGCGGATTTGCGTCATGGTTTTCCCAGCTGAGCAAAACCTATGGTGAGATGCGCAAAAACAATCATCAGGTCAATGAATTTCGGAGCATTGTGGATGAAGAAAAAGAAGGCTTGGAACATAAAAAAATACCGACAGATGGGTTTGATGAGCTGGAAATCGTGTTTGACAACGTTTCCTATTGTTATCCAGGTACGGAGAAAAAAGTGCTGGATCAGATTTCTTTTATATGGGGAAAAGGGGAACATCTGGCGCTTGTCGGCTTAAACGGTGCGGGAAAATCGACGCTGGTGAAGCTGATCTGTGGATTTTATGTTCCGACGAACGGTCGTGTGCTGGTAAACGGTGTCGATACGCGGGAGCTGAATCTGACAGAATATTTTAAACACCTTTCTGCGGTTTTTCAGAATGAATGGATTCTTTCCTATACAATAGCGGAAAATGTTGCGATGGGAAAAGACTGGGAGAAAGATCGGATCTGGGAGGCGTTAAAGCTCGCCAAAATCGATTCGGTAGTAAAAGCGCTGCCGAACGGGATTTTTACTTATCTCGGAAAAGAAATCGACCAGAATGGAGTGCTGCTTTCCGGTGGAGAGCTACAGAAGCTTTTCTGGGCGCGTGCGCTGTATCGCAATCCGAAGCTGATTTTGCTGGACGAGCCGACTGCGGCGCTGGACGCGCTGGCGGAGGATCAGCTGTATCAGGCTTATCACAAAATGACGGAGAAAAAAAGCGCTATGTTTATTTCGCACAGGCTTGCGTCGACGAGATTTTGCGACACAATTCTAATGCTGGAAAACGGAAAAATAGTGGAATCTGGGACGCACGAAGAGCTGTTGGCGAAAAAAGGCTCTTATGCGAAGCTGTTTGAGGTGCAGAGTCGTTATTACAGGGAGGGACAGGAAAATGGATAAGGCAGCAGGAATGAGCATCCGGAAAATGTGGAATTACTGCATTTTCCAGTCTTCCCGGTATCGGGGAATGAAATATATCATCGTGCTCGGAGCGTTGAGTGCGGCGTCGGTTTCGTATATCAACAGCTTTTTGTATGCGGGAATTCTGGATCTGCTTCTGGCAAAGCAGTATAGCGCGGCAAAGGAACAGATTTTAATTCTGGTTGTGACGGTCGTGCTTGTGAGTCTGACAGCGCGGGCATGTGAGCTGATGTTTCGGCATTATACGGAGCCGAGCGCCCTGGAAACGAAAAAGAAAACGGCGCAGAAAACATTTTTAATGGAGTACGAGGAGCTGGAAAAGGAAGCTGTCATCCGGGCATTTCAGCGGGTGCGCAGGGGAATTAACGGACACGGCGGCATCACCCAGCAGCTGATGGATATGTATCATTTTTTCACCGGAATGATACAGGCGGTTTTTGCGGCGTTCTTTCTGGGAGTGCTGCTGGTACAGTCTGACTTTTCCAAAGAAAACAAACTCCTGTTTGCAGTAGGAACGGCGTTTCTTTTGCTGGCGTTTGCAGCTTTTTTTCAGCTGGGGAATCTGGCGGCAGACCGGATTGGCAAGCTGGATCTGGAAAAAAACAGAGCCAATGAAGCCGGAAATTCAGAAGGCAACTATCTGTTTGGTGTTTCCTGTTCGGATCGTTACATCAAAAATATCTGGATGTATTCCATGAAAGGGTATCTGGTCGGGAAATATCAGAAAATGACGGCTCGGATTTTTGCAAAGTATATCAACGCGGAACGAATGATCGGTGTATACAATGGAATGGTTATGTTTGCGCTGGAAATTCTGACCGGATTTATTTATGTATACATCAGCTGCAAGGCACTGGCGGGGAGCATTTCGGTCGGGCAGGTGGTTATGTATGCCGGGGCGATCGTTACGATGATCAATGCGATTCGGAATATGATGGAGTTAAAAATACGGATCAATTATTCCAATGAATATTTAAAGACCTATGAGGAATTTTTAACGCGTCCGAACATGCACTATGACGGCACGCTGCCGATTGAAAAACGGGACGACGGCGATTATGAGCTGGAATTTTCCCACGTTTCGTTCCGGTATCCGGGCACGGAAAAGGATGTGCTTTCGGATGTGAGTCTTCGGTTTAAAGTCAGAGAAAAGCTGGCGGTTGTCGGCAGAAACGGCGCGGGAAAAACGACGTTAATCAAGCTTTTGCTTCGGTTGTATGAGCCAACTTCGGGAACGATTACGTTGAACGGGATTGATATCGGAAAGTACGATTATCAGGAATATGTGCAGATTTTTGCGGCGGTATTTCAGGATTTTCGAATATATCATCTACCGTTGGATGAAAATCTTGCAGGTTCGGAGAATGTGGATGCTGAGCGGGTGAAAACTGTGCTGGAGCAGGTCGGTCTGAGGGAGCGCGTTGCCCGCATGAAGGATGGCGCGCATACGCTTTTGGGGCACGATATTGGGGACGGCGAACTGCTTTCCGGAGGGGAAGAACAGAAGCTGGCGATCGCACGGGCGCTTTACAAAGACGCGCCGTTTGTCATTCTGGATGAGCCGACCGCAGCGCTCGATCCGATCGCAGAGGCGGAAATCTACGAAAATTTCGATGCACTGGTCGGCAAAAAAACAGCAATTTACATTTCCCACCGCATGAGCAGCTGCAAGTTCTGCGACCGGATCATCGTGCTGGATAGCGGGCGGCTCGCAGAGGCTGGCACGCATGAAACGCTCATGCGGCAGGAGGGGATTTACTATGCGCTGTATGAAGCGCAGGCGAAGCATTACGCGGAGTGAAGAAAGAGGCATTACTTTCGGATTTCGGCGAGCACCTCGTTAGGAATAACAAATTCCGGGCAGCCCATGGACATCGGTGCAACATCGCCTTCGTTGAAGCAAACCACAACCTCGTTGTTCTGATTCAAGTAGAAGGAAGTGTTGTCTGTGATAGAGGTAAAATCCCATTCCGGCATATCGGAATCGAGCCAGTAGATTTTATTTTCATCTGCCGCCATCTGTTCTTTCATCTGCTGTTTGATATTGTCGCTGATAGTGGTTAAATAATCGCTGCCCTCCTGGAAGAGATCTGCAAGCTGCAGGCGTTTTCCGGTGGAAAGGTCAATGGTGTAGTAGTAGTTCCATTCCGCACCGCTTCCGGCAGACTGGAAACAGGTCAGTTTCAGGGTGAAATACTGATCTGTGGTCGCCAGAATTTCGGATTTGACGGTCATATTCTGGTAACCCTCTTCATTTGCCTTACTTTCTTCGAATTCTGCGATCAGGCGGTCTGTGATGGCCTGAATCTCTGTATTGATTTCCTCTGCTGTTTTCTTCGTCTGTTCGGAAACGGCGGAGGATTTTTGTGTATCCGCGTCAGTGTCCGGTGCGACAGTTACCTCCGGAACCTGAATGTCTGCGCTGTTTCGGTCATCTTCGTAGTGATAGTCCCGGAAGGTAACGACTTCAACAAGCCTGGAGAGCACAGGAACCTGGCTCATTGCGTAGGCAACGGAAGCGGAGGTGTTCGGTAAGATGACCAGAGCGGCAGCGGCAGCAGCAGCGGCGATCCCGCAGCGGCGTGCGATGGAGCGTCTGTGGGAGACAGAGCTGTGGGCAGCATTGGAACCCTGCTGGCTGTTCTCCTGCTTTGCCTGAGAGATCTTTAGTTTCATTTGTAAAAGCTGTTCTTCGGACATGTGGATGTCCTGATATTCTTTTTTCAATTCCTGTAACTGTTTTTCACGATTTTCCATAATAAAAATCCTTTCTGAGAGTGATGGCGGGGCTGAGCCACCGCTTGAATGGTGTTGAACTTGCTGCACGCTGATGGGTCTCGAATGTGGTCGGCAGCTGTGTCGGGCGGTCAGTCCAGCGACAACCGGAGTTTTTTGAGACTGCGGTATAGTCTGCTTTTGATGGTATTTGTGTTTTCTTCCATGATGGCTGCAATGTCTTCCAGCTTCATATCTTCAAAATATTTCAGCTCTACGATCATGCGGTCGCGGGGCGGCAGCAGCTCCAGCGCATGTTTCAGATCGAAATTCTCGTAAGCGTCTTCGTAGTGTGGCTCGTCGTTTCCTTCTTCCAACGGCTCTGTTTTTTTCTGCTTACAGAAAGAAAAAATCTCGTTGAGCATGATTCGATACAGCCAGGTGGCTGCATAACGGACCTCTTTTAAGTCAGAGCTGCTTCGGATAGCTTTATATGCGCCGTTCTGGACGATATCTCCTGCGTCTGCTTCGTTGTGGACGTAGCTGTAAGCGAGCCGGTAATATTGATCGTAATTTTGCAAAAGCAGATCTTCTACCGCTTTTTCTTTTGTTTTTCCGGATAATGATATCACGAAGAAATTCGCCTCCTTCTTTTGTTGTTCTGAGGATTAGACGTTGTAGGCGGGAAAAAAGTTTCAGGAAGTTTTAAATTTACTCTACCATACCATTATTTTTAACAAAGTTGGTTGAAAAATTTCCGAAAATAGAACTAAAGGTTCTTGAGTAGAACTAAGGGCTCGTGGAGCGGAACAGATATGAAACCTATACTTTACCCATACTATCAGTACGAGACTATAACGATAAGGGGAAGGGAAAAAGTATATGCTTGGGGAGCAGATTAAACGGTGCAGGGAGAAGCGCGGATTTACACAGGAGCAGCTTGCGGAAAAAATCGGAGTCAGCATAGAGACGATTTCCAGTATTGAACGGGGCATCAAAATGCCCAGACTGCAGAATTTTGTGGCGATCGCAAATCAGCTTGGCGTTTCAGCAGATGAACTTCTGCAGGACGAACTGGATTTTGGATTTATCGCGGAAGCGAACGCTCTTTCCAAAAAGCTGGAGGAGTTGTCGAGGGCAGATCGGAAGCGGATTTTAGAGACCATGAACTTTCTGATTGTACAGGCTGGCGGAAAATCGGAATAAGAGTTTCGTTTTTCAGTGGATAAGAAAAATTGCATCGGACTGGAGAAACGACAGAAGCAGGCAGGAGCTGACGGGTATCTGAATCGGACGGAATAGGATAGGAAGCGTCGGCTCCGCTTGACCCTGAGAAAAGGAGAGGTGATGTGCTTTTATAATTATCAATAATGATAGTGTATTATATGGTAGTAATAAGGATTGATAAAGCAAAGGTTCTGTGGTAGGATAAAAGCAAAGAAAGGCTTTAGGCTATCCGCAGAATCGGAAAGGATAGCATATGAGTGAAACGGAAGATAAAAAAAGAGAAAAACGGCATCAGGAAGATCTTGAGCGTCTGCGTAGTTTCCGACCGATTGACGATACATTCATGCGGGGACTTTTTAAAGATAATCTCCCACTGGCAGAACTGGTTCTTCGGATTATTACCGGGAAAAAGGATCTGACACTGTTAAAGTGTGAAACACAGGCGGATTTAAAGCGGGTGACCGGAGCAAGGTCGATTTGCCTGGATGCGTATGCAGAGGACAGTACAGGGAAAAAATACGATATGGAGGTTCAACGGTCGGATAATGGAGCCGATCCGCATCGTGCGAGATACCATTCCAGTGTGATGGACGTGGAAAATCTCGATGAAAAGCAGGATTACAGAGACTTGCCGGATACTTATGTGATCTTTATCACGGAAAAAGATTATTATAAGGCAGGGAAGCCAATGTATGTGATTCAGAATATGAACCTTACGCTGAACCAGCCGTTTGAGGATGGAACACATATTTTATATGTAAATGGCGAATACCGCGGCGATTCGGATTTGGGCAAGCTGATGCACGATTTTAATTGTACGGATGCGGAAGATATGTATTTTGACCTATTGGCGGAAAAGACGCGGTATCTAAAAGAGAATCCGAAAGGAGTGAATGAAATGTGCAAGGTTATGGAAGATTTGAGAAATGAGAGCTACGCGGAAGGACGCGAAGAAGGACGCGAAGAACAGGCAAAAATAACTGCTTTCAGAATGGGCAAAAAAGGGCGTTCACCGGAAGAAATCGCGGAGCTGATTGATTTTGACGTGGAAACAGTGAAAAAATGGCTGCAAACTACAGAAGAGTAAAAGAATAAAGGAATGCAGTCAAAATCGCAGAGCAGCAGCGGATTGGAAATTAAGTATAGTTAATTTTGAAGCTGGGAAAAATTTAGGTATTTGTGGAGAATTCAAAAGTTCTATTGCATAAAAATTTTCATTATGGCATAATATATTATAGAATTGCGGCGGACGTCTGCGGACTATGCCTAAGGGAGTTGGATGCGTCCAGCTTCCTTTTTTACTTTTTAGCAAATTTACATCTTTTTCGTCCATGTTATATTAGTACATAGGTGGACGGAAAATGATGATTTTCGTGATACGAATCTGCAACATTTCAGCAGATCTATAAGAACGTCGGTGCATCTCAGGATGATGCAGAGAAATTTAATCCCAACTTTGGGCAATAGTTTACGGATTTGACGGGAAATAGTGCGCAATATTGCGCCTGTGCGCAGAAAAGGCGCCCGAAATGGAAATTTGGTAAAATTTACAAATTCTGGTATTATTGACAAATAAATTCTATGCTTTTATAATGAAACTACCCTTTAGCAGAAAGCATTTCAATTTTCAAATCAGCATTTTTTTCATTTTTAAAAGGCAGTGATCTGCCTTTTTCAAGGGCGATTCAAGCTGCTATACCTGTTGCTGTGCGCAACAGGAAGCAGCTAAATTGCAGATCCCTACATCAAAGGACAACAATTGAATAAAAAATTTATATTCTGTGAGGAAAAGCCATGAAGAAAGAGATCAGTCTGGCGGAAGCTGCGCAGGAGCTGCAATTGTCCAAGACAACCATATCCCGTGCACTTTCCGGAAAAGGAAGGATCGGGAAAGAGACACAGGATCGTATTGCGCGTTTCCTTGAGGAACAAAACGCAGTGGTAAAAACCAGAAGTGGCATGGAGAAGAGCAAAAATATCGCAATTCTTTTTCCTGCCCATGCAATCGTTGCAGAAACCCCTTTCTTCCAGAACTGTCTGGCCGGTGTTTATGCCTATTGCAGTCAGAAAGGATATGACCTTTTCTATGTATCGGAAAAGGATGACGATCTTTCAAAATTAAAACAACTGTTGGATAGGAAGAAGGTAGACGGTTTTATTCTGACACACTACCAGCTGGGGAACAACCTGATTCAATATCTGCAGATGAAGAAGGTACCTTTTGTCCTTATCGGCTCCATTGACGATGATTCTGTGATCCAGGTGGACAGTGATCATAAAGCAGCAGGAATTGAACTGGCATCCATGTTATTGCGAAACGGGGAGAAAAACATAGCGCTGCTTTCAGCTGACAGCAATAATATGGTCAATCGGTACAGATGTGAAGGATTCCTGGGTGTGATCTGTCAAAAAGGAAGCAGTAATAACCAGGAACTGTTTTTTCAGAATGTGGATGGGCCTATGGAACTGGATCGGGCTGTTTTAAAAATCGTGGACAATAAGGCGGATTGTGCAGTGTGTACGGATGACGCCCTGTGCAAAAAGCTTGTTCGCAAGCTTCAGGAATATGGATGCCGGATACCAGAGGAGATCAGGGTCGCGTCCATGCACGACAGTATCCATATGGAAATGAACAATCCTCCAATTACGGCCATCCGGGTGGATGGTCATCAATTGGGATCAATAGCAGCAAAGGTTCTGATCGGAATGCTGGAAGGGAAAAAGATGCCGATTAAGAGTTGTGCTAATTACGAAATCCGCCTGAGACAATCGACAAAAAGAAAGAAGGAGAAACTGATATGAAACAAAAAAATAATTTTCTCGGTAAGCTGAAACGATATCGGGTTTTATTGTTAATGCTCCTTCCGGCCGTGCTGTATGTGATCCTATTCAACTATATTCCTATGGCCGGGATCGTTCTGGCATTTAAGAAATATAACTATGTAGACGGTATCTTCGGGAGTCCATGGAATGGGGTGGATAATTTTAGGTTCTTTTTTAAATCCGGTCAGGCATGGAAAGTGACCAGGAACACCTTCTTGTATAATGCGGCCTTTATTATCGTCAATAACATTTTGCAGCTGGCGGTGGCAATTTTTCTGGTGGAAATCAAAAATAAGAGATTTCGCAAAGTTTCCCAGTCCTTTATGTTCTTGCCCTATTTTATTTCATGGGTCGTGGTATCCGTAATTGCCTTCAATATCCTGAGTTACGACTATGGAATCGTGAATAAGGTGATTGTTGCGTTCGGCGGAGAAAAAGTAAACCTGTATAACATGCCGAAAATATGGCCTCTAATTATTATTGTATTCAATGCCTGGAAAAGTGTGGGATATGGCTCCATTCTTTACCTGGCTTCCATTATGGGAATTGACACATCCATCTACGAGGCAGCCGAGATTGACGGAGCAGGGAAATTGCAGCGCATTTTTAAAATTACCATTCCGATGGTGCGTCCTACCATGATTATTTTGGTGCTGCTGGCAGTAGGCGGAATTTTCAGAGGAAATTTTGATCTGTTTTACAATTTAATCGGAACCAATGGCACGTTGTATGATGTGACGGATGTGATCGATACGTTTACCTTCCGTGCACTCATCAACAACAATGATATTGGAATGGCTGCAGCGTCTGGCTTTTTCCAGTCCGTTTTATGCTTTGTAACCGTTATTTTCGCAAACCGTTTGGTTTCGAGCTACGATAAGGATTATGCATTATTTTAGGAGAGAATGCGATGAAGAAAAAAAGTTTAAAGAAGTCAGGACGAAAAAAGATCAGTGGCGTAAATGTGGTCGGATACCTGTTTTGCAGTCTGATAGCGCTTGTTTGCCTGATTCCTTTTATCATGGTGCTGGCAGCATCATTTACTTCGGAAGAAGCGATTTCCCTATATGGATTCAGTCTGTGGCCGAAAGAATTTTCGCTGGAAGCATATAAGGCAGTTTTCAAGTCGCCGGCGGTAGTGGCGAAAGCCTATCTTGTCACGATCACGCTGACTTTAGCAGGTACGGCGATAGGCTTGTTGCTGCAGACTATGACCGCATATGTCCTTTCCAGACGAGATTTTGAATGGCGAGGCGGTTTCTCTTTCTTCTTTTATTTTACGACTTTATTTAACGGAGGATTGGTTTCCATATACATCCTGATGACAAGATACCTGGGATTGAAAAATTCCTACCTGGCTCTGTTGCTCCCATTGCTTTTTAACGTTTATAATCTGCTGATCATGAAAAGTTATATGCTGTCCGTTCCGGAGTCTTTGATCGACGCTGCGAAAATCGATGGCTGCGGGGACTTTATGATGCTTTTCCAGGTAGTTATGCCGCTGGTTCGTCCTGCTCTGGCAACAGTAGGACTTTTCATTGCACTGGCCTATTGGAATGACTGGTATAATGCAATGCTTTACATATCGGACAACGAAATGTTTCCGCTACAGTATTTCCTTTATGAACAAATCAACAATATTCAGGCATACCGAAAGATTTTGTCCAGTGCTGCCAGCGGCGCAGTAGCAGCGGCATTCAATTTGCCAACCCAGTCCCTCAAGATGGCGCTTACGGTAGTGGCGACCGGACCTATCGTTTTTGCCTATCCGTTTGTACAGAAATATTTCGTTCAGGGAATCACCATCGGTGCTGTAAAAGGATGATGAAACCGGGGAGCGCAACGTTGCGCACGGTTTCCTGCAAAAACTGGTTGATATTGCAAAAAGTTGAAAAAAATAATTGGGTTTTATGCGAATTGATGTAAAAAATGAAATAAGATACTATTTTCTTATGAAGAAAATGCTGCTTCATAAAGGGGAAAATACATAGGGAATAGAAAAGGAGGTTCTTTATGAAAAAGAGACTGTTGTCTGCATTACTGTCGGGCGCATTATTGGGTACGCTTTTCCTTGGGGGTTGTGGATCGGGGGAGACACAAACCCAGAATAGCACAGAAACTGCAGCGAGCACTGCTGTTTCGGAGAGCGAGGGGAAAACCTATCGAGGAAATGATGTTTCAGAACCGGTAACGATTAAAATGTACCTCATTGGGGATCGCACCCCGGATTTTGATCTTGTGTACGATGAAGTAAATAAGAAACTGGAGGAAACCGTAAACGCTACGGTAGAAGTGGAATTTTTATCCTGGGCGGAGCACGATACCAAATATTCTCTTCTGTTTTCTTCCGGAGAAGATTTCGACCTGATTTTTACAGCTACAGGGTGGGCTCATTATAGTGAAACGGCTAATATGGGCGGATTTTATGAGCTTACACCGGAATTCATTTCTACTTACGCTCCGGACATCCAGGCAGTGGCACCGGAAGATGCCTGGGAACAGGCCCAAATCGACGGAAAAATTTATATGGTGCCCTGTTATAAAAATGAGTACGCGAGCGGCGGCAACCTCTTGGTAAGAGGCGACCTGATGGAAAAGTACGGCTATGAAGATATTACCAGCAGGGAAGAGTTGGAGGCATTCCTTGATGATGTATGTACAGGAGAAGCTTCCGTATCTGCATTAGGAACGGGCGGCGGAGAATTTCAGGATCTGTACGAATGGCTGACTCTTGGATATTCCGCTATCAATGGAGATGATAACAAGCTGTTCATGTATCATTATGCGGATCCTTCGGATCTGGAAGTACGCTATATTTTGGACTGGGATGAGTTTTCCGATTATTGTCATAAAATGCAGGAGATGTACGAGAAGGGCTACTGGTCAGCAGATTCGCTGAATTCACAGGATGAAAAGCAGGACAATTTTTTGAATGGAAAGTCAGCTGTAATGACGTGGAACCTGAGCAATCAGTTATCGTATGGACGAATCGCAAATTTGGAACATCCGGACTGGAACAGCAGAATCATTGATTTTGCTCCTGACCTTGCACAGAAAGTCTATCCATATACCAATAACGGTATGGCAATTAACAGAAACAGCCGTAATAAAGAAAGAGCGATGATGGTTCTGAACGAGTTTTATACCAACCCGGAAATTTATGATCTGACCAAGCTGGGTATCGAAGGGGTACATTGGGAAGCTGTTGGTGAGGATCAGTATAAGCTGCTGGATAAGAATTCGGATTATGGTGTAGACGCAAACTGTAACTGGGGATGGACAAACGAAGCGATCAACCGAACAGAATATGTGGAAAATCCTACTCTGCTGGATGAGACCTACACAGGAATCATTGAAGGTTATGCGGATAAAATCAAACATCATACCTTGGATGCGTTTGTATTTGACCCGACGCCTGTGAATACGGAAATCGCCATCATCAGTACGCTGATGGACAAGTATTATAAACCGCTGAATCTCGGCATGGCGAAGGATGTAGATGCCACTCTGGCAGAATTTTCAGAAAAAATGGAAGACGCCGGAGTTCAAAAGGTAATCGATGAAATGAACCGGCAGATAGAGGAATTTGTTGCACAAAGACAGTAAAGAGAGTTTTTTAAAGGAGAAACGCTTATGAGAGCATATGATCCGGGGAAGATCGGATGTTATGCCGGATGGAGAAGGTACGAAAAGAACCCGATAATCGGTGAACAGATCGGGGAAGTTTCCGATCCAATGGTCCTTCCAATAAAAGATAGATTTCATCTGTATTACAGTCATCGCTTCCTGAAGAAAATCCTGGTGGCGGTAGGAGAAAACGGATTGGATTTCCGTCCTTTTGCAGAAGACGGGGTAACGGAGGAAAAAACAGAATCCAAAGCCTATGTGATCGGTGACACATTTTACTCTGATGGAGGAGATTTTGGCTATTCCCTGATAAGGCGTCCAGAGCTGAAATGGGAAGCTGCTGTTTGCCAGCCGTTTGTTTTGTTTGCAAAAGGCAAGTACCACCTGTTTTATACAGGGAAGCGGTATGATCCGGTGACAGATGGATACGACCGATCCGTGATTGGACATGCGACAGGAAATAATGCAATGAACTGGATGGCATCCAGACAGCCTGTTTTAGAGCCTGATCTTTTGTGGGAGAGAAATGCGGTCTGCTATCCCTGTGTCATCTGGGATGAAAAGGAAGACCTCTTCAAAATGTGGTATTCCGCAGGAGATATAGAGAAACCGCTGGCAATTGGCTATGCAGTCAGTCGTGACGGTGAACACTGGGAAAAACCCTATTCCGAGCCTGTTCTGAAAAAGGACAACAGTGTATTGGAAAAAGAGAGAGTGGGCGCGTGCCATGTGCTTCGGGACGGAGAACAGTATGTGATGTTCTACACTGCCTGGCAGGATGCCTTTAAGTCCAGAATCTGTCTGGCCAGGTCTGAAGATGGAATTTGTTGGGAAAGACATCCAAACAATCCAATCATTACAGGAGGTCAGTTTGGTGCATGGGATGTGGAAGCGGTGTGCCGTCCGGCAGCAGTGCATCTGGAGAACAAGTGGATCTGTTATTATACCGGCTGTGCCAGAAAAAATCACAGAATTGGTGCATTGATCCATGAAGAAGACGATCTGGGATTTTGCGGAGGACCAAAATGATAGAACAGGATCTGACAAAAATCGGTTGTCATGGAAATTGGCGTCGATATAAAAATAATCCGATACTGAAGGACGATTGGGGAGAGACTTTTGATGTCACCGTAATCCAGGTAGGGGAAAAGCTCAGGATGTATCTGTCTTGGAGAAGTACGAATAGCATTGCATTCGTAGAAGGTGTAGACGGGGTACACTGGAGTGAACCGGTTATTGTTTTGTCTCCGGATTTTACTACAGGATGGGAAGATGATATCAACCGTCAGATCGTACTGGAAAAAGACGGAAAATATCTGATGTGGTATACCGGCATGAAATTCTTAGGTGCAGGAGAGCGAATGAGCAGCGGCAGATCCTGCATCGGATATGCAGAGAGTGAAGACGGAATCCATTTTACCAGAAGAAAAGACCCGGTAATGGAACCGGAAGAAGCCTGGGAAAAAACAAACCTGATGTGTCCTCATGTATTGTGGGATGAAGAACGGAATATTTTTAGAATGTGGTATTCGGCAGGAGGTTTCTGGGAGCCGGATCAGATTGGATATGCAGAGAGTGAAGACGGGATCCATTGGAAGAAACACCCGCAAAACCCTATTTTCAGACCTGAGCCTACACATTTCTGGGAGAAAGAAATTGTTTCTGCCTGCCAAATCTTTCCGATGGATGGATATTACTACATGTTTTATATCGGATTTGAAGACATGTATAAAGCAACGATCAACGTTGCAAGATCGAAGGATGGAATCGAAGGATGGGAACGGTATCCGCATAATCCGATTCTGTCTGGCGGCCCGGAAGGAAGCTGGGATGTAGAAGCTGTTTATAAGCCATGGGTTATGCACATGGATGGTCAGTGGTTGCTGTGGGCAAACGGAAGAAGAGCTGCAGTAGAACAGGTAGGACTGTATATTCACGACGGCGACAACATGTTTGAGGACTGGAATGACTGACAGGAGAAAATTGTGAAGAAAAAGTGGAAAAAGCTTGTTCTGACCGAAGTCAGTCCGTCCGGGTGGTTGAAAGAGCAGATGCAAATGCAGATGAACGGGCTTACCGGTTGTCTGCATGAAAAATGGGATAGTGTCGGTACCTATTCCGGCTGGTTGGGAGGTACTGGAGAAAGCTGGGAACGTGGTCCCTATTATCTGGATGGGCTACTGCCACTATCCTATTATCTGAAGGATGAGAAACACTTTGAAATTTGCAAAAAGTTTCTGGACTGGACATTAAAGAGTCAGGATAACGAAGGAAATTTCGGACCGGAACAGACCAAGGAAGATTATTGGTCTCGTTTCATAATGTTGAAAGTGATGATTCAATATTATGAAATAATGAAAAAGGAAGAGATTATTGAATTTATTGAAAACTATCTGAAGTATTTAAAAACAGCCATAAAAGACAGACCTTTAACAGGATGGACCCAGGCACGGACAGGAGACGTGCTATATGTGATCAAATGGTTGTATGAACGCTTCCCGGCGGAATGGATGATGGACCTACAGAGGGAAATCCGCAGACAGGCAATCGACTGGACCTCCCTGTTTGCTGATTTTCCTTATCCCAGACCCACTGCCCATTACTATGACTGGAATGCTTTGAAACGCTTTCAAAATGAGGAAGTGGTGCAGTTGATGCAATATCATCAGACGCATGTAGTAAATGTGTCTATGGGTCTGAAATATGCTGCAATGGAATACTTTTTCGACGGAGATGATGAAAAAAAGAAGCTGGGAATCGAGGCACCGGGAATCGTGGAGAAATACCATGGGATAGCCAGTGGAGCGATAAACGGGGATGAACATTTGAGCGGCGGATCACCGTCTCAAGGAGCAGAGCTGTGCGGCGTTGTGGAACAGATGTTTAGCCTGGAAACGATGATGGAAGTATTCGGGGAACCCGAACTGGCAGACCGGCTGGAAAGAGTTGCATTTAATGCCTACCCGGCATCGATCAGTGAAGATTACATGGCGCATCAGTATTTGCAGCAGGCGAATCAGATTCTCGTTTCCAATGCAAAACGTAGCTGGTTTAATAATGGGGACGATTCTAACCTGTTTGGACTGGAACCTAACTTTGGATGTTGTACGGCAAACATGCATCAGGGATGGCCGAAATTTGTACAACACCTATGGTTTTGGGAAGACGATTGCCTGGTATCTGCAATTCCGGTGCCGAACCATCTTGAGACGAAGTCAGAAGGCAAGCGAATTGTGATTGACGTGGAGACGGACTATCCCTTTGGAGACACCATTTCTTATCTGGTCAGGGAAGCTGAAACGGACGTCAAACTGAAAATCAGAATACCGGGATGGTGTGCGAATCCGGAACTCCTGACAGAAGGGGCAAAGGCACGCAGGGAAGGAAAGAATTTCTGGATTGTGGAACATCTGGTATCGGGAAGTAGAATTACAATTCGGTATCCGATGGATGTGCGCTTTAGTAAGTGGTATCACGATAGCGTTGCAGTGGAAAGAGGAAGTCTGGTTTATGCTTTGAAAATGGAAGAAAACTGGGAAAAAGAGCGGGAATGCTGTGGAATTGCTGATTATCATATCAGTAGCACAGAACCATGGAATTATGCCCTCAATCTTCAGGATATTCCAAAGACAGAGATTTACGGGAAGAGAAAGAATCCATTTTCCCATGAAATGCCATCTTCACAGATCCGGATAAAGGCAAAACGAGTAAAAGAATGGGAAATGGTCTGCAATAGCGCTGGTCCGGTTCCGGACAGCCCTGTTTCCTCCACAGAAAAAGAAGAACAGATTACGTTGATCCCCTACGGTGCTACCGCATTGAGGATTTCTCAGTTTCCATATTATTAACATGTTAGACCCATCTGTAAGCAAGCCTTATAGTAGATTCTTTTTGAGGAATGAAAGTGCTGCACTCCGTAAAATACTGGGATGCAGCACTTTTTGTCATAAAAGAAAAATGTGCAGAAAACTTTTTATTGAAAACCATAATATATAGAACAAACTCTGCGATCGGCAGGGGCATACGAGGTAGAGAGAACGTGAGAGTACAATGGAACAGAAATTCTAAACTGTCTTATACACCGCAGTTCTTGACGCTGGACAATACTCCATGGTTTCCCCTGATGGGCGAGATTCATTACAGTAGGGTTTCCAACGGACGATGGGAGGAAGAGCTGTATAAGATGAAAGCCGGGGGAATAGAACTGGTGTCGGCATATACTATCTGGATTCATCATGAAGAAGTGGAGGGAGAATGGGATTTTTCGGGGGATCGTGACCTGCGGAAGTTTCTTCAGACAATAAAGAATTGCGGTCTTCATTGCATTCTGAGAATCGGACCGTGGGCACACGGAGAGGTTCGAAACGGCGGATTTCCGGACTGGCTGATGCAGAAGGAAAAAGAAGGGCAGCTAGTAACAAGAACCAATGATCCGAAATATCTTCGCTATGTCAGGGAATTTTACGGAAAAATTGCAGAGCAGGCCAGAGGACTTCTTTTGTCTGACGACGGTCCGGTTGCGATGATACAGATTGAGAATGAGTATGGTCATGTGGGTGGAAGAACCGGAGAAGAAGGGGAAGCACACATGCGCATGCTGAGGCAGGTTGCCAAAGAGGTCGGACTGAAGGTCCCGATTTACACGGCAACCGGCTGGGGAGGAGCTGTGACAGGCGGAATGCTTCCTGTTATGGGTGGCTACTGTGAGGCTCCCTGGGATCAGCGGCTGACAGAAATCGAGCCCTCGGGGAACTATCTGTTCACGGAAGAAAGAAATGATCACAACATCGGCTCCGACCATGGAATAGGGGGTGGAATTACCTTTGATATGGAACAGGTTCCGTACCTCACTGCGGAGCTGGGAGGTGGGCTGCAGGTGACAAAACACCGGAGACCTGTAGTAAGTGGCAGAGATACCGAGGCAATGACATTTGTCAAGCTGGGAAGCGGCTGCAATCTTCTCGGATATTACATGTATCACGGAGGAACCAATCCAGAGGGAAAGCGGACAACGCTGCAGGAATCCCGGGAGACAGGATATCCGAATGATCTTCCTGTGAAAAACTACGACTTCAATGCACCAATCCGCGAGTATGGACAGCTGTCGGACAGCTATCGGAGAATACGGAGATTATCATTGTTTCTTCATGATTTTGGAAGTGATCTGGCTCAGATGCCCTATATTCCGCAGCCGAGGAACCCCGGAAAGCCGGAAAATTTTTCTGCGCTTCGCACAGCCGTCCGATATAATACGAAAACGGGGACAGGCTTTCTGTTTGTGAATAATTATGTTCGGCACTACCCTATGTCAGAACATCTAGAAACCGCGCTGCAGGCTTTTGGAAAAGACGGAAGAGAGGTGTATGCTGATTTCGGTAAACAGGATATCCGGGATGGAGATTACTTCTTTTATCCCTTCCGGATGCCGCTGGGTGAGCGTGCTGTTCTGGAAAAGGCCAGGGCAATTCCATTGTGCATGCTCCGGAATGAAAAGGGAGAGCCGGATACCTATGTTTTCTATACTAGAAATGGTGTAGATCCGGACTTTTGTGTGAGCGGAGATGCTTCTCCTATTACGATACTCACACTTTCTGAAGAGGAAGCGCTTCATGCACAGAAAATCATCCGGGATGGAAGAGAGCTTCTTGTGATTTCGGAGATGGATCTGTATCAGAGGGAGAATGGGACAATTGCAGGTCTTCTTCGGACGAAAAAAACGGCAATGCCGGAAGTCAGAGTCTATCCTTTACCAGAGCATGCGATTTTTAAAATGGAGCAGGTGGATGCGAATACCTTTCGGAGCTGTGAGAGTGTTTCGAATCCGGTTCGCTGCAGATTGACGGGAAGGATGGAAACAGATGACGGAACAGATCTGGTCCTTTCGATTCACGTTGAGGGAATTAGAAAAGAGCTGGAGGAGGCATTGTTGATTCTGAACTATGAGGGAGAGTCTGCCGAGCTCTATCAGGATGGAAGGCTGGTGGCTGACAGCTTTTATACCGGTCAGTCCTGGGAAATCGGGCTAAAGGAGCTTGCTCATCAGCAGGAGGCAGATCTGATCGTTGTAATTCATCCGCTGAAGGAGAGCGCAGGAATTTATCTGGAAAAATGGCCTGTAATGAAGCACCATAGGGCCTGCAGGTTGGTAAATGCGGAGACAGCGGCGATCATTCGGGTTGAGTGAAAATAGTGAAGCAATAGCAATAAAAAGATTGATACCAATGGGGAGCCTGTCACATGATTGTGATAAGCTTCCCATTATTATGTTGTAGTTTGTCATTAACTGGTTTTCTTTCTTCTTCTATAAAGGTGCACATAAGGAACGAGAAGGACATTTGCATGTAAAATAGATCAAACGAGGAGAAAAGGAAATGGAATTTGTAACTTCACAACAGGGAATTGATAGGATTAAAAAATTTGAATCCTGCCGTCTTACTGCTTATCAGGACGCAGCAGGAGTATGGACGATTGGCTATGGACATACGGGCAGTGTATATGCGGGGATGCAGATATCGCAGGAACAGGCAGGGGATTTATTGAAGGCAGATTTAAAAAGATTCGAAGCTGCAGTGAATCGATATGTGACAGGTGCGCTGACGCAGGGCAGGTTTGATGCACTTGTATCGTTTACATTTAATGTAGGCGAAGGGGCTTTGAAGAAAAGTACATTGCTCAAAAAAATGAATGCAGGAGATATGGATGGAGCTGCCAGAGAATTTGATCGGAACAGTGTGCAGAACAGGTAATCCCTTACTTTATCGGTATCGGAACAGTTATGGCAGAAAGCTACGACAATAAATACCGGATTGGTGTTTACGGTTCCAGAAATATTTGTCAGAAGGTTTGCAGTTTAACAAAGGCAGAGAGCAGCTTTGTGGCGGATATGTCAACCGGATACAGCGGAAATCTTGGCTACAGTATGCCGAACAATTGGGCATTTGAACAGTTTCATGAATATTCTATTCTGGGCTCCGGTTTTTCCTTTGCAGTGGACAAGGATATGGCGTCCGGACGATATAAGGGGATTTCTGCAGATTCCAAGTGTGGTCAGGATAGGTTTGAAGACTGTACACTGCATAAAATGGAGTTAAAGGCAGACGGGTACTATCATTGTGATTTCTGCAACTATAAGGTTCCGTCACCGTTCCTGCAGGATAAGGAAATTTTAAACCAGGAGGATTATCTGACCGTAACAGGTTTGATGTATGCTTATTTTGTGTTCCTTGCAGATGTAGATACTTACGGAATTTATTTCCACGATCTTTGGGAAAAAATGCATGAGATCAGAAGTAAGGCAGAATATAAGGGAAAATATGCTTATCGCGGTGCAGATCAGAACTGTTTATTTGTTCCGCCTGAGGTTGATCCGACTGGGGTAGGAATGACGACATCGGCATTACGGGAGCCTGAGCTGGTTACAAGCTTCCCGCATCCGTCGCTTTCCTCCCGGTGGCACTGCTTATTGTTATGCAACAATTTGACTGTTCTTGTTAACAATTGGGGGTGGCAGGACGGAGGGGGTATGGTATGATAATTACAGGAGGGGCGAGAGCCCTGTGTTTGAGATTATTTTATGGGAGGTCAGTTTGAAGAATAAGCGTGGTCGCTTATTCTTCAAACGGCTGTTTGTGCCGCAGGCGTCACAAAGCAGCCATAATCGCAGAGCAGAATCTGACGTTCTGATCGCGGTTTCTCCGGCGGGAAGCGCCTGTGGAATGGAGGTTACGATGAAAGATCAGCTTTTAGCAAAATTTGGAGAACTCTTTGGGGGAACAGACGGTGCGAAGGTTTATTTTGCGCCGGGCAGAGTGAATCTGATCGGAGAACATACCGACTATAACGGCGGTCATGTTTTTCCGTGTGCACTGACGATCGGTACTTATGGTGTGGCACGCAGGCGTGAGGATAAGAAGCTGCGGTTTTATTCGATGAATTTCGAGCAGCTGGGTGTGATCGAGTCGAGCGTTGAGGGCTTGAAGCCGGAGAAGGAAGCGGACTGGACGAATTATCCCAAGGGTGTGATGTGGGCATTTGGCGAGAAGGGGATGGAAGTGACAAACGGTATGGATTTGCTGCTGTTTGGTAATATTCCGAACGGCTCCGGGCTGTCTTCTTCCGCATCGGTCGAGGTTTTGACGGGCTATATCCTGCGCGATCAGTATGGTTTCGAGGTTTCCAATCAGGATCTGGCGCTGATCGGTCAGTTCTCCGAGAACAAGTTTAACGGTGTAAACTGCGGCATTATGGATCAGTTCGCAATCGCGATGGGCAAAAAGGATCATGCGATTTTCCTGGATACTGCGACGATGGAATTTGAGTATGCGCCGATTCAGCTGGAGGGTGCGAAGCTTGTGATTTCCTGCAGCAACAAAAAGCGCGGTTTGGGCGATTCTAAATATAATGAAAGAAGAAGTGAGTGCGAAGCGGCTCTGGCAGAGCTGCAGCAGGTGATCGGTATCGAGTCGCTGGGGGATCTGTCGGAGGAGCAGTTTGAAACCTACAAGTCCGCCATCAAGGATCCCGTCAGAGTAAAGCGTGCGCGGCATGCAGTTTATGAGAATCAGCGCACGATCAAGGCAGTTGCAGCGCTGAAGGCGAACGATATCACAGAGTTTGGCAAGCTGATGAATGCGTCCCACGTTTCCCTGCGGGATGATTATGAAGTAACCGGCATTGAGCTGGATACGCTGGTAGAGGAAGCCTGGAAGGTAGACGGTGTCATCGGTTCCAGAATGACCGGCGCTGGCTTTGGCGGCTGTACGGTCAGCATCGTAAAGGATGAAGCAATCGAGGCCTTCCAGGAGAAGGTTGGAAAGGCTTATCTGGAAAAAATCGGTTACGCGGCAGATTTTTATGTGGTAGAGATCGGTGACGGTCCGGTAGTATTATAAGAAAGGCAGGCAATCAGGACAATGATTCAGGATAAAATCCGTGAACTGGTGCAGTATGGACTTTTGACAGGTCTGGTATCTGCAGAGGATGAAATTTATACGACAAATCGGCTGCTGGAGCTGTTCCGGATAGAAGATTATCCCTATGGATTTGGGGAAAAGATAGAACAGACAGAAGAAGAGGCGGTCAAAAGGCTGCCGGATCTTCTGACGGAAATGATGGATTATGCGGTGGAAAACGGGATCCTGCAGGAGGATGGTATCGTTTATCGGGATCTGTTTGATACAAAGATCATGAGCTGTCTGGTGGGGCGTCCCAGCGAGATCATCCGCCGGTTTCATGAGGAATATGAAAAGTCCCCGGAAGCAGCGACGGATTTCTTTTATAAATTCAGTCAGGACACGGACTATATTCGAAGATACCGTGTTTGCCGGGATGAAAAGTGGGTAACGCCAACGAAATACGGCGATTTGGATATTACGATCAATCTGTCCAAGCCGGAAAAAGACCCCAAAGCGATTGCGGCGGCAAGGCTGGCAAAGCAGGGCGGTTATCCGAAATGTCTGCTTTGTGTGGAAAACGAGGGCTATGCAGGTCGTATCAATCATCCGGCACGTCAGAATCACCGGATCATTCCGTTGACGATCAACGGCAGCAGATGGGGATTTCAGTATTCTCCCTATGTGTATTATAATGAGCACTGCATCGTGTTTAACGGCCAGCACACGCCGATGAAAATCGAACACAATACCTTTGTGAAGCTGTTTGACTTTGTAAAACAGTTTCCTCATTATATGCTCGGATCCAATGCGGATCTGCCGATCGTCGGCGGTTCGATTTTGAGCCATGATCATTTTCAGGGCGGCAGATATGAGTTCCCGATGGCAAAAGCACCGGTCGAAAAAAGCTTTACGGTCAAAGGCTTTGAAGATGTACAGGCAGGAATTGTAAACTGGCCGATGTCCGTAATCCGAATTTCCGGTCCGGATACAGAGCGGCTGATCGCTCTGGCGGATGTGATCCTGGATGCATGGCGCAGCTACAGTGATGAAGCCTCCTTTATCTTTGCAGAGACAGAGGGGGAGAAGCACAACACGATCACGCCTATCGCCAGAAAACGTGGCAATCATTATGAGCTGGATCTGGTTCTGCGCAATAATATCACCACGAAAGAGCATCCCCTTGGTGTGTTCCATCCCCATGCAAACCTGCACCACATCAAAAAGGAAAACATCGGCTTGATCGAAGTAATGGGACTTGCCGTGCTTCCTGCCCGTCTGAAAAAAGAGATGGCAGAGATGGAAGAAGCGATCCTTTGCGGGGCTGATCTTCGGCAAAACGAGGTGCTCGCAGCTCACGCGGACTGGGCGGAGGAATTTTTGACCAGACACAGCGAGGTAAATGCCGAAAATATCCATGAAATTGTGCAGCAGGAGATTGGACTGGTGTTCATGCAGGTTCTGGAGGACGCAGGCGTTTATAAATGCACGGAGGACGGAAGAAAAGGATTCGAACGGTTTATTGATCGCTTAAATGCATGACTTTGTGCACAAGTCTGCAAATGTGATATAATGAGCGCAAGAGAGCGGGAACAGGCGAAGCCTGCTCATCGCGAACGGCGAAGCTATTGAGTGAGCTATGCTCACGATATATTGCTGTGCACTATATAGAAAGACCTGCAGCAGGTATAATAAACACAAGCGAAAGGAAAGGGCTGTCGTACTAACGTGCGGCAAGCCCTTTTTTCATGGGAACAGAATGCTTGCAGCGCGTGCATTTTGTTTTGGATGTTGATGCACAGCAAACGGATTTGTGGTATTATGTTTACCGAAATCAAACAGGCATTTGACGAAAGAAGGTTTTATAGATGAAGTTTTTACTGGCGGCACTGAACGCAAAATATATTCATTCCAATCCGGCGCTTTACAGTCTGCGGGCCTATGCGGAAAAATACCATCCGGAGGCCGCGGCACAGGTGGAGCTTGCCGAGTATACGATCAACCAGACGGTGGAGGAAATCCTCGCCGATCTTTATGAGAGAAAGCCGGAGGCAGTGGCGTTTTCCTGTTATATCTGGAATTGGAAAATGATGCAGGAGGTCATTTCCGAGCTGCATCAGGTGCGTCCCGAGCTGCCCATCTGGCTGGGCGGTCCGGAGGTATCCTATCATGCGGAGGAGGTTCTGGAGCAATTCCCGTTTTTGACCGGCATTATGGTCGGCGAGGGCGAGGTGACGTTTTCAGAGCTTTTGACCTTTTACGAAAAAAAGAGCAGCGGACGGTATTCGGAACAGCAGCAGCTGCAGATTGTGGCATTCTGGCCGGGCGCAATCAAACAGGCCGGGCTGGACAGTATTGCAGGTATTGTTTATCGAGATCCCATCACCGGGGAGCTTGTACGGACAAAGGAGCGCTCCCTGACCAATATCAGTGAGATCCCGTTTTTTTATAAGGATATGAAGGATTTTGCCAATCGGATCGTTTATTATGAATCGAGCCGCGGATGTCCGTTTCGGTGCGGTTACTGTCTGTCCTCCATTGACAAACGGGTACGCCTGAGAGATCTGGCACTGGTGAAGGAGGAGCTGCAGTTTTTCCTTGATCAAAAGGTTCCGCAGGTGAAATTTATTGACAGAACCTTCAATTGTAATCATCAGCACGCAATGGAAATCTGGAAATATATTCAAGAGCACGATAATGGAATTACGAATTTCCATTTTGAGATCTCGGCAGATCTGCTGAACGGAGAAGAGCTGGCGCTTCTGGCAAAAATGCGCCCCGGTCTGGTTCAGCTGGAGATCGGTGTGCAGTCCACGAATCTGCAAACCCTTGAAGCGGTCAGACGGCATACAAATCTGGATAAGCTGCGGCATGCAGTGGTACGGATCCATTCCGAATATAATATTCATGTACACCTGGATCTGATTGCAGGACTTCCTTATGAAGATATGGGAAGCTTTATCCGGTCCTTTAATGATGTATACAGCATGAGACCGCAGCAGCTGCAGCTCGGATTTCTGAAGGTATTAAAAGGCTCCTATCTGGAAGAAATGGCACAGACCTATGGGATCGTGTACCAGAGCTGTCCGCCCTATGAGGTCTTGTATACAAAATGGCTGAGCTATGGGGATATCATCCGGTTAAAGCGGGTGGAGGAAATGGTGGAGCTGTATTATAACAGCAATCAGTTCACACATTTGATTCCGGTTCTGCAGAGCCGCTTTGAAAATCCCTTTGCAATGTATGACAAATTGGCTGATTTTTATCATGAAAAAGGATATTTTGTCCATACGCCTGCCAGAGCTTACCGCTACCAGGTGCTTTTGGAGTTTGCACAGCAGGAAGACCCGGATGGGATGGAGTTATACCGGGAGCTGGCGGTGTATGATCTGTATCTGCGGGAAAATGCGAAGAGCCGCCCGGCATTTGCATTGGACGAAAAACCGTATCATGATCAGATCGTCGAGTTTTATCAGGAAGAAGAGAAAAACCGCGCATACCTGCCGGGGTATGAGGAATATCATGCCAGACAGTTGCAGCGCCTGACCCATCTGGAGGTATTTTCCTGGCCGGTACAGAAAAAGGCGTGGGAGCTGATCAGTATGTTGAAAAGAGGCGAGGTTCCGGAGACGAAAACGGCAATTTTATTCGATTATCAAAACCGGGATCGCCTGACGGACAATGCGAGAACAGCGGTGGTAGAGCTGCCGACCGCTGCGGACGCAAAACCGACAGCCGGACAGGCGACCGCCGCGGACGCAGAAGCAGTCGCCGCGACAGGAAAGGGGGCAGCTGATTGAACGCACATACGAAAGCCATTTTGGATCAGCTCGACGCCCACTACGGGAGAGAATATATCTGCTACCTCAACCATGAAAACGCGTGGCAGCTTTTGATCGCGACGATGCTGAGCGCGCAGTGCACCGACGCACGGGTCAACATTGTCACGAAAGATCTGTTTGTGAAATATCCGTCGGTCGAAGCCTTTGCGGAGGCGGATTTAAAAGAGCTGGAGCAGGATATCCGTCCGACCGGTTTTTATCATAATAAAGCGAAAAATATCATTGCCTGTTGTCAGAGGCTGATGGCACTGCATGGCGGCGAGGTCCCCTCCGGGCTGGAGGAGCTGACGGCGCTGCCGGGAGTCGGACGCAAGACGGCAAATGTTATCCGCGGCAATATTTTCCACGAGCCAAGCGTTGTGGTGGATACCCATGTAAAGCGGATTTCCAAAAAGCTGGGGCTGACAAAAGAGGATGACCCGGAAAAAGTGGAATATGAGCTGATGAAGGTATTGCCGAAGGATCATTGGATTTTGTACAATATTCAGATCATCACCCTGGGGCGGACCATTTGCAAGGCACCGACGCCGAAATGCGGGGAATGTTTTCTGACGGAATGGTGTAAGGATTATCAGAACCGTCAAAAAAAGGAGAGCAGGAAAAAGAAGTGAAAGAATATGTGAGCGTAGATGTGGAAACCACCGGGCTTGCGCCGAAGCAGGATAAAATTATAGAGATCGGGGCAGTGCGCGTCCGGGACGGACAGATTGTCGGAAGCTTTACATGCTTTGTCAATCCGGGGCGCATATTGCCTGCGCATATCACAGAGCTGACCGGGATTTTACAGGAGCAGGTAGATGAGGCAGAGACGATGGAAAGCGTTTTGCCTGCCTTTCTGGAGTTTGCCGGAGATCTGCCCCTTGTGGGACATCGGATTTTGTTCGATTATGGATTTTTGAAGCGCGCGGCGGTGAATATGCGGCTGGATTTTGAACGGAGCGGCGTGGATACCCTGAAGCTTTCCAGACAGTTTTTGTCGGAGCTTCCCAGCAGAAGACTATCCGCTCTGTGCGAACATTTCGAAATTCCGATTCAGGCGCATCGGGCGCTGGAGGATGCGAGGGCAACGCATATTTTATATGAAAAATTACTGGAGCTTTATGGAACAGGCCCGGACCGGGCGAAGGCTTTTGAGCCGGTTCCGCTGATCTGTAAGGTAAAACGCGAATCGCCGGCGACAAAAGCGCAGAAGGAACGTTTGAAAAAGCTCATTTCCATGCATCAGCTGGTACCGGAGTATGATGTGGAAATGCTGACGAAAAACGAGGCAAGCCGTCAGATCGACCGGATTCTTGCGGCATATGGAAGCTTGCAAAAGTGAGGGAAGTGCTTTATAATGTGTGGAAGCGCAGCCATGGAAGATGGTGCTTTAATGCTATTTGTCAGATGTTATAAGGCAGTTTACGGATAAAGGAGCAGAGCATGAATTTCAGAAAGAAAAAGACACAGAAAATTATATCGTCGATCATCATCCTTATTCTGGTGCTGGCGATGATTGTTCCTACATTGCTGTCGTTTTTATAAGCGGCATAGAAAGGAATTTTAAAATGAATCGAATGAAAACCGTACTGATGACGGCAGCCATGCTGGTGTGTGTGTTTGCGTGCACGGCGGTGGCAGGAAAGACTGTATACGCAGCGCCGAACGATACCATCCAGACCGGGATTTCGGCAGATGGCATGGATCTTTCCGGAATGACACAGGAACAGGCCCAGGGGGCGGTTCAGAGCTATGTGAACGAACTCGGGCAGGCGCAGGTGCAGCTGCAGGCGCAGGATGGACAGAGTGTATCTATCAGCCTTTCTGAGCTGGGAATTTCCTGGAAAAACCCGGAGCTTGTTTCGGAAGCAGTGTCCCTTGGAAAAAAGGGAAATATTGTAGCGCGCTATAAGGCAGAAAAAGATCTGCAGAATAAAGGAAAGAATTACTCCGTTGTTCTGGATTTTGATAAAGAAGCGATTCGCCAGGCTGTGACGGAGCGCTGCAGTAAATTTAATGTGGAAGCGATCGATGCACACCTGACACGGGTTGACGGATCCTTTCAGATCGAAGATGGACAGACCGGATATGTGGTAGATGAAAATGCGTCCGTAGCTGCGATCTACGATTATCTTACGGGCTCCTGGGTCAGAGGGGAAGACGGAAGCGTTGCCCTCGTAATGGCAGTGGATGAGCCCAAGGGAAAAACAGAAGAGCTTGCGAAGGTAAAAGATGTGCTCGGAACATTTACGACAAGCTATTCGACCTCCGGTGCGTCCCGCAGCAAAAACGTTGCAAATGGCTGCAGCCTGATCAACGGAACAACTTTGTATCCCGGCGATACGTTTTCTACCTATAATACAGTGAAGCCCTTCTCCACCGAAAACGGTTACGAGATGGCGGGTTCTTATTTGAACGGCAAGGTGGTAGACAGCATCGGCGGCGGTATCTGTCAGGTATCTACGACGCTGTACAATGCGGTTCTGCGGGCAGAGCTGGAAGTGACAGAACGTCACAATCATTCTATGATCGTAACCTATGTAGATCCGTCTGCGGATGCGGCGATTGCAGAATCCTCCGGCAAGGATTTTGTATTTGTGAATAATACGGATTATCCGATTTATATCGATGGACATACGGCAGATAAAAAGATTACATTTACGATCTATGGTGTAGAGACGAGAGCAAAAAATCGCACTGTAGCTTATGAGAGTGAAGTGATTGAGAAAAAGGTTCCGGAAGCGGATCAGATCATAGCGGACGCTTCCCAGCCTATCGGCGTCATCAGCGTTAGCAGCGCACATATCGGCTACAAGGCAAGACTCTGGAAGATTGTAAAGGAAAACGGTGTGGAAGTCAGCCGGGAGCAGGTCAACAGCAGCAACTACAAGATGAGCCCCAGAACGGCAACCGTCGGAATTGCTTCTCCGGATCCGAATGCGACCAGCCAGATGCAGGCGGCCATTGCGACCAGCAGCATTGATACGGTCAAAGCGACCATTTCCAATATCAAAGCGCAGCAGGCAGCAGCGGCGGCATTGACACCGGAGCAGCTGCAGGCGATCGCAGAGGCTCAGGCGCAGGCTGCACAGGCGCAGCAGGACGCAGCGGCGGGAAACTAAGCACCGGATTATAAAGCAGAGCGGATGGCAGAGCCGGGCTGGAGGTCCGGCTCTGCCATGCTTTGATACGATGGTATTCGGAATGGAGAAAAGCATATGAAAACAGGGAACGTAACGGGAAACGTTTATAAACGCAGCGTTCATCGAAAAATAGAAACAAACGGCATAGGGGTGAAAGGCGCAGAGTATGGGGAAGGCTGCGCCTTTCTCACGTCTGAAAATGTGGATAAAGCGCCGGAAAAAGCGAAGCAGCTGTGGATTACGGCGCAGAGTCTGTCTGTCTGGTCCGGAGCAGAGGGAGCCAAACTTTGCGTTTATGAGGCAGTAAACCGCGCAGCAGCGGCAGCAGTGGGAAAAGGAGAAGCAAAGGTGCGCATGGTGTCCATGCAGCTGATGCTTCCGGCAGACTGTCAAGAGCAGGAGCTGCAGAAGATGACTGTCGCAGCGCAGGAAGCAGCGCAGAAGCTGCAGGTTACGCTCGCGGATGTGAAAGCGCATGTGTCCGGTGCAGTCATTGCGCCTGTTGCGACAGCAGAGGCGCTTGTAGAAGTGTGGACTGCGCCTGCAGGCGCTGCGCTGTCGGCGCGCACCGGTCAGCAGATTGTAATGACGAAATGGGCGGGACTGGCAGGAACTGTCCGCCTGGAAAAAACATACCGGGAAGCCCTTTTGAAGCGCTATCCTGCGCAGCTTCTGGACGACGTAGCACAGCTGGAGCAGCACTTTTCGATTTTACCGGAGGCTGCAGTCGCCGGTAAGTCCGGCGTCGGACTTGCCTGTGCAGTATCGGAAGGCGGTGTATTCCATGCACTCTGGACACTGGCAGAGCAGGCCGGGACCGGACTGGAGGTATCTTTAAAGAAGATTCCCATCCGACAGGAAACGGTGGAAATCTGTAATGAGCTGGACATCAATCCCTATGAACTGTCCGGAAACGGCAGTCTGCTGTTTGTGACCGATCAGGGCGAAATGCTGGCAGAGCAGCTGCAGCAGCAGAAAATCCCGGCGGCGGTGATCGGATTTTTGGCGGCGGACAACGATCGCGTGATTATCAACGGAGAGGAACGCAGATTTTTAGAACCGGCGAATACGGACGCGATTTATCGGATGGAGTAATAGAACAGTTGCCGGACCTCCGGCAGGAACGGAAGAAAACATGAGAGAAGAATTATTAAAAATTATTGAGAAAAACAGCCGGATCGATTTAAAAGAGCTGGCAGTCATCCTCGGCGTAGAGGAAATTGACGTGGTAAACGAAATGGCAGCGATGGAAGCAGAGGGCATTATCTGCGGCTATCATACACTGATTGATTGGGAAAAAACAAGCATCGAAAAGGTTTCCGCGCTGATTGAGGTTCGCGTAACACCCCAGCGCGGTCAGGGCTTTGACAGCATCGCGGAGCGGATTTACAAATACCCGGAGGTGCATGCAGTGTACCTGATTTCCGGTGGCTTTGATCTGCTCGTAACACTGGAGGGGAAATCCCTGAAAGAGGTTTCTGCGTTTGTTTCGGATAAGCTTTCCACGCTGGACAGTATTTTGAGCACAGCGACCCATTTTATCCTGAAAAAGTATAAGGATCACGGAACGATCCTGACCCGCAAATACGAGGACCAGAGGGAGATGATTACGCCATGAGAAATCCCCTTTCTGATACAATCGTTACGATTAAACCGTCCGGAATCCGGAAATTTTTCGATATTGTCAGCGAAATGGAGGATGCGATTTCCCTGGGTGTCGGCGAGCCGGACTTCGATACTCCCTGGCACATCCGCGACGAGGGCATTTATTCTCTGGAAAAGGGACGTACCTTTTACACTTCCAATGCCGGTTTGAAGCAGCTGCGGGAGGAAATTGCGCATTATTTGAGACGCCGCTATCAGGTGTCCTATGATCCGCTGCATGAAATCATGATTACAGTCGGCGGCTCCGAGGCCATCGATATTGCACTGCGTGCGATGGTAAATCCGGGAGACGAGGTGCTGATTCCACAGCCGTCCTATGTTTCCTATGAGCCGTGCGCCGTGCTTGCAGGTGCGAAGCCGGTCATTATCCCGTTGAAGGCGGAAAACGAGTTCCGTCTGACGGCACAGGAGCTTCTGGATGCAATCACGGAAAAGACGAAAATCCTGATTTTGCCCTATCCGAATAACCCCACCGGTGCGATCATGGAACGGGAAGATCTGGAAGCGATCGCAAAGATCGTGGAAGAAAAAGATCTGTTTGTGATATCGGATGAAATTTACAGTGAGCTGACCTATAAAGGCAATCCGGTTTCCATCACACAGATTCCGGGGATGCGGGAGCGGACGGTTCTGATCAACGGATTTTCCAAGGCATATGCAATGACCGGATGGCGTCTGGGCTATGCCTGCGGACCGGAAGTGATTTTAAAACAGATGCTCAAAATCCATCAGTTTGCGATCATGTGTGCTCCTACGACGAGCCAGTATGCGGCGGTAGAGGCGCTGAAAAACGGCGATGACGATGTAGCGGAAATGCGCGAACAGTACAATCAGCGCAGACGCTATCTGCTGCATGCCTTTGCAGAAATGGGGCTGCCCTGCTTCGAGCCTTACGGCGCGTTTTATGTGTTCCCCTGTATCAGGGAATTCGGCATGACCAGCGATGAGTTTGCGACGCGTTTTCTGCAGGAAGAAAAGGTTGCAGTCGTGCCGGGCACGGCGTTTGGGGACAGCGGCGAGGGCTACATCCGTATTTCCTACGCTTATTCCCTGGAAAATCTGAAAGTTGCGATCGGACGGCTGTCGCATTTTGTAAAAAAACTGAAAGCGGAAAAGGAATGATAAAGATATGTTAAACATCGTATTGCATCAGCCGGAAATCCCGGCGAATACGGGAAATATCGGAAGAACCTGCGTCGCGACCGGGACGGTTCTGCATCTGATTGAGCCGCTGGGCTTTTCCTTGAGTGAAAAACAGCTAAAGCGCGCAGGCATGGATTACTGGAATCTGCTGGATGTGCGCCGCTACATCAATTTTGCGGACTTTCTGGAAAAAAATCCGACGCTTGTAAGCGGCGAGCCGGATGCGCCGAAGCTCTGGATGGCGACGACGAAAGCGCATCAGGTTTACAGCGATGTAAAGATCGGACCGGACGATTATATTATGTTCGGCAAAGAGAGTGCCGGAATCCCGGAGGAAATCCTTGTGGAGTATGAAAAGAGCTGTATCCGCATTCCGATGGGACAGGATATCCGTTCCCTGAACGTGTCAAATTCCGTAGCGATCGTTTTGTATGAAGCGCTGCGCCAGAATCATTTCACTGGGTTACAGGAAGGTGGAGAACTGCACCGGCTGCACTGGAAAGCGTAGGGCACTCTGCCCTACGCTTCGTTGTCCTGCACGGGCAGGGAGAAGATAAACTCGCTCCCGACGCCCTCGGTGCTGATGACGTTGATATTTTCGTTGTGCGCCTGGATAATTTCTTTTGTAATGGAAAGTCCCAGCCCGGTTCCCTTTTTGTCTTTGCCACGGGAAAGGTCGGTCTTGTAGAAACGATCGAAGATCAGCCGCAGGCTGTCCTTCGGGATTCCGATACCACTGTCCTTGACGGAGACAAAAACCTTTCCATGCTTTTCGTTTGTCTCGATGCGAATCGCAGAGTCAGGGTGGGAAAATTTAATCGCGTTGTCGAGCAGGTTGTATAAGACCTGCTCGATTTTGCTTTTGTCGGCGAGAACGGGCATACGGTCGCCGGTTAAAAGCAGCTCGATGCCGATATGCTTCTGCTGGCAGGTTCCTTCGAAGGAAGCGGCAGTAGAGCGAATGACCGAATTTAAATCGAAAACAGATTTTTCCAGGATCATGCCCTTCATATTCAGGTTGTTTAAGGTCAGCAGGCTGTTGGTCAGCTTTGTCAGGCGTTCCGTTTCGTTTAAGACGATGCCGAGATATTTTTCGTGGAGCTCTGGCGGGATCGTTCCATCCAGCATCGCCTCCAGATACCCTTTGATTGAAGTCAGCGGAGAGCGGAAGTCGTGAGAAACGTTGGCGATGAATTTTTTCTGGTTATCCTCGGCGCGTGCGATCTCACTTGCCATGAGAGACAGGGAGGCAGCCAGATAACCGATCTCATCCTCACTGTCTACCTGAAATTCATAATGCAGATTGCCTGCCGCGTACTGCTCGGTGGCTGCCGTGATCTTGCGCAGCGGCAGATAGACCATTTCTGTAAAGAAAATCAGAATGATAAGCGACAGCAGGAAAAAAATCACGAGCATAATATAGGAAATATTCAGCAGGCTTTCGCTGGAAGCCCGAATATTTGCCATGGGGATATGGATGACAACATAGCCCTGCACTTTAAAATTGGAAGTGATGGGCGCAAATACACTGAGCATTTCCTCCTGGAAGCAGCCGAAAAAGTCACCAACCGTATAAAAGGAACCGGCGGTGATGGTCGAGTCAAAATTTTCCACGCGAGACTCATGCTCCACATCCAGCGGTGTTTCCGTTGTCATGATAATACGTCCGGATGGATTAATGATCCAGATTTGGGAGGACAGGTAGGTGCTGAGTGCATCCAGCTGTTTTTTGACCTCCTCGAGGGAAACATTGCTGCTGTATAAGTCGGAAGCGTAGGTATTTGCGATCAGAGTAGCTTCTTTATAAAGGGAGTCCGCCTTTTCCCGTTTCAGATGCTCCAGCGTCATACTGGAAACGAACGTTGCTACGACTAAAAATCCGAAAAATCCGAAGATCAGGTAGCCGAGTACAAATTTCAGATACAGGGTTTTGCGCATGTCATCTTACCTCGAATTTGTAGCCGATTCCCCAGATCGTGGCGATTTTCCAGTTGGCATGATCCTTGATCTTTTCGCGCAGACGCTTGATGTGTACGTCTACCGTGCGGGTGTCGCCAATGTATTCATAGCCCCAGATCTGACCCAGAAGCTGTTCTCTGGAAAAAACGTGGTTGGGCGAAGCTGCCAGAAAATAGAGAAGCTCCAGCTCCTTTGGCGGCATATCGACATTTTTCCCCATATACATAACGGAATAATTGGTTTTATTGATGGTCAGATCGGGATATTCGACACATTCCACAGCGGGCTTTGTTGGAACGGCAGCAGCTGGCTTGTAGCGGCGCAGCACCGCTTTGACTCTTGCGACAAGCTCCTTGGAGTCGAAGGGCTTTTCCATATAATCATCCGCACCAAGCTCCAGGCCGAGCACCTTGTCAAAAATTTCGCCTTTGGCGGACAGCATGATGATGGGAACAGAGGAACTGCTGCGCACTTCACGGCAGACCTGATAGCCGTCGATGCCGGGAAGCATCAGATCGAGCAGAATCAGGTTCGGCGCGAAGGTATCCACAGCGCGGAGGGCGGATTCCCCGTCCTCCACGATCATCGTATCAAAGCATTCCTTGGTCAGGTACAGCGAAATGAGTTCGGCGATATTGGCATCGTCGTCAACAATCAGAATTTTCTGTTTATTTACCATAATGCACCTCGTTATTTGTTTTTGCAAAGGCGGCAGATGATTGCCGTCCTGCGGATTATTTTTTAAATTCTACAATCGTTACGCCGGCATCGCCTTCGCCGTATTCGCCCTGTCGGAAGGATTTGACATATTTGATGCGCTTTAAATGCTGCTGGATGGCCTTGCGCAGGGCACCGGTACCCTTGCCGTGTACGACGCGGACATTTTCCAGATGTGCCAGATAGGCGTCGTCCAGATATTTATCGAGGGCGGCGAGGGCTTCGTCTACCGTTTTGCCCAGCAGATTGATCTCGGGGGAAACGGAGAAGGACTTGGACATCCGGAGCTTGCCGGTATTTGTTTTGGACATGGTAGGTGTGGTAATCGTCGCTTCCTCGATGCGGACAAGGTCTTTTATGTTTGTGGAGGTGCGCATGATACCGCACTGCACAAAGAGATTGCCCTTTGCATCCGGCAGGCTGCTGACCGTACCCTTGAGCCCCATGGACACAATGCGCACGGCATCGCCTTTTTTGAGCTGTTCTGGCTTTAATGCCGGAGCTTTGGGCTTGTCCTTTGCAGCGACGGAAAGCTTGCTGTTTTTGTCGTCGATGTTGCTGCGCAGCTTCTGACGTGCCTGTTCCAGATCCTTCATGGAAGCGCCGGGACCGGCTTTCTGGAAAATGCGGATCGTTTCGTCTGCGGTGTCCTTTGCTTCCCGCAGAATATCCCGCGCTTTTTCATTCGCTTCCCGCAGGATGCGGTCCCGCGTCTGGTCGATTTTATCGTTTTTCTCCTGCAGCTTATGCCGGAGAGCTTCGATTTCTTTTTTGTAATCTTCGATTTCGCGGCGTTCTTTTTCAATTGTAACGCGACTCTTTTCCAGATCGGAAATAACGTCTTCAAAGCTGACGTCCTGTTCGTTGATCTGCTCTTTGGCGGCCTCGATGATTTCGTCGGAAAGACCGAGCTTTTTGGAAATTGCAAAGGCGTTACTTTTTCCGGGAATGCCGATCAGCAGCCGGTAGGTAGGGCGCAGCGTTTCCACATCGAATTCACAGCAGGCGTTTTCAACAAAGTTCGTAGAAAGGGCGTAGATTTTCAGCTCGCTGTAATGTGTGGTCGCCATTGTGCGGATACCGCGGTCATGCAGATAGTTCAAAATCGCAATCGCCAGCGCCGCACCCTCAGTCGGGTCGGTCCCGGCCCCCAGCTCGTCGAACAGGCACAGGGAATCTGCGTCTGCCTTTGCCAGGATGGAGACGATGGAGGTCATGTGGGAGGAAAAGGTACTCAAGCTCTGCTCAATGCTCTGTTCGTCGCCGATATCTGCGAAAACCTCTGTAAAAACGGACAGCTGCGAGCGGTCCAGGGCAGGAATGTGCAGACCTGCCTGCCCCATCAGCGTGAACAGTCCGACGGTTTTTAAACATACGGTTTTACCGCCGGTGTTGGGACCGGTGATGACGAGAAGGTCGAAATTTTTGCCAAGCTCGACGTCGATCGGAACGACTTTTTTGCGGTCAAGCAACGGATGTCGTCCATGACGGATACGAACGATATGCTCGTCGTTGAAAAGCGGACGGGAAGCATTCTGATCCATCGCAAGGGAAGCCTTTGCAAAGATGAAATCGAGCTGCGTCATAATCCGCTGGTTTTCTGCGATCTCAAGGGTGTGTGCACCTGCCTCGGCGCTCAAATTTGCCAGAATAACGGCGATTTCCTTTTGCTCCTCGATTTCCAGCTCACGCAGCTGATTGTTTAAGCTGACAACGGCTGCGGGCTCGATGAAAAAGGTGGAGCCGGTGGAGGACTGGTCGTGCACCATGCCGGGCACCTGACCTTTATATTCCGCCTTGACGGGGATACAGTAGCGCCCGTCGCGGGTGGTAATCACGGCATCCTGCAGATAGTTTCTGGCGGAACCGTTTACCATGCTGTTTAATTGGTTGTGAATCTTTTCCCCGGTTAATACCATGCTCCGCCGGATTTTTTTGAGGGCAGGGCTGGCGTCATCCGCGATTTCGTCCACATCGATGATGCAGCGGCGAATTTCTTTGGAAAGGGGTGCGAGGGGTTCGAGACAGTGAAAATATTCTGTCAGGGAATCCTGCTGTTCTTCGTCCTTGTCAGAGCGTCCGAAGTTTTTGACACGGGCGGTGTTTTCCAAAAGACCGGCGATGCGCAGCAGCTCTTCAGAGGAGAGGGTGCTGCCGATTTCGAGGGAGCGCAGGCACATGCCGAGGGGCTTATTGCTGCCGAAATTCAGGCTGCCCTTCTGGAAAATCCGGGTCAGGGCATCTGCAGTTTCGGTCTGAGCCTGTTCGATCTGCGCAAGATCGGTCATGGGCACGAGATCCCGGCAAAGCTGTCGTCCGGGGTCCGAGGTTGCTTTTTGCTCCAGCATATGAATGACTTTATCATATTCCAATACGCGTAAAACTTTCGCGTTCATAGTAGTTCCTTTCGTTTTTCAAAACACAGTGCCAAAAGGCACATATATTCGTTCCATAAAATGCTGCACAGCAGAATCATTACACAGGATTGATGCTGCTGTCTTGTGGTACAGGCGGCTACCACTATCATACCATATAGAGAGAGAAACCGGGGAAAAATTTTGCGCCCGGAAAAAGTCTTTCCGGCACTTGTGTGCAGGCGGGCAGATGAGGTATACTGAAAAGTACCCAAACGGGCAGAAAGGAACCGATACTTATGGAGGATAACAGACCGAATCAGGATCTGACGAATCAGGATATCGAGTTTATCAAAGAAAAGGTAAAAGAACGACCGCTGAACCGCCGAAAACTGTTTAAAAAAACGTTGCTGACGGCGAGCATGGCAGCAATTTTCGGGCTGATCGCCTGTGTGACCTTCCTTGTGCTGGAACCGGTATTTTCCAATCTGCTGTACCCGGAGGAGGAGCCGCAGCAGGTGGAGCTGAAGGAAGAAAATATCGAGGACGAGATGCGCCCAGAGGATATGATTCTGGAAGAAGAGACGGAAACGGAGACAACGACAGAGCTGCAGACCGTTGTGGAAAAAGTCGCGCTGGAAATCGGGGATTATCAGAAGCTGTACCGGAATATGTATGCGGTGGCGAAGACATTTGCAGATCATTCGATGGTAACCGTGACCGGTGTGGTGTCGGATGTGGACTGGTTTGATAACACTTATGAAAACCAGGGACAGACGGCAGGGCTGATCGTTGCGGATAACGGTAAGGAGCTGCTGATTCTTGTGGACGCGGCAGCCATCCGTCAGGCGGAGGAACTGGAGGTTTCCTTTTACAGCGGACGGAGTGTGTCCGCTTCACTGAAAGGAAAGGATGAGGAAACGGGACTCGCCATTTTGAGTGTGGCGCTGGAGGATATTCCGGAGGATATCCGGAAAAATGTCGGATCGGCGACGATGGGAAGCTCCGGCAGTAGTGTACAGGCTGTGCCGGTGATTGCAATCGGACGTCCGCAGGGTGCGGAAACGATAATTTTCGGAATGGTAACTTCTGTGGATTATTATCAAAATCTTACGGATCATAATGTCCGCCTGTTAAAGACAGATATGACGGGGTTGCAGGGAACCGGAGGCGTTTTAATCAATCTTTCCGGAAAGGTACTCGGCATCGTGCACGTCGGGGAAGCGGAGAGTTCCGATGTGCTCAGCGCATATGGTATTTCCGATCTGCTGACGACGGTTGGCAAGCTGTCGAATGGTCAGAAAATCGCCCATATGGGCATTACCGGGACGGATGTACCGGATGAAATCCATCTGGAAAAGCATGTGCCGGTGGGTGCATATGTGACGGGAATTATAATGGATTCTCCCGCGATGAAAGCGGGAATCCAGAGCGGTGACGTAATTGTTGGCATGGAAGGAGAAGAGATTACTTCGTTTGCAGACTATTATGCGGCGCTTCTTTCCTGTGAGCCGGGCACAACGGTGACAGTCACTGTGATGCGGCAGGGACAGGACGAATATCAGGAAATGGAAATTGAGGTGCTTTTGCAGGAGTAAGGCGCAGAGGATAGCGAAAGGCTTTTGATGCAGGGCTGCCGTTTTCGGTTTTGCGTAGCATTGTCAACAGAATAGAGATTTTTGGAAAAGAGGAAAAGAAAATGAAATTTATTAAGGATTATAAAGAAGGCGACAGAGTATTCGATATTTATCTGTGTAAGCATAAACAGTCTGCTGTGACGAAGAATGGTAAGCCGTATGAAACCGTCATCCTGCAGGATAAGACCGGCACGGTAGACGGCAAAATCTGGGATCCCAACAGTGCGGGCATCGATGATTTCGACAGCCTGGATTATATTGAGGTCTATGGCGATGTGACCTGTTTTCAGGGCGCAAACCAGATCAATATTAAACGAATCCGTTTGTGCCGCGAGGGCGAATACGAGCCTGCCAACTATCTTCCGGTCAGCAAAAAGGACATTTCCGTGATGTATCAGGAGCTGCTTTCCTATATCAACAGCATGGAAAATGAATGGCTCAAAAAGCTGATGGAGGCGTTCTTTGTAAAAGACGAGGCGTTTCTTACAAACTTCAAAAAATCTTCCGCAGCGAAAAGCGTACATCATGGATTTGTAGGCGGTCTGCTGGAGCACACCCTTGGCGTTGTGAAGCTGTGCGATTATTTTGCAAAATCCTACCCGATGTTAAAAAGGGATCTGCTTTTGGCTGCCGCAATGTGTCATGATATCGGCAAGACAAAAGAAATTTCCCTTTTCCCACAGAACGATTACACGGACGATGGACAGCTGCTTGGTCATATCGTAATCGGAACGGAGATGGTCAGCGACAAAATCCGGATGATCCCGGGCTTCCCGGCTGTGCTTGCTTCGGAATTGAAACACTGCATTTTGGCGCACCACGGAGAATATGAATACGGTTCTCCCAAAAAGCCTGCGCTCATGGAAGCAATGGCACTGAACCTGGCGGATAATGCAGATGCGAAACTGGAAACCTTTACGGAGATTCTGGAGGGAACTTCTGAAACCGGATGGCTGGGTTACAACCGGTTCTTTGAATCCAATCTGCGCATGACGCGGATGGACTAAGACGGCTCGGCCGAAGCATGGAGGATGACGTGAATATACAGAAAAATCAGATTTTTACAGTGAAAATTACAGATATGGGAACTGACGGAGAGGGCATCGGACATCTGGAGGATTCCGGTGCCCTTTCAGGCAATGGTTATACGCTGTTTGTCAAGGACGCGGTTCTGGGCGATACGGTGCGTGCAAAAGTCGTAAAACCGAAAAAGGGATATGCCTTTGCGCGTCTGGAAGAAGTGCTGGAACCGTCGCCCGACCGCGTGGAGCCGGTCTGTGCGTATGCGAGACAGTGTGGCGGCTGTCAGCTGCAGGCGGTTTCCTATGAAAAGCAGCTCGCCTTTAAGGACCGCAAGGTCAAAAACAACCTGATCCGGATCGGCGGCTTTGCCCCGGATTTTGTAGAGGAAATTATGGAAGCGCCGGTCGGGATGGAGCATCCGTTCCATTATCGCAACAAGGCGCAGTTTCCGGTCGGAATGGACAAAAATGGTCGTTTGATTGCGGGCTTTTATGCCGGAAGGACACACACGATTATTGAAAACAGGGACTGTGCGCTCGGCGTTGCGGAAAACAAAATCGTTTTGGATATTGTGCTGGATTTTTGTACGGAAAAGAAAATTCCAGCATACGATGAAACGACAGGAAAGGGATTGCTGCGCCATGTCCTGATCCGTAAAGGCTTTTCAACAGGACAGATTATGGTCTGCCTGATTCTCAACGGCAGTTCGTTTGCGGCGGAGCAGGAGCTTGCGGATAGGCTGTTTGAAAAGGTGCCCGGAATGACCAGCTTTTCGGTCAATTCCAATACAGAGCGGACCAATGTGATTATGGGCAGTAAAACCCGGACGATCCGCGGGAAAGACCGCATTGAGGATACGATCGGCGGGCTTGTTTTCACAATTTCGCCCCAGTCCTTTTATCAGGTCAATCCGGTTCAGACGGAAAATATTTACAGTCAGGCGCTTTCTTATGCAGGACTGACCGGAAATGAGACAGTCTGGGATCTTTACTGTGGAATCGGCACGATTTCCCTGTTCCTGGCGCGCCAGGCGAAGCAGGTCTATGGCGTGGAAATCGTCCCTCAGGCAATCGATGATGCGCGCCAGAATGCAGTGCGCAACGGCATCGACAATGCGAAATTTTATGTCGGAAAAGCGGAGGAAGTGCTGCCGCACTTATACGAAACAGAAGGAATTTTTGCGGACGTTATCGTTGTTGATCCTCCGCGCAAGGGCTGTGACGAAGAGTGCCTCAATACCATTTTAAAAATGCGCCCGAAACGCCTGGTTTACGTCAGCTGCGATTCCGCAACGCTCGCCCGCGACTTAAAATATCTCTGCAGCCAGGGCTATGAGTTAAAATGCGGCAGGGCGTTTGACAACTTTCCGATGGGGGGACATGTGGAGACAGTGATAATGATGACGTATTGTGGTGATAAGGGGGAATAGGGTTGTATAACCACAAGATATTGCGGTTTGAAACTGAAAAATGAGCAAAAATCGAGGCGGAAATGGACGGTTTTCGACCTCGATTTTTTGAGCTTTTGACAGATGACATCGGAGAAAGGAAGGGAGAAAATAGATGACAATGGAGTAACTTGTGAATTTATAAGCAAATTATTTAGTGGGGGGAGATAGAAGGGAAAGTAAAAAGAAGTCAACAAGAGTTAAGTACTGAGCGCATTGGTGTTATTTGGGGGAATAAAGTATTATTGATTTTTTCATCATAAGAAAGCCGTAGTTTCTCTTTTATGAGAGCTGCGGCTTTTTTTCGTAAAAAACACAGGATAGCAGAAAGGAGTACATCATGTTAAAAGTATGTTTTCAAGCCATAACTACAGGTCAGAAGATATGGTCCAGATTCCCTGCGCCAAGGCAGACGATAAGGGAAATGTCAGGGCAGCTGGGAATGAATGCAGCGAAAATTGTAGAAGTAGAATCAGACGGCAGCGTATTTGCCCCATATCTGATCGGGAAAGAAGTACCACCAGAAAAAGGATATAAAGAAGTCGATTTTTTGGAGCGGCGCATGGAGTGCCTGACCAGAAAAGAACAGCAGGTCTTTCAGGAGGCACTGGAGATGGAACATCCTGAGACGCTGGAAGAAATGGTAAACCTGTCCTGTAACCTGGATAAATTTGAATTATTGGAAGATGGAAAGGTTATCAGGACGGGAGAAGTGCTGGATACAGTGTATGATTCGGAGCCGTTACCGGATGTAGGATATGAAAAGGATTCGGTATTTTGGCTGCGGCTGGATTCTCCATTTTATAAAAGGGACTATGGCAGATGGTATCCCCTGTCCCTTCCTGCGGATGAGGAAAAGCTGGAGAGGGTCGCGGAAGTGCTGGGGGTGTCTGATATAGAAGAAGGACGGATTTGTTTTTATGGAAGCCGGTATCAGGGGATAGAAGAGGTCCTTCCGTTGTCCTATGGAATCAGGGGGATGAATGCATTTGCGGGGTGTTTAAAACAGGAGAAGTTCCTGTGCTCGAAAGAAGGGATGGAAAAATTGTTTTCTGCTTTGGAAGCAGAACGTCCGGAAAATATGCAGGAAGTGGTGGAAATTGCCATGCGGCTGGAACTGTATGAGTTCCTCCCGGAAAAAATTGTGACAGCGGAGGATTATGGAGAATATCTGCTGGAGGAGGCACAGATTGTTTTGGATGAGAAAATCGCGCCATTTATTGACATAGAAGGCTATGGATTCTCCCAAATGGAAAAGAATGGAATCGTACAAACGGAACATGGCTTGATATTCCGGAAAGATAAGCCAATACAGATGCTGCCGAAGGAATTTGAGGGGATACGACTGTTTAGCCCCTTAACGGCGCTCATGTATGGACAGGAAGGGTATGAATCAGATGAGCCTGAGGAAATCACGCCAACGCAGCTGTGCAGGTATGTCAGTGCGATCAAAAAGCAGCTCATAAAAGAGCAGCTGGATACAGAAGGCGACCGTGGGTTAGCGGAATATATAAGAAACCGGATTCTTAGACAGAAAGTATTCCGGATGTTCCCCGATGTGGAAGTGTGGCAGGGGGAGCTGTGGGGAGTATTGGAGATAGAAAGCTATGGGAAGCTTTCAGATACAGAGCTGAATGCGGTAATAGCTGAATGGAGCGGTCAGGCAAGCGACGGATGGGGAGAGGGATTTGAGCAGCGCCCGATCCGGACAGAAGAGGGGGACTTGTATGTCAGTTTTTGGAATTCGGGCAGCGACTATTTCATTACGACAGAAGAAAAGTTAAAGGATGCATCATTGCGGCATTCAGATGTCGGGAGGGGAGGGATAGGGATGCGGATGGGATGAAGGAAGCAGGGGAGCTTGGAAGAGGAAAAATCAAAAGATAAGGAGAGAAGAAAACAATGGGATTTGATGCAAAGATGGAAGGATATGATCTGGTCGAGGTAGACGGAAGGGTTTGCCTGTTTTCTTATATGAGGCTGGACCGGAATAGTGTGCCGGAAGGGATTTTTTGCTATGAGGTGGAGGACTCGGAGAGGGAGGACTGCAGTTTTGGAAAAATAAAAGAGCGTGTGGAACACAGGCGGATGGGAAGTATCCTTTGCAGGGAAAAGCTGCCAATTGGGGCGGATGGGGAGTATCATCCGGAAAATCCTGTAAAAATGGCAGGAGAATATATTTCGCTGGGAGAATTTCAGGAGATTTCTGAGACAGAATTAAAGCAGTGGCTCGGGAGAAAATAAAATCCGGGCAGGAGTGGATATTGTATGAAAAGAGGAAAGGACAGGGGGAAAGCTGAACAGTTTTATTTCATGGGTAGGCGGTAAAAAAGCGCTGCGGAAAACCATTTATGGGATGATGCCCGCAAAATATGACCGCTATATTGAGGTTTTTGGTGGTGGCGGCTGGGTATTGTTTGGAAAAGAACCGGACAAGGGTGTGATGGAAGTGTTTAATGACTACAATGCAGACCTGATCAACCTTTACCGGTGTGTAAAAAACAGGACATGGGAGCTTTTGCAGGTGTTGGGGTTTTTGCCGCTGAACAGCCGGGATGAGTTTATGGAGATTAAAAGCTTTCTGGAAATGGGGGAGTGTGGCAGAAAGCAGGTAGCAGAAGAACTGGAGCTGGCATTTCACAATCTTCCGCCGGCAGAATTTGAGGAGATGCAGGGGCTTTTGCAGGGGAAAGCAGTGGCAGAGGATGTGCGGAGGGCAGCCGCATTTTATAAGATAATCCGCTACAGCTATGGGAGCGGCTGCACGTCCTACAGTTCCCTCGTGCTGGATTTGGAAAAAATGGAAATCAGTGTGACAAAAGAGGAGGCAGAAGCATTTTGCCAAAATCTTGCGGAAATAGAAAACAGGGAGGGGAGTAGTGGAGAAGAGGATATATAAGCTGATGGATGCAAAAGGTAGGGTATTGATTCCAAAGGAGCTGCGTGTGGAAACCGGGATTGGATATGGGGATATCGTGGCGTTGGAGATAGCGGACGGGAAGGCTCTAGCATTATCATAGACAACTGTCAGGATATCCTGTTCGGTGGCTTTGCCCCTAATTCGGAAAGCGCGGAAATCCTCTCCAAAGCGCTGGGGAACAGGACAGTCCTGGGCGGGTCTGTTTCGAGAGGGAAGCATGACCCGAGTCAGAGCCTTCAGATGATGGGACGTCCCCTGATGTCCCCGGATGAATTAAAGACGCTGCCCAAAGGGAACTTCATTCTGGCAAAAACGGGATGCTGCCCGATGAGGACGCAGCTACCGTTATTTTTAAAGTGGGGGATTCACTTTGAAGAGCCATATGAGATGCCGGAAAAAGCAGCCCGTCCAGTGTTTTATGCAGACAGGTTTGAGCTGGAAGAGGAAATAATGCTTCGGAATGGTTTTTGGGAAGATGAGGAGGAAGAAGATGTAGATGAAGAGTGTGAGGAAGATTCGTTTTGGGAAGAGAGGCGAAAATCCCCGTTACGGACAGACTGAAAGGAGAATGCAGTGGGATATTTTCAAGAAATATATCAGGCGGAGATACCGCACCGGTGTGTGACGGTATATATGTATCTGAAAGACCGGACAGGCAGGAAAGGAACCTGTTGGCCCGCCATCGGAACTATTGCACGCGACTTAGGACTGTCGCGCAGCACGGTAAAGAGGGCGTTGAAGGATCTGGAGGAAAAGGGATATTTGAAGAGGGAAATCCGTCACAGGGAAAATGGGGGGTTTACTTCAAACCGCTATACCATTTTGTAATTTAAAAGGGCACACCTGGGGAGAAGTGTGCCCTGACAGTGAACCGGGGATAGGGGCAGGATGAACCGACAGGAAGGAAACAGGGGAAGAAAGTAATAGGGGCAGAAGGGAAAAATGTCACGAAATGCAATAGTTTTGACAGGAAAGAAGAAACTGGTCAATTAAAGAGTAAAATACATAATAGTCTTAGGGAAGGAAACAACGAAATTTTAAACAAAAATAGGAGAAGGTTAGTAATACTAGATTTTGATAGGAGGAAAAAATGAAAGTAAATGTTTTACTACTTAATTCAATTATTATTTCACTAATATCAGGATGTACATTTTTTCCTGATGTTGAAGTAGATGATATTTCCCACATAGAAAGCGAAATATATAATCCAGCTTATACAGAATGTATGGATGATGATATGACAAAAACTCAAATTTTTAACAATAAAAATAATTTTTTGGTAAGAGAAACTACAGACGGTTTTTTCTTATGTGGACCAATAGATGATAAATTAGGAATCTATTATAAAGACAATAATGCGGATATTTGGAAATTGTGTTGTGAGGGAACTTGTATTTTAGGACCAATTTTTGATAATTATTTATATTTTTTGTCAGCTGATTTTGAAAATAATAAAATATTAATGGAACGGATTGATGTTGAGTCATTGAAAAAAGAGGTGCTATGTACGAGTAGTATATTATCTTTTGATAATATTGCTATATATTCAAATTTGTTAATAGTTTATTCTGGAAATGATCTTTCAAATGGAATTGTATTTGAAATAGATGAAAATAATAGAGTGTCTCAGGAATATACGATATTTGAAAGTATGATAAGCAATGAGTTTACAGAAGGAGAATATCGAATTTCAGCTGATTATAAACAAATATATTATGTTGATAATAATGATTATCATGAAGTTTACCGATTTAATCCTTTTGAATGTTCGTATCAATATATTAATAGAGTTGATAATATTGAATTGCTGACTGAAGAAGGGATTGTGTTTAGTCATAATAAGTATCTATATTTATTAGATGGATTAAGTGGGGATATTGAAAAAATTAGTAAAATAGAAGCTGATTTTGTGCTAGTAAATTATTCAGATAATTGTTATTATGTGCTTCTTACAAAGCAAAATAATGTAGAAGAGCTTGTTTGCATAAATTCGGATGGTACATCTAAACATATCTACAATTTTGAGAATGTTGTATTTCCAGCACGTTTGTGTATTAGTGTTTTAGATAATAAAATTTTGTATTATGATAATACAATGCAAAAAATTTATTCTATTGATACAGAAAACGGAATAGCCAAATTAGTAAGTAATTTGTAATATAAAAACTATCTGAAAAAAGGATGCCTAAGAAGGAGGTCTCTATGAATATTATAAAAAAGAAATTTGCATACTTGTTTGCTATGGGAGTTTTTGTATTAGGTATTTCAAGTAGTATTCCTGTGTTTGCTGCTTCAAGTTCAAACTCTATCATACATAAAAGAGAATATATGACTTTATGGGTTAAAACGGATGGCGGAAATTTAAACGTTCGAGAGGATGCTTCTCTATCTGCAAAAATAGTTGGAAAACTCAAAAATGGAACTCGTATTAGTGGATGGAGTGTTTTCGGAAAAGAGGCAGATGGATATTCATGGACACACGTAACTGCTCCTGATATAAATGGAGTGGAGATTTGGGGATGGGTTGTAGATGATTATTTAACAGGTGTGGAACCTAAAAATAATCAGATAAATAGTTTTTCAGCAGATGTTGGATAATTAATAATATAAAGTTTAAAAATTTGCATTCTTTTTTCAGATTTGATTTTAGGGGGGGTTATCATTGAGTTGGTAACCTCCTATTATAATATATTCAAATATTGATGCTAATGAAGAACAATTCGTAGAAATTCTAAAATAATAAAATAATCTAGAAATTTTCAAAAAAAGTTTTTGTTGGTTTTTATAAATATAAATAGTGTTTAAATGTGCAATTTTAAAAGAGTATTTGATATTAGAATAAGTATTTGATAAAGCTATAATTATTTAATATAAGGTTTACAAAAAAGATGCATTTCTCTTTTTGATAAGAAAGGAGGAATGCAATATGAAAGATGAGTTAGCTAAAACTATCAAGAGCATTAAAGAAGGAGAAAAGGAGGAATTTGAAAAAATTATAGATAAACTAAATCCGATTATTACGAAATATGTACGTGCAATTTATGATGGTGATAAAGAAGATATTAGGGAAGAATATATATTGGCTTTATGGGAAGCTGTTAATAAAATCCAATACGTAAATAGCGATGGGGAATGTTTAAAGTATTTGCATACATCAATAAAGAATAAATTTCATGAATTATATAGGAAACAAAGGATACATAGAGATAATGAAGTGAAAAATGTAGGAGAATTATTTTGGGATTTTCTTGAGTCATCTGAAAATCAATATTCATACATTATTTGTGTGGAGAGTGTGCATCAAATATTAAATTTAAATTCTAAAAAAGAGTATGATATAGTACATAAAATGTTTATAGAAGAAATGACAGATGTGGAAATTGCGGATATATATAAGATATCGAGACAATATATAAATTGTATACGCAGAAAATATAAAAAGAAACTTAAAGAAAAATTGTTTGAATAATAGAAGGGAATTTATGGAATTAAAAATCTCAAAATTAAGAATAGTAATTTTAGGAATATGGGCACTGTTTATGGGAAAAATGGGAGAAATTCCACAGAGTATATCTATTTTACTGTTAATGATGGTCATAGATCAAGTATCAGGAATATTGGCAGCAAAAAGAGAAGCCTTAGAACATCCAGGAGAAAAGAAGTATGGCATATCTAGTAAACGTATGCTGTTCTTAGCGAAAAAGATCGTAATATTGAGATCGCACTAGAATGTATCAATTATCGGCTTAAAGAAGAAGAAAAGGCGAAGGATACGGTTAATTCCATCAAATTTGATCTTCAGGAAATTAGGCGTAAGGATGAATATCAGTACTGCTATGAGAATTTTGGAGATGATAAAGGTCGCTTTATTTTCCCTTTTCCAACTCAGAGTCCAGAGGAAAAATATACTTTAAAAGTAGAACATTATGAAAAATATACTGCTGAGAGGATTAAGGCACTGAATGGAGGAGGTAAACTTGCAGAGTTTGCGTCAAGTTTTTTTGGCACGGTAGGTTCCGTACTTTCATATTTAATGAAATACGCAGATATGGAGCGCAATGGCGAAGATGTTACGTTAAAGCAGCTTATCTATAATGCGGTGGATATATTTGTTCCGGGAACGGATGTTTTGTTGAAAAATTTATATTTTCCGACTCTTTCAGAAAAAGAAGATATTCTTTTCTCAACATTATATACAGTGCTCAGTAATGATACGCTGTATCATGATATCGTTACCGATTCGACACCATATTATATAACACCTTACAACTATCGCCCTGGAGATTCAGGTTCCGGAGATGATGGTCAAAAATCTTTTAAAATTTATGCAGGAGATAGTTTGGTTCAGGTAAGTGTAACGAAAGGCGGTAAGCACTTAGGCGATTATTATGTATACCTCAGAGATTATATTCCTAGGTGCGTCTGGTATTATAAAGCTACTATTTAGGATGATTTAAAGATAGCTTTATTCTGACAAAAATGTAAACCAGGTAAGAAATCTTGTTTTAAAGGTTTCTTGCCTGGTTTTTTTATGGTACGTTCAGCAGTGTACAGTTCTGATAAATAGAAGTTGTAATTTTGACATAAGTGGTTCTCTTGTGTAAAAAGCTATTATTATCCGGCAGTGGTGAGATCAAAAAGAGAATATTAGAAATAATGTAAACAAAATTATTTGTATTTTTGGCACTTTCCTTTCTTTAACGGCTAATAAGTGAAGGGTTTTTATTGGAAGAAGAGACGGAATGAGGAGGACCGTGTATCAATTTAGAATCCATAAAATAATGGAGGAAATATACGAATGAAAATTATTTGGCGTGCCTGTTCTGTTTTAAAGACATGGAGGAACTCTATGGCGAAAGCAGGCAGGCTGCCGGATTTTCGGAAGATGTATCCGGAGGCCAGTGAAGAAATCATTTCAGTTTTGAAGGAAACAGAAAGGAAGATGCAGTATCAGGAATACGATCTGAAAGCAGAACAGGCGGTACTTGACCGAAAAACAGGAAGAGTAAGCATTCTGCCCGGAAGGGAGGATTCCCTTGACAGGATGATGGAAGCGGGGCTGTTCCCGGACAGAGGGGAACAGGATATTGAGGCGGAAATATGTAGCAGACTTCAATATGAAAAATTGCACAGAGCGATCAGACAGCTGGAAAAACGGGAACAATACCTGATTATCCAGCTGTTTTTTTGCGGACGCAGTGAGAGGGAGCTGGCAGGGGAGCTTTGTGTTTCACAGAATGCCATAAATAAGCAGAGGGGGAGGATTTTGCAGAAACTGAGAAAAATTTTACAGAATTTGTCATTTTAGGGTTGTCAGAAGGCTTTCCCAACGTGGATATAAGTAGGAGGAAAAAACTCCAGATATTTTCCGGCGTGTAAGCAGGACATGCGGCGGGAGAGCGAACATTGACAAGTCCATAACCGGCAGCATAAATACGTTAGCTGTTCAGCCCGGAAGGGAAAGCATGGCGGAGGAGGCGCGGCGACCATCTGCAGGCAGGAAAGATGCCTGTTAAACAAGATGACATCAAAGATGCAGAGCGGAAACAATCCATCCCCGGTCAGCCTGTGGCGGGCTGTTTGCAATGACCTGAACAGCCTATTATGATACTTCCGTCCAGTCACAGCCCTGCACGCGGGTGCGGGAACACGCAATGAGGGCGGCTCGGGGAGAACCTCGGAGGGGCATAAAACCCATGACAGCCAGAAGCCATGGCTGGTTTATGACTGCCGCCCAAGGGCGCAGAGCGTCCGATCCCGGGATGTAGTGTCAAATAGGGATATTGAGGAAACTGTTGATGAAGAACAGGCACGGCAGTTGATATAGATAATGGCGGCGGTTTTAGCCGCCGCCGTTTCAAAGGCTGTGCAGGAAGGAGAAAGGATGATCAAGAGGGGTGATGTTTACTGGGCAGATCTGCAGCCGACAGTTGGAAGCGAACAGGGCGGGGTACGGCCTGTGATGATCTTGCAAAATGATAAAGGAAATTATTTTAGTAGTACGGTCATTATTGCACCGATGACGGCCAAGACGGGGAAACATAATCTTCCGATCCATGTGACGGTGTATGCAGGGGAAGCTGGAATTGGAAGAACGTCAATGGTGCTGCTGGAACAGATCCGGGTGCTGGATAAAAGCAGGTTGGGCGAATACATAGGGCATTTGGAAGCTGGTAGGATGAAAGATGTGGAATATGCAATGGCGGTCAGCTTAGGGCTGTTTGATGATAGTGGGATTGAAGAGGAGTTTGGCAGGGAACAGGTGGAATATGAGCAGTTTCTGCATATGTAATAGAAAGTGACGGGAGGCACAAAAGGGATGAACAAAGGGGAAGAAAAGAAAATCCATGAAATTTTAGAATCAGGCAGTATTGGGTACGCCTATCTTTTTGATGCGAAAGCAAGAAAAACCCTGGAAAAAGTAGTGTCTCTGGAGCCGGAAAATCTGGCGGCATTGTTCAGAAAGTATGGGACAGAGATGGAGTGGATGTCTGTGACGGATATGAGGGATAGAATGGTGCTGCGTGCAGCAAGTGGAAAAATCAGTTCTTGTAAGGATGAGGAACTGCGTCGGGAGATAGAGCAGCATCTGACAGCATTGTTATCGGCAGGAGAGAAAGCGACAAAGGTGCTGGAGGTAGATAAAAAAGCGGCAGACCAATACTTTGGGGAAGAGGATCAGGCAGTGACATGGGCGGAATACGGGATGGAGATCTGGTTAAGATAATATTTTGACGGTATATGGAAGCAGCAAAAGCAGATGATTCCTCCACCCAGCATTGAGAAAAAATTAGGAGGGGTTTAGTTTGGAGAAAAAAGAGAGCAGGGAATTAAGTTATAAGCTGGCTGTGAAGCTATTGGACCTGATGTTGAAAAATGGTTTTTTATTGCCGGAGGAATATGAAAAAATTGATGCTTTAAACCGTCTAACATTTAAACCGGAACTTTCCAAAGTATATGCTGAAAGCACTAGATATCCAGCAGAAATTGTGGTATTGTGTGGTGCTAATAGGAGAGGTAATTTTAAAGAGGGTATATCTGAAGATGGAGGAAAAGGAAAGCGATGGTAAAAAAGGAAAAGAAAGTCACACGGATTGATCCGGTCCGTACCACACAGCCCCTTGAACAAACACAGGAAAAACGAGTTTGTGCATATTGCAGGATCAGCACAGATTCTGAAGATCAGAAGCATTCGCTGGAAGCTCAAGTGGCATACTACAGTCGGCTCATTGGAGAGCGAAACAACTGGATTTTTTCAGGTATCTATGCGGATGAGGACAGGAGCGGAACAAAGTTGAATGGTCGGGATGAATTTCAGAAGATGATGCAGGACTGCCGGCGGGGACAGCATGATTATATTATCACAAAATCAGTCACACGATTTGCAAGAAATACGGTAGACAGTATTCAGGCGATTCGTGAATTAAAGGCTCTTGGAATAGGAATATATTTTGAAAAGGAACGGGTTGATACCCTTTCTGAAAAAAGTGAACAGCTTCTTACTATCTTAAGTTCCATTGCGCAAGGGGAATCAGAGAATATTTCTGCAAATGTCAGATGGTCTGTGGTACGGAGATTTCAAAATGGTACCTTTATTATCAGTGATCCTGCGTATGGATATTGTAAAGATCCAGATGGAAATCTGATCATTGAACCGAAGGAAGCGGCAGTAGTACGGAGGATTTTTGAAGCATATCTGGGGGGAATGGGTTCCTATACAATTGCTCAGAGCTTACAGAAGGAGGGAATCCCTACTAGCCGGAAGTCAAATGGATGGCAGGAGGGAACCGTCAAAGAAATTCTTAAAAATCCAGTTTACGAAGGGGATCTGCTTTTACAGAAGACTTGTACTACAGAAGGTATACCATTTAGAACGAAACGGAACCATGGAGAACTTCCTCAATATCTGATCAGGGATAACCATGAACCTATTATCAGTAGAGAAGAAGCGGAAGCAGTTCGTAAGCTCTGTACATATCGAAAGGAACAGCAGTGTGTCAAGGACTCAGAGGCATATCAGAACCGTTATGCATTTAGCAGCCGGATTCGGTGTGGGGTGTGCGGCAGCATATTCCGCAGGCAAAAACTATACATAGGAAAATCTTATGAAAAAGTCCAGTGGTGCTGCCATAAACATATTCAGGATAGGAAAGCCTGTGGTCAAAAGGCAATCCGAGAAGAAAATATTGAACGTTTGTTTACCAAGATGTGGAACCGGATGGCAGGAAATTATGAGGAAATATTGATGCCTTTACTGGCTGGGCTTAAAGCAGTCCCAAGAGATCCAAAGCAGGAAAGGGAGATTCGGAAGTTAAATTATCAAATAGAGGAATTGAGAAAGCAGAGCTACATGTTGCGGCAGGTCCTGGTGGACGGCAATATTGGCTCTGCTGTTTTTATAGAAAGGCGGAACCAGATGGATTCAGAATTGGAAACGCTAATCCGTAGGCGGCAGCTTTTAGAGGCGGATCAGTTCTTTGAACCGGAGATCATGCAAACAGAATATCTGCTGACTGTATTTCGGAGCCGCCCAACCAGAATGGAAAATTATGAAGAAGAAGCATTTTTGATGATCATTGACCATGCAACGGTATATCCGGGGCAGAAAATCCGGTTCTGCCTGAAAAATGGATTGGAGCTGGAAGAGTCATTGGAGGAAGGGGGATTGGAAGATGGCAGGAATTAAACGGCAAAAGCGTTTTCCAATCGGATATCGAATTCAAAATGGCAGGGCAGAGGTTGTCCCGGAAGAGGCAGAGTTGGTACAACGTATTTTTCGGGATTATTTGGAAGGATCTACCACTTATGGAATTGCAAAGTGGATGACAGAGCTGGGAGTGTTGAATGCAAACGGACACCCTTCATGGAGTCATGCTTCTATCGGAAATTTGCTGAAGAACCCGAGATATTGCGGGGATGAATATTATCCGCCAATTATTTCAAAGGAGTTGTTTCTGCAGGTACAGGAGAGACGGGAAAATAGAACCAGCCAGCTGGGACGCAGGTATCATCCAAACAGTCATGCAGGCAAAGGTATTTTGAATGGAAAGATCTTTTGCGGAACGTGTGGATTAGAATATCGAAAATATGCAAAGAAGCGGAAAAAGCCCGGAGAAGATAAATGGTGTTGGAAATGCTCCAAGTATCAGAATGGGAGGAAGGTATCCTGCGGAAACCGAATCCTGTCAGAGGAGCAGATAAAAAATGCAGCACTGGCAGCCATGAATCTGGTGGTGGAGCATCCGGAACTGGCGCAGGAGGTTCAGAAAGAGAGTGCAGCAGTGGAAACACCCAAATACAGGAAACTGACAAGACAGATTGAAGAACTTCTGCAGATGGAAGAGTTTTCGGCAGAAGAGATCAAAACATTGCTTTATGAGAGGGCAATGGAACAGTATCAATCTGCGGAGATAGAAAGCCACGCTTATTATGGAAGGAAGATGGAAGAAATCCTGTGCAGAGGTGGAAAACAAGAATGTTTTAATAAAGAATGCTTTCAAAAGGCGGTGGAGAAAATCATGGTTTTTAAGAATGGAACCATGGATGTACATATGAAGAATGGAGTCGTAATCCAGATAAAAGAAGATGGAGGTGGGAAGCAGTGATGGAGGCAAGTATAAAAAAGAACATATCGATCATACCGGCAAAACCGGCGTATGACCGAAGCATCCGGCCGCAAATGCGAACCCTTCGGGTGGCAACCTACTGCCGTGTCAGCACCCTGATGGAACAGCAGGAATCCAGTTATGAAGCTCAGGTACAATATTATACAGAGAAAATCAAAAGCAATCCGAACTGGAAACTGGCAGGGATTTATGCAGATGACGGAAAGAGCGCGACAAGTACCAGAAAAAGAGCGGATTTCCAGTCCATGATCGATGACTGCATGGCAGGAAAGATTGACATGGTCATTACAAAATCCATCAGCCGTTTTGCCAGAAATACCGTAGACTCCCTGACAAATATCCGGAAGCTAAAAGAAAAGAACATTGCTGTATTTTTTGAAAAAGAGGGGATTAACACTCTGGAGGGAAGCGGGGAACTGCTGATTACGATCCTGAGCAGCCAGGCACAGGAGGAAAGCCGGAATATCAGCGAAAACTGTCACTGGGGAATTGTGAGACGGTTTGAAGTAGGACAGGTTATTGTCAACCACAATAAGTTCCTTGGATATACGAAGGATAAGGACGGAAATCTGGTGGTAGTACCGGAAGAGGCGGAACTGGTGCGGAGAATATACAGGCTTTTTCTGGAGGGGAACAGCAGCTATAGGATTAAAAGAATCCTGGAATCAGAGGGGATCAGGACAGTGACCGGCAATACCGTATGGCAGGCAACCGTGATTGATAAGATGCTGACCAATGAGAAATACATGGGGGATGCCCTCCTGCAGAAGACCTATACCGTAGATTTTCTGACGAAGAAGAAGGTAGTCAATAAGGGGATTGTTCCACAGTATTATATAGAGGATGACCATGAAGCCATCATACCAAAAGAATTATTTTACCGGGTACAGGAGGAGAAAGCCAGACGAGGAAATATTTACCGGGCAGCCATCAAGAAAAAGAGGGGAGAGGAGAAGAGTAAGTACAGCGGCAAGTATGCGCTGTCGGGTCTGATGATCTGCGCAGAATGCGGACAGCCCTACCGGAGGTAGGTGTGGTCTAAATATGGAAAGAAAAGCGCTGTGTGGAGATGTGATAACCGGTTGAAACATGGTTCCGAGCGGTGTAAAAATTCCCCGACATTAAAAGAGGAAATCCTTCATGAAGCCATCATGATGGCAATTGGCAAGGTGGTAGAGGATCAGGGCGAATTTGTGCAGGCATTCCGTGAAAACGTGATCCGGATTATCGGAAGCTATGGAAACAAAGCAAAACCGACAGAATACAATACAGAGATTCAGGAACTGGAGAAGCATCTGATGTCGCTGATTGAGGAAAGTGCCAAAGGAAACTGCGGAGAGGAAGATTTTGATCGGGAATACCGGAGAGTTACGGCGCATCTGAAGGAGTTGAGAAAGAGAAAAGAACAGTCCAGGAAGGAACAACGTCTGGCAGAAGCCTATGATCAGAGAGCTGGAGAGGTGGACGATTATATAAGGAAAGCAGGGGTACTGAGCAGGGAATTTGATAATGATCTGGTGTGGAGGCTGATCCAGACGGTTAAGGTTATTAATCAGAATAAGATCGAGCTTCAGTTCCGGTCGGGGATCGTGATGGTGCAGAGGCTGGATAAGTGGGAAAATTAGAAATTGATATCAGGAAAGAAATACGGGAACCGTCGGGTTAAAAATATAAAATCTAAACATAAAATGAGGCAGAGCGAATCTTGCAACAGAAGTGTGCCTGTGATAAAATTTAAGTATGATAGGGAAAGTATATGCTTCTGATAAAAACAGGCAGAGAAAGGAAGCAGAGAGATGAGTAAGGATTGGGAAGAAAAGTTCAGACCGGAAGATCTGCAGAGAATCCGTGGATTTCGTCTGATGGATGATGACTTTATGTCAAAATGTTTTGAGGAAAATATCGAATGTACGGAACTGGTGCTGCAGATTGTGCTTGGCAGAGATGATTTGAAGGTGGAAAAGGTAGCAATCCAGCATCAGCTTAAAAATCTGCAGGGCAGATCAATTATTTTTGATATTTATGCGACGGATCATGCCGGAAAAAGATATAATGTAGAAATCCAGAGAGCAGATCGCGGTGCGGGAGCAAAGAGAGCCAGATATCACAGCAGTTTGATCGATGCTAATGTGACTGAGCCGGGAGAAAAGCTGGAAAATCTGGTGGAAACTTATGTAATCTTTATTACAGAGCATGATGTGCTGGGAAAGGGAAAACCGATTTATCATATTGACCGGGTAATCAAAGAAACTGGTGAGAACTTTGGCGATGAGGCACATATTTTATATGTGAATGGCGAATACCGGGATGAATCGCCCATAGGGACCCTGATGCATGATTTTTCCTGTACAAATGCGAAGGATATAAAGTATAGAACATTGGCTGAACGTGTAAGATATTTCAAGGAAGATGAGAAAGGAGTGGCAGCTATGTGTAAGGCGATGGAAGATATGCGGGATGAGGCTAAATTAGAAGAAAGAAAAGAAATTGCTTGCAGTTTGCTTGCAGATGGTGAGTTATCTTATGAAAAGATTGCAAAACATACAGGATTTACAGTTGAAGAGATTCAGAAACTCGCTGCTCAAAAAGGAGTATGATATAACTAATAGAGCATAAATAGTGGAAAGGGTTGCCAGTATTACAACGGCGACCCTTTCCTGTAATATGAATAATTATAGAAGCATTTTGTGAAAAGATTACAGTATGAACCTGTTTAGAAGAAGATCTGTTAAATATGCAAAAATGTGAGATAAAGGAGTTGCTGAAATGGTTGAAATAGAAGTACAAAAAGCTTGCCAAGGAGATTGTATTTGGCTTCGTTGTGTTGCAGAGAAAAGTGTAAATATTGTGATAGATGCGGGACCTTCGACATTTGCAGCAGGTTTCAAAAATTTAATAGATAAAATAGCAGGAAATAAAGAAAGAATAGATTTGTTGATTTTTTCACATATAGATGATGACCATATAAGAGGATGTATTCGATATCTGCAAGATGAAGGTAAAAAAATTATTGATAAAGTTTGGATAAATGGGAGTGGTACAAGCGTATATTCCAATATGCAAGAACATTCTCCAAATAATGTGTCTGGTTTAGTTTCTTTAATTGAAGAAAAAGGAATCTCGATAGAGTATCCGATTTTTGAGGGGAAGGAATATAACTTTTGTGAGGGAGTGATTAAAGTAATTGCTCCAACAGAGAAAGAGGTTTTAAATGTAGCAGAAAAAATAGAAAAAAGGAATAAAATACAAGAACATGCATCAGATTCGTTTTTAGGTAATATTGATGAAGCTGTAGATGAATATAAGTCTGATACGTCAGAAACAAATAGAGCATCAATTATAATTTGTGTGGAATTTGAAAATAAAAAATTGTTATTTTCAGGAGATAGTACATCTGAAAATATACTACGAGCCATAAATAAATATTATGCTTGCGATGAGTTTGAAATAGTGAAATTGCCTCATCATGGAAGCCCAAGGAATATATCGAGAGAATTAATAAAGCAAATAAAATCAGAGAGATTTATCATTTCAACTAATAAGAGGGTTGATAAGGTTACGCTTCGACGTTTTTTGGAAGAAAGAGAAAATACGGAATTTTTGCTTAACTATGACTGGTGGTCTAATGGGTATTTTACAAATGATGATAGGAAAAAATATATTGATACTAATAAAATAGTAATGAGATACATAGGAGAAGAGAAAATAAGAGTGTAATGGGAAATCATGTTGAAGATTTAAATAAATATGCTGTCAGGATAAAAGAAGGACAGAGGGTTTTAGGAAGTGGAGTATTATGGAAGCCGAAATCATGTGAACAGAATCACATATATGTATTCACAGCAGCGCATGTTATAAAAAATCACGAAAATGTAGAAGTTGAGTTTTGGCATCATGAAAATGTAGTGAAGTTATCAGTTGAAAAGAACATGATTGCGATATCAAAAACATATCATCAAGAAGGAGACTTTGGAGATGTTGGAATTATTGTATTAGATTATACTTATGAGGATTTTCCGAGTTATAGATTTGCTACATTTCAAAGTGGATTAGGTTCTATTTGTCAAGATAAGAAGTTGCTAATGAGAGGATTTCCAAAAGAAGGGCACATGGAACAATCCTATGAATTATCGAAAGATACAATGAGTTTTGAATATGCTGGTTTTGATAATAAAATATCAACATTGAAATATAAAATCTGTTCTAGTAACGTTAATACATCGGATAGAAATTCAGAAATGGAAGGATTTTCGGGTGCAGGTATTTTTTGCGATTTGGATTCAGAACTTGTTTTGGTTGGAATACATAAAGGAGCTGCAGGGAGTAATGCAGAACGAGGGAATTTGTTAGGAACAACATCAGATTTTATTAGAAATATGTGCTGCGAAAATCAGTATGATATTCCAAACGTAATAAATGAAATAAATGGAAATCTCTCGGATCAACTTGAATATTTTCAAGAAGAGATATTAGTAGATTTAGAGATAGAAGATATGGAGAAAGTGTCTTCGCTGCTTTATGAAGTGACAGGACAAGATATGACGGAGGCTCTTAATGGAATTTTTTACAATTTCTGTGAAAAATGTCATTATAGAACAAATTATCATCAATGTGATCATTTTAGAGGTTTTTTATTAGTATTAGCTGTTTTTTTGAAAGCAGTGAACGAAAATGTAGATTTGGCAATGCCCCGAGTTAGAGTACCAAAAGAAATACCAATTTATTTTGTGTGTAGCGAAGGATTAGGAAGAAGTACACATGCACAGTTGAAATTAAATCATTTTGTTTATGCGTTAAAATCGCAAAAAGAATTAGCACATAGATTAGAAGATGATTGCATTATTATATGGGGATCAGAGCAACAGCCAAGAGATAATCAAAAAAAGTGTACATATTCTGAATATAAAAGTGTTCTAGGGGATATTACCCGTATGCCAGGTAGTACTTTGGATATAACAAGTATTTTTAAAGATCCTCGTCCCAAAGCGATTATACATATTGATGAAATAATTAGTATGCTCCGAGACGGGAAGATTCAGCAATTACAGGAAAAGTTTGCAGAATATATTGGAGAATTAGAAAAATGAGAGATTATATTTATATTGAGGATGTAGATGGATTACAAGACAATATTTTAGACGAGGATTGTAAAATTATATATTTGAAACAAAAAGCAGAAGATTATTTTATCCATATCGTGTGTTGTCAATTTACTAACGCAGAGTCATTAAAAATGGACTGGAAAGAGCTGGTAAGTAATGTATCAGAAGTAGTTCAAAAAGAGTTAAAAGAATTAATAGAGATTTATAATGTATATATTGTTTTCTTCCAACCGCAAGTGGAGGAGTCCTTAGTATATACTATTGAACAAAATAAATATTCTTCTAGAAAGATTGTTTTGCGAAAAGAAATGCCGGATGATAAAACGAACTTAGTGCAAATTATAAGTTCAAAATTATTTGATTTAAAAATTGAAAAAGAGAATAGTGAGCAGTGTTGTTTTATTGATGGGATGGATTTTATAACATCTTTTAATGATGAAAATTGTGAAAAAGAACTGGAAAAATATATCGAAGAATGTGCTTGGGAGGCAATGAATGAAAAAAATTAGTAAAATCACTTTGGAAAACTTCCGGGCTTTCTCAGGAAAAAGAGAAATAAATTTTAATAATCCTGATGATAAGCCAGTAGACTTTGTTTGCATATATGGGAAAAATGGATTTGGAAAAACTTCTTTATTTGATGGATTTGAGTGGTTCTTTACTGGTGAAATCCATCTACTGGAAAAGGAGTTGCAAAGTAATGTTTCAAGATATGCTGGAAATGTTTTGAAAAATAGATATGCTTCTAATGATGAAAGCGCAGGAATTAATGTAGAATTTTCAGATGGAAAGCAAGGACGGCGAACGGTAGTAAAGAGAAGTGACTCTACAAATGATTATGGTAAAGGTATGCCAAGCGGCGAGTATAAGGATATGGTGAATAAGAAACAAATTTTACCTCATAGCAAAATAGATAGTTTTGTCTATGCCAGTAAGCCAACACAAATGTATGAGGAATGGGGTAATTTTTGGGATCCAGATAATAGTCAACGGAAACTTTTTAAGACTATTTATAGTGTTTATAAAACGATTGGTAATGCAAACGAAGATTTCGATGATAGATTACGTAAATTATTGGCAGAATTAACAGCCTTGGAAATAGAATCAAAAGTAGCAGAATTTAATAAGGCAGTGTCAGAATATAACAAAATGGTTATACCTGGAATTGGAAAGTTGAAATCGTTACAATATTGTAAAAATGGGAAAATAGATATTCAGAATCTTTTATCAGGAGAAAAATTAGTAGAGCCTTTAAAAAAACTTGTATCAGATTGTAGTTATTTAAGGGCTCAGTGTGAGTTCTTGGAAAATTATTTTAAAGAGTATAAGGAGATTGAATAATATCAAGAGGAACTTTTTTATAAGAGAAAAAGATGGGAAGCAATAATAATAAAGTGTAAAGAAAAAAAAGAATTTTTGGAAAAAAAGAAAATCCTACTTTCAAAAATGAATAAGATTAAAAAAAATCGGGATAGCATAGCAAATATATTTGATGAACAGTGGTTTGTAGAATATCAAAAATATTTAGAAACACAAACAAAATATACACAAACTAATATAGATATACAAAATAGTGATTTGCAACGACAGAATATCCGCAAAAATATTGAAGCTTTTGAGGAAAGTCGAAAATCATATTCTTTAAAATTAGAAATTTTATCAGATAGTTATATTGAGTGGACAGCACAAATACAGGAGTTAGAATTACAGGAAAAGTCTATTTTAAGTGAAAATAAACAGAATAAGATTATTGAAAAAAAAGACGAAGTTGAGAAAAAAATATATGTTTACGAAAAGGAACTACAGTATTTGTTAAAGGCATCAGAGGGAGATTATGAAAAATTTGTACAGTCTTTAGAGAAAGATAAATTATTGCAGTTTGATTGGATAATACAGTTTTATGAGAGAATTAGGAAATTTAAGGATATATTAGCAGATTGCAGAAAAAAAGAAAAGGAAATAAAAATTTATTATGAAAAAATAAAAGAAGATATTGATAATTTAGACGAGTTATTAACATTAGCAAAAAAGGAAATTTACAAAGAAAAAACACATATTTGCCCGGTATGTAAGAGTCCATTTTCAAATATGCAGGAATTGATTGATAAATTAGATTTATCCGTTCAACAGGAAATATTATCATCAGCAAAAGAACAGTGGGATATCAATAAAAAAATGCTAAAGAAGGCGGAGGAGGATTACGAGAACGAGTGCAGTAATATAAGAGAAAAGTTAGCAAATATGATATATAAAAATCAACAATATATTATAGATTGTAATAATAAGATCGCAGAATATAAAAGAGAGGTGGAAGATAATGAAAAACATCTTCAGGAAATAAAAGATAAGAAAGAAAAAATAAAATTGAAAGTTAATGAGAGTATAGGAGTAGAAATCATTGAACTGACTGAGTTATGTGTTAAAGAAGCTTATGAAAAAAAGACAACTGATTTAAAAATGAAAATAGAAGAATGTAGTAGAAAGATTGATGAAAAACAAAGAGATATAGATAGACTTAATATAAAGTTTGAATCAGGTAAGACGATATTAGAAGAATTAGAAAAAAATAAGAATAATTTCTATGAGGACAAAAATAATCAAGAGAGATTGGAAATTTTAGAACAAAGACACCTGTTTTCCTATGATGATTATCTATCATTGGTAAATGAATATGATTGTGAAATTAAGAAGATTTTATTTGAAATTAAAGAAACCGAAAAGTTGCTTCAATCGTATAGAATATACAGCGATAAAAATATAGAGAAATATTCAATGCTCTTGAATGATTTGAAAAAAAATCCAGCTAACTGGGTAGAGACTTATGAAAAGTATAAAAATAATGTGTTCAAAGGGAAGATCATATCACTCAAAACTATCACTAAGTACAAGAAAGTTCTTGAATGTAAGGAGAATTTAGCACAGAAAAAAATAGAAGTTTTAAATAAATGCTTGAGTAATCTAGCAATAAAAGAATATGTTAAGAAATACAATCGCTTAGAAGAAGAAAGAATAGAATTACAGAAGGAAAAGGAATTTATCGAATGCAAATTGCAAATTGCAAAACAAATTTTTCTGTCTGCACAAAAACAATTGGAAGAGCATATAAAAAAGATATTTGGTGGAATTACGATTAGTCATATATATGAAAAGATAGAACCACATAAACGATTTAGGAGATTGCAATATCAAATTGAGTTTAGTGATGAGGGGAAACCAGAATTATATGTTAAGGTTTTAAATGATGAAGAAGATGGAGTAGTACCTGAATTGTTTTTTAGCTCAGCTCAACTTAATGCAGTTGCATTAAGTGTATTTTTGGGCGGTGCACTTTCTTCATATAATTCTAAAGTTAAAACTATTTTTATTGATGATCCTATTGGACATTTTGACGATTTAAATGTTTTATCATTTATCGATGTCATTAGAACTATAATAAGTGAAACAGACTGGCAGATAATTATTTCAACTCATGAAGAAAATTTTTATGAAATTATGAAAGTTAAATTAAATCCCCAATACTATAATTCTAAATTTTTAGTTTTTAAAGATGAAGGTATAGTTGTGGAAGATGAAGTGATGTAAGTGGAGGGGATGTTAAAACGGTGAAAAAATATATAAAATGAAGGTACCGTGATGTATTACATGAATAAAATTTAGGATAGGTTCGATAGAGAAAGGATAAAGTAGTTTATTTTGCGGGTGAATTCTGTCTTCCGGGAATCTAAATCACAGCCTCAACACATGTGGAGACGGTAGTTCTTTTGTCCCAACAAAAAACCGGATGATCATATCGAGATTGAGATTAATCTGGATGAGATTGATGCGACAAGTGCTGAGACGAAGGCTACATACAAAGAAATCGAGGAATGGGTGCAGGAGCACTACGGATTCCATGTAACAAACCTGAACATTGCACAGGTGAAACAGAAGTATGGAATTATAGAAAGAGAGAATTACAATAGGCCAAAATCAGAGAATAGTAGACGACCGGGTACAACTCCGGAAAAGGAGAAAGCTATCACAGAAGCACTTAAGTATTTTAAGATGATATGATAAAAAGAGGCATTCTTTTATAGAGTGCCTCTAATTTTTTGCGACAAATTATTTATGGATATATGAAAGCTTTTCTAATAATCTTCATCAAATCTTTATTTTTTCTTTGTAATCTGTTTTCAGATTGAAAAATATCTATGGCAACAAAATAAAAAACAAATTTATATAGGTAAAGGAAAGGGAAAAATAATGGAAATGATGCTTAAAACTAACGAACTTTGTAAGACATTTAAAGATCAGAAGGCGGTAAATAAAGTATCGCTGAATATACCAAAGGGTTGTGTATATGGCCTCCTTGGACCAAACGGAGCAGGAAAGTCGACAACACTAAAGATGATAACCGGAATCATGAAGCCTACAGATGGTGAGATAATCTATGACGGAAAGCCATGGAGCAGAGCAATTCTTGAAGAGATTGGAGCACTCATCGAAAATCCTCCAATCTATGAAAATCTTACAGCAAGAGAGAATCTTAAAGTAAGAGCTATTCTTCTTGGGGTGGCAAAGAGCCGAATCGATGAAGTTTTAAAAACAGTTTCACTTACAAATACAGGAAAAAAGAAGGCTGGTCAGTTTTCGCTGGGAATGAAGCAAAGACTTGGAATCGCACTTGCACTTCTTGCAAATCCCAAGCTCCTTATTCTGGATGAGCCTACAAACGGACTTGACCCAATCGGAATTGAAGAGCTTAGAGAACTTATAAAAACCTTCCCTGAGCAGGGAATTACCGTGATTTTGTCAAGCCATATTCTCTCAGAGGTTCAGATGTGTGCTGATTATATCGGAATAATCTCAGACGGAGTACTTGGATATGAAGGTAAGCTTCTTCCGGGACAGAATCTTGAAGAGCTCTTTATGGATGTTGTTAAGAAAAATCGTAAGCTTCAGAATATCGAATAAAGAACGTAAATTACTAACTATCTGACAGATTAGATGAAAGGACTAAAGCAATGACTAATATAATAAGAGCGGAATTTTTAAAATCAAAGAGAACTATGAGTAGTAAACTCATAGTTGTATTTCCAATAATTACACTTGTAATGGCATTTGTGCTTACGTTAGGAATGACCAATGCCTACGCAGAGAGCGCATGGAACTGGTGGTATGTACTTCTTCTTCCTGGTATGATTGCTATCGTAAGCTACCTTTCTGTAATTAGAGAAAAGAAAAACGGATACTACAACATCAAGACTCTTCCAATGGAACAAAGAAAACTGATGCTTGGGAAAATTGCTTATCTTGGAATCCTTGTTCTTGTATCAAATGTAGTACTTTTTGCAGGAGCTACCGTGGGGGGAGCTATTTTAACAACAAGTATTCCTGTAATTGGAGCAGCTATAACGGTTGTCGTTCTAACTATCACAGAGCTTTGGCAGATACCACTGTTCTTATTCTTAAGTGAAAAATTTGGAATGGTAGTAGAACTTATGGTTTGTCTGTTTATAAATGTGCTTGGAATTATCGTAGCACCTTCAGAAAAATGGTTTATACTGGTCTCTGCGATATCCATGAGAGTTGTTACGCCGCTTTTGCATGTACTTCCAAATGGATTGAGAGCGCAGGCAGGGGAACCACTTCTTAGTTTCTTCGTAATTCTTCCTGGAATTCTCATTGCACTCGCCCATTTTATGCTTTTAACTTATCTATACCTTAACTGGTTTGAAAAAAGAGAGGTGAAATAATAATGTTTACCAGATGTCTTCGCGCAGATTTTTATAAGATGAAAAGAAGTTCCGTAATAATTGCTCATATTATAATCCCGATTGTGGTAAGTGCAGTGTTTCTTGCTTATTATGCGATTTCCGGATGGAATGAAACAGATAAGATAACTGCTTTTTATGAGACTCTTGGATCTGCATTTCCTGTATTGATTGGAATATTCACTGCTAGTATAATGGAGCAGGAGCAAAATGCCGGGGCATTCCAAAATCTTCTTACTTTAAGAAGTAGGACAGCAGCGCTCTTTTCTAAGGTAGTGACATTACTTGTGTTTGGTCTCTTTGCCTTGTTGTTTACGGCGGTTATATTCGGATTTGGCTTTAACATGATACATGGACATAGTATCGCTTCAATGGGGCTTTTTGTTAGAGCAGTCCTTGTGATGTGGCTTTCCGCAATCCCACTTTATCTGATATTTGAGATTTTTGCATTTGTTTTTGGAAAAGCTTTTGCAATAGGTGCAGGTTTGATTTCGGGACTTATCAGTGCACTTTTCCTTACTGATATTGGAATGTATGTCTGGAAGATTGTACCACTTTCATGGACAGCCAGAATTCCTGAAACATTCCTTGTATACGAGCTTGCGGATAGGGGAGCACTTTCTGAAATAAAGTCGCATGCACCGATTTACCTGGTAGTTGTTGCTGTATGCTTTGCAGGATATTTTGCTTTTGCTACAAACTATGAGGGTAGTAAAATATCTGAATAATCAGCTTCAGATATAATGAAATAGAGGATGAAAAAAGAATATGGCAAACATACTTGCGGTTGACGACGAAAAAGCCATTTTAAACATGATTGAGAGTATTCTTGTTAAAGACTCTCACACCGTTACAAAAATTGATGAACCTACGAAAATTGAGATGGATAAGCTCTCACACTTCGACCTAATATTACTGGACGTGATGATGCCTGGAATTGACGGTTTTGAGCTTTGCTCGAAGATAAGAAATGTGGTTGATTGTCCGATTTTATTTATCACTGCAAAGACGGATGAGGGAAGTCTTGTAAATGGACTTGCCCTTGGTGCAGATGATTATATCTGTAAGCCCTTCGGAGTAATGGAGCTTCGTGCAAGGATTGGAGCACACCTTCGAAGAGAAAAACGTGAGCATGTGGCAAGACTTGCTCTTGGCAGAATATGCTTTATGCTTGAAGCACGAAAGATGATGATTGATGAAAAGGAAATAAGTCTTACAAAGGCAGAGTATGACATATGCGAGTTTTTGGCAAAGAACCGCGGACAAATTTTTTCAAAGGAACAGATATTGGAAAAGGTGTTAGGTTACGACAGTGAGAGTAGCGATAGCACAATCATTACACATATCAAAAATATTAGAACAAAGCTTTCAAGCTTCGAGTATATGCCAATTAAGACAGTTTGGGGGATTGGATATAAATGGGAAGAGTAAAGAGTAAGAATAAAAAAAACAAGAGAGGTACGCTGGGTCTTGGAAGTATGTTCGAGGCCTATATTTTTTTAATGGGATTTGCACTCGTTATATGGGTTATCATTTCTTATTTTGCTTTTAGCGTGCTTATCAATATTGGTGCTATATACCCGGCTAACTACGCGGAATATAGAATAAATGAAGTCTTTGAACAGATTGAAACAGCAAACGAAGTGACAGAGGATATAATTCCTGATGTATGTCATTATGTTGTTTTTTCAGAGGATGGGGAAGTAATCTCTGGCAATCTTGGCGAAAAGGATGTGGAAACAGCACGGAAGGTATTAGCAAATAAGAATTATAGCGATGGCAAATATTATAAAGTTATTCCCCGGACGGATGAATATGTTGTCTTGCAGTATAGACTTAAGCCTCAGTATAAATCTTTGTGGATGAATGAACATATGCCAAACCCGGAAATACTTTTGATGTTGTTCGTTCTTTTCTGCTGTATCGGAATTATGCAGATTTTTGCAAAGAGATTCGGATATAGAATCAGAAAGAAGATGGCTCCCATGAGGGGGGCTTTAGTGCAGATTGGCGACAGAAATTTGGATTTTGAAATCAATTATTCAGGTGTTCGTGAGATTGATGAATGTTTGGTGGCGCTTGATGATATGCGATATGCGCTTAAGACTTCACTTCAGAAGCAGTGGGAGACCGAGCAGGAAAAGAACAGGCAGATGTCAGCGCTTGTCCATGACATCAAGACGCCTCTTACGGTGGTACGTGGCAATTCCGAGCTTTTATTAGAGACAGAGCTTACGGATGAACAGAAGAATTATGCGGACTATATTTCAGGAAGCGTACTTCAGATTCAGAATTATGTGCAGACTCTCATAGAAGTTACGAAGTCTCAGGAGGGGATTTCGCAGGCACCTGTTAACGTGAATGTCTATGATGTTCTGGCTGATATCAAAAAGCAGACCTTGGGACTATCGGAAGTTTATCAGCATCAGATTAACTGGAAGGAAGAATTGGAAAGTGAAAATAGCGACTCTGTTATAAGCGTCGTGTACGATCGTGTTGTCAGGGCTGTCATGAATGTTGTGAGAAATGCTGCTGAGCACACGCCCAAGGGCAGCGTGATAAATATTACAGTTACTTACAGCGACGGAGAACTTGCCTTTACCGTTGAGGATTCCGGAAGTGGCTTTACGCCTGAAGGGCTTGCCCATGGCACAGAGCAATTTTTCATGGATGATTCTAGCAGAACCGGCGGCTCTCATTATGGCATAGGATTGTTCTTTGCGAAAAAAGTAGCTGAGGAGCACGGAGGAAAGATTGTTCTTGCTAATTCCAATGAGACTAGTGGAGCCAAGGTAGAGATAAGCTTTACTAGTCAATAGTGTTGATAGCATTACGGGAGTACTCTAGCAAGAGTGGAATCAGATTACTAAAAGCACAAGATATTAAGAAGTAATGCGGTAAGGTTAAATTTTTTGTTATGTTTATTTGTATAGCAATCCTTTTGGTGCACTAAATTTAATAATAGGGAACTTTTGCGACAAACAACATGTCGAAAAGTTCCCTGAATAATTCTTGATAATTAGGGAACTTTTTAATATAATATATAGCATAAAAGTTCCCTAAAAAGAGAGAGGTGAAATGAATGGGAGCAAATTATTCAGAAATTCAAGAATTATTACAGCAAAAAGCGGATATACAGGCGAGGCTTAATCTGATACCATATGATGGAAATCCGGAAATTAAGGAATCAAATGGTTCAAAATACTTGTATATGCGTAAGCGAGTAGCAGGTAAATTGACCTCTACTTATGTAGACGTATATTCAGATGAACTATATCAGTTGCTTTTGCGTAATGCCAAGGAACGCAAAGATTTAAATAAAGCCATTCGTAAAATCAATAAAGATTTAGCGGCACTTGGTTACGAAGATAAAGAACTTTCAGCGAGAGTATTACAAAATTTGGATTTTGCCAGAGCAAATTTGAAAGCGAACATTTATGATCAGGCAGTGTTAGAAGGTGTCGCAACGACATTTCCGCAAACGGAGGATATTATCGAGAATGGACAAGTCCATGGGGTATCGGCTACGGATGTGCAGAAGATTCTTAATTTGAAACACGCCTGGGAATTTATCTTAGATAGAGATGTGATTCAGAGTGAAAGTAATTATCATATGCTTTGTCATATTGCAAAGTTGGTTAATGAAGGTTTCTTTTATGATGGAGGTCGTATTCGTGGTATTCCTGTGCAGATAGGCGGAACAAGCTATGTACCACCATTACCTATTGAAACAGTGGTTATCGAGCGAATAGATGAAATTAGAAGTCAGGATAAAGAGCCAATAGAGATAGCGATTGAGTTATGTATGTACTGTATGAAAACGCAGGTGTTCAAAGATGGAAATAAGCGAGCATCGGTTATTTTTGCCAATCATTATCTGATTGCACAAGGTATGGGATTTTTAGTTATACCGGAAAAGGATGTACCGGAATTTAAGAAGTTATTGGTGCAATATTATGAAGGTGAGCCACTAGAGGTCATTGGCGCATTCTTAAAAGAGCGTTGTTGGAAGAATTTTTAGAATGTTATTGAAACGTAAAGTGGACATTGAAACTGCAAAAGCGGACATTGAGGGTGTTAACTCCCTTCATAAAACTGCCCAAAACAAATCTGCGGACCGATATATTACCAAATCCGACAGCAGTATTTGCACTGTTTTTGCATTATAATGGTGCTAGAAAATATCGGCGCACCCGTCACACGTCAGTCAAGTCAAACGGTCTGTACGCCAAATTTAGACAGTAGCATTGATTAAACATGGCAAAATAACAAATGGTGTAAAAAGCAAGTGTTTATGCGGGTTCGCGGGATGTTGAGGTCTGAAATAATGATACCGCATGTGGAGACGGTTGTACTTGTTGTCCTTTTCCATAGAAAAATGCTTCACCCACCAAAAAAGGTTTCAGCTCCGTACAGAGTTGAAACCTTTTTAAAATTCAAATAAAAAATGCCCAGAACCGGAATCGAACCAGTGACACGAGGATTTTCAGTCCTCTGCTCTACCAACTGAGCTATCTGGGCAGGAATACGGAATTCTCCGAAGTCCGTGTTCTATTGTACATGGAATTGTCAGAATTTGTCAATCTTTTTTAAAAAAATTCGCTTCTCGAAACTATCTTGACGAAAGCGGGAGGGAAGAAGATAATGATAGCATGAGAATAACCCTGAAAGGGCAAAAAGAGGAGGATAAAAATGGCACTTTTACATGTGGATTTCTTTTCTGATGTACTGGGGATGTGTACGTCAGCGGACGTGATTCTGCCGCAGCAGACAAGTGGACAGATCGGAATGGAGGGAAAAGGTGCGGAGGGTAAGTTAAAAACCATGTATCTTCTGCACGGAATGAGCGACGATCAGACAATCTGGCAGCGCCGAACCTCTATCGAGCGTTATGTGAGCCAGCTTGGTATTGCAGTTGTTATGCCCACCACACATCTTGCATTTTATACAGATACAACCTATGGAATGCGTTATTGGACCTATATTTCCGAGGAACTGCCCAAAATCTGCAGAGAATTTTTCCCGCAGATGTCGGATAAAAAAGAAGACAATCTGGCAGCAGGCCTGTCGATGGGTGGCTACGGCGCATGGAAGCTTGGTCTTGGTGCAAGTGAGACATTTGGAGCAGCAGCATCTTTGTCCGGCTGTCTGGATATTATAGAGGATGTTGGAAGACATCTGGAGGGCGATAGCCGGGATGCAGCTCTGTTCAGAGGAATTTATGGTTCTCTGGAGCAGCTGGAAGGCTCTGATAACGATCTGATGGCACTTGCAAAGAAGCTCAAGACTTCCGGAAAACCGATTCCCAGACTCTACAGCTGGTGCGGTACGGAGGATTTCCTGTACGAGGGAAATAAGAGAGCATGGGAATATATGAAAGAGCTTGGCTACGAGATGAAGCTGGAAGAATCCAGCGGTGACCATCAGTGGAAATACTGGGATGCGAAGATCCAGGATGTTCTGCGCTGGTGGCTTGACACCGATTTGGATCTGACCTGACGGAGGAAGATTGAAAAATATAATTTTTCAATCGTGAGATTTGTGTCTGCGCACACGTGACACAAACTCGGCATGCGCAAAAAGCGTGCGCGGAAATGAGAGGAATCATGGAACAGGAAATTAGGCTGCTTTGCAGCGGTTACGGTGCAGAAACGGGCAGTGACCTGCTTGCGGTAAAGCTTTTTGAAAATACGGAAACCGGGGAAGTGCATACAGAAGTAACCGGCGGAAGCCGGCAGGGAGACAGTCCGTCCTTTAGCCTGCTGCATGGAGGCTTCCTGTATACAGTTGCGGAACTGGTCGGAGAAAAACACGCTTACATTTATCAGTACCGCCTTTCGGAAGATGGGATTCCTGTCCCGACCGGCAAAAAGATTTTCCTTCCGGGTGGAGAGCTGTGCCATCTGTATGCCGGGAAAAAGGCATTGTATGCGAGCTGCTATGGAACCGGGGATTTCTTTGCAGTGGATTATGACCTCGAGAAAATCCGTTGGCATCGCAGTCCGGGTGCTGGCGTGATCGATGCACAGACAGAAAAAATCTGCCCGCACGCGCACTGGGTCAGCGAGCAGGATAACATTCTGTACCTTGCAGATCTTGGCTGTGACCGGATTTACCGTTACGAGTTAAAAGACGGACTGCCGGAAAAAGAACTGGAAGCGCTGGTTTTACCGACCGGTGAGGGACCGCGTCAGCTGCTGCCGGAGAAAGAATCCGGAAAGCTGCTCAGCGCTCAGGAGCTGGGAGGCACGCTGCGCCGCTGGGAAAACGGTGGCTGTACCAAGTGTGTAAAGACGAGCAGATTTGACGGAACAAACTATCCGGGAACAATCTGCATGGCGGATGAGAAGACGGTGATTGTCTGCAACCGCGGCGCGAATACGTTGTCTGCATTTTCTACAGACGGAAAACTGCGTTACCTCGGCGAATGGGCGACGGACAACTGGCCACGGCATCTTCTGCAGATTCCGGGGACGGATCTGATCGTCAATGCATGCAATAAAGAAGGCACGCTGGTTATTTTTGCCTGGAATGGAAAAGAACTGATCCGTAAAGACGAAATTATCCTGCCGGGCGCATCCTGTGCGGTTTATTTATCCGGAAAGTAAGAGAACACACAGTCCCTGCTTCAGATCAGCCGCAAAAATGCCAGCAGAATCAGCAGGGCTCCGGAGAGCCAGTCAACAGAAAAATGAGTTTTTTGTGCAAGGCGGTTTCCAAGCAGGAAGCCGCCTTGTATTGCTGTAAATCCGAATAGGAGGGAAAAGAAAAGAACGGCGACAGGATTTAGATTCCCGAGGGCTGCACCGAAGCCTGCTGCAGCACCGTCTAAGGACATCGCGAGGGCGAGGCAGACGGATTCCGGGACAGAAAGGCTTTTGGAGGCGTCGGCATCCGCCTTACAGGGATCGGCGTAGACGGAGAGAAAAAACTGGAAATGCAGGGCACGGAACATGAAATTTCTGGAAAAGCCATCGTGACGGCACAGAAAGGATTTGATCGCTTGATCGAGAATCCGAAGGGTGCCCATGCAGACGAGCAGTAAAAAGCAGATCAGTCGGGCGGCGATAGGGGAAAGAAATGGACGGACGAGGGATCCGGCAAGCATGGAAAGGCAGAGGACACCCGAGCAGACCAGGCTGACAGTGACAGCGCAGACCAGAGGAAGACGGATTTTGCTGCTTCCGTAGGAAAGCCCGGCGACAAATGTATCCAGGGAAAGGGAGAGGGCGAGAAACGCGGCCTCGGGGATTATCCATAAGAAAGTCATAAGAATCGGCTTTGGCGGCAGGTGATTTGCTATTAGAGTATGCCTGCCGGGTGGCAAGGGTGCGCAAAAGGGCCGGGTTCATAAAACGAACCCAGCCCCATAGTACGGAGAAGGAGGGATTTGAACCCTCGCGCCTGTTACAGCCTACCGGTGTTCGAAGCCGGACCCTTCAGCCACTTGGGTACTTCTCCATATATTTTTACAACATCATCATTCTAGCTGAAAAATCTCTAATATGCAAGCGAAAATTTTACAGTCACTTGTACATATTTTTAAAATATTATATAATTCTAGTTAAATGATGGCTGCAGAGGGCGCAGCACAGAGAAGGAGGACTTTGGGATGAAGAGAATAGGTATGCTGACCAGCGGCGGTGACTGTCAGGCACTGAATGCAGCGATGAGAGGCGTGGCAAAGGTGCTTTATAACAGCACGGAAGACGTTGAAATCTATGGATTTCAGGACGGTTATCAGGGACTGATCTACGGAAAGTTCCGGCTGATGACCTATGACGATTTTTCTGGTATTCTGACAAAGGGCGGCACAATCCTTGGCAGCAGCCGTACTCCTTACAAGCTGATCCGTGAGCCCGGCGCAGACGGTGTCGACAAAGTGGCGGCGATGAAACAGACCTATTACAAGCTGCAGCTGGACTGCCTGGTAATCCTTGGCGGCAACGGCACACATAAGACAGCGAACCTGTTGCGTCAGGAAGGCCTGAACATTGTAACGCTGCCCAAGACCATCGACAACGATCTCTGGGGAACGGATATGACCTTTGGCTTCCAGAGCGCGGTCAATATTGCAACAGACGCGCTGGATTGCATCCATACGACGGCGGCATCCCATGGACGCGTATTTATCGTAGAAGTTATGGGACACAAGGTTGGCTGGCTGACCTTAAATGCCGGTATCGCGGGCGGCGCGGACATCATTCTGGTCCCGGAAATTCCTTACGATATCGACAAGATTGTGGAAAAAATCAACGAACGGCATAACCGCGGCAGCAGATTTACAATTCTGGCAGTTGCAGAGGGCGCGATCTCCAAAGAGGACGCCAAGCTGTCGAAAAAAGAATATAAGAAAAAACTGGAAAACTACAAATATCCTTCGGTTTCCTACGAGATCGCAGAGCAGATTCAGGAAAAGAGCGGCATGGAGGTTCGAGTAACCGTGCCCGGACATACCCAGAGAGGTGGAAGCCCCTGTGCCTATGACCGCGTATTCGCCAGCCGGCTCGGATCAGAAGCAGGAAGGATGATTCTTGACGGGGAATACGGCTTTATGGTGGGCTACAAGCACCGCGAAATCGTCAAGGTTCCGCTGGAAGAGGTAGCAGGTAAGTTAAAAATGCTCGATCCCAACGCATCCATCGTAAGAGAGGCGAAGATGATGGGCATCAGCTTCGGAGATTAAAAGACAACGGACGGCGCCGCGTACATTGCGTGACGCCGTCTGCTTTGCGGAGAACATAAGGAGGTTCGTCCATGTCCTACACGGCGATGTATCGACGGTTCCGTCCGACTACCTTTGAAGAGGTCAAGGGACAGGATGCGATTGTCACAACACTGAAAAACCAGATCCGGTCGGATCGTATCGGTCATGCCTATTTATTCTGCGGTACAAGAGGTACCGGTAAAACGAGTATTGCGAAGCTTTTTGCAAAAAGTGTCAACTGCGAGCATCCCGTGGACGGAAGCCCCTGCGGAGAATGCGCATCCTGTAAGGCGATTGCAGAAGGCAGAAGCATGAATGTGATAGAAATAGACGCAGCGTCTAATAACGGCGTCGATAATATTCGTGAAATCGTGAATGAAGTGGCATATTCCCCGACGGAAGGAAAATACCGCGTTTATATCATCGACGAGGTTCATATGCTTTCTGCGGGAGCGTTCAACGCACTGTTAAAAACCCTGGAGGAGCCGCCGTCCTACGTCATCTTTATTCTGGCGACGACGGAAGCCAATAAAATTCCGGTTACGATTTTGTCCCGCTGTCAGCGTTATGATTTCAAACGCCTGACGGTCGAACAGATCGAAGAGCGCATGAAGGAAGCCCTTGCCGCGGCGGGCGAAGAGCTGCCGATCGAGGAAAAGGCGTTAAAATACCTTGCAAAATCCGCAGACGGTGCGATGCGTGATGCCTGGAGCCTTCTGGATCAGTGCCTCGCGTTCCATTTCGGACACGAGCTGACTTACGATATGGTGCTGGACGTGCTGGGCGCGGTGGATACGTCAGTGTTCAGTAAACTGTTGCGCTGCGTGATTGCGCGGGATGTGGCGGGTTGTATCGGTGTGCTGGAAGAGATCGTGCTGCAGGGACGGGACATGAGCCAGTTTGTTTCCGATTTTACCTGGTATCTGCGCAACCTCCTGCTGGTGAAAACTTCCGGGGATTCTTGTGAAGAAGTGATTGACATATCCAGTGAGAATCTGGCAAGATTGAAAGAAGAAGCGCAGCAGATCGAAGTAGGCGCGATCATGCGGGATATCCGGTGTTTTTCGGAGCTGTCCGGTAGGATTCGCTATGCGGGTCAGAAACGTGTCCTGATTGAAATGGCGCTGATTCGGCTGTGCAGGCCGGAGATGGAGACGAACGAAGATACACTTCTGGAACGGATTCGAAAGCTGGAACAGACGGTGGAACAGATCGAAAGCGGCTCGATTGCAATCGCAGCGGCGCCGACAGGACAGCCCGCAGTGCAGGCAGCAGCGCCGGTCAGAAGGGCAGAGCTGCCCAAGGCAGTTCCCGAGGAAATCAAAGAAATCGTAGCCAAGTGGCCACAGGTTGCAGGAAGTGCACAGCAGCCGATGAAGTCATATCTCAAAAATGCGCGCTTAAGCCTTGGCGGTGACAATCGGCTGCTGCTTGTGGTGGAAGACGGGCTGGCGTCCGATTATTTTACCAAAGAACCGGCAAATAAGGGCGCACTGGAACAACTGTTGGCGGAGCTGACGGGCAAGCAGATCGAGGTTGAAGTCCGCAGCGTGCGCAGCAAACAGGAAATGGAAAGTTCTTATGTAGACCTGACAAGGGTCATTCATATGGACATAGAAGAAGAGTAACAAACAGAAAGGATGCAATAAAATGGCAAAGAGAGGCGGTTTTCCGGGCGGCATGGGTATGCCCGGCAACATGAATAACCTGATGAAGCAGGCACAGCGCATGCAGCGTCAGATGGAAGAAGGACAGAAGGAACTCGAGGTGAAAGAGTTCTCTGCAAAATCCGGCGGCGGCGCGGTTGAGGCTGTCGTAAACGGCAAAAAGGAGCTGGTAAAGCTGACCATTTCCGAAGAAGCAGTAGATCCGGAAGATGTGGAAATGCTGCAGGATATGATCGTTGCGGCTGTGAATGAAGCGATGAAGCAGGCGGACGAAGCGAGCCAGGAGCTGATGGGTAAAATGACAGGCGGACTCGGCGGAGGCTTCCCGTTCTGATATGGATCTTTACAGCGGCTATATCAACAAACTCATTGACGAGCTTTCGGGGCTTCCCGGAATTGGCAGTAAATCTGCGCAGCGTCTGGCGTTTCACCTGATCGGGCTTCCGGAAGCAAAGGTGAACAGGATTGCAAATGCGATGATACAGGCTCGGCAGAATGTTCGCTATTGTAAGGAATGCTTTACCCTGACCGATAACGAGCTTTGCCCGATCTGTGCCAACGCAGAGCGGGACCATTCGACGATTATGGTTGTGGAGAACAGCCGGGATCTGGCTGCCTACGAAAAAACCGGAAAATACAAAGGAGTCTATCATGTGCTGCACGGGGCGATTTCCCCGATGCTGGGCGTGGGACCCCATGATATCAAATTAAAAGAGCTGATGGAGCGCCTGAGTAGAGAACCGGAGGTAAAAGAAGTCATTATCGCAACCAACTCCAGCCTTGAGGGTGAGACGACGGCGATGTACATCGGCAAGCTGATTAAACCCACCGGAATCCGCGTGACGAGAATCGCGAGCGGCGTACCGGTAGGCGGCGATCTGGAATACATTGATGAAGTAACACTGCTTCGTGCGCTGGAGGGGCGTACCGAGCTGTAACAGACAAAATTTTCAGACGAAAGGGATGGACGAACCTATGAAAAAAGAGTTATTCGGGGAAGTAAACGGCAGAGAGGTGTATTTGTATACACTGGAAAACAGTCATGGTATGAAGGTGACGGTCAGCAGCTTCGGTGCGCTGATCATCCGCATCTGGGCGCCGGATCATAACGGTAATTTTGCAGATGTTGCACTCGGTTATGACAGACTGGAGCAATATCTGGAAAACGGTAAATTTTACGGTGCAGTCGTTGCGCCGAATGCGAACCGGATCGGCGGTGCAAAATTCACCCTCGAAGGAAAAACCTACGAGCTGTCTGTCAACGACAATGGCAATAACCTGCACAGTCACAGAGCTCTGGGTGGGCATAAGCGGATCTGGGATGCCGAAGAAAAAGAAAACGGCATTTTATTCACGATGTCTATGAAAGATGGGGAACTTGGCTTTAGCGGAAACAGGGACTTTTCGGTTCTGTATGAGCTGACGGAGGAGAACGGACTGCGCATTACCTATGATGTGGTAAGCGATGCAGATACGATTCTTAACCTGACAAACCATTGTTATTTCAATCTGGATGGACACGGTGCCGGACAGATTACCGACCATGAGCTGCAGTTGTTTTCTCATGCGTATACTCCGGCCGATGCAAAAGCGATTCCGAATGGAGATATTTTACGCGTAGAAGGTACACCGATGGACTTCACAGAGCCGCATCTGATCGGCGAACGGATCGATGCAGACTTTGACCAGCTTAAAATGGCAGGCGGATATGACCATAACTGGGTTCTGGACAATTACACCGGGCAGGTTCGTAAAATTGCAGTTGTCAAGAGCTCTGATAAATCCCGCATAATGGAGGTTTATACAGATCTTCCGGGCGTTCAGTTCTATTCGGGCAACTCCAGGGATCTTGAAGTCGCAAAGGATGGGAAAACCTACGGCTGCAGAGCGGGCCTGGCACTGGAAACCCAGTTCTATCCGGATACACCGAATAAACCACAGTTCCCTTCTTCGGTATTCGGACCTGACAGACCGTATCACACCGTAACAGAATATCGGTTTGTATAACACTGTCCGCGCAGGACATAGAAAAACCGGCGGCAGCGAAGCGATCAAAGCTTTGCTGTCTGCCGGTTTTTCTTCCTTTATCTTTTGCAGGTCAGAGTCTCGTCCCCGCCAACGCCTTTACAAAGCTTTTCTCCTCGGATCCATGCTTCATCCATGCACAGATATTTAATACGCTTACGATAGCCCCACGCATAAGCGACATGAATCCTGCCATCTTTTCCCTGAATCAGGCAGGGATATTCGTAACGGCGGTTGTTGACGTCGTTCCACGGACCGATAAAGCCCTCGCCGTGTTCGATGATACGCCGCCAGGGCCAGGTTTTTCCTCCGTCCTCGGAAATGGCGAGTACGACAGGACAGCGCTGGTCGGGCCAGACGGTGCGCTCGGGCTCGTCATTGAAGGCGACGTCATTGTATACAACGCAGACTGCGCCGCTTTGAAGACGGATTGCGGTAATGCTTGCGTTGTTGTTGCGCAGCACAGTAGGCTCCGGCACGCTCCAGGTCTCGCCGTTATCATGGGATTCCGAACGGTAAATATGGTCAGCAGAGCGGCTGCGCAGCAGGCAGATCAGATTTCCGGGAGAAAGCTCCACGATATTGCCGTGTACGCGCCCGCGGCTGCCGGGCATCATGACGCTGCGCCAGGTTTTGCCCTGGTCGTCTGAAAGCTGCAGGACGGTGTAATCGTCTCCCATGCAGGAATCGTTGATCGCACAGCGGAAATTGTTGAAAATAAAACGTCCGTTGGACAGAATCTGAATCTTTTGCCGGCAGAACGAGCCGGGAGCGGAAAACATTGTCTCGGTCGCCTCCCAGGTGTGCCCGTTATCGCGGGAAATTTTCCGGCGGATTTCAGCAGTTCCCTGTAAATTGTCAGAGGTTGGATTGTTGGGATCACGGGAAACCTGTGCGGTATACATCAGCCAGATTTCTCCGTTTGGATGCAGGAAGAGGGAAGGATTCTGCTCGCTGCGGGTTGGATCATCGGAAACAATTACCGGTGTTTCCCACTGGGAACTGTCCTCTGACAGACGTGACACAGCGATGCTGACGTCCGCGTTTCCCTCGCAGGAGCCTGCAAACCAGCAGCAAAGCAGATCGCCATTTTCAAGCTCTAAAAGATCGGGTGCGTGACAGCTGTTCCACGGATTCGGAATCAGGGATTCCACGAAATTCAAAGCGGTATCGCGGTAAAGCCTGCCGTCGTCTCTGACAGACGGCAGGTCAATAATTGTATGTGACATAAGTCCCCTTTCTTTTGACATTGCGCAGGACGATGCCCACTCAATATGAAACGCATGCGCGAAAGATCCTTTTGTGAATCTTTTTGCGCATGCGCATAACAGGTATATACAAATTTACGCGTGCATTGTTGCAGCTGTGTGCAGCGCAGGCATCTCGTCGCAGTTTTCTACGCGGATCGTCTTTGCCTCTCCGGGATAGAGCTTGAAGTAGTTATCACTGTAATGTACTCTGTCGTCGCTTGTCATCAGATAAGCGAACGGTGTAAATACGTTTGCACGGACGGTTACGAGCAGATCGCTGCCGTCTTTTTCAACGGATTCGATCACCGCATCGCTTTCCGGAATGGTGTATTCGCGGTAATAAGCGCGCAGACTGTCAGCTGTTTCAAAGCCGTCTGCACTTACAACGAAATATCCGTCTGCGGCAGGCTCTTCAGCGCCTACATGGAATTGCTGCCAGGAATGCGGAGCAACGGTCAAATCCTTTGTCAGGAGAACACTATTGTGTGCGCCATCAAAGGTCTGTGTGCCGACGCAGATAGTTGTCCGGATTTCATCAGGGGTTTCGTTGATGACGGTTACAACCGCGCCGCCGTCTGCCTTCCGGATAATCAGTTTTTTCGTATCAAAAGCGCGTTTTAAGAAGTAGAACGAAACCTTTCTGGTCAGATAGTAATCGATAATGGTCCAACCGGTTTCCGGCCAGCAGTCATTGTACATCCAGATCAGATCGCCGGCACCATAAGATTTCTGGCGGAGCGCCTCTGCCATTTCGGCATATAAAAGTCCCTGCATGATACCGCTGTAAAGCAGATAGCTGCGTTCGTCCAGCGTGGAAAATTCAGTCAGATGGCGGTTGATAACGCCGTCAATGGCCCCACGCTTGCGTTCGAACTCGCCGTGATGCTTCCAGGACGGATTGTTGAAGGACATCTCTTCCCCGTCCAAATACCGGCGGACGGTGCTTTCCATCTGCGCACCGAAAAATCCGTATTCACTGGAAAAACGCGCCGGAAATCGATCAAAAGCTTCCAGCTCGTAAGAAAATTTGAATCTCGTCTTGGAATCGCGTCCAAAATAGGTCCATGCATGGACGTCTCCCTCTTCAGTGGTATTGGAACGTTCTCCAAAGTACGGGGTGGAGGGCATGTAGGGAATCAGCGGGCTGTTGTGCTGGACCGCGCGGGGCTGGATGTAGTTGAAAATCTGATCGCCCCAGTAGCGTTCGGGCTGCAGCATTCCCGGGAACCAGTCGGTGTAGGACTCGGCGATTTCGTTGTTTCCGGTCCAGACTGCCATACAGGGATAATGCGCCAGACGCTTGGTCTGATATTCTGCCTCGCGTTCTGCTTCGTAAAGGAACGAATCCTTCTGATCGGGGTAAAAAGCACATGCATACATAAAATCGTGCATCAGTAAAATACCGTATTCGGAGCAGTAATCGTAGAAGCAATCCGGTTCATAAGTGCCGCCGCCCCACATACGGAACATGGTAAAGTGTGCTGCTGCACCTTCGCTGACCAGCTTTTTATAGTTTTCATCAGGCGTCCGCAGATAGATAGAATCGGTAGGAACCCAGTTGCCGCCTTTGCAGAAAATACGGGTGCCGTTGATTTTGAAGAAGAAGTTGCGGCTTTCATCCGGCAGCTTGGAAAAGTCGATGGAAAGCGTGCGGATACCGATTTTCTTCGGTTTTGCTTCATGGGTGATGCCGCGTGCCGTGCAGCGTGCGGTAAAGGTATAAAGGTTCTGAGCACCGTAACCGTTCGGCCACCAGAGCTTTGCATCCTTTAATACAACGCGTTCCTGTGCAAAATTGATGCCGCCGACAAGCATCAGGGTCTGATGACCGGTATACGCGGTCTTGCCGTCGATGGACAGCTCATATTCCAGCTCTGTTTCAGCGCTTTGCACCATGTTGGATTTTTCGATTTCAAAATGAAATTCGATTTCTGCATCATTTCCGGAAAGGCTGAGCGTATCGACGCGGGAAGCGATTACCTGTGCACCGCTGAACGCTTCGATTTCGATCGAACGTCCGATACCGCAGGTAGGAACGGGCTGACACCAGTCCCAGCCATAGGTAAACTGTGGCTTACGCGTGTATACACGCTGGTCGCAGATCGCATTGTCACTTGCACAGTAATAGGAAACGGTGTCATGTGGATAATTTAATTCCATGCCGGAGGTCAGACGGATCACGATCTGGTTGGTACCGACATGCAAAAAGCGTTTGATATCTGCAGAAAAAGCACAGAAGGTATTTTCCTGATGTCCGGCGGGAATGCCGTTAACTAAAATATCGGCATTAAAATCGAGCATTTCAATGTTCAGGCGGACAATATCTTCGTTGAGCATTTCTTCGGTAATATCAAATTCTTTGACAAGCCACCAGGAAAGCTCTTTAATCCAGATGCTTTTTTTTGTGTTGTCCTTTAAAAAAGGCTCCTCGATAACTCCGTTATCGATCAGGGCGGTTGTAACGTCGCCGGGTACAGTCATAGGAATATATCCCGTTTTGGAAGGATAGGGGTGCATGGCGAGGGCGGTATTTACCGTAAATTTCGGATCGGGTTCTTTCAGATACAATTTCCGCTCCTCCTCGGTCATATTTTCTTCGGTCAGATAACCGGGTATTGTCGGCTTTGGAGGCATGGCGTTGAGGTGGGCGAGCACCTCTGCACAGCGATCTGCTGTTACGTCCATAAACTCGCCGCGAAGTTTCCATTCGCCTGCAAGAGAAAGTTTGCTCATTTTCAGTACCACTCCTTTAGTATATTCTGCAGAAATTTTGGTATCTACTAAAAAATAGTTTAGAAGAGCCCGGAAGGAAATACAATGTATTTTATTGTGCTTTTTATATCGAACAGAAGTGTTTGACAGAATAAATATGTGCAAAAGTTCCAGAACGGGACTCTGCTCCAAACCGCCAAAAAAGAGCGCATAAACAGACAAAATCTGCGGCAACGGTCTGCTAAGATTAGGGAAAACGGGGTGCCCGGATGGAAAGGAGCAGAGGTAAAATGTTGAAAATACCCAAAAATGTGATGCAGATCGGGACAGGCAGTCCGAATGTAAAATTGTACATGGAGGATTATGTCCATACGTTTCTGGAACGATGCCAGGGAAAAGAGACGTGTCTGGCATTCGGGCAGCAGGAGGAAAAGGACGGCATCCGCTATTATTTGATTTACGGGGTGGAAAAAGAAACGGACTTCAGGCGCGGAAATTTTTCGTATTTTCAGAAGCTGGAGCGGATTGGAAAAATTGAAAAAAAGGAAGCTGCCGTCCGGTTCTGGACCGTGCGGGGAGAAGAAATCCAGATCGGAGGCTATTTTATTTTTTATGAACAAAACGAAGAAATGCAGGCATATATGATTGCTGAACGGGAGCAGAGCCGCCCTGCAGATGTGGAGGAGGAACGGGTGATGGAAGCGATCAATGCCCGCCGGGAAAAAAGAAAAGCGGAGGCTGCAGCGGACGCAGCGCGGGGGATAACCGCCTCCAGGGCGTCTGCGCCGAATACAGCGTCTGGCAGGAAAACGGTGCTGTCAAGGCTGGGTGCGCTTAAGGCTGCAGCACCTACGCTGAACGCAGCGTCGAGGAAAACTGCTTTTGGGACAGCTTATCAGGCCCGCTTGGGCAGTACCGGCGCCCTATTCCCGAAGCTTTGCCGGATTGGCTGCCTGGTGCTTTTGTTGGTTCTGGTCGGAACGGCGCTGACGTCCGTCAATCAGTACCCGGATATGAAAGCGGTTTCCGCCCTGTTGGCAGGAGCTGTCCGGAATACAAAAAATGAGACGGAAAATACATCTCCCGGACTGATTGTAGAAGAGACTGTTGGCTGGAATTCATCGGACGAAATGGCGCAGTCTGCCGCCTTGGACGAAGCTACACAGGCGGACGATGCAACCGGTGCGGCCAATACGGCGATGGATGGCGAAGTGACAGACAATAGTACGACGGACGACAGTGTAATGCCAGACAGCGTAATGTCGGACAACGTAATGCCAGACAGCGTAATGCCAGCCAGCATAACGACGGACAGCGTAATGGCAGATGGCCAGAATGCGGTCACGACCGACGCAGACGCTGAATCTTCGACAGCCCGGCAGTCCGCATCAGCCTCCGATTCCTTTCCTCAGGTTCAGGAAGCCCTGGCGCACCCGGAAAGCTATCAGGTGCAGAAGGGAGACAGCCTCATCGCTATTTCCAGGAGATTTTACGGAACAGATGAAAAGGTGATAGAAATCTGCCGCCTGAATAATATAAAAGACCCGAATCAAATCCAGCCCGGACAGAATATTTTACTACCTTCAAAATAATGAATGTGTTATGATGGAATGAGCGCACAAGAAAAACAAGCGACGCCGAAGGCGACATTTGTTTTTCTTGCGCCATTAGAGAACGAGCAGCCTGCATAGCAGGCGGTAAAGCGCGTCAGCGCGGGCTCGTGATGGAATGAGCGCAAGTGAGTCAACATGCTCGCAAAGATGCTGCAAAAGAAATGGGGACTTATCTCATATGGTAGATATCAGGGAATACCTGCGAAAAAAAGAAAAAAACGAGAAAAAAGACAGCAAGAATTTTAAACGGGAAATCCGGGCGCATCGTCTGAAAGTGATCCTTCGTTCCTGCTGCGTAATCGGCGTGATCGCAGCGCTGACGGTGACGGCGGTAACACTGCTTAAAAATCAAACCTACTCCGGCTACACGGTCGTGTCCGCAATCGACAGGAACCAGGTATCCGGTTCTACTCTGTTGAGCTACCAGAATGGCTTTCTGACTTACAGTAAGGATGGTATCAGCTATACGGATTACAAGGGCAACGCCATGTGGAACCAGACTTACGACATGCAGTCGCCATGCGTCTCCGTGCGGTCGGGCTGGGTCGCAGTTGGGGATTATAACGGCAACCTGATTTATGATATCAGTCAGGACGGGACATCCAAACAGATTGATACGAATCTTCCGGTGAAATCGCTGTCCGTGGCAGCGAACGGCGTTGTGGCAGCGATTCTGGAGGATGGGGATGTGACCTGGATCAACGTCTATAATCCTACTGGGGAAAAAGCAGTCGGAATCAAAACGACGATGCAGAAATCAGGTTATCCGGTTTCCGTGTCATTGTCGGACAATGGAAAACTGATGATGGTGGCATATCTGAAAGCAGAAAGCGGCAGTATGAAATCGATCGTCAGCTTTTACAATTTTGACGAAGTCGGACAAAACTACACCGACACGATGGTAAGCTCCTACGAATATTCGGATACGGTAATCCCGCTGGCAGAGTTTACGGGGACGCATACGGCGTATTCTGTGGGAAATAATCAGTTCATGTTATATGAAGGAAATGAAATTCCAAAAAATATCTTTCAGAATTTCATGCAGGAGGAGGTGCAGGACGTCCGCAGCAGCGGCAATTATGTGGCGTTTATTTTTAATGGAACGAATGGAAACGGAAAATATCGGATTGACATTTATAATATGAATGGAACGCAGGTGCTGTCGTTGCCGTTTGCAATCGAATACCGGGATGCTCTGATTTCGGATCAGGAACTGATTATATATAATGAAGCAGAGTGCCTGATTTATAACCTGAACGGAAAAGAAAAATACAGCGGACCGATACCGGAACAGACGCAGCTTTTGAAAACGCTGGGCGGAAACCGGTTTCTTGCGGTTACTGTAAACAGCATAGATATGATAGAAATGAAATAAACGGGAGAAAAAATGAACGTACTGCTGGTTTGTGTGATCTTATTTGCCCTCTGGCGGGGATATGCCGGAATGAAAAAAGGAATGGTGGATGAAATCAGGATGCTGCTGTCTCTGGTCATTTCTCTGTTCGTCATTTCGCTGGCTATCCTTTTATATAGCAGTGTGAAAGAAAAAAACACTACCAATATAATAATGTCGGTTCTGATGCTGCTGATTACCGGACTCGCAGCCAGACTGGTGAACCTGATTTTCAAGTCCCTTTCGGCAATCGCGCACCTGCCGATTCTGAAACTGCTCAACAGTGTACTGGGAATCGTGGTCGGCATGGCAGAAAGCATCGTAGTTTTATGGATTATTTATATTGTAATCGCCAGCTTCGATACAGGAAGAGTCGGCAGCCAGATCGCGGCATGGACCGTTGAAAACGAATGGCTGACGAAACTTTATCAGATGAACCGGTTCGCCTACTGGCTGGCGGGATTATCCTGATGTTACGGGATTGTAAAAAACGTCACTTGTAAAAGTTAATTCCACTTTGTAAGGGTAACTTCCACCTTGTAGGACTAACTTCCACGGGGTGGAAGTTTTTTCTTACAAAAATGGTGGTATTTATGTCAAAAAGCATCTATAATAAAC
>ENA-OQLI01000147-OQLI01000147.1-human-gut-metagenome-genome-assembly--contig:-NODE-147-length-106243-cov-10.039570_pt1 | contig 106243 bp, 103 predicted proteins | sample MGYA00242805_ERZ504812 | MGnify/ENA primary metagenome ERZ504812 (study PRJEB26092, sample SAMD00036430) | human gut metagenome | host: Homo sapiens | study: EMG produced TPA metagenomics assembly... | reverse complement strand
TAACATTGATATAATCAGTATTGGACATAATATATAACCTCCTAGAATTTTGGTAGCACATAAATTTTATAGCAAGGTTATAGTTATGTCTATTTTAATATAAAATAAAACTGAAAGATTTATTTAATTCCTCCAGTTAAATTATAGAGCCCAAAACAATCCAATATTCATATTCATTATGAGATTGATATTAAAGATTGGGAATTGGGCAGTTTACTTGGTAATCTTTTTGAAAATGCTATTGCTGGGTGTCAAGATTTACCAAAATCTCAGAGACAGATTCAATTTCGATCTTATGTTAAGAATAATCATCTGATTATCATTATTGAAAATCCTTTACTGATTCCATTACAAATGCAAAACAATATTTATTTATCTACAAAACATAAAGGATATGGTTTAGGAATTCAAAGCATACAGAATATTGTTCACTCTTTAAAAGGTGATATAACAATTGTTGATAAACCGCCATTATTTCAAATTAAAATTATTATTTGGGAAGTAAAAAAAGTAAAGTCTAAAGACATGTAAAAAACTTTTGACATGTGAATAAGATGGGAATGTCAAAGACCTTTGATAGCAGGAAACCTTCTTATAGTTTAGAATAAAGTCAGGAGGAATACCATTATGAAAATTAGCAGCCAAATAAAAAAATACAGACTTGAGTCAAGTTTATCACAAGAAGAATTAGCTGATAAAATATTTGTGACAAGACAAACAATATCAAATTGGGAAAATGGAAAAAACTATCCTGACATTAATAGTATTGTTTTGTTGAGTACATTGTTTGGTATTTCTCTAGATATTCTAGTTAAAGGAGATTTAGAGGAAATGAAAGAACACATTAGAAATGAAGACATTCAAAGGTTTCATAAAGATGGCATTATTTTTACAATATTGCTCATTGTTACAATACTATCTGTTGTACCATTATTTTTCATGGTTAATAGTTATATTGGTATTGTATTATGGGTTATACTCTTTGCTGTAGCGATGTATTATGCATTGCGTGTTGAAAAGCAAAAGAAAGTATATGATATCCAAACTTATAAAGAAATTGTTGCTTTTGCAGATGGAAAACGTCTTGATGAAATCGAAAGAAATCGTGAATATGGCAAAAGGCCATATCAGAAAGTGTTGTATGTTATAGCATCAGGTGTTATAGGATTTGTTATGACAATTGTATTGTTAATATTATTTGGCTATCTTTAATTCAAAAGGGTATTTCAAAATATGACTCTTGATTGATAATGAGTAAATGATTGAGCTATAAAAAATGAAGGTAGAAATAAAGTTCCTAAATGTGTGGGAGATTTACATCTTCTTTTTTTATTATTTATACTTGTACACTCAACTGGATGATATCCTACTGATATTAGCCATTTTCACAAAGAATTCTATATTCCATTTGACTTGTTTTCTAGTTGTTGTATGTTTGTGTATCATGCAATTTCTTAATCTTTGCCTTGTATAACTGCTTAATGTGGGATTGAATTATAATTCTAAAAAACAAATCCTATTGTATGATTACGAAAAGAATCCTAATCACAATCTTTATATCTCTTTGTTGAAATACCATTAATAACCAAATCTCCCTAATTATAGCAATCAAGCCTACCAGTTATATTCAAAAGTGTATCTTACCAGATCTGCTTGGACCTAGGATTGCTATAAACTCATTATCTCGTAAGTTTAAACTTACACCATCAAGAGCTTATAGGCACTATTTTAATATTATGTATGATTAACCAATTGAGTTATATTGATAAAGATAACAATTGTGAAACATGTCAAAGCAATGAGACAATAAGATACAGAATATTATAATAAAAAGTGAGTAACAAAAATATCCTAATGATTAAACAAATAGGATATTTTTCATTTATAAATATTTAATAAAATAATTTGGTAAGCCATGTGCATAAATAACATACGTATGACTTGATAAAGGGCTAACCTATCTCTAGGTTGGCTTAATTTCCAAGATATTTAAACGATTAATGCTTTTTCTTTCTCATCTAATAAAAAGCATTGGAGTGCCCCATATAAATTAGCATCATTAAAGAATTTGCATGTCACCACCTGAGCTTGTGGAACATCATAAGGACAACTTGCATACATTTCTTTTAAATTATTTTTAATGTATTCTAGAAAAACAGGCTGGACACTAATTCCCCCTCCAATCGCAATCTTTTCTGGATCAAGAATAGTTTGTATATTAAAGAGTTGTACAGCAATCTCTTTTGTAAATTGTTGAAGACATTGAATAGCCTCTTCATCACCTTTATTAATATCATGAAAAACCTTAATACCATCTACATCATGAACATCTATATTCTTTTTATCAGCATAAAGACGACAGAGATAAGGCGTTCCACAACGATTTCCCCATACATTTTCAAATGTTGGTAAGCCATTATGGCTTGTTGTGATATAAGACACTTCACCAGCGGAGAAATGTTTTCCCTTATGCAGTTTATGATCTTTAATCATTGCTCCACCAATCATCGTTCCAAATATAAGCACGAACCCATCTTTCACATCTTTTAAACTGCCCACAGCTGCTTCTGCCATAGCGGCACACTTTGCATCATTTTCTATGTGAATAGGAACCGGACATCTTTTATATAGGGTATGTCTTAAATAGAAGTCATCATTGTATTTCAAAGCACCACCCATCGCACAATAACCATTTTCAGAATCAATAATACCAGGCATTGAAATTGCAATCCCATCAACATCCTTATATTCATCATAAATCTTCCCGATTGTCTCAATAAGGTCTTCTCTCGAAGTTACTGGGGTAGGGACTTTCCCATTGTTGCTGATATCCATTACTTCATTTATAAGTGCATATTTAATAAATGTACCACCAATATCAATTGTTAAAACTTTCATGCTTTTCTCCTCTTGTTTTGATTTCGTATAAAATATTTGAGTTTTCAAGTCATTTCATTTCTGTTTGCAAGGTCATCGTATTACAAAAATTGGATAATGTCAATAATAAAATTACGAATGAAACTAAAAATACTTTTTAACAAAGAAAATATTGACTTCAAAAGAATTGTATAATAAGATGTATTCGTTGTATGAAATAAATATGAGATTCAAATGAAATTCAATTCTGTTGCAAGAAATCATCAAAGGAGAAAATTTATGGACAAAAGTCTATCTCATACACAAAACAAGATCAAAAAGTATATAGATATTGTCATCGAAACAATTTCAGCAATCTTTTTACCACTTGTTAATTTATTATGTGCATCAGGAATTATGAAAGGTCTACTTGTTCTGATGACGACTTTTCATATTTTAACAGAGCAGGATGGAGCTTATATCATCTTTAATGCTTTATCAGATTGTTTATTCTACTTTTTACCAGTAATGGTCGCTTTAACTGCTGCAAAAAAGTTTAAAACAAATATTTATACAGCAGGAATCATTGCATTAATTCTAGTCTATCCCTCGCTCACAAATGTTTTTGATCAAGGTGTATCCATTTCATTTTTTGGTCTTGCTATTCAACCTGTTAATTATCCTTCAAATATCATTTCAGTCATTATGGCTGTTGGGTTATTGCATTTTTTAGAAGGTTGGCTTGAAAAACACTTGCCAGAAGTCATTAGAGGATTTTTAACACCAATGATTTCCTTAATTGTCATCACCATGATGACATTGTTTGTCTTTGGACCAATTGGAACAGTCTTTGGAGATATTCTAGCTTTAGGATATCAAAACATTTATCAATTCAGTCCAATGCTAGCTGGGTTCTTCTTAGGCGGGCTTATTCAGATTATGGTAATCTTTGGGTTTCATTGGAGTCTTATTCCAATCGCTATTACAAACATTGCATTAAACGGTTCTGATACAATTTTAGCATTAATGGGGCCTGCAGTCTTTGCACAAGCTGGAGCTGCTTTAGCAGTTTTCTTTAAGACAAAAGATATATCTTTTCGTTCAACTTGTTTATCAGCAACTTTATCTGCGTTATTTGGAATTACAGAACCAGCGATGTTTGGAGTCAACTTGCCACTCAAAAAACCAATGATAGCAGTTTGCATGGCGGGAGCAATCGGTGGTGCAATTGGAGGCTTAACAGGAGCAAGTGCAATTTCATTTGCTTTTCCAGGTTTAATGACAATACCAGTGTTTGTTGGAAATGGTTTTATGGGATACTGTCTATCTATTGTGGTTGGTTTTGTATTCGGATTTATTATGACAATGTTATTAAAATGCGATGTTTATCCCATTGAAAATAAGTAAGGTGCTATGATGAATCATATCTATACAGATCATAAATTTGAAGAAAAGTATTTTCAATTATTAAAGAGTCAATATCCGACAATTCAAGATGCCAGTACGGAAATTATTAATTTAGAAGCTATTCTATCACTTCCTAAAGGCACAGAACATTTTATGAGTGATATTCATGGAGAATTTGAAGCGTTTTATCATATTATGAACAATTGTTCGGGGGTCATTAAAGAAAAAGTTGATCTTTTGTATGCAGATCAATTGAATGCAGATGATCGTCAAGAACTCTGTACTTTAATTTATTATCCAGATGAAAAACTCATGATGTTAAAAAAAGAAAAGAAACTGCATAAAGACTGGTATCGTATCACATTAATACATCTTATTGAATTGACAACACTTCTCTCATCTAAATATACAAGATCAAAAGTGAGAAAAGCTTTGCCTAAACAGTTTGGTTATATTATTGATGAATTGTTACATTCTAGAGATAGTCAGGATTTAAATATTTCCAGTTATCAAAATCATATTATAGATACGATTATTGATATTTCTAATGCCGATGCCTTTATTAAAGAACTTGTTGAATTGATTAAACATTTGGCAGTTGATCATTTGCATATTATTGGGGATATCTTTGATCGAGGTGATCGTGCTGATGGGATTATTGATTTATTGATGAAATATCATTCCTTAGATATTCAATGGGGGAATCATGATGTCTTATGGATGGGAGCAGCGAAAGGAAATCAAGCTTGTATTGCAACTGTGCTCTATAATAATTTAAGATATCATAATCATGCGATATTGGAAAATGGTTATGGCATCAGTTTACGCAAATTGATAACTTATGCCAATGATCTATATGCCTGTAGTGAGAATGCCATTGATCCAGTGATTAAAACAATTGCGGTTATTATGTTTAAATTAGAGGGACAGTTGATTATGCGTAATCCTGATTTTCAGATGCAAAATCGTTTATTATTAGAACATCTCGACCTCAACCATGGAACCATAACAATCAATCATCAAACATATCAATTAAAAGATAAACATTTATTAACTGTTAATATTTCTCATCCCTATGAGTCGAATTATCAGGAGCAGGAAATTATTGATAATCTTGTTGAAGCATTCCAAAACAGTATGAGATTACAAAAACATATCCAATTTCTTTGTCAAAAAGGATCAGTTTATAAAGTTTATAATGGCAATCTTTTGTATCATGGCTGTATTCCTTTTCAAGAGGACGGCAATTTTGCTTCGATCAAATTATGTCATCATCGATTACAAGGAAAGAAGTATTTAGATTTTATTGATAGTATTGTTCGGCATATTATGTATGATAAAAATCAATCTCAATATTTGGATATGATGTATTTCTTCTGGCGTGGAGAATTGTCACCTTTTTCGGGAAGAGTCTGTAAAACATTTGAGAGATTTCTCATTAATGAAGAAGCAGCCCACTGTGAACCAAGTAATCCATATTATCATTTCTTTAATTATGAAAAAGAATGCAATATGATTCTTCATGAATTTAATCTATTCTCCCCATATTCTCATATTATTAATGGTCATCTTCCAATTCGAGTAAAAAATGGTGAAACACCTTTAAAGGCCAATGGTAAATTAATTATGATAGATGGTGGTTTTTGTAAAGCTTATCAAAAGAAAACAGGCATTGCTGGATATACTTTAATTTATAATTCACATGGTTTACGTATGAAAGCTCATGGACATTTTGAAAACCGTGAAACAGCCTGTTTGGAAAATAAGGATATTACATCAAAGTCTCAAATCATTGAAACTTATCAAAAAAGGATGACTGTCAAAGACAGTGATAATGGCAAAATGATGAATGACAAAGTGAAACAGCTAAAAAGATTGTTGTCTCAATATATTGCAGAATCACATTATACTTTTTAAGGAGTTAGTATGAACATAGAAAGAAAAGAACTTTTAACAAGGGTATCATATTTATATTATTTATTAGATAAGAATCAAAATGAGATTTCAAAGGAACTAGGGATTCATAGAAGTTCAGTGAGTCGAATGGTGAAACAGGCTAAGGAAGCAGGAATAGTTTCTATTCAGATTAAGGATCTGAATATGCATAGGTATCAAAGAGAAGAAGAAATAAAAAATAAATTTCACTTAAAAAAGGTCATCATTGTTCCCCATATTAAAAATACATCTGAAGAAGATAAAAATATCATGCTTGCCAAAGCTGCTGCTTTTGAATTAAAATTATTGATTCAAAATAACCAGACTGTGGGGGTTTCATGGGGGTCTACCCTTGCCAAGGCAATTGAACAAATCAGAACCAAGAAAGAAACAAATTCTGTTTTTTTACCAGTTGTTGGAGGTCCAAGTCATGTTCGTTCTCAATATCATGTCAATACACTTGTCTATGAATTGGCGAATAAATTTGGTGGAAAGAGTATTTTTGTAAACAGTTCTGTTATTCAGGAATCCAAAAGAACGCGTGATGAAATTATCAAATCAAAGTATTTTAATGAATTGAGAAGTTACTGGTCACAATTGGATATTGCAATTGTAGGGATTGGTGGACATCTTGATGTTAGAGAAAGCCAATGGCGAGATTTATTAACACAGGAAGATTATGAAGATTTGTATTTAAGGGATGCGGTTGGAGAATGTTGTTGTCGCTTTATTGATAAAGATGGACATATTCTTTATGGTGATCTCTATGATCGTACTGTTGGAGTTACTTTGGAGGAACTGAAGAAGGTACCCACTGTTGTTGGAATTGCGCGTTCTCAGTCAAAAAGTAAAGCGATATTAGCAATGCTCAAACAAAATTATATAGATGTTCTTATTACTGATGAAGAAACAGTCGCACAATTTTAGATAAAGATGAGAATTTTATGCAAAAATGCACATTTGTGCATTTTTATTTTTATAAAATAGTAACGTATTGTCTGTTTTTAGACAAAATAGAATAAAAATCTAACATTTCTTACAAAATTCATAAATTTATAGAAATATGAAAGAAGATATAAACATTATTACTAGTGTGTTTACTTTATGCAAATTGACATCGCTTTCAAATCATATATAATTTTGTTTGTAAATAAAATATATCCAATCAAAATAAGAATATGTTTCGAACAGAATAAGAGGAGGAGAAAGATATGGTAAGAATAAGATTGTTCTGTGCAGCTGGTTTTTCAACTGGTATGCTTGTTAAAAAAATGGAAGATGCAGCAAAGGATAAGAATATTGATGTAGATATCAAAGCTTGTCCACAAGGGAAACTTGACAGTAATATTGATGATGCCGATGTTGCTTTGTTAGGACCTCAAGTTGCTTATACTTTAGAAAACTCGAGAGTTATTTGTGATAAAAAGAATGTTCCAGTAGGTGTCATTCCTATGGCAGATTATGGCTTGATGAATGGGGATGGTGTCTTAAAATTTGCTTTAAAACTCATTGAAGATTATAAAAAATAAGGGAGAGGAAAATATATGATGAAAGAATTTGGAAACAAACTCATTGGTTATGTTATGAGATTTGTCAATACAAAAGGGGTTACTGCTTTAAAAGATGGAATGTTAAGTATTTTACCTTTAACAGTTGCTGGAAGTATTTTCTTAGTTATTGGATCAATACCATCAGAAGCTATTAATACAGCGATTGCTGGTGTTTTTGGTGAAGGATGGACAGAACCATTTATGCAGGTTCATGCTGGAACTTTTGCGATTATGGGGCTTGTTGCTTGTTTCTCAATTGGGTATTCATATGCCAAATTAGATGATTGTGAGCCATTGCCAGCAGGAGTATTATCTGTTGCAGCTTTCTTCATTACATTACGTTCAAATTTTGTATTAGAAAGTGGAGAAACAGTTGATGCACTTGCAAGAGTTTGGTTTGGTGGTCAAGGTATCGTGGCAGCGATTGTGATTGGTATTTCAGTTGCAGCACTTTATTGTTTCTTTATTAAAAAGAATCTGGTTATTAAGATGCCAGATAGTGTTCCACAAGGTGTTGCTAATCAATTTACAGCTTTAATTCCAGCGATAGTTATTTTCTTACTTTCAATGATTGTTTATATTGTCTTTAAAGTGACAACTGGAGGAACATTTATTGAATGGATTTATTCAGCATTACAAGTTCCATTACAAGGTTTATCAGATTCATTACCAGGAGCTATTGGAATCGCATTGTTTATCTCACTTTTATGGTGGTTTGGTGTGCATGGACAAAGTGTTGTCAATGGGGTTGTGACATCTTTATTGACTGCGAATGCTCTTGCTAATAGTGAATTACTTCGTTCTTCAGGAGAACTTGTTGTTGGTCAGGGTGCACATATTGTCACACAACAATTTTTAGACAGTTTCTTGATTTTGTCAGGCTCAGGAATTACATTTGGTATTGTGGTAGCCATGTTATTTACAGCTAAGTCACAACAATATAAGTCACTTGGAAAAGTTTCAATATTTCCAGCATTGTTCAATATTAATGAACCTGTTGTCTTTGGATTTCCAATAGTTATGAATCCAATTATGTTTATCCCATTTATTGTTGTCCCTGTTTTGGCAGCACTTATTGTCTATGGAGCAATTGCTATTGGATTCTTACAACCATTCTCAGGTGTTTTACTGCCATGGAGTACACCAATGGTTATTTCGGGATTACTTGTTGGAGGATGGCAAGGCGCAGTCGTTCAAATCGTTATCCTTGCAGTATCAGTTGCTGTATACTATCCATTTTTTAAGAAACAAGATAGTATGGCTTACCAAAAAGAACAAGCTGTTATTGAATAGATTGTTGTAAAGAACTAAGAGGCGCTCTTAGTTCTTTACTGTTTTAAAATAAAAGAGATATTTGTTTCATTTTGTGATGTATTCAGATAAAACGAAAGTGCTTTTTATTGTAAATGAAAGTCTTATGTGCTATTCTAATAGAAGAAAAGAGTGATAAAATGAATAAAAGACATTCAAAAATATTAGAATTATTAACAGAACATAAGAAAATGGAAGTCACAAAATTATCTGAATTGCTAGATGTTTCGCAGGTTACGATTAGGAAAGATTTGGTTTCATTAGAAAATAGTGGCATTATTATTAGAGAACATGGCTATGCGACATTAAATGATAGTGATGATATCAATAATCGTTTGGCATATCATTATGATAGTAAGCAAAGAATTGCACAAAAAGCAGTAGAAAGCATTCAAAATGGTGAAACTGTGATGATTGAATCTGGATCATGCTGCGCACTGGTGGCTTTAGAAATTGCGCAAACAAAAAAAGACGTCACTTTAATTACCAATTCTGCATTTATTGCTGATTATATTAGAAAGATAGGAACAGTTAAGATTATTTTACTTGGTGGGGAATACCAAAATGAATCACAAGTCATGGTTGGACCCATTACAAGAAAATGTGCTGAAGCGTTCTATGTTGATAAACTCTTTATAGGAACTGATGGATTTACGAAGGAAACTGGCTTTACAGGAAATGATTATATGAGAAGTGAAGCTGTCAGAGATATGGCAAAACAGGCTGATAAGGTTATTATTGTGACTGATTCAGTGAAATTCCATCAAAAAGGTGTTGTCAATTTATTAAGAACAGAAGATGTTGACTGTATTTATACAGACTCAGATATTCCTAGTGAGGTTGAAGAATACCTCCTTGGAAAGAATATTGAAGTTTGTAAGGTGAACCCATGAGTTGTTTGTTCTGTGAAAGAAAAGAATTTGTTTTAGAAAATGAAGCTGGCTATGCGATTTACGATGAAAATCCTGTAAGTCTTGGACATATGCTGATTATTCCAAAGAAACATGTGACTCATTTCTTTGAAGCAGATGAAAATTTGCGTATAAAATTATTTGAATTGGTTGACATTGCAAAACGTATGCTAGATAACCAATATCATCCTGATGGCTATAACATTGGAATGAACTGTGGTGAAATGGCTGGTCAATCTATCATGCATTTACATATTCATTTGATTCCAAGATATCAGGGGGATACAACTGATCCTAAAGGTGGTATTCGTGGTGTCATTCCAGAAAAAATGCACTATTAAAAAAAGGAGCACTGCTCCTAGAAAAAACAATCAAGACCTTGTTCAAGAAAGATATTCTGGTAGTCTTGTAAGTCCTCCTTATGGAGGGCTTTTTTATTTTTAAGATGATAATCACGATTTAATAACTCATATTTCTTTTCACCAAATTGATGGAAAGGTAAAAGCTGAACACGTTTAGCACCAACAGACTGCAATAATTTGGCAAGTCCTTTGGCATCTTCTAATGAAGCATTGAAATCAGGAATGACAGGAATTCTTGGTAAAACTTCAATACCTTGATCAATTGCCCATTGAAGATTTTGTATAATTAATTCATTGTGCACGGCAGTACCTAAGAAATGCTGCTCGCTATCATAGTGTTTGACATCAAATAATAAAAGATCAAAGAGCAAAGCTAAGTCCTGAAAGATTTGTGGTTGAATATATCCTGTTGTTTCAATCGCAACATGAATACCTTCATCCTTTAGCTTATTGACAAGGGCTTTGACAAAATCTGGCTGACTCATTCCTTCACCACCAGAAATTGTCACACCTCCATCTGATTCTTCATAAAAATCTTTATCTTGTAAACATGTTTTTACAATCTCATCAATTTCCTTATATTCGCCTTCATGTGTGAGAGCATCCTGAGGACAGGCATGGACACATGTTAAACAACCAACACATTTTTTAGCATCAACGAGAATACGATTATTTTGATGGGTGAGGGCACCATGTGGACAGACATGAACACATTGCTGACAATGAATACATTTGTCATAATCATATAGAATTTGAATATGGTCTAATTGTGATTCAGGGTTGGAACACCATTGACATTTTAATGGGCAGCCCTTTAAAAAAACAGTTGTCCTAATGCCAGGACCATCATGAATGCTAAACTTTTGTATATTGAAAATCATTCCTTTGTTCATAATTATAGCTCCTTTACCATAGTTATCATAACATTTTCATTTCATATTGTAAATAATATATTTCAAATGAAACTAAAATATAATTTCATTGAAATATATATTGACTTTAAAGTGAAAAGTGTTATGATATATGTGTAAATGAAATTAACAAAAGTTTCAAATGAAATAATGGAGGAGAAAACTATGAAAAACGTAGAACATTTTGGTGATTTGACACCAAGGATGAATGAGTTTAGAGAGAAGGTCTTAGAAAAGAAGCCATATATTTGTGCTGAAAGAGCTTTATTAGTTACTGAAACTTATAAAGAACATCAAAATCAACCTGCTGTCATGAAACGTGCATTGATGTTAAAGAATATCTTAGAAAAGATGTCTATCTATATTGAGGATGAAACATTAATTGTAGGGAATCAAGCAGCTTCTAACAAAGATGCTCCAATCTTTCCTGAATATACATTGGAATTCGTTATCAATGAATTGGATTTGTTTGAAAAACGTGATGGAGATGTTTTCTATATCACTGAAAAAACAAAAGAAGATCTTCGTTCTATTGCTCCATTTTGGGAAAATAATAATTTAAGATCAAGAGGGGATGCATTACTTCCTGATGAAGTCAAGGACATCATGTCTACTGGATTACTGGGGATGGAAGGAAAGCTCAATTCTGGAGATGCTCATTTGGCAGTTGATTACCAAACAGTATTACAGATTGGTTTGAAAGGGTATGAAGAAAGAGTCTTAAAATTAAAATCTGAATTAGATTTATGTAAACCTGAAAATATTGATAAATATGTTTTCTATAAAGCTGTCTTAATTGTTATTGAAGCAGTGAAAACATATGCTCATAGATTTAGCGTATTGGCAAAAGAATTGGCTGACAAGGCTGAAGGAACGAGAAAAGATGAATTGTTAGAGATTTCTAGAATCTGTGATAAGGTTCCTTATGAACCTGCTGAAACATTCTATGAAGCGATTCAATCGACTTGGTTTATTCAATTGATTTTACAAATTGAATCTAATGGTCATTCCTTATCATATGGTCGTTTTGATCAATATGTTTACCCATTTTTACAACATGATTTAGATAAAGGAATAATTACAGAAGATCAAGCAGTTGAATTATTAACAAACCTTTGGATTAAAACACTAACAATTAATAAAGTCCGTTCACAAGCTCATACATTCAGTAGTGCAGGAAGCCCAATGTATCAGAATGTCACAATTGGTGGACAGACATCTGATAAAAAATGTGCAGTGAATAAGTTATCATATCTGGTTTTGAGATCAGTTGCACAGACAAGACTTCCTCAACCAAACTTAACAGTCAGATATTATAATGGAATGCCTCAGGAATTCTTAGATGAAGCAGTTGAAGTCATGAAACTTGGAACAGGAATGCCGGCATTCAATAACGATGAAATTATTATTCCTTCATTTATTGATTTAGGTGTTAAAGAAGAAGATGCTTATAATTACTCTGCTATTGGATGCGTAGAAACAGCCGTTCCTGGGAAATGGGGATATCGTTGTACAGGTATGTCATACTTGAACTTTCCAAGAATCTTATTATGTGTGATGAATGATGGTATTGACTTAACAACAGGAAAGCGATTTGTTGAAGGTAGTGGACATTTTAAAGATATGAAGTCTTTTGAAGAATTACAGGCAGCCTGGGATAAAGCAATTAAGGAATTAACAAGAGTTTCTGTGATTGTTGAGAATGCTGTTGACTTGGCAGGTGAAAGAGAAATTCCAGATATCTTATGTTCAGCTTTAACGCAGGATTGTATTGGACGAGGAAAGACTATCAAAGAAGGTGGAGCAATCTACGATTTCATTTCTGGTTTACAGATTGGAATTGCCAATATGGCAGACAGTCTAGCAGCTATTAAGAAATTGGTTTATGAAGAAAAGAAAATAACACCTGAACAGTTATGGAATGCTATGCAAGATGATTTTGAAGGTGAAGACAATCAAAGAATTCAAAAAATGCTGATCAATGATGTTCCTAAATACGGAAATGATGATGATTATGTTGACCAGTTGGTTGTTGATGCTTATAACTCATATATAGAAGAAATGAAGAAATATCCAAATACAAGATATCAAAGAGGACCTATTGGGGGTATCCGTTATGCGGGAACATCTTCAATATCTGCTAATGTAGGACAAGGATTAGGCACAATGGCAACACCAGATGGTCGTAAAGCCCGTACTCCACTTGCAGAAGGATGTTCACCAGCTCATGCAATGGATAAGAGTGGACCAACAGCGGTCTTTAAATCAGTATCAAAATTACCAACACATGAAATCACTGGTGGTGTCTTATTAAATCAAAAGGTGACACCTCAGATGTTATCAACAGATGAAAATAAAATGAAATTAGAGATGATGCTGAAAACATTCTTTAATCGTTTACATGGCTATCATGTACAATATAATGTTGTAGATAGAGAAACATTATTGGATGCTCAAGCTCATCCAGAAAAACATCGTGATTTAATTGTCAGAGTTGCTGGATATTCAGCATTCTTCAATGTGTTATCAAAAGCAACACAGGATGATATCATTGAAAGAACTGAACAAACTTTATAAGAGGAGAAAAAGAAAATGGAATTTATTATTGATACAGTTGATTTGGAAGAAATTAAGGATGCAGTCGAACATATGCCAATTGTTGGAGTCACAAGCAATCCTTCCATCGTGAAAAGAACAAGTCCAGAAAACTTCTTTGATCATATGCGAGCAATCAGAAGCATTATTGGAAAAGAAAGAAGTTTACATGTGCAGGTGATTTCTAAGGATTGTGAAACAATCGTGAAAGAAGCTCATCGTATCTTACAAGAAATTGATGATCAGGTATATGTAAAGGTACCAGTTTCTTATGAAGGTATTAAAGCCATCAAACTTTTAAAAGCAGAAGGTATCCATGTGACAGCAACTGCTGTGTATGATTTGATGCAGGCTTATATGGCATTAGCAGCTGGAGCAGATTATATTGCGCCATATGTGAATCGTATTGGAAATTTAGGAAGTGATCCTATGGAACTGATCAATGAATTATCAAGTCGTATTGTCATGGATGGATACAAAACAAAGATTGTCGCAGCCAGCTTTAAAGGTGTTCAACAAGTGCGTGACTCATTTAATTATGGAGCCCATGCGATTACTGCACCGGTTGATGTTTTAAAAACAATCTTCAAGAATCCAAGTATTGAAAAAGCAGTAGATGATTTTAATAGTGACTGGTATGCCATGTATGGTGAAGGTACAGGAATTTGTGATTTATAGGAGAATGAGAAAATGACAAAAATAATAGGAAGTCCCACAAGATATATTCAAGGTAAGGGTGAATTAAAGAAACTTGCTGCTCATGCATCAAGTTTAGGGAAAAAGTTGTTTGTAATTGTAGATAAAAATATTCAGGATATTGTTAAACCTGATATTGAACTCAGTGTTAAAGCTCAGGATGTGGATATTCTCTTTGAAAGTTTTCAAGGTGAATGCTGCATGAGTGAAATCAATCGTATTATTGATATTGTGAAGACGAATGGTTGTGATGTAATTGTTGGTGTTGGTGGTGGAAAAACACATGATACATCTAAGGCTGTTGCTCATTATACAAAAAAACCAGTCGTGATTGTTCCTACCATTGCTTCAACAGATGCACCATGTTCTTCTTTATCTGTTATTTATAGTGATGAAGGAGTCTTTGATAAGTATTTATTCTTACCAACAAGTCCAAATATAGTCTTGGTTGACACAGAAGTTGTTTCTAAAGCTCCAGCTAGATTATTAATTGCTGGAATTGGTGATGCGATGGCAACATATTTTGAAGCGAGAGCCTGTTATCAAAGTGAAGCAGATAACTGTTTAGGTGGAAAATGTACAAAGGCTGCCATGTCACTTGCTCGTTTGTGTTATGAAACATTATTAGAAGATGGGAAAGCCGCAACTTTAGCAGTACAAGCCAAAGTCTGTACAAAGGCTGTTGAAAATATTATTGAAGCCAACACCTATTTAAGTGGAATAGGATTTGAATCTGGTGGTTTGGCTGGCGCTCATGCAGTGCACAATGGTTTGACCGCTATTGCAGCAACACATCAGTTATATCATGGTGAAAAAGTTGCATTTGGAACATTGGTTCAATTGGTATTAGAAAATGCTCCAAGACAAGAAATTGAAGAAGTCCTAAAGTTATGTCATGAAGTTGGATTACCAACAACACTTGCTGACTTAAAAATTACTGAAGTGAAACCAGAAGAAATTATGGCAGTCGCTAAGTTAGTCTGTGCTCCTGGTGATACAATTGGGAATATGCCATTTGATGTGACACCAGAGGATGTTTATGCAGCGATTCTTGGCGCTGATGAATTAGGCAAATCATATCAATAGAGATCATAATGATCTCTATTTTTGCACATATGTGCAATCTGTTTTGAATATCAATATTTCATGAAGAAATATTGACTTATTATTCTGATTTTATTAATATAAAATTGCAAATGAAACATAATATAATTTCATACATAATATGTTTCTTGGCAACTACATTATGAAATATTTAAAAATATTCTACACAAACAATTTAAAGAGGCTTTTTATTGCCATAAACTCCAATCACAATATAAAAGCAAACTCTATATAAAATTCTTCTCTAGTTTTTACATAATGTAGTGTTTTATAAATGGAATGAAATAGTGATACATGATAAATGTATTCATGGTTTCATTCTTTTATTTTTGTAATAGACTAATTCTTTAAATGATTATTAGGAGGAGGTGAAAATATTTTGATAGTATAATTGAAATAATTTATTTAGAATGGAGTGAGAAAGGATATTATAATGATGTTTGAATGAGTATTTTTTAATAAGTATATCTTTTGAAATATATAATATTTATACTTTTTCTTTTATTTATGAGAAGAGTTGACTATGTTAAAGAAATCGCATATCTATGATTGTAAAATAAAAAATGATATAGCGTTTATTAATAATAAGATATATAGCTAGATAATATAATCTGATAGAATTAATAAAAACGATATCTTAAGACAGCATGATGTACTCAGTATTTAAATCCTTGTGGTTGTTGATGAATTGCTAAAAACAACTAACTTTCCTAATGTTTTCTGAAACCTTTGAGGAATAATATCTTTTGGAAAGAGATTTTTTAAGAGTAAAACAAAAATAATGAAGAATATTGAGAGAATAAAATCATAAAATAAATATGTTCATCTTGTATTCAAAAAATAAGCGTTTAATATATATAATAGAAAGAAAAGGAGGCAAACAAATGCTTCAAATAAAAAATATACACAAGGAATATAAAACTGGCAGTCTTGTTCAAAAAGCTCTTGATGGTGTAAGTTTAAACTTACGAGATAATGAGTTTGTAGCAATCCTAGGTCCAAGTGGATCAGGTAAGACAACACTTTTGAATATAATTGGTGGGCTTGATCGATATGATCAGGGAGATTTGGTTATTAATGGTATTTCAACAAAGAGATATAGAGATCGTGATTGGGATTCTTATCGTAATCATACGATAGGATTTGTTTTTCAGAGTTATAATTTAATCCCGCATCAAACTGTTTTGGCTAATGTTGAATTGGCTTTAACTATATCAGGTATTTCTAAGACAGAAAGAAAACAAAGAGCTGAAAAAGCTCTTGAACAAGTTGGGTTAGGAAATCAGGGTCATAAGAAGCCTAATCAGATGTCTGGTGGACAGATGCAGCGTGTAGCAATTGCTCGTGCTCTAGTGAATGATCCTGATATTTTACTCGCTGATGAACCTACAGGAGCATTAGATAGTGATACTAGTGTTCAAGTTATCGAGTTACTTAAGGAAGTTGCAAAAGATCGTTTGGTCGTTATGGTAACGCATAATCCTGAATTGGCTGAAACTTATGCAACCCGTATTGTAGAGTTATGTGATGGAACAATGCGTAGTGATACTGATCCTTATGAAGTAAGTGAACATGATTTAGAGAAGCCTAGACATGAGAATATGGGAAAATCTTCAATGTCTTTTTTGACTTCATTATTGCTTAGCTTTAACAATCTTCGTACAAAAAAAGCACGAACAATTTTAACTTCTTTTGCTGGCTCAATTGGGATTATTGGTATTGCATTGATACTTTCTTTATCTAATGGAGTCAATCAATATATTCAGTCTATTGAAGAAGAAACATTATCAGAATATCCCTTACAGATACAAAGTTCAGGTTTTGATATTACTTCAATGATGACAGATGGTCATCCTAAACAAAATAAAGACAAAGATGAAAACAAGATATATGTTTCACAAATGATTACCAATATGTTCTCAAAGATTGGGTCAAACGATTTAACATCATTAAAAGAATATCTTGATAGTGGAAAAAGTGATATTGAGAAAAACACAAATTCTATAGAATATAGTTATAATGTCTCTCCACAAATATATAGTAGTGATACAAAAAAAGTGAGACAGGTACACCCTGATAAATCATTCACCTCTTTAGGTCTTGGTTCATCAACAAGCTCAAATAGTTTAATGTCTTCTATGATGAGTACTGATACTTTTTATCAAATGCCAGGTAACAGTAATCTTTATGAAGATCAATACGATATAAAAGCAGGAAGATGGCCAAAAGCGTATAATGAATGTGTTTTGGTTTTATCAAAAAACGGAAATATAAACGATTTTATGTTATATACTTTAGGATTACGTGACTTTGAGGAATTAGATAAAATGATTCAACAGTTTTCAAAGGAAGAAGACGTAACAGTACCGGATAATGCACAGTCTTATTCTTATAATGATATACTGGGAGTTCAATTTAAACTTGTGAATGCAACTGATTATTATCAATATGATCAAAAATATAATGTTTATAAAGATAAAACTGAAGATCAAAAGTATATGAAAAACTTAGTTGAAAATGGAGAAGATATAAAAATTGTTGGAGTTGTTCAACCAACTGAATCGGCCTCTGCAACTATGCTTCAAACAGGAATAGGATATCCTGCAGCACTGACAACACATGTTATTGAACAGGCAAAATCAAGTGATATTGTCAAAAAACAATTGTCCAATCCTCATGTTGATGTTTTTACTGGTAAAGATTTTAGCAGTAAAGAAAACAATAAGCTAGATATGAATTCTTTATTTACAGTAGATGCCAATATGTTAAAGAAAGCATTTACTTTTGATCAAAGTAAATTATCTATGAATATGGATGATTTGGATTTAAGCCAAATAAAGATTGATACATCTTCATTACCTGCAATAGACGTGGATAGTATTTTTAAAGATATGAAGATTAACATTTCTCAAGAACAATTAGAAAGTTTAAGTCAAACTCTTATGGTGCAGTTTCAACAATATGCAAAAGAGAATGGACTCATTGATCCAACAAAAATGAATGAATATTTTATGGCGTATTTGCAAACTGAACAAGCTCAATCATTATTACAAGGTGAAATGGTTAAGATTTTCCAAGAAAGTGGATTAACACAACAATTTCAGACTCAGCTTGAAAAACAGATGCAAACAATTATGATCCAATATACTGCCACTTTGACAAAATCATTACAACAACAGATAAGTATTCAAATGAATAAACAAATGGGAAATCTTGCTAAGAATATGCAGGATGCAATAAATATTGATGCAAGTGTCTTTGCTAAGGCTATAAAAATGAATATGAATGAAGAAGAACTTTCAGAATTAATGATGTCATTAATGACAACTGAGGTTTCATCTTATGATGGAAATCTTAAGAATCTTGGATATGCAGATTTTAATAAACCAAGTGGAATCAATATTTATCCAAAGGATTTTGAAAGTAAACAAAAAGTCATTGATGCATTAGATCAGTATAATGAAGATATGAAGAAAGTCGATGAAGATAAAGTTATTTCTTATACAGATTATGTTGGAACACTTATGTCTTCTGTTACAGATATTATTAATGTCATTAGTTATGTTTTAATTGCCTTTGTTGCTATTTCACTTGTTGTATCTTCTATTATGATAGGTGTTATTACTTATATCAGTGTTCTTGAACGTAAAAAAGAAATTGGTATATTGCGTGCAATCGGAGCATCAAAGAAAAACATCTCACAAGTCTTTAATGCTGAAACATTTATCATTGGATTATTATCTGGCGTTCTAGGGATTGTGATTACTTTATTGTTGTTAATACCAAGTAATATGCTGATTCATGAAATTGCTGGTAATGTCAGTGTGAGTGCTTCTTTACCAATTGCTGGAGCTATTATTCTGATTGTCTTAAGTGTCATTCTTACACTTATAGGTGGATTAATACCAGCGAAAAAGGCTGCTTTAGAAGATCCTGTAACGGCATTACGTACTGAATAGAATAGAGATTATAAAACTTGTTTGATATTATTCAAATAAGTTTTTTCTATTATGAATTTTTCTTTACATGAATTCGGTTGTCGGTTTCATTGAGGTGTATTATAATAAGAAAGAAAGGAAAGATAAGAATGAAGAAAATCTGTTGTTTAAGTTCATTACTTTGTATCTTATTATTAAATGGGTGTATTCAGCCGAGTTTTAATGGTAGTCGTACTGGTAATCAAGATCAATTGATTATGGAATATAGTATTATGAATACTGAGGATTCTCAATTATTGACATTACAAGAAAATGATATTGTGGATGTACAAATAGTTAGTGATGCTGGTAAACTTTCTATCATCTTTCAAAAGAATGATGAGACTCCTATATATGAAGATAACGAAATATCTTCTTCTCAATCATTTCAAATTTTAATTAAAGAAGATGGAGACTATAAGGTAACAGTTAAAGGTTATAGAGCAAAAGGAAGTGTAAGTTTTATAAAAAGCTAAAGACGGAGGAAGTATGAAATGATATATACAGCACATTATAAATCTCCTATTGGAGAAATTTTACTAGCAAGTGATGGATATTCTTTGATTGGTTTATGGTTAGAAAATCAAAAATATTTTTTAGCAACTATCAAAGAAGAAACGATTGATAAGCCTGATTTAGAAGTTTTTATTCAAACACAGCTATGGCTAGATAATTATTTCGATAGAAGAAAACCTTCTATAAAAGAGTTGCCATTAGCACCTAGAGGGACACCATTTAGACAAGAGGTCTGGCAGATATTATGTCAAATCCCATATGGACAAGTTATTACATATGGACAGATTGCAAAGAAAATAGCAGAACGTCATCATAAACAAACAATGTCTGCACAAGCCATAGGCGGAGCTGTCGGACACAATCCTATTTCTATTATTATTCCTTGTCACCGTGTCGTTGGGACCAATGGAAGTTTAACTGGCTATGCAGGTGGCATTGATAAAAAAATAAAACTCCTAGAATTAGAAGGAGTAGATATGCATCATTTCTTTGTTCCTGGTGATGGAACAGCATTATAGTAAAGGTGGTCATTTAACATGTCAGAAAAATTAAATGAAGAATTTATCTTTCAAATTTTATCAATTGTTGAAGAAATACCTGAAGGATATGTTGCAACTTATGGTCAAATTGCCAAATTATCAGGCTATGATAAAAATGCTCGTCTGGTTGGAAAGGTTTTAAGTCTATCAGGATATTATGGGAAATATCCTTGTCATCGTGTTGTCAATAGTAGTGGCAGATGTGCCCCTTATTGGTTAGAACAAAAAGATTTACTGATGGATGAAGGTGTTACATTGAAATCCAATGGTTGTGTTGATCTAAAGAAACATCAATGGAGACTTAATGACTAAAGACACAATTGTGCCTTTTAAATAAAATATAAATCCTGACTAAGTCCTTGAAGTTTATGTAAATCTATAATACGAAATTGTCCTCTTTTTATTTTCGTTATATAACCTATTTGTATAAAGTCATTAAGAGTTCTTTGTAATTGTCGATAACTGCATCCTATCATTTCTGCAACTTGCACAAAGTTTTCCTCAATAATCATATCATGTTCACAACTGACGAGATATGATGCTAACCTATTTTCAACTGGATAGTTTATAGATATTGAAGAATTTTGATTAGAATTATAAAGTTTATGTGCAATAGTTTCAGCTAAATAACGCATAAAGATGAAATCATTTAAGATGAAATCTTGATAAAGTGATATTGATATACCTAAACATACACATTCTTCCATAGCATAAACATCATTAATAACATCACGATGATTAATTGATTTGGTTTCAGCTGGAACTGGTGAAATGAGTAAACGCTATGGTTTTATTTATGTTGATAGAGACGATTTAGGAAATGGTACATTAAAAAGAAGCAAAAAGAAATCTTTTGACTGGTATAAACAAGTTATTGCAAGTCAAGGTGAGGATTTATGAGAATAGCTGTCTTTGATGTAGGTGGTACTTTTATTAAGCATGCATTGATGATTGATGATGTGATGACTTCCCAAGATAAAGTATCTACACCATGTGATACACAAAAACATTTCTTAGAGACCATAAAAAGTGTTCTTCAGGAAATGGGGGAGGTAGAAGGCATTGCCTTCTCCTTACCTGGCGTTATTGATGTTGAAAGAAAGTATATTCATGCTGGTGGTAGTTTGACTTATAATAATCATACTGATATTCATGAGTGGGAGGATTATTTTCAATTACCTATTACAGTAGAAAATGATGCCAGATGTGCTGCTATTGCAGAATTAGAGTGTGGACATATGCAAGGCATTCAGCAAGGTTTGGTTTTAACATTTGGAACAGGTGTTGGTGGTGGGATTATCCTTAATGGTGAAATCTATAAAGGTCATCATTTGATTGCTGGAGAAGTCAGTGTGATTTATTCTAAAGATCCTAAACAATATCAGTCCAAAGGTTTATTTGGAGCGATTGGTAGTATTTATAATTTAGTTGACAAAATCGCAAAAGCAAAAAACAGTGAAACCCATGATGGAAAAGAAGTGTTTAACTGGATTGGAGCAGGTGACAAGATGAGTCAACAGATCTTTAAAGATTATTGTGATGAAGTTGTTTTAGAACTTCATAATATCCAATGTCTATTAGATCCTGAGCGTATTTGCATTGGTGGTGGCATTAGTGAAAATCCTTTATTCATTGCAGGCTTACAAAGAGCTTCAGATGAATTTTATCAAAGATTCCCTATTGCTTTTCCTCATGCTGAAATTGTCAAATGTCAATATTGTAATGATGCAAATATGTTAGGTGCATATTATCACTATAAGAAAACAACGATGAAAGTTTAATCTTTCATCGTTTAAGTATTTTTATATTGAGTAGGAGTTTTGCCTGTTCGCTCCTTAAAAACTTTATTGAAATGACTTTGACTTGAAAACTGTAAAATATCAGAAATTTCAGCTAATGTATAAGAAGAATTTTTAATTAAAAACTGTGCTTCTTGAACTTTCTTTTCATTGATATATTGTTTAATAGATTGACCAGTCACTTTTTTAAACTGTGTTGAGAGATAACTTGGATTCATGCCTGTTAATTGACTTAAATCATTTAATGTCATATTTTCATGAAGATGTTGAGAAATATAATTTTTACAAGACTTCACCCAATAAGGATTTTGAATATGTTTATATCGTTTGACTAAGTTTGTAAAATCAACAATAGCATCACTTATCATCTTATGGAGTTCCTGACCAGTACGACATTGATCTAGTTTATTAATATAAACATCACTTAATGTATATGCTTTAGCAATTGGAACACCAACATCAATAACACAGCGAGTAAACAAAGTCACAGCTGCAACTAATTTATATTTCATAGAGACAAGATGATTAGGTGCTAGTTCACGTCCATCTTTCATTTGCATTAATTCATTCATTAAAATACGAGCTTGTGTACTATTCTCCTGCTGAATAGAATTCATAATCTTCTTTTCATAAGAATAACTAAAATCATGTAAAGGATTTTCTCTAATCACAAAGATTTCATTTTGCATAGATTCCTCTTGTTTTAAAGGTAATGAACTTGATTTTTTATAATTCTTTTTAAGCACATTAGCATCTAATATTTCACCAGTAATGATCTGATAAACAAAAAGCAGGAAATCAACAGTTTTATAATGAACATAAGGTAAGCTAAAAAAATCATCAATAGTATATTGGGAAATCACATGATTTAAAAATGGATATTCTGATGGTTTGTCTTGAGGTGTAAGCTTCTTATTAAAGATTGGTCCAATACAAATATATGATATGTTTTCTAAAGAATAAGGAAAGAAAAGAAATGATGCATCATGATAAAAATGCATATATGTTTGATAGTCATTAATATGATTTTCTTGAATCATATCCTGAAAATAATGCTCTTCTAATTTTAGGAATGAATGAGGAGATTCTATAATCAAAAGTTCTTTTGATAATAAAAAGATGGGTAATTGAAAATGGTTATAGATAGGATTGAGTAATTGAATAAGTTCATGTTTTGTTTGTATCATAGAAATCATCCTTTCATTATTATTTTATAATGAAAAGATAGAAAAAGAAAATAAATTTTAGAAAAGAGGTAGAAATATGTTAAAAAAAGATTTTTTATGGGGTGGTGCAACTGCTGCCAATCAATTTGAAGGTGGTTATCAAGAAGGTGGTAGAGGATTGGCCACTTCTGATACAAAAACAAATGGCTCTTTAACGTGTAAGAGAAAACATAGTTTTCTTAATGAAAATAATGAGATTATTTATTTGCATGAAAGTGAATTGATTTCTCATCAGTATCAGGCAGCATTGGATCCGAATATGTATTATCCTAGTCATAAGGCAGTTGATTTTTATCACCATTATCAACAAGACATCGCACTCATGGCAGAAATGGGATTCAAATGTTATAGAATGTCAATATCTTGGACAAGAATTTTTCCTAATGGGAATGAATTCATACCAAATGAAGAGGGATTAAAATTCTATGATGATGTCTTTAATGAATGTTTAAAGTATGGAATACAACCAGTTGTGACTCTTAATCATTTTGATATGCCTGTATATTTGGCACAACATCAAGATGGATGGTTATCTAGAAATACAGTTGATTGTTTTTTGAGATATTGTCAAACAGTTTTTGAACGTTATAAAGGCAAGGTTAAATATTGGATGACATTTAATGAAATCAATTTACTCCGTGGATATGCAACATTAGGAATCCATGAAATGAATACACAAAAATATTATCAGGCTCTTCATCATCTTTTTATTGCCAGTGCAAAAGCTGTTCAATTAGGTCATCAAATTGATTCTGATAACCAAATTGGCATGATGTTAGCGAATATATTAACATATCCTGAAACTTGTAATCCCGCTGATATCGCTTTGGAATTAAATGTTTCACGTCGCTTGAAATATTTCTTTTCAGATGTCCAATGTCGAGGCTATTATCCATCATATATTCTTAAACAATGGGAAAAAGAAAATATTGAGATTATTAAGGAGTCACAAGATGATCAGATTTTAAAAGATGGCTGTGTTGATTATATTGGATTTAGTTATTATAATTCTGGTGTTGTGACAACGAGAGAAGATGCTGGAATGTCACTAGGAAATGGTGTCAATATGGCACAGAATCCTTATCTTAAAGAGAGTGAATGGAAATGGCCTATTGATCCCATTGGACTTCGTATTTCATTAAATATATTATGGGATCGCTATCAAAAACCATTGTTTATTGTTGAAAATGGGCTTGGAGCTCAAGATACAATAGATGAAGATGGATGTATTCATGATGAATATCGCATTCATTATATGCGTGATCATATAAGAGAAATGAAAAAGGCGGTTGAAGAAGATGGCGTTGATCTCATGGGTTATACGCCTTGGGGCTGTATTGATCTGGTTTCAGCTGGAACAGGTGAAATGAAAAAGAGATATGGTATGGTGTATGTTGATATGGATGATGAGGGAAAAGGAAGTTTAAAAAGAATTAGAAAAGATTCATTCTATTGGTATCAAAAAGTTATTCAAAGTCATGGTGAATGTTTGTAAAGAAGAGGGCACTCTTCTTTTTGTATAATTGTGATTTGTAAAATGGAATGATTTGTTTTAAAATATAAATAACTGAAATGATATAAGGAGATGATGTTATGAGACTTGCTATTGTATTGACTCCATGCAGAGTTAATAAGGAATAGAATGCATGGAGTAGAAATCTATCATATTAACTTTGCATCCAGGAAAATGAAACAATAAGGAGACAAGTAATATGAAAATAAATAAACAGATAGAAACAGTTTTATTAGGTTATGCAGAAGTTGATATCACACCAAACCATCCAGTTGAAATGGTTGGATTTGGTCGATTAGATGAAACTTCAAAAGGAATTCAGAGTCATCTTTATGCACAGGTTATGCTTTGGAATTATCAGGAAGATGTATGTTGCCTTATAACAATAGACCATATTGGATTTTCTAAGCATAATATCAGTGTTTTAAGAAAGAAAATAAGTCATCGATTTGGTTTTGCAGAAGAAAAAATTATGCTTTGTTTTTCACATACACATGGAGGACCTAATGATAGTCTTGAAGAAGAGTGGTCGTTGGATGTTCATTATCAAATTTGTCAAGCTATCCATCAGGCACAGACTGAATGGACTCCTGTCTATGGTGGGTGGGCTAACGCTTATAGTGATATTGGTTTGAATAGACGTAAGGATTCAAATTTTTTGGATCGACGTATTGGTATATTCAAAGTACAAGATACAGAGAAACACCATAATAAACTTATTTTATTAAGAGTGACAGCACATGCCAATGTATTGAAAGCAGATAATTATTTTATATCATCAGACTATTTTGGAGCAGTAAGAGAAACATTAAGTCAAAAGTATAAATGTCCAGTTGTGTTGATACAGGGTGCTGCTGGGAATGTTGCACCACGATATTTCTGTTCACAACTCAATCCACCTGATGCTTGTGATGATAGATTTATTCGTTCTGAAACTGCATTGCAAGATATGGCTAATGAGATATTAACTTGTGTTAAGCCAATGATTGCTCAAATATCAGTGCAGCCGATACAGCAAATTGGGATGTATACGCGTAGTATACTTCTGCATTCTGATGTACCCTCATTGAAGGAGGCTCAAAGTGTTGCACAAGAGGCTCAACAATATGCTGGTATTGATGGTCGATATTGGCTAGAAGAAGTGCAAAGGCTTAATAATGCTCATATTCATTACCAATCTGAAATGATAGAAGTTCAATATTTCTATCTAAATGAAGGATGTTTAAGCGGAGTTGCTAATGAAGTGATGTGCGAGTTCGCTTTAGAATGTATGCAAAAACTTCATAACGAATATTTTTACTTTAATGGTTATACAAATGGTTGTCTAGGTTATTTCCCTACAGAGGAAGAATTTGATCAGGGTGGATATGAGGTTTATTGGTCAATGCTCATCTTTTATATTTATCATGGTAGAGTTTATCCATTACAACGTGATTCAGCAACACAACTTATTCATTTTGTTATTAAAAATGCTTAAATCTGAAGGCTTTCATAGCCTTCTTTTTTGAAGATAAAAAAACCACCTATAAACTCAATATAAGTGGTTAATATATTATATTCTTTTATAGTTTTCTGGATTAATGAGGCTCGCTGCTTCTTGATCACAAATTACTGTAAAGTTTGGATGTAATTTTAAGATAGTAGCAGGAAGATCTTGATGAATAGGTTCATCTAAGAATCTTTTAAAAATCTCTGCTTTTTCTTTTCCATTAACAATCATAATCAAGTGGTGAACACGCATTAAACTTTTTGGTCCCATTGTTAGGGTAAATGGCTGACGAGGACGGTCTTTATATGACGGATTAACAGCTTGTTTTTCTTTGAAATCAATGCAATATGTATAACTGTCAAAAGGTGTACAACGAGGACAATTCCCACAGAAGTGGCCATCATAACCTAATCCTATAATCATAACATCTATCCCTCCAGCATGACGAATATCATTATCAAAATCTTGCCAATTATCTTGGTTCATAATATGAATACGTTCATTAGGAATGTGTGCTTCTTTAAAAAACAAATCCTGCATTTCATTCCAATTTGGACCATGTTCTTCATCTATATATGGATTTTCATCAAAGAGATAATACTGTATATCTTTAAACTTTTCTTGATCTTTAACATGAGGAATCATCATTTCATATAATATTTTTGGTGAGCGTCCAGATGTTAAAAAGATATTCACTCGTTTATCTTGCATCATGGCACCGAGTAAAATAAACATAGCACTTTCACTCATTTTCTGTTCATTTTCTTCAATAATTAATTTCATAAATAGTATTCTCCTTTATCTCGTTAATTTTAGTATACTAACTTTCTAATATGTTTTCAAGAAACTCCCATATCTCTTTGAAATAACCATCTTATCTTATTTTATATGGCTGGTTGACAAGAGAAAATATATAGATACATTTTTCATTATAAGTTATCTGTTTCTTATTGCAAATATACATACTGTTTGTTATAATAAAACCAGATGATGACTTTGAGCATGATATGGACGTTACAAGGTGTAAAAATTGGCATGACTGGAATAAACCAGTGTCTATAAAATGTTAGTGAGGTAAGGATTAGGGGGCCAATTCTTACTTTTTTGTTTATAAAGGAGGTATTTATATGGGATGCTATATTTATGTTGGAATTGCAACAAAAATCATTGTTGAAAAAAGAAGAGGTGGATATCGGGAAAGAATATTCTCAACAGATGAAATTCTTGATAAACTAGCAGGTCAGTTTAATTTAGATTTATATAATATTGCTGAAAATAGTCAAGTTGTTGGACTGGCATTAAAAGATAAGGTTATAGAGAGTTATTTATATGATTTTTTGTATGAACAGTCTTATGATTTGGAATGTGGAAAAGAAATAGGAGAGGAAATAGAAAAACTAAAAAATAAAGATGCTCATCAAATATTACAAATGTTTAAAGATTATGTCTTAGAGTATATCTATTATAATGATCAAGATTATACTCGAGAAACATATTTGGATTCAGATTTAAAGTTATACATAGAAGGTATTACTTATTTAAGTGATGGTAAGATTATGATAGAGTGTTATCAGGAGTTCTTGAGATACATCCATAGATTGATAAGAAAAGCAACAGATAATCCTATAAAAGATGCGACATATTTGACTATTGTATAATAGTCAAATATAGATAATATTCATCGTTTTTTGACATGGTTCTTACAAAGTTTAAGAACCATTTTTTTATATAATAGGAAAATAATGGTAAAAAGTTTGAAAAAATGCTTATCACAGAGAATTATTATCTGTATTTATGCTATAATGATGATACTCGTATAATGAAGGAGGGAAAAGCTGAATGGGGAAGAGTCATCTATTGATAGCAGGAAAAAACAAGGAATTATTAAAAGAGTTAGGTGATGCTTTAACAGATGATTTCTTAGTTCTTTATTGTGACCAGATTAAGAAAGCTAAAGAGATATTAAAAACAACATTATCATTATCTTTTATGATTGTGGATATAGACGATTTTGATGAAACTTTTGAGATTGCCCATTATGTAAAAAAATACCCTCGTTTAGCAACTTTACCTGTTTTTGTATTAGGCAAGGCAGATGCAAACTTAGAATCTAAATGCTTTCAATTAGGTGGAACTGATTATATCAAAAAACCTTATCAAATAGAGAAAATAGTGAACAGAGTCAAAAGCGTTTATCACATTTATGCTCATAATATTTATCGTGATTATTTTGAAAAAGATATTCTAACAAATGTTTATAATAAAGAATACTTTTTAAGTGAGGTTGAATATATTTTACAGGAAAATCCTGATAAAAAATATGATTTGATATGCTTTGATATCGATCGCTTTAAGTTAATTAATGATTTATATGGGACGGCTGGAGGAGATCGCCTATTACAGTATATAGCAAAAGTGTATTCTGATATATGTATGCAATATCACTGGATTATAGGGCGTTTGCATAATGATGTTTTTGTTATTTTGATGGAAAGAGGTTCAATGTCATATGAAGAACTTACAACCGCTGTTTCAAGGCAATTAGAATCAGTGTCAGTTAACGTTAAAATTGTTTTGAGCTTTGGAATATATCCAATTACAGATTGTCATTTATCCGCTAGTGTTATGTGTGATCGTGCACTTATGACCTCAAAAAGCATCAAGGGAAATTATGAAACAACATATAAAATATATCAGGATGTTTTAAGACAAAACATTATGGATGAACAGACGATTATTAATGAAATGGAGAATGCTTTGGTCAACCATGAGTTTGTGCCTTATTATCAACCTAAGTATAATATAGAAACAGGTAGTATTATTGGCTTTGAAGCATTAGTCAGATGGATTCATCCACAAAAAGGTATTATACCACCTAATCAATTTATACCTTTATTTGAATCTAACGGATTTATATCTCAAGTAGATTTTTGTATATGGGAACAGGTCTGTCAGGATTTACGTCGATTATTAGATAAAGGTTATTATGTTATGCCGATTTCTGTTAATGTATCAAGAATTGAATTGTATTTGAACATTAAGGAAAAACTTCTCTATTTATTAGATAAGTATAATGTCCCTATTGAACTTTTAAGACTTGAAATTACTGAGACAGCTTATACAAATAATCCAGAACAGTTGATTGAAGTTGTAGATAAGTTAAGAAAGCAAGGATTTAGCATTCTGATGGATGATTTTGGAAGTGGATACTCTTCTTTGAATATGTTAAAAGAAGTCCCTGTAGATGTTCTTAAAATAGATTTAAATTTTTTACAAGACCTTCAAACATCAGGGAAAAGTGAAAAAATACTGGAATCTGTTTTAATTATGTCTAGAAAATTAAGTTTATCCGTTATTGCTGAAGGTGTTGAAACAAAAGAACAAATAGATTTCCTGCGTTCAATAGGATGTTTAAGAGCACAAGGATATTATTACAGTCGTCCTGTCACACGACAAATGATGTTTGAGATTTATGAAGATCAATCTATAGCTAAAGGTGATACAAAAGATGAAATTGAAAGATTAATTAATATTGATGATGTCTTAAATAATATTCACAAAGTTGATGATATAGAGTGGTATAGAAGTGCAATTTTAAGGTTAGATGCCCAAATTTTTGAATTTGATTTTATTACAGGAAGCATGAGATACTATGATTCACGGCTTTCACCACAAACCGGTGAACTAAGCAAGATAGAAGTTCCTAATTATCTACAGCGTATACAAGATGGATACCATATTCATCCTGATGATGTTGAGAAAGTCATGTATATACTTTCAGGTCACAGTGATACAAAAGAAAGTATTCGAGCAAAACCATATTTTTCAGATGAAAGTTATCAATGGTATAGTGTTATTACCCATACTATTTATAATGATTATAACCAACCCATTATTGCAGTAGGGGTTATGCGTAATATATCAGAATATAAGTTAAATGAAGTTTCTTTGTTTGCTTTATCGCATATGGATACACATGACAAGCCACAAATAAGTATTAATGAAGTTTGGCAACATATCGGACAAGAAATGTTCTTTGATAGGATTTATTCAACAATACGCTATGAACAACCAACACATTTATATATGCATTACCAGCATGATTATCAATTAGAGACACCAACCTATCACCCATTGACTACTCAACAACAGCAGCAGTTAATGAGTTGTTATCAACAAAATGGTGGTATTATTATTTTACAAAAAGATGAAATTGAACAAAATCAAGAATGTTCTGCACTCAAAGAATATTTTTTGAATGGCTCTTATACAATTGTTTGTCTTCCTATTTTAAGACAGGGAGAATATGTTGGTGAGACTGTTTTGGTTTGTCATGAGAAAAGAAACTTAACCGAAAGTGAAAGAAATGTGCTTATAGAAATTGGTAAATATATAAATAGTTATATGGACTCCTATTTCTTTTCAATTCAATTGCAAGAAAAAAACGCATTATATAATGCGGTTGTAGAGAATATGTATAGTTCCATTCTGATGTTAGAGGTCACTCCAGATATGCAAACTCTTATTTATGCAAATAAGGCGTTTTATCAGTTATATGGATATGACGATGACTTACATATTCCTGATTTGGATGTCATGGAATTGCTTGTTGCAGAAGATAGACAAAAAGTCATTGATGCTTTGTTAGATTCTATCCATACAAAGGAAATTCGTACTTGTCTATATAGAGGAACTCATAGAGATGGACATATATTGAGTCTGGAAATGAGGACAAAGCATCTTGAGCAATCCTTAGAAGGTAAACATGTTGTTTTGGTTATTATTGATGATCGTTCTGCTCAAATTCATCATCAACAGGAAACAAGATTATCAGAGATGAAGTATAAGTTAGCATTTGAACAGACACATAGACGCTTATGGGATTATAATATAAAGACAAAGCAATTATATCGTTCTAAAGCAGTTCAAGAGGATACAGGGACACCTGAACTAATTGAAAATGTTCCTGAATATTTTGTTGAAAATAATTATATTCATCCTGATTATCATCAAGGATATCTAGATTTTTATAGAAAAATATCTCAAGGTGAAGATTGTGATTATTTATTTAAAGCATTGCATAAAGATGGTGTTTATAAATGGATGCATATTACTTATCATGTTCTTTTTGATGAATATGGGCAACCAGACCATGCGATTGGATTTGGTGAAGATGTTAATGAAGTTTATGCAAATAAAATCCGCATACAACAAGAACAATATTATGAAGCAATCATGTATGGGTCTAGATTGTATTATGATATTAATCTGAGTGAAAATAGCATTGTCTATAATGATCATAGAAACCTATTAGAGGATGTTAATGAATTTACATATACCCACTTTCTGGAATATATTACAGAAAAGGTTGTTTCTCCAAATGATCATCAAAAATTCTTACATGAATTTTCTAGAAAACAGTTGATGCATCTTTTTAAAGAAGGAAAAACTCTTTTATCAAGAGAATATGAATTAGGAACTGAGGAGAAACGTTGGTATGAAATCGATATTAATTTATACACACCAATAGATTCTACTGATATATGTGCTTTTATAACAACACGAGATATTGATGAAAGAAAACGTTATGAATTATCACTTGAATTCAATGTTAAACATGATGACCTGACAGGTGTTTATACTAGAAATGCAATTCAAAAATATGTTGAATCTATTATTAAGCAGAAACCAATTGCTGTAATGATGATTGATGTTAATGAATTCAAACTTATCAATGATACATTTGGACATACTTATGGTGATGATACTTTACGAAATATTGCTGATGTCTTATTACAAGTTGTCAATAATAGAGGTGTTGTTGGAAGAATGGGTGGAGATGAATTTATTGTTGTTATTGATGATTTCAAAGATCGTCAAGAAATTATTAATATGGCTAAACGTATTAATGATTCTATTCATCTCACGTATGTGGTGAATCAAGAAAAGCATACATTATCATGTTCAATTGGAATTGCCTGCTCAGATGATATCAATAACTCATTTAAAAGATTATATCGTCAAGCAGATGAAAATCTTTATAATATGAAAAAAAGAGTGAAAATATAACCAGATAGTTAAGTTTATCTGGTTATTTTGTATTTCATTGACGAGATAGAAGTTGTATAAGCAAATTGACTGCTAATTGAATATCATTTAGAGAGAGACCAGAATAATTAACAACTAATGTTTGAGATTCAAAAGGTTGTTCATAAAATTGGGAAAGGGTTGCAATATTTAAACCAATATTATGTGCTTTTTCAATAATTGCTACATCTGATAAAGAAGAATGATAGTGTAAAAGAAAATGAAGACCAGCATTTTCTTCAGTAATATTAATGTCTTGATGAATGACACTTTGTTGGAGTTGAGTTAAGAGCTCGTCTCTTATCATTTTATAAGAATTGCGCATACGATTAATATGTTTCTCAAAATAACCTTGCTTCATAAATTCAGCTAAAATTATTTGTTCAAAACTTGAGACACTACACGCTGAAAATGCAAATTTATTATGATAGAGTTGTACTAAATGTGGTGGTAATACCATATAACTCATACGAAATGATGGAGCAAGCGTTTTAGAAAATGTATTTAAATAAATGACTCGTTCATTTTGATCAATTTGATAAAGTGTTGATAAGGGTTTTCCACGTAATCGAAATTCACTATCATAATCATCTTCAATAATATAAGTATGTTGTTGAGTTGCCCATTTCAAGATTTCTAAACGTCTTTGAATAGGCATTGAAATGCCTGTAGGATAATGATGAGCAGGAGATATGTGAACAATTTGAGCTTGGCTTTTTTTGAGTTCATCAATATTTAAACCATCATGATCTAAAGAAATATACTGATAGTGAACATTATTTAATTGATAAACCTTAGCAATACTTCGATGGCCTGGATTTTCTAAAGCATAATGTTGGTCTCGTCCTAGCAATTGAATGACAATATTATATAAATATTCTGTACCTGCTCCAATGACAATTTGCGATGGCGAAACATTCATACCTGAAAATGCATGAAGATGTTCACAGATGGCTTCTCTAAGTTCAAGGCAACCTTGCTGATGTGCACGTATTAAGAGTTCAGAGTTCTGTGAATTTAAAACTTGTCTTGTTAATTTTGACCAGACTGAAAATGGAAAATTAGAGAGGGATATAGAATTCGTTCTCAAATCAATAAAATACTGAATTTGTGGTTTTTCCAAGATAGTTGGAACTGTTTGGGTTGGAATTTCAGGATATTCTATTGAATTCACAAAGTATCCTTTTTTTTCTATTGAATAAATATAACCTTCTATAAGCAATTGATTATAAGCATTTTCAATTGTAATGAGACTAACTTGTAGATGTTTTGCAAATACTCGTTTAGATGGCAATTTTTCATTTGCCTGTAATTTTTGTTGAATGATATCATTTTTAATACATTGGTAGAGATATTCATACATTGGAATACCTAATTCATGATTAAAATGGTAAGTTAGCATAATATCACCTCCAATTGATTATAACATAATCTGGTTATATAAAAAAATACAAAACTGAATATTTTCATATAACCAATAAAGGAGTATACTCAATTTCAAGAAGAGGGGGGGGATTCAAAATGAATCATAAAGTATTAAAAATATTAATTATTGGTTTAATGGCAGCATTGTCATATATTGCATTTACATTTATGCAAATTAAAATTCCAACACCTGCGGGGATGACTTCATTTCATTTGGGTAATACATTTTGTGTTTTAGCTGCTTTATTACTTGGTGGATTGCCAGGAGGAGCGGCTGGTGCAATTGGTATGGGAATTGGCGATTTACTTGACCCAACATATGTTATTGTAGCACCAAAAACGATTATTTTAAAATTAGGGATTGGGATAATCACTGGATTGGTAGCGCATAAGGTTATGCATATTCAAAATAAAGAAGGAAAGGAGTTAAGAAGAGCTGTCTTCATTTCTGCTTTTTCTGGTATGTTATTTAATGTTATTGGTGAACCTATTTTTTCTTATTTCTATACAACAGTTATATTAGGAGCTCCTGATAAAGCAGCGAAAGCATTGGCATCATGGAATGCAATAACAACAGGGACGAATGCTATTATAGCAGTTATTGTTTCATCACTTGTTTATCTTGCAATTGCACCAAGACTTAAGAATAATGGAGTATTAAAAAAACTTTCACCTAAGGAATAGTGGTAATCTATTCCTTTTTATCATATAATATGTATATGCCGACATAGCTCTAACTGGTAGAGCAGGCCACTCGTAATGGTCAGGTTGCAGGTTCAAGTCCTGTTGTCGGCACCAGTTTCTAAATTGTTTTAAAGTTCCCATCGTTGAGGATTTTAAAACTTTTTTTGTTGACTGGATTGTATTTCAAACGTTAAAAGATTATACTAGAGCATAAGCACATATATAAATGAAACAGAAATATGAAGGAGAATTAATATGTTATTAATCATGGAATGCATAGTTGCCTGCATAATATTTACAATTATAATATTACCAGCACAATATCATAATCCGTTATCCCAATTTGCTTCTTATCCGACTGCAATAAAAAAAGAGTCTATAAATTACCTGAATATAAAGATTTTATGAGTCAAGTAGAGCATAAAAATTAGATACGTAAATTTATAGGTGCAATTCTCATATCTATCCTTTTATTTATAGTAGCATATCTTTCTGGAAATAAGACTTTTATTTCTGTATATAGACATGTTTTTATATTGTTTTTGACAGTGAATATATATGATTTAATTGTATTTGACTTAATTATATTTTGTCATAGTCAAAAACTAATGATTCCAGGTACTGAGGATATGATTAAAGAATACAGAAGTCCATGGCATCATATCAAAGGTGCAATAAAGGGAATAGTCATAGGGGCTTTTGTTGCACTATTATCAGCTAGCATAATTCAAATTTTATTATATTTAAGGTAGATAATAATGATATTGTAAAACAACAATATATGGAAATCATATTATTTACAGATAATTATTATATAAAAATAGTCTCATTTTAGAGTTTATCTGTTATGAAATGACTTATTCTTACAATCTTATTTTTATGAGAGTAGGTATAATTATAGAAACATAGATAAACAGTTAGGAGGAGTTACAAATGGCATCAAGTTTAGATTTTGTACATTATATTTGTCAGCAGATAGATGGTGCTGGAATGATTTCATATAGAAAAATGTTTGGAGAGTATGCAATATATTGTGATGGAAAGGTTATTGGTTTAATTTGTGATAATCAGTTCTTTGTTAAGAAGACGACTGCAGGAGAATTGATTTTCCCAAACTGTCAGGAGGCTTCACCCTATACAAATGCAAAGCCACATTTGGTTATTGATAGTATAGACAATAAAGAATTAATGACAACATTGATTAGAGTAACTTGTGATGAACTGCCTAATCCAAGGCCTAGAAAGAAGAAATAAGAGTCTTATTGTGAATTTTTACAATAGTAAGTGAATGTAATTTATTAACATTCAATTCATGTTTAAGGACTATAATGGACATGGTGATAAAAAATGGAAAGAATTGAGAAAAGAATTGTTGTTTTGTATCGATTACGTAAAGAACGTATCAATGAACTGTTAAAAGAGTATCATTTGTCTTATGAAGATTATGAGATAGTTTTAGCATTGCATTATGCTGAAGGTCTATCAATTGAAGACATAAAAAAAGAGACAAAAATTGATGAAAGATTAATAGAGAGTATTATTGATCATCTACAGAAAAAAAATTATCTTTATATAGAAAATAATCGTATTTATCTCACAGAAGCAACAAAAAAATTATATCCTCAATTAAAAAGAGTTGTCAAAAAAGGCAATGAAGAAATGATCCGTCAAATGAGTACAGATGAATACCATGAAATTATTGAAACATTAGATAAGATTATAGAAGTTTATGAGTAAAGTAGAAATACTTTACTTTTTATTTATGAAAATGAATACTAAATAAAATCATGATGAATATATTGAGAATAAGTGAGGTGGTATATCATGCATATAGATAAGAAGATATTTTTTATTTGTGTTTTTTTCTTTTTTTATTTAATTATTTTTTTGTTAAAATATCAAAAGAAACAAATATGCCATCACAATCAATATGACATGTTAGAACAATTTGATGATGTTATTATTGCTGAATATGATATATTGCAAGATAAACTCACCTTTTTGCCACAATCACAAAGAATGTTATTACTTGATCAATTAAGTTATTGTCATTTTTCTCAAAATTATAAAGAGACAAATATTGTGCTCCCCGATGATTGGAGGGTAATTGAAAATTTATTTGTCAATTTATCTGATGAGGAAGTTTATAAATGTGAAGTGAGAATGCAATTTCATGATGGTGTTTACAAGTGGTGTATGTTAGATATGCTTGTTAAACAACGTTATCATCAACCATATAAAATTATTTGTAAAATTACAGATATATCACAGCATAAAGCAAAATTAGAATCATTGGAAGCAAAGGCTATCAGAGATGCAATGACAGGACTATATCAAAAAAATACCTTCCAAGAAAAAGTATCAAAATTAATAGAATACAATGTAAAGGGTTGTTTTTTAATATTAGATTTAGATAATTTTAAAGAAATTAATGACACTTATGGACACGATGTTGGTGATCAGTGTCTTGTTGAGTTTGGTAGAATTTTAAAATCATGTTTTAGAAAAGAGGATATTATTAGCCGTTATGGTGGTGATGAGTTCGAAGTTTTTATGATGAATATTATCGATGCAGGTATTGTAGAAAAGAAAGCCTGTCAGATTATGCAAGCATTACAGTTATCAAAAGTTTTTGAAGATTTAAATATTACACTCACATGTAGCATTGGTGCTTTCATAGTTGATAGGTATACACCTTATTTAGAAGCTTTTGAAAGAGCGGATCTAGCACTATATTGTTCGAAATATCAAGGGAAGAATCAATGCAGAATAGATTGTTCTCCAAATAAAAAGCTATATCAATAATTGATTTAGCATACGACTTTATACAATGACTTGATTTGACATCCAAATGGCTTTACTGAATTTTCAATATAATTATCCATTGTTGAAGAGATAAGATAGTTGTCTTGATTATCTGCTTCTTTTTTATGTTTTTATACTATTTAATAAATAATTAAAGTCTAATAAAATAGATTCATAAATATCTTGTAACGAAACAGCAACCATTAAAGTTTCCTGAATTTGATTATGCTCTAAAAATTCTTGCATAAAAGCCAATGGTGATCCATCAATTATAAGTATGTTTTCAGCAATAGTTTGATTCATAGAGTTATAATATTCTTCTCATTTTGCATGAACATTAAAGAAATCTTTTCTTTTCACATACCAATGATAATTTTGTGATTTGTGATATTTAACAGCAAAGTCTGTTAATATTTAATTTAATTGTTTTCTATATTAGTTCTCCTTTGTTAGCTTTTACTCACTACATGTGGTATAATTTATACTCATTATATTAGCAAATTATTTGCTTAAAACTACTCAAAGATATGAATATTCTTTTCTTTTGTAATCAATTCATTTATACTTGATGAAGAGGTGAAAATATGGAACAAAAAATTGTGTTTTTAGATGTAGATGGAACTCTAACATTACCTAATGGTGAAGTGAGTGACAATGTCAAAAAATCTATTCAACAGGTACGCCAAAATGGTCATTATGTTTTTTTGTGCACAGGCAGAAATAAGGCAGGAGTTCAATCCTTAATGCCTATCGGCTTTGATGGTATTATCTGTAGTGCAGGTGGTTATATTGAGTATAATGGTAAGAAAATATATGAATCATGTTTGAAGGAAGAGGATGTTAAGGAAGCTAGAGAGGTCTTTGATAGAAATGGGATTATGTATAATTTAGAGACAACTCATATGACTTTTCAAAATGATGATATGAATGAAGCTTTTATCAAAATACATTTGAAAGATGATGATATGAATTCAGAGTTAACAAGACTATTGAACGAACAAAAAGATCGTTTTAATATTCATTCAATAGAAGAATATGAGGCGCATCCATTACCAGTTCAAAAGTTATGTTTTATGACATATAGTGAAGAAAGTTTGAAAGAACCAAGAACAATCTTATCTAAAAAGTATAATTTCATTGTTCATGAGTTTTTATCAACGCATATCATCAATGGTGAAATTATTATTAAAGGAACAAATAAAGGAAATGCAGTACGCTTTGTTGTTGAACATCTTGGCTTGTCAATGAAAAATACGATTTGCTTTGGTGACAGTATGAATGACTTAGAAATGATTGAGGTATGTGAACATAGTGTTGTTATGGGAAATGGTTCAGAAGTCTTAAAATCATTTGCAACAACAGTTTGTGAAAGTGTTCATGATGATGGTGTTTATCATGAAATGAAAAGATTAGGTTTATGTTCGTAAATATAAAAAAGAGTCTTTCGTTTAGAGAGACTCTTTGTATATATCAAATGAGCTTGCTATTAAGAGATAAAGAAAACCAGTTTGAACAAAGAAAATTGTATAGTCTAACATACCATGAACAAAAATCATAACTGTAAATGAGATAATTAATGCAACTAATGTCTTATCAATCTGTGTTTTCCATAATCGATATAAACGCTTAATATTTTCTATAATAAATGGCAGAATTGTGAGAATTCCAATAATTCCAAAACAAAGCAAAGGATCTAAATAGATACTATGGGCATGTTCAGTAGGATGACCATTATAAGCTTTGTATATATGCCAGTAAGTCATAGGCCCTTCACCAAAGAGAGGATGAGTTTTTATATTTGCTATAGCAACATCCCATATTCCCTGTCTTGTTCCAAAATAAGCAATAATGTTATCAACTCTAGGGAACTTTGAAGGGTTAAATACAAAATATACACAAGCTAAAATGACACCAGCCATTATAGCTAAACAAGCTTTATATTGTTTATCAATAATTAATATCACAAGAACACCAGCTGCAAGTGCAGGCCAAGCTGTACGACAGGCCGTTAAAAGTAACATAAATAAATTAATAGCAATGACTGCTAAATAATAACAAAACTTTTTATAGTTAACTTTAATATCTTTGATTTTTAATATTTTACAGAAAGTAATACAAACAAAAAATTCTATCATCATAGCATAATAGTTTGCATTAAAGAAAACAGAATTGATACGGTCTTGAGGTCGATTAAAAATAATAATTTCTAATTGATCTATATCAAACTTATTCAGGATTCCAATATACTCTATTAAACCATAAAGTGCTGCAAAAACACTTAAGACAATAATACAATTCACAATGAATTCAAATAATTCACCTGTAATATGCTGTCGGTAGTATAAAACAAAAGATAAAATAGCAAGGATTCCAAGACTGCAACCAGCCCCATAATAGTTTTGATAAAACAGCGATACAACAAAACTCAACCCACAAAAGTAAAGAATATATTGACTCTTTGCTGTTTTTCTATATGCGTCTTGTATTTCCCCTTTTAATAAAAGACGTATTGTTAAAAAGATGAGAACTGTTGCACACATATAAAAAGGTAAGAACATCGATAAAATCGCAACAATGATATATCTTTGATTATGTGTAAAATGTTCTTTTAAATAATCAATTCCAAAAATAAGCCACACCTCCCAAAACGCAACTCTATTTTACAACAAATAAGAAATTATGTATACTATAAAAAGCAAACATAACAAAAATGTAAGAAATGGAAAGAGGAAAAACATGTACAAATACCTATATATTTACAATTATTCACCCCATGAGCAACAATTATGTGAGATGGAATTTAGACGTCTGTTTAAAGAAAATATGACGTCTAAATATTATTTATCAAATACTTATTTTGATTATACAAGAAGTGTTTTTATCAAGGGGAGATTGAATATTATGTATTCATCTGATAACTTTGATAAAATTGTTGAATTCATTGAGGAAAGCCAAATGTGTTATTATGAATTCAAAGTTATTTATTTAAAGAATGATATAACACATGTTGATTATCAGGAATCTTTAGAAAAATGTAGACAGATTGCTCACCCTATTGATGGTTCAGTGAATATGCAAGAACCTAAGGTTATTTTTGCAATTACAAAATTACACAATCAATGGTATTTTGGGACATATGATGATGAACTTGTTTGGTCACATTGTTATGAAAAACCTCATTCTTATTCACATTCTTTAAATATTAGAGATGCAAGGACATTAGTTAATATTGCTGTTGGGCAAGAAACATCATTAAAACTGATAGATCCATGTTGTGGAGTTGGTACAGTTGTTTTAGAAGCTTTGAGTATGGGCATTGATATTGAGGGATATGATATTAATCGTGAAGTTTCTTATCAGGCAAGATGCAATTTGGAGCATTTTGGATATGATCCATCTGTTATTCAAAGAAAAGATATGAGAATAATTGAGAAACAATATGATGTTGTGATTATGGATATTCCTTATGGTGTTTATAGTCCTTTTTCATATGAACAACAATTAGATTTACTAAAAGGAGCATTTTCATTAGCACCATCACTTCTTTTGGTTTCTCATATACCAATGAATAAAGAATTAGAGACATTGGGCTATGAAATCTTAGATTGTGCAACAATTATAAAAGGAAGTTTTCAAAGATATATGACACTTTGTTGGAAAAAATAACAGATTTCGTTATAATGAAGATGAGGTGAGGGGAAATGAAACATATCTTTATGATGAAATATACAAAAAAACATCATGACTTTGAAAAAAGTATTCATGATATTATGAAGGACTATGACTATGAAATCGTTTATCGTAACTGTTTAGCAGATAGTCAAAAGTACATAAAAGAGTTTCCATGTCTAGCCCGCTTTTATATTGTTGGAGGAGATGGAACAGTTCATGGTTTTATCCAAGATTTAGTGGATAGTCAACATGAAGTTGTTGTGATTCCTCTAGGGACAGGGAATGATTTCTGTAGAACATTAACCACACAAAAGAATCCACAAGAACTGCTTAAAGAATCTTTAAAGTATAGTGCTCAAAAAATTGATGTTATTCAATTGAATGATTCTTACTTTATTAATGCTGCTTGCTTTGGACTTGATAGTGTGATCGCAAATCATGTTCATGATACACCACATATACCTTTTATCCCTGATTCAAAAAGTTATATTATCTCTATACTACAAAATACATTAAAATATGGCAATCATTCTGTGACTATATTTAGTGATAATCATTTGATTTATCAAGGAGAAATGATTCTTTGCACAGTTAATAATGCACAGTATTATGGTGGTGGGTTTCAAATTATACCTCACGCTGATATTCAAGATGGATATATGGATATTTGTGTTGTGGATAAGGTTCCTAAATGGAAAATTCCATATATGGTTGAAAGGTTAGTGAGACGTAAATTAGCTGGTCGTAAAGATGTTCATTATTTTCGTGTTAAGAATGCTAATGTTATATGTTCATATAACTGTAATGTTGATGGTGAAGAAGTCAGTTATGGACATTATCATTTTCTTATAAAACCAAGATCTTTAAATGTTGTGACATTTCAATAATAAAAACCAAGCCTAAGCTTGGTTTTCATATTCTTCTGAGAAGAAAACTTGGTGCCATAATGAGAAACAATAAACAGTCCAAATCTTCTTATAATAATCATGTTTTTGATTTTTGTGATCTTCTAACATAGAAATCAGTTTTTGATCATCAAAAAGTTCTTTAATAATTGGTGTTTGTAAACCATTAAAAACTTTTTGATAAAGATCTTCTTCTCTCATCCATTCTCTTAAAGGAACTGGGAAACCAAGTTTCTTTTTCTTATATGCTTCATTAGGAATAACTTTTTTAGCAGCTTGTCTTAATAAGACTTTTGTATTTTCCTTTGTAACCTTCTGATTATCTTTTAATTGACTTGCAACATGAAAGACTTCTTTATCTGTAAAAGGAACACGACTTTCAATGGAATGAGCCATTGTCATTTTATCACCTTTTTGTAAGATATCTTTAATAAACCATGTTTGCAAATCAACATTTTGTCTCTTTTGAATATTGGTTGCTTTTCCTAAGTTCTTGAATAAAGGAGCAACAATATCATCATGAGTATGTAGATGAGAAGTATCTCTTAATAAGTGTTTGCAATCCTGCTCAGAAAAAACAGGGTTGACACCAACATAATAATCTTCAATACGTTCACCATTTCTGATTAAGAAAGGGACACCTTTGATTGTTGGCAAATGTTTACAAATACGTGAAATGAAATGTCTAATAAAGAATGGAATCTTTCCATAAATACCACTATCAATATCACCACGATATGTATTATATCCACCAAAGAATTCATCTGCACCTTCTCCTGATAAGACAACCTTAACATCCTGGCTCGCAAGTTCACTTACAAAATAAAGCGCAACAGCAGCTGGATCAGCAGTTGGTTCATCCAGATGATACATCATCTTAGGTAAAATATTTAAATATTCTTCTTTATTAATAATTTTGCTTTTATTTTCAATACCTAATTGTTGTGCTAGATCTTGAGCATAACTAATCTCGTTATATCTTTCATCATTATATCCAACTGTGTATGTATGTTGAGGTCTTGCTAATGAAACAAGATATGATGAATCTATTCCACTACTAAGAAATGATCCTACTTCAACATCAGCAATTAAATGATGTTTTACTGAATCTTTCATAATCTGATCAATTGCCTGAATCATTTCTTGATCACTCTTATATTGATCTTTGAATTGTATAGAATAATAACGCTTTATTTCAACTTGTTTATCTTTATAAACTAAGTAATGACCTGGCAATAATTGTTTCACATTGTTAAAGAATGTTTGTTCACCAGCCACAAAGTTCATCTTTAGATAAATATCTAAAACATCTCTATTTAATTCTTTTTTAAAATCAGGATGATCTAAGAATCCCTTGATTTCACTGGCAAAAAGAAAATGTTCTTGATCAAAATAATAATAAAAAGGTTTAATACCAAAATGATCTCTTGCACAAAATAATTCATGAGTTGTTGTATCATATAAAGCAAAAGAGAACATTCCTCTTAAATGATTAACAATTTCATAATGATATTCTTCATAACCATGTAAAAGAACCTCAGTATCACTATTTGTTTTAAAGTGATGCCCTTTATTTTCTAGTTCTTTTTTTAGTTCTAAATAATTATATATTTCCCCATTAAAAACGACTACCAAATGTTCAGTCGCCATAGGTTGTGTTCCACCAGCTAAATCAATAATAGATAAACGACGATGACCTAAAGCAACATATTCATCAACAAATTGACCTTCGCCATCAGGTCCTCTATGTGCAATACGATCCATCATTTGTTTTAAAATTTCTGCTCCGTTTTCCTTCACAGGTGCAAATCCAACGATTCCACACATATATATCACATCCTTTGCTAAAGCATTATAACATTATTTTTTCTATTGGTGTTAATAAAATCGTAAAATAAATGAAAAAGAGTAGTCTTCTACCCTTTATCTAAATCCACATACATTTCTACATAGCCGCATGTCTTACAGAGTGATACTTTTAAAGGATATTCTATCTTTTTTAGATCTTCATTTTTTTGAACAACAACATAGTCACTAATAGGTTGTGCAGAATCCTTTAAATAACACTCTTCAGTCATTTCTTTATGACATCTTGGACATTTTCTCATCGCTAATCACCTCTATCTATTATTATACAGAAAAATATGTTCTAAAACAAATATCAATAACATATAATATAAATATTATTGTTGTGAGTTGATTTGTGATATTGTAAAATAAAAAGCATAAAACACTAATTTGGAGTTGAAGTTATGAAATTCATGATGATATATTTGATTATGATTAATATTCTTGCTTTCTTGATGATGAAACTGGATAAATATAAAGCAAGGAAACACGCATGGCGAGTTCCAGAGAAATCATTTTTTCTCTTAAGTATCATTGGGGGAAGTCTTGGGACATGGATAGGTATGTATATATGTCATCATAAAACAAGACAATGGTATTTTGTTGTTGGGATACCAATTATATTATTGCTTCAAATTTTATTGATTTTAAAAGTAAAAGGTGGTAGTCTTTAAGTAGTTATATGACTGACGGAAGTGGAATTGACCACAGGAAATATAATGCGAAGAGCCGACCGTCTGGGCAAAGAGTCCAGAGGTGTGGCTCTTTTCAATTTCATATGTTCAGGAGGAAAATAAAATGAGAGAATTAGAATTAAAGTATGGATGTAATCCCAATCAAAAACCAGCAAAGATTTATAACAAAAATGGTGAATTACCTATTCAAGTGTTAAATGGAAAAGCAGGATATATCAATTTACTAGATGCTTTTAATAGTTGGCAATTGGTTAAAGAGTTAAAAGAAGCAACTGGGTTGCCAAGTGCTGCAAGCTTTAAACATGTTTCACCAGCAGGAGCTGCTGTGTATGTTCCATTAGATGAAACATTAAAACAAATTTATTTTACTGATGGATTGGATTTGTCGCCAATTGCCACAGCATATGTACGAGCTCGAGGAAGTGATCGTATGTCTAGTTATGGTGATTTTGCAGCATTAAGTGATGAATGCGATGAGTCATGTGCTAGATATCTTTCTAGAGAAGTGAGTGACGGGGTTATTGCACCTTCATATACACCTGAAGCATTAGCTATCTTGAGTAAAAAGAAAAAGGGAAATTATCTGGTTATCCAAATAGATACTGATTATATCCCAGCAGATATTGAAACAAAAGATGTATATGGCATCACATTTGAACAAGGAAGAAATCATGTTCAAATAACTGAAGATTTATTTAATGATAGACCGACTCAAAACAAGGAATTATCTCAAGGTGCTATACGTGACTTACTGATTTCTATGATTACATTAAAATATACTCAATCGAATTCAGTATGTTATGTCAAAGATGGACAAGCTATTGGGATTGGAGCAGGACAGCAATCACGTATTCATTGTACAAGATTAGCAGGTAATAAGGCAGACAATTGGTATTTGCGCCAACATAAAAAGGTTTTAAGTCTGCCATTTCAAGAGAAAATTCGTAGAGCGGATCGTGACAACACCATCAATGTCTATATTTCAGATGATTATGAAGATGTATTGGCAGATGGAATTTGGCAAGAATTCTTTACCTGTCAGCCTGAACCATTGACAAAGGAAGAAAAGAAAATATGGTTAGCAACCTTAAAAGATGTTGCACTTGGATCAGATGCATTTTTCCCATTTGGAGACAATATTGAACGTGCTCATAAGAGTGGGGTCACATATGTTGCTCAAGCTGGTGGTAGTATCAGAGACGACCATGTCATTGCAACTTGTGATAAGTACAATATTGTTATGGCATTTACACATTTACGTTTATTTCATCATTAATTATATAAAGAGGATAACAGTTATATGTTATCTTTTCTTTAGCTTTCATAGTAAGAGAGAACTCAAAAAACAAATCACATGAAAAAACCTTTAATTTCCATTTTTTTAGACAAAATATGTGTTATAATGTTAAAAGGAGCGTGATAAGATGATAAAACTCGAAAATGTTACAAAAGTTTATAAAACCGGCGTAAGAGCTGTCAACAATATGAATGTTAATATTGGTCCAGGAGAATTTGTTTATGTTATTGGACCTACTGGTGCAGGAAAATCTACTTTTATTAAGTTACTATATAGAGAAGAAAAAGCTTCGTCTGGTAAAGTTATTGTTGCTGGAGAAGATGTCTCTAAAATAAAAAACCGTAAAGTTCCTTACTTTAGAAGAAATATAGGAATTGTTTTTCAAAATTTTAGATTATTGCCTAAGAAAACAGTTTTTGAAAATATAGCTTTTACATTAGAAGTAACAGATACTCCAAGAGTAGAAATTAGAAAAAAAGTAAGAAGAACATTAGAACTTGTTGGATTAGAAGACAAAGCTAATGCTTTTCCTCATGAATTATCAGGTGGTCAGCAACAACGTGTAGCAATTGCCAGAGCAATTGTCAACAATCCCAAGGTTTTAATCGCTGACGAACCAACTGGAAACTTAGATCCAGATACATCTATAGAAATTATTGAATTATTAGAAAGAATTAATGAAGTCAATCATACAACAATCTTAGTTGTTACACATGATAAAGAAATTGTTCAAAAATATAAAAAGAGAACAATCTTAATTGAAGATGGATGTATTAAGACCGATACAAGTACAGGAGGTTATGCAAATGGAATTCATTAGTTGTGTGAAAAACTTCCCCAAACACTGTAAAACAGCATTTCAAAATATTTGGCGTAATGGTGTCATGTCTGTATCTTCTGTTTTTGCTGTGACAATTACTTTGGTCTTGATTGCAGTTATTGGTATTATTGCAATTAATATTCAAGATATGACTTTAAGTATTGAAGAAAGTCTTACAGTTTATGTGAAAATTGATCGTGAATTAAAAGATGAAGATGCTAAAAAAATACAACCAGCTATTGAAAAAATTGCTGGTGTCAAAAAGGCAACATTCTCATCTAAAGATAATGAATTAAATAAAATGTTGACGCAACAAAATGATACTGGAAAAGAGTTGCTTGAAACATATCGTAAAAATAATCCACTTGGAGCTGCCTATGTTGTTGAAGTAACAGATGCTAAACAAATTGATACAGTAGCAGATCAGATCAGGACTCTTAATAATGTCAATGAGGTCAACTCTGGTGGTGAATCGACGTCATCATTAGTAGATAGTTTAGAAGCTGTTAGAAATGGTGGAGCAATCTTTGTTGTTGGATTAACTGTTATAGCTCTCTTTATGATTGCAAATACAATCAAAATTACAATTACATCTCGACAAACTGAAATTAGTATTATGCGTATGGTAGGAGCAAGTAACTGGTATATTCGTTTACCATACATGTTAGAAGGAATCTTTATTGGAATTTTAGGATCAATTATTCCAGTTCTGGTTATGTATTTTGGATATACAATGGTTTATAATGGAGCTGTTGGATTGTTACCTTCAATGTTAGCTTTGCGTGAACCTTTCCCATTTATTTGGCAATGTTCAGGTTTATTAGTTGCTCTTGGAAGTGGTGTTGGTTTAATTGGAAGTTTTGTTTCAGTTAGAAAATTCTTAAAATTTTAGATAAGTTTTAGATGAGTTATTTTAATGCTCATCTTTTTTTTACAATGAATTTCAAATTGTGACTTTCATGTGACTGTTTCTCCATATAATGGAAATAGAGTAGGGAGATGAACATTAATGAAAGTTATCAAGAAAGTATTTACATTCCTATTCATAGGAATAATTATTTTAGGAGAGTTTACTGATATAAAGGCTTATCAGATTGAACCTGTAACTTATCATATAAAGATGTATGGAACAATCTATAATGCGAAAGGTAAAGTTGTTGAAAAAAATGCTATGTTTGAAAGAAGTTATACTTTTAGTGAAAGTGTAAATTCGTATTTATATGGTGGTCAAAAGGATGATCCTACACGTTTTGACTTAGGTAAAAAACAAACAATTATTCTAAATTATGTTGAAGTAAATGGCAGATAAACAGAAGTGAAAATACATCCTGATAATCCATTACGTGCAAATCTAATTTATGATGATCTCTATTTTGATTATAATTCAAGTAATGCTTTGGCACCTGAAAATCTTTTTACAATTAGTTTGTTTAGGAAAATCCCAATTGTTGTGACTGCAAAGAGTATGACAGTCACATATGATGGTACTGAAAAAAAATTATCTGGTTTTGACATAACTGCTGGGAGTCTAAAAACTGGTCATAATGTTGTTGTACAACATGAATCGATTTTAGCAACTGAGTCTGGTAAATATATCTTGAATCTTGAAGAAGCAAAAGTTTATGATAAAACTGGAAATGATGTGAGTTATTTTTACAGTCTTTATTTGGAATCAGGATCATTAACTATTCATCCAGCACCTATGACAATAACAATAGATGATGTAGAAAAAAACATAGGAACAGATGATCCAGATTTCACAGCAACGGTTGAAGGAGAGATTGAGGGGCAACCTTTAAATTACACATTAACAAGAGAATCTGGTGAAGAATTAGGTGAATATCCCATTACTGCTCATTATGTTGAAAATAAAAATTACATAGTTAATATAGTAGAAGGAAAATTATCTATTATAGAAGCGATTGTTAATCAACCTGATGATGAGGAACCACCCTTATCTAATAATGAAGAGCCAGCAACTCCCGAAATCACTGGACCTATTGAAGTACCTGAAGCAGGAATTTCAGCAAACCTATCTCCAAATATAGAAGATTCTACAAGAGTGCCAGCCAATATAGTAACTCCTGTAGTTAATACGCCAGTACAAAATAATAACCAACAACAAGAAGAGAATAATGAAACAGAAGTTATCACGGTTAATGATAACAAGACACCTTTAGCAGGTATTGAAAATTCTTGGGCATTGATTAATTTGATTGCTGCAATGACAACTGTAATCTTAGGAATTGTTATTATTTTCTTGAAGAAAAATATGGAATCAAATCAAGAAGAAGGTCTAACATATCAAAAGCGTTATATATGGATGAAGTTATTAGGAATTGCTATTGCAATCATATCTGTTGTGATTTTTATACTTACAGAAGATATAGCTTTACCAATGGTTATGTTAGATAAATATACTGTTGTTATGGTTGTTATAGCAATCATTCAGTTTGTTGTTTTCTTTACGCATACAATTGTTAAGAAAAAAGTGAATAAACAAATCTCACAAGCATAGATAGACTGTCAGTTTGGCAGTCTTTTTATTGGATATATGTTTACATATTGTCATTATATTTAAAAATGATTTTACTTGAAATTTATTGAGAGATATACTGTATATAGTAGAAATGGAGGTTTTTTGATGAAAAAATTAATTCTTATAGGTGGAACAATGGGGGTTGGTAAAACAGCTACATCTTCATTGCTTAAACAAAAATTGAATCAAAGTGTCTTTTTAGATGGTGATTGGTGTTGGGATATGCATCCATTTGTTGTTAATAGAGAAACTAAAGCTATGGTTATGAATAATATTGTTTATCAATTAAATCAATTTATAAGTTGTAGTGAAATAGAAAATATTATATTCTGTTGGGTTATGCATGAACAATCAATTATTGATGAAATTCTTTCAAGAGTTGATATTAACCATTGTCATGTTTATACGTTTTCACTTATTTGTTCAGATGATACTTTAAAAGCACATCTTCAGACAGATATAGATGCAGGCATTCGTAGTCAGGATATAATAGAAAGAAGTTTAGAAAGGATGAAACTTTATAAACAACTGAATACAATTAAAATTGATATTTCTCATTCTACAATTGATGAGACTGCTGAAAAGATTTATAAAATTCTAAATGCAAAGTAAATAACTAATATTCCCTTTATTACTGTAATAACTGAGATTATAGGAATTTCATTCAAATAATAGGTCTTCATAATTTTCTTAGTAAGCAGATAATAATAAATATAATGAAGATAGAGCACATTAAGATAATGGTTTGACTTCAACATCTATTTTCCTTATAATAAGGGATATATAAAGGCAGGGAATAAACATGTTTACAAAAAAAGAGATTTTTAGTATTCCAAATATATTGTGTTATTTTAGAATTGGACTAGTTCCTATTTTTCTATATACATATTTTACAGCAGAAGGTAGTGAAGGTCATATGATATCAGCTGGAATACTTATTTTATCAAGTTTAAGTGATTTCTTTGATGGCTTTATAGCAAGAAAATATGATATGATTACTGAACTTGGAAAACTGATTGATCCTGTTGCCGATAAACTTACTCAATTTGTTGTTGCATGTACATTGATGTATACCTATCCTGCATATTCATGGCTTGTTGCTATTATTGTATTGAAGGATGGTATGTTGCTTTTTGTTGGTTGGTTTATTTATCGAAAAAAGGGAAAACATCTCGCTCAAGCTGAAATGCCAGGTAAAATTGCTACAGCAGTCTTCTTTGTCGTATCTATTCTATTAATTGCTTTCTATATTCCAGGAACAATGATTTCAACTGTTATGATTTATTCTACAGTTGTATTAATGATTATTGCTATGATTTATTATAGTCAGGGACTCTATCGTTTATATAAAGAAAATTAAGCAAGTTAAGACTTGCTTTTTTATTTCATATAAAATCTAAGAAAATAGATGATAAACATATATTTCTTTTTTTATTTCTTGTATAATGAATAGAGGTGATATTATGAGTAAACGTGATTTAAAACAATTATGTTATTTAGAAGCATTAGAAGATAATGTTGTTTCTGTTGAGATGATTTTGAATCGACTCAATCAGATTGAAAGTAAAAAGGGCGTTTTTGATGCTTATATTTTACAACATGATCGCTCAAGGACAATTCTAGATTTAGAGCTTTCTCTAGCAACACTCTGTGTTTTACTAAGGAAAATGGCTGAGAATCTTTTTATCGTGACTCCTGATGAACTTCGAAAAGATATGAATAGTATCATTCATTCAAATCGTTTTGAATATAATCGTTTGGAAGTTATTGTTTATTCTCAAAAAGGAAAAGAACATGTTGATTTAAATGCATTGTTAGCATTTTGTCATCATATTCTTTCAAGTGACAAACTTCGTAATTTATAAAGGTTATAATCTTCCTGGGTGATGTATATGAATCTAAGGAAAAATATTGGAATTATTATGATGATGTTGGGTGTTTTATTAACAATTAATCAAAGTGGGCAAGAAAATGAATTTTTAAAACAAGTCGAACTTGTGATTAAAAGTTATTGGCCACTCATTTTAAGTTTTATAGGGATTTATATGATTTCTACACCACGAAAAAGACGATAGCAACTTCAAAGTGCGCTATTGACTGAGTATAGTTGGTAGTATGCAACCAGTTGTACAGTTATGATAATACTGTCAAGATGACTGGAGGAGGAAATAATATTATGGCTTTTTCAAAACAACTTATTCATTTAAGAAATATACGGGGAATGTCGCAAGAAGAACTAGCTGCATTGATGGATGTAACAAGACAATCAGTATCTAAATGGGAAACAAATCAAACCTATCCTGATAGTGAGAAATTGATAAGATTAAGTGAAATCTTTGAAGTGAGTACTGATTATCTTTTAAAGGGAACAGAGACTGAAATAACAGATGGTCAATATAATTCTCAGGCAGGTGTTCAAATGTCAGCAGAAGTCAATGATATTTTAGATCATGTTTATCATATGAGTCGAATAAAAAGAATGATGATTGGTTTAAGTTTATTAGCTGTCATTATTTTCTTATGTATATCGTGTTTTTTAGTATGGAAGTAGGGATGTTCATGAGAGCATCTTTTTAAAATATCAGAATATTATGAAATGTTTTGTAAGATTATCAGATGAAAATCTTGAAATGAATGAATATGTGAAAAAATTAATCTTATAACTTTATTTTTAGGTTATAATTTTGTATAATGAGCGCATATGGAGGTATAGATAATGAAAAAGAGACCTGTGGTTTTATGTATTTTAGATGGTTATGGATTGACTGATTGTATTGATGGGAATGCTGTGAAATTAGCAAATACACCAAATTTAGATGATTTGATGGCAATGTATCCAACAACGACAATCAAAGCTTGTGGTAATGCAGTTGGGTTACCAGAAGGTCAAATGGGTAATAGTGAAGTGGGGCATTTAAATATTGGTGCTGGTAGAATTGTTTATCAATCATTAACTTTAATTAATAAAGCAGTTGAAGATGGAACATTCTATAAAAATGAAAAATTCTTAAAAGCAATTCAACATGCAAAAGACAATAACTCAAAATTACACATTTGGGGATTGTTATCAAATGGTGGGGTTCATTCATCAAATGAACATATCTATGCATTGTTAAAACTTGCTAAAGATCAAGGGTTAGAAAAAGTTTATGTTCATGCATTCTTAGATGGTAGAGATGTTGCACCAGATAGTGGTGCTGATTTTGTTCAAGAATTACAAGATAAAATTGATGAAATTGGTGTTGGAACAATTGCCAGTGTTTCTGGTAGATATTACGCAATGGATAGAGATAAGAGAATGGATCGTGTTGAACTTGCATATAATGCATTGGTTGCTAAAAGTGGTGAAACATATAGCAATCCAGTTCAATATGTTAAAGATTCTTATGCAAAAGATACATTTGATGAGTTTGTTTTGCCAGGATATAATCCTGCTGTTGATGGAGGAGTGAGTGATAATGATTCAATCATTTTTGCTAACTTCAGACCAGATAGAGCAATTCAAATGTCAAATGTCTTTACTGCAGATGTTTATGAAGACTTTAAACCTGCTGATAAGCCTAAAAATCTTGAATTTGTATGTATGATGAAATATGCAGATACTGTTCATGGTGAAGTTGCTTTTGCGTTACCGGATTTAACAAATACTTTAGGTGATTATTTATCATCTCAAGGTATGAAGCAATTAAGAATTGCAGAGACAGAAAAATATGCTCATGTTACATTCTTCTTTGATGGTGGTATTGATAAAGAAATCGAAGGAGCAACTCGTGTTTTAATTAATTCACCAAAGGTTGCAACTTATGATTTACAGCCAGAAATGAGTGCATATGAAGTGAAAGATGCATTAATTGCAGAATTAGATAAAGATATTCATGATGTTGTAATTGTGAACTTTGCAAACTGTGATATGGTCGGACATACTGGAATTATTCCTGCGGCTATTAAGGCAGTTAGTGTTGTTGATGAATGTGTTGGAGAAGTTTATGAAAAGGTTCTTGAACTTGGTGGGACAATGTTAATTACTGCTGATCATGGAAATAGTGAAAGATTATTGGATGAAGAAGATAATCCATTTACTGCTCATACAACAAATCCAGTACCATTAATTCTTACAAATACACACTTAGAATTAAAAGAAGGTGGAAAACTTGGAGATTTAGCGCCAACAATTCTTCAATTGTTAGGATTGCCAATTCCTGAAGAAATGACAGGTGAAAGCTTACTAGGATAAGAGAAATTCTTATCCTTTTCTTTTATCTTTGTTTATGGTATATTAAACAAAATGGAGTGATTCTATGAAAAAAATAATATGTTTTCTTTTGTCTATTCTTGTTTTATGGGGGTGTTCAAGCACAGATACAGCCTCAAAAATACAAATTCAAGGAATTGAAAATATTAATTATGAAAAGTTAACACAAAATTTAAATTCAAATGTTAAATTTATATTGTATATAGGAAGACCTGACTGTGGAGATTGTCAGGAATTTTATCCAATTTTAGAAGAGTATATTGAAAATCATGAAGGAAGCGGTATCTATTATCTAAATATTAAAGATTTTAGAGATCGTGCTAAAGCGGAGAGTGCAACTAAGGAAGAAAAAGATTTCTATGATAATCTTTACAAGGAATTACATTTTGATTGGACTCCAACCATTCATATTATTTCAAATGGAAAGTTTATAAAAACTTATCAGTATCTAGATGAAGATTATATAGAAATTAAGGATCGAGAGAAACAAAAAGCGAAAAGACAGGAGTTTTTAGATCAATTTCAAGTTTTTATGGATGATTATTTTAAGGAGGATTTATAATGAAAAAGTGCCCAAGATGTGGTCATGAAGTGAATAATAATGAAAAATATTGTCCCCATTGTGGATTAGATTTACAAGAAAGATATCGAGCTATTAAGCCTAAAAACAAGGCGATGACATATTTACTATATGTTATTATCTTCTTTTCATTTATCACGATTCCTCTTTTTTATAGTCGTTTATTGAATGCTATAGATAATGATGTAACACAGTTAAATGAAGAGAAAATTGAATTGCCAAAAATCGAAGATACCCAACCGACGTCTATATTAGCAGTTTATGATACACTTGCTGATTTTCAAAAACAATTTACAAATGTCAACACAATTGTTGATGCAATTTCTCAATATGAAGCATCACTTACTCAACGAGGTGATTATACATTTGATAAGACATATCATCTTGTTATTTTAAATAATTATGATATTTATTATACATTAACCTATACAACACAGATTAATGAAAATTTAAGTGTGACTATCCAACGACAATATGATCGTTCACATACTTATAATACTGAAGAAATCACTTTTAAACATACAGGAGCAACAACATTTAATGAATTGTTCTTGAATGAAGAAGAATTAAAAATCGTCAAAACTTTTACAGGTGAACAAAAAATTACTGATGAATTAATTGCAGATTTTTCAAAGCGTCAAGATGAATTTGATACTAAGAAAAAAACATTAGGTCATTATGGATTAGGTAACTACAATGGTCGTTCTTCATTTGTCGCTCATAGACAGGGTGAAAGTTATTACTCAGAATTGGTTTATAACCATGAAGTAAAAGATTATATTCATTAAACAGATGTTTCATCTGTTTTTTTCTTTTTTTATGTGCTATAATAATCTTGTCTAGACAAGACGGAGGAATCGCGATGAAAGAAAATCAATATCAGTATATAAAAATTAAAGATTATATACAGAAGAATATTCAAAAAGGAGTTTATAAGGATGATAGAATTGAGAGTGAAAATTGTTTGGCTAAGCAATTTCATGTTTCAAGGATGACTGTTAGGCAGGCTTTATTATCTTTGCAACAAGAAGGACTGATTTATACTGTACCTAAAAAAGGTGCGTATGTTCAAAAACAAAAATCCTTAAAGACGTTAGATGGATTACAGAGTTTTAGTGAAGATGTTTCACGTTTAGAAGGAGATATTTCTTCACAAATTATTCTTTGTCAAAAAGAAAAAACGGATGATATGAAATTGCAATCTTTAGGATTGTTAGATAAAAATCAGGAAGTTTGGCATATTGTGAGGGTACGTTATATGGATCGTGAGCCCATTGCTTATGAAGATGGTTATTATCATGGAGGTCTTGTTCCAGATATTTCAGTTCAAGTTTTACAACAGTCTTTATATGCTTATTTTGAAAATGAACTTCAATTAAATATTGCTTATTCACATCAACAGATTGATGCTTGCTTGGCTGAACAATTTGCTCATTACTTGGAAATTTCAAAAGAGCAACCATTGTTGAGAATCTTACAAACAACCTATCTTAAAGATGATGTATGTCTTGAATATGGATATACATATTATCGTGTAGATAAGTATAGCTTTAATCAAATAGCTTATAGAAAGAAGGGAGATTTATGAAAGAAATCGGTATTTCTGTTTATCCTGATTTTGATGATTTAGAAACAATTAAAAAGACATTGGATACTGCAAAAGAATTAGGATACAAAGATATTTTTACATCTATAGAACTTGGTGATTTAGGATTTGAAAATACAACAATTGGAATAAATGATAAATTTCAATTTTTATTTGAATATTGTCATCAGTTAGATTTAGAAATACATGTTGATATCAATGATAGAATGTTAAAACACATAGGTGGGGCACCTGATAATCTTAAACCAGTTTTCGACCTCAAGATAAAAGTATTACGTTTAGATAGTGGTTTTACGCATCAAGAAATAGCTTTGATGACCAAGAATCCTTATGGCATTATCATTGAAGAAAATGCTTCTATGCTACAATTTCCTAAAGAGAGAATAGAAACAATTGTTAGCGAAGGAAATATTCAGCAATATTATGCCTGCCATAACTTTTTTCCACTCAATGAAACAGGATTAAGATATGAAGATGCTTTAGCTTCAGCGAAACTGTTTAAAAGTTATGGGATCAAAGTAGGTATCTTTATTGGTTCATTATATTCTAGTCGTGATTTAAATGATGTGGGAGACTATATTGTCACAATAGAAGATCATAGATATAAACCATCATATATACAAGCTATGGAGTTATTTGTTCATCCAGAATTTGATTTTATTATTTTTGGTGATAGTCATCCACGTTTAGACGAATTACAAAAAGTGAGTCAAGTTGCTCAGTATGATTGTTTAGACTTTCTATCAACTCAATATGATATGAGTAGATTGGACAAAAATGATATCAAAGGATTATATTGTGTGGAAATACCTGTTTGGTTTGATATAGATTTAGATGAAGATATTAAAAAAAGATTGACTCATATGGTTTTCTTACCACGCTCAGATCAACCAGAATTGATGGTGCGTGGAACACAGTCAAGAGATATATGTGCTTGTACTCGTTATAATCCTTTGAAAAGAGAAGCATATTCGTTAGTAATGATAAATGAATTTGCAAATCGTTATAATGGTGAACTTCAAATTCCACTAACTGATTTACCAGCAGTGCGTTACGCAAATGTCATTGGTCAAGTGAAGCCATATGCTAGGAGGTTAGTTGAACTTATACAATATGGACAGGCTTTATTTGTTCTTAAGGAGGATTAATATGCAAGAACAATTCGCTCAAAAAATGATTGAAATTTTAAATTTATTTACAGAAACCCAATCAGAAAATATGAAGACTGTTGCGGACATAATTGTTGATAGAATTAAAGAGGGTGGAAGATTCTTTGTGTTTGGAACGGGTCATTCACATATGGTAGGTGAGGAGTTCTATGCGAGAGCAGGGGGGCTTGCTTGTGTTCAACTTATTGCTCCAATGGAATTGACGTTAGGAGAACACCCATTAAAGTCAACTCAAATTGAAAGAATTGCTGAATATGCACATGTGATTATGATGCAGTACGGATTCAAAGATAAAGATATTATTCTCATTTCGTCTAATTCAGGACGAAATGCTATGCCAGTTGAACTTGCTATGGCATGTCATGAATTGGGGATGTGCACAATTGCCTTTACCAATTTAAAACATTCTCAGGTTGTAACAAGTCGTCATAGTCGTGGTCTTAAACTCTATCAAGTTTGTGATTATGTTATTGATAATTGTGGTGTTGTTGGTGATGCTATGATGGAGGTGAAAGGTGTAAAAGGACAGATGGGGGCAAGTTCTAGTTTGATAGGAATGTTTATGGCTCAAACTTTATCCATGCTTATAGCTCAAAAACTTGCTGAAGTAGGAATTGAACCACCTGTTTTCCTTAGTGCTAATGTTGATGAAGGAGATGCTTGGAATCAAAAAATAATGTCTGAATATTATCATATTTAAGAAAAGCTAGCGTTGCTGGCTTTTCTTATACGGAAATATAATGACAAGTTATTATTTTTAAGTATAATAGTAATAAGTCAATAAGGGGGAAGTTATATGATAAAGATGTTATTTAGTGATATGGATGGGACAATTATAGATTTCAATGAAATGAAACATGAACATGATAAAGAGATGTTAGAAGAATTAAAGAAACAAGGTCATTTGATTGCTTTTAATACAGGTAGAAATTTTCAAGAAGCATATTATTGTATAGATCGTCATCACTTCCCATATGATTATTTAATTTTAAATAATGGTGCTCATATTGTAAATAAAGAGGGAAAAGAACTTTTTAAGAAAATTATTCCTCAGCATGTTGGTAGGAAAATTATAGAATATGCAATGAACTTTACAAACTTATTTGTTTTCTTTTATGATGGAAAAAGGACTTTAGGACATTGTAATGGTCAAACTTATGAACATTCATCAGGTGGAAATAGAGAAATTCATGATGTTTGTTTTCAAGAAGCATATCTTCAAGTAGATGAATTTGATATCATTGCAGTACATCAAGTGGATGAAGGTGATAGAGATATTTTAAAGATTCAAAAGTATATTCAAGATAACTTTAGTCAATATGCAGTTGGAACATTAAATACACATTATTTAGATATTACAGCAAGTGGCTGTAGTAAAGGCACTGGTATTACAGTTCTTAAAGAATTGTTGAACGAAAAGGTTGAGACATATTGTATTGGAGATTCATTTAATGATATTTCAATGTTTGAAGTCTCAGACCACGCATATACGTTTCAGCATGTTTCGTCCACTATTTATCAGCATGCTGATAAAAAAGTGAATTATGTTTATGATGTCATAGATGATATGTTAGGAGGAAAAAGAGAATGAGTTGGCAAGAAAAATTAAGAAATGTAGAACCATATCAGGCTGGAGAACAACCAAAGATCAAGAATTTGATTAAATTAAATACCAACGAAAATCCTTATCATCCAGGTGAAAAAGTGATTTCAGCAATCAGTGATTTTGATGCTGCTATCTTATCATTGTATCCTAATCCTGATGCTGATGATTTAAAACATAGTCTTGCTCAGTATCATGGTCTCAAAGATGAACAAGTCTTTTTAGGAAATGGTTCAGATGAAGTTTTGGCACTTATTTTCTTAACTTGTTTTAATGGTCAGGCTCCTGTTTTATTTCCAGATATCAGTTATTCATTTTATCCTGTATATTGCGAACTTTATGATTTGAATTATGAAATGATTCCATTAAATGAACATTTTGAAATTATCAAAGAAGATTATTATAAAGAAAATTCTGGGATTATTTTTCCTAATCCTAATGCACCTACAGGTCTTTTGGTTTCACTTGATTTTATAGAAGATATCTTAAAGCATAATCAAAACAGTATTGTCGTTGTTGATGAAGCTTATATTGATTTTGGAGGAGAAAGTGCAGTCACACTACTAGAAAAATACCCTCATCTGTTAATTACACAGACTTTTTCTAAATTTAGATCTCTAGCTGGTATTCGCTTAGGTGTTGCTTTAGGAAACCAAGAAATCATTGCAAAGCTATATGATGTTAAAAATTCTTTTAATTCTTATCCAATAGATAGCTTGGCACAAGTGATTGGAAAGGCAAGTATAGACGATAGTTTCTATATTAAGGACAATGCACGAAAAATTATAGAAACAAGAGAATATACAAAAAGAGAACTTAAGAATTTAGGTTTTGAGATGCCAGATTCTTATGCTAATTTTATTTTTATCAAACACCCTCAAAAAGATGCTGAAGAAATATTTAAAAAATTAAGAGAGAATGGCATTCTGGTACGTTATTTTAAAAAACCAAGAATTGACCAATATCTACGTGTTACAATTGGTACTCAAGAACAAATGGAAATATTTATTGAAAATATAAAAAAGATAATAGACTAAAAAAACAATGGGTAACCATTGTTTTTAGAATTCAGTTAATATTTTTTGAATTGCAATAATATCTTGTTCTGTTCCTTCATTTTCAATTTTATATAAATAAGGAACATTATATGCTTCACTAATTTTATTTCCAGATTGTGCAAAAGCTTCACCATAACCTGTATCACCGCTAGCAATAACTCCTTTAATATAAGATACATGATGCTCTAAGAAAGTTTCAACTTCTGCGGGGATATCACCATATCCATCAGTATATGTGAATAATAAGAAATCCTCATCCACTTTTTCATCACCACTCATAATACGAGTTGGATTATTTATATTTAATTTGTTCATCAAGATTTCAACATGACCAGTTCTTGACGCATATACTATTTTCATTTATTTCCTCCTTTTGTTAGTCAGTGCTAACTGTGATATAAAATATCATTTCTCTCTAAAAAAAGCAAGCCATTTGATAAAAAAGCTTACTTCCATAAATAGTCAAAATAGACTTTATTCTCTTTTTCCCAAGATGCTTCATTATGTTGTCCATTTTTTATAATGTTCAAGTGAAAGGAAGCACCCCTTAAGTAAAATTGTTTTTCAATTTCATTTAAATTGTTTTTCATTAATTCAATTCCCTTTTTCCCTCTGACTTCTTTTGTACCAAAACTCATATAGACTCGTGTATCAGAATCAATAAATGCTTCCTGCAACTCGTTTTTCAGCTGGGGCATGCACATTGAAATTGCTGAGGACAGACAAGCAGCTTTTGAAAAATATATATTGTACTTAATAACTGTATAAAGTGCCATGAGTCCACCCATTGAGCTTCCACCAATGCCGGTGCATTCACGAAATGGTATTGTACGGTAGTGTTCATCAATGAAAGGTTTTAATTCTTCAATAACCCAATCCATTAATATTTCTCCTTTACCATTGATATGACCAAAATAGGAATTGTCAAATGTATAAGGAGAAAACTCATTTAATCTTTCCTGTCCTTCATGATTACACTCAATTCCAACAATAATAAAAGGTTTATCATAATCATTTAGAAAGTCTTCAAGTCCCCATGACTTTCCATAAGTCGCATCATGATCTTGAAATAAATTATGTCCATCATACATATACATAACAGGATAATGAACTTGTGTTTCATAATAGTTATCTGGTAATGCAATATGAAGCGTTCGTTCTAATTGAAAAGGTGTTATATAAGTCGTTATCTTTTTAATCATAATATTCCTCATTTCCTTTTTCTTATATGATATACTTATAAAGTATGAAATATCAAGCATAATATTAACGTGTGGAGCATGAGTGTGTTATAATACAAAAAGGAGGTCATTATGAAAAAAGCTTTGGCTATTATATTTGATTTAGATGGAACATTATTAAATACTGATTTATTAATTCAAAAAACATTTGAACATGTTTTTGAAAAATATAAACCTGGATATACTTTAAGTAAGGAAGAGCACTTATCTTTTTTAGGACCTACATTAACAGCAACGTTTGAAAGATATTTTCCTGAAAATATGATTGAAGAACTCATTGAATATTATCGTGAGTATAATCATGCGCATCATGAGGACTATGTAACAATATATCCAACAGTAAAAGAAACTTTAGAAAGCTTGAAAAAGGATAATTATCCTTTAGCTGTTGTCACAACAAAATCAACACATGCAGCTTATCTAGGTTTAGAACTTTTTGATATAACAAAATATTTTGATATTGTTTTGGGTATGGAAGATGTTAAGAATGTAAAACCAGATCCTGAAGGAATTAAAAAGGCAATGGAGACTATGAAGTGTTCAAATGCCATATATGTTGGTGATAATCAAACAGATATTCAGGCAGGAAAAAATGCTGAAATTTATACAGCAGGCGTGAAGTGGTCACCAAAAGGAACAAGTGCTATGGAATCATTGCATCCAGATTTCATGATTGATCGTATGGATGATATATTAAAGTTAATAGAGAGGATTGATTAGAATGGTAGATTTAATTGTTATTGGAGCTGGACCATCTGGCTTGACAGCGGCTTTATATGCAACACGTGCAGGGGCAAGTGTAATTGTTTTAGATGGAGGGGCACCAGGTGGAAAATTAAACCTGACTGCTGAAATTGAAAATTATCCAGGTATGATGAAAAAAGGGCCTGAGTTAGCCTATTCAATGTATGAACAATGCTTGTCATTTGGGGCTAAGTATGAATATGGTGAAGTGACTCATATTGAAGATAAGGGAGAACATAAAATCGTTCATACTGCTGACCAGCAATATGATGGAAAATATGTCTTTATTGCAACTGGAACAAAAGAAAGAAAGATGAATATTCCTGGTGAAGATGAAATGAGTGGACGAGGTGTTTCTTATTGTGCTGTGTGTGATGGTCCATTCTTTAAAAATAAGACAGTATGTGTTGTTGGTGGTGGAAATTCAGCAATTGAAGAAGCTATTTATTTGAGTGATATTGTTAAGCAAGTTCATGTGATTGTGCGTCGTGATGTTTTAAGAGCAGATCAATATCTCATTGATAAATTAAAACAAAAAGAAAATATTGAAATGCATTATTTAAAGAAACCATCCTCAGTTAAATCACAAGATAATAAAGTGAGCGGTCTGGTTATAGAAGATTCAAATACAGGAGAGTTGTCTTTAATTCCTACAGATGGAATATTCCCATTTATAGGATTGGACCCAATTAGTGGTTTTGTAAAAGACTTAGAAATAGTTAATGAACGAGGATATATTGAAGTTGACGAAAATCAGGAAACGAGTGTGAAAGGTATTTTTGCAGGTGGAGATGTTACAGAGAAGAATTTACGTCAAGTGATTACAGCAGCAAATGATGGTGCAATTGCTGGACAATATATTGCATCATTATTAAAGTAGGAAGATGAGAATCTTCCTTTTGTGTTAAATGAAGGAAAGTTTAAAAAAAGGTACACTTATGATAGGAAATTTGATATAGTATTAACAAAGGAGGAAGAGGTATGGATAAAATAGAAGTTGTCATTGTTACAGGGATGTCAGGTGCAGGAAAAACTCAAGCTATGGCTATCTTTGAAAATATGGAGTATCGCTGCATAGATAATTATCCAGTAGCACTGTTAAAAGAATTTGGAGACTTATTGCGTACATCAACAAAGTATTCAAAAGTTGCTATGGCTGTTTCATTGGGAGATGCCATTCTTGCTGTCCGTGTTTTTTCAAATATGGATTGGGTTGATTTAACAGTAATCTTTTTAGATTGTGAAGATGAAGTTTTATTATCACGTTATAAACAAACAAGGCGTTCACATCCATTAATGATTGGAAATGTGGCTTCTTCCTTAACAGAGGCGATTCAGTTTGAACGTGAAATGGCTGATCCTATTAGTAAATTAGCCAATATTATTATCGATACAACATTACTGAAACCAATAAAATTACAAGATAAATTAGAAATCTACTTTCATAAAGGAAATCAAGATACATTCCGTGTTTCATTTGTATCATTTGGATACAAACATGGAGTTCCTAAAGATGCTGACCTTTTATTAGATGTTAGGTTCTTGCCAAACCCTTTCTATATTGAGGAGTTAAGAGCACAAACAGGAAATGATAAAGCTGTTTATGATTATGTTATGGAACAACCAGAAACACAGGAGTTTATAGAGAAAACAATTGTATATTATGATTATCTGTTAAAGAAATATGAAGAAGAAGGAAAAATGCAAATGATTATTGGAATTGGCTGTACTGGTGGACAACACCGCTCTGTAACATTAACCAATTATTTTGCTGATCATTATTCAAAATTCTATCAAGTTTATAAATGGCATCGTGATGCTGATCATTAGAAGGGGGAGTTATTGTGATATCATTTTCTAGAGTTGTAAAAGAAGAAATTGTTTTTAATGATTTTGATTCACATTGTGAAAAAGCAATTTTATGTGCAATGATTAAAATTATTGGTACGCTTTCTTTGAATCAATCTGGATTATCACTCACCTTACGCACAGAAAATGCGAAGATTGCTTCAAAACTGCACAAGCTTTTAAAAGATCTCTATCAGCCTCATATTGAGTTTAGAGTGTCACGCAAAATGAAGTTGAAAAAGAATAATGTATACATTTTAATTGTTTCTAAAGCAAGAGAGATATTAGAAGATCTTCATTTGATGGAAGGTATTGGAATACAAAGTCTTCCTAATCTGGAACTTTTAAATACAGATGCACAAAGGCGGGCATATTTAGCTGGTGTTTTTTTAGCCTGTGGAAGTGTAAATAATCCGGATACATCTAATTATCATTTGGAAATGAGTGTGGCTGAAGAGGAATTTGCAGCTTTTCTTGAAGATCTTATGAACCAATATGAACTCAATGCAAAAATAATTAAACGTCGAAATAAATATATTGTCTATTTGAAATCAGCAGAAAAAATAGGTGATTTCTTAAGGGCGATTGGTGCTTCTCAATCTGTTATGGATTTTGAAATGACAAGAATAGATCGTTCGATGGCTAACACTGTTAATCGTTGGAATAATTGTGATATAGCCAATGAAATGAAAGCAATGAGTGCATCTACAGCACAAATTGAAGATATTGCTTATATTATTGATAAAGCAGGAGTAGAAATCTTGGATGATAAGACAAGAAAAGTTGCATTATTAAGATTAGAAAATCCTGAATTAACGCTTAATGAATTAGCTGATGTTTATTTACAGCAAACAGGGCGTACAATTAGTAAGTCTGGATTACATCATCGTTTTGCAAAGATTAAAGAAGAAGCACAAAAAATAAGGCAAATGGAGAATGATTGATATGGAAAATATTAATATAAAGTTTGGAAGAAGAGTAAAAGAATTACGTTTGATTCAAAATATTTCTCAAGAAGAACTTGCATTTCGATGTCAACTTTCTAAGAATTATGTATCAGATGTAGAAAGAGGAACAAGAAATGTCACATTAAAAGTTGTTGAAAAATTTGCACAAGGGTTAAAAGTGCCTGTTCACATTCTTTTTAGATGGCATGATGATATTGATGAATAAGTTCATTTGTTGTTTATATTTGTTGTATAAACTATGAAATGAAAAAAGGAGAATAATTATGGGATATAGTTTTATATATTTATTTTGTGTACTGGTTTTATTGATGTTAGCATTAAGATTCTTTTTACCATTTTTTATATATTTATTTCCAATATTAATTATTTTTTGGATTATAAAAGCTATCTTTAGATCAAGAAAACGTACTCATCAATCAAAAGAAGACCAAGCATATTATGAACAACATTCATCATATCAAAATCAACAAACAACATATCAAAATCATCAATCATCTGATCCAGATATTATTGATGTCGATTATAAAGTTGTAGATGAAGAGGATAATACCCAATAGAGTGTGAATTATGAAGGAGGCAGTATATGATTTGTCCTAGATGTAAAAGTGAAGTTAATGATGATATGAATTTTTGTCCACAGTGTGGTATGAAAATAGAACGATGTCCTCATTGTCATCAGCCAATAGTCAGTGGTGCAAAATTCTGTTCTCATTGTGGAAGCAGTGTTCTTAAGAATTATCAGGAAAGCCATATAGAAGGATATTATCGTCCTTTAAGCGATATTCCATATACAGAAAGTTATCATGAACCAGAAGAAAAAGTTGATTTTCAAGAAATTAAAGTGAATAAAAAGGTTAATAAAAATATTCTTGTGATTGCTGTATCTATTATGGTTGTTTTAACAGCTGTAGCATATGTTTATATTTATCATGGACCTAGTTTAAGTAATCATATAAGTGGTGGACAACAATCAACAGATCAACCTAAAGATTTACCTTTAGAGAAAATGGAGATTGGTGGAATGACATCTTTTGCAACTCATACAGGAAATATTAACCAAGAAGGTCATGTCTATCAAGATGAAGATATAATTTATGTTGTGAATGATCAAGGACACTTGGTGAGTATGGATAATAAACTTGAAAATAGAAAGACAATTATCAATGACGATTGTGATTATATTAATGTTGTAGGTAATACTATCTATTTTACAAATGATGATTCACAATTATGTAGTATTTCAACTGATGGAAAAGATAAGAAGGTTGTTTTGAATAAAGAAATTTATTATTTAATAATAAAAGACGATAAAGCATACTATCAAGCACAAGATGATGATTTAGAAAGAATTTATGTCTATGATTTAAAAACAAATAAAGAAACAAGATTAAATAATCGTAATGCTTATAACTTAAATGTTTTGGAAGATAAAATATATTATACAAGTACAGATGGTATCTATGTTGTTGGGTTAGATGGTAAGGGTGAAGAAAAAGTATTGAATGGAAAATATTATAATCTGATTTATCAGAATCAAAAACTTTATTTTTTATCTAAACAAGCAACAGGAAGTATTTCAGGAGCAAATATTAATGTTTATGATATTGCAACACGAAAGACAGAAGTTTTGATTGAAAACACAGGTGGTCTGATGAATATAACAGATGAGTATATTTTTTATACAAATAGTTCTCAAGTTATGAAATATAATTTGAAAACAAAGGAAAACACAAAGATTTATAGTAGTGGATTATGTGAGAGTATTCAGATTATTGGAGATAAGTTGATTTTAGAAGTTCAAAAAAATAGTTTTGAGAAAGATGAATATCTTATGATTATGGATTTTGATGGGCAAAATACACAAAAATTATTCTCATCACAAAATGGAGATTTCATTTAATGGTCATTGTTTTAATTGCAACGCGTTATCAGACAATATTGAATTGGATTCAAAATATTGCTTATCAAGAAATATCATCAATAGGTATTATGAAACAAAATGGTCCTAAGATTTATTTGTATGTAGATAGTCAATTATCTTTTCAAACTATTATCCGTTTGTTTAAACAGACTATCCAGAAGCAAGGTGGTGCTGCTTATGTTTATGAGTTTTATGGTATTTATAATGGAATGATTGATTATAATGCCTATATGTCTGAAACAGGAAAGCAAACTATGAAATATTATCAAAGCATAAAAAAAGATATTACGGATTTAGAAATATTGAATTATCAGCAAGCACACTCTTTATGAGTGTTGCTTTTTCTTTTTCTTAAGAAAAATATCGCTATGGACGTATTGGCATTCTGTGCTATAATAGTGCATATATTAAATATGAGGGATAATTATGCAGATTAAAGAAATTATAGAAGCGACAAATGGTCAACTTTTAAGTGGCGATATGGAATATGATGTGAATGGATTTACACAAGATACAAGAAAGATTGAAAGTGGTAATATGTATATTCCACTTGTTGGAGAGAATGCAGATGGTCATCAGTATATAGCACAGGCATTTAATTTGGGAGCAAGTTCAATTATAACTGCTCATAAGGTTCATTATCCAGATAAAAATGTAATTCTTGTTAAGGATACATTACAGGCTATGAGTGATATGGCTAAATATTTGAGAATGCATAGACAAGTAAAAGTCGTTGGAATTACAGGAAGTGTTGGAAAGACAAGTACAAAGGACATGATTTATTCAGTTGTGTCAACAAAATATAAAACATTAAAGACATTAGGGAATTATAATAATCATATTGGTCTCCCTTTAACAATTTTAAGACTTCAAAATGAAGAAGTCATGATTTTAGAAATGGGTATGAATCATCTTGGAGAAATTGAGCATTTAACTCAGATTGCTTTACCAGATGTCGCAGCAATTACGAACATTGGAACAGCTCATATTGGTGAACTTGGTTCTAGAGAAAAAATTCTTCAAGCAAAAATGGAGATTGTTAATGGACTGAAGTCAGATGGAACTCTTGTTATTAATGATGATAATGATATGCTTCATACAGTGAATTCAAAAAATTATCACATGCTGAGAGTTGGACAAAATGAGGATTGCGATTTAAAAGCTATTAATGTAGAGCTTAGATTAGAAGATTCTTATTTTGATATTGATTATCAAGGTCAGCGATATCATGTCCATGTTCCAGTTTCTGGTGAGCATTTTGTTTACAATGCTTTAATAGCCATAGCTATAGGGCTTTCTTTAGATATTGATATGGATTTATGTGTTGCAGGAGTGGAACATTTTGAGTTAACTAAGAATAGAATGGATATGATTGAGTTAAAAGAAAATATTAAAGTGATAGATGGAACATATAATGCCAATCTTGATTCAATGAAATCAAGTTTAGCCGTTTTAGCTCAGTATCCAAAAAGAAAAATTGCAGTCTTGGCAGATATGTTAGAACTAGGAGAATATGAACAAGCTTTACATGAAGAAGTTGGTAGTTATGTTGTTGAAAAAAATATTGATGAACTTCTTTGTGTTGGAGAAGCGAGTTGTTATATAGTGGAAAAGGCACAATCTTTAGGCTTGATAAATGCTTATCATTTTAAAGATAATCATGCTTTAATGACTTATTTAGATGAAATGCTGGAACCAGAAGATACAATATTGATTAAAGGTTCTAATGGTATGCACTTAAAAGAAGTTGTTGAACATTTAAAGGAGAGAGTATAAATGAAAAAATTATTGATCATTTGTGGAGGACAATCTACAGAACATATCATTTCAAGAATGTCTTGTACTTCTGTACTCAAGAATATAAACAAAGAAAAATATGATATAACTTTAGCTGGTATTGAAAAAGATGGAACATGGTATATTTTAAATCAGGCACAAGATGATCTTGTCAAAGATTCATGGTTAGAAGGTGCTGTAAAAGTAGAAGATGTCTATGGACTATTAAGACAACAAGAAGTTGTTTATCCTATTTTACATGGAATGTATGGGGAAGATGGAACGATTCAGGGTCTGCTTGAACTCGCTGAGGTCCCTTATGTTGGATGTAAAGTCCTTGGATCAAGTGTTGCTATGGATAAAATATATACAAAGAAAATTCTTGAAACAGTAGGAATTCCTCAAGTTAAATCTCTATATGTGAAGAAACGTTATGATGGAACTTTGGTTGTTGTAGACAGTACATTTGATGAATCAACAGATATAACTGGGTTTGTTCAAAAAGAACTCGGATATCCCTGTTTTATAAAAGCAAGTAATTCTGGTTCAAGTGTTGGATGTTATCGTGTAGATGAAGAAAAAGAATTAATGCCTAGACTTGAAGAAGCTGCACAATATGATAGAAAAGTTGTAATCGAAGAATGTGTTGATTGTATTGAATTAGAAACAGCAGTATTAGGAAATGATGATCCAATTGTTTCTCGTGTTGGGCAAATTATGCCACATGGTGAATTCTATACTTTTGAATCTAAGTATGAAGATGAAGAAAGTCAAACATGTATACCAGCACTTGTTGATGAAAAAATTCAAGAGGAGATAAGAAGCTATGCATTAAAAGTTTTTAAAGCTATTGATGGTCATGGATTATCACGTGTAGACTTTTTCCTAGATAAGAAAACAAATAAAGTTTATCTCAATGAAATCAATACAATGCCAGGATTTACAAAAATTTCTATGTATCCTCAATTAATGGCGGACTTTGGTATAACATACAGTGATCTTATTGATAAATTAATTGAATTGGCTTTTGATAGATAGATGCCTTCTGGTATCTATTTTTTTAGTATTTATATTTTCTATATATTGCTTAATATAATGAAATAGAGATGAAATTATGTACTATTAAAGTAAAATAATAATGACTTATATACGATTATGCATATATTTTTAACGTTAATGTAAAAAGTTAATCTACTATCTTGTTATTTTTTATAAAAACAAGTATCTTGAAATAAAGATATTGTGCTATGGAAATCAATTTAGACAGGAGGTATGATACCCATGAGTTAGTTTAAATAAAACAAATTAATAATATTATAAAATGTATTTTAAAGTCATGTCAATGGGTAACTATTCCATACAGTAGAAATGAGAAGAATTTTTATAAGTTATAAGGAAGTCTATTAATGGATACCATTGCCAAACGTATTTTAACCATATAAGTTTGATACCATATTGTTTGTCTTCTATGTGTTAACATATCAAATATATAATTATTTCATGATATATATTCAAATGTTTGCACTTGTTATATTCTATAGTTCATGAGTAATAGAGTATCAAACAATAGAGAATACAAAAAGTATAAGATTATCCCTATAATTATTCTTATATGAATAGTTTTCCTCATATTCTTACATATGTTATTCTGACAGTAATCTTATTAATGATAGCATGTATTAAAAAACATGAAGTTAAAATATATTAAGTCAATCTCATTTTTGGCGCTGATGGGAGTTGTTGGAGTAATAAGTGGAGCTTCAAGAGTAGGCTCGTATCAAGGTGATGAAATAAAAGAATTATTGAAGTTTAGAAAATACTAGGGAAAGGATATCAGAAATGATATAATAAGGGAAAGAAAATGAAAAGAATGAGAAAGATGATTACTATATTCTGTTTGTTATTTGTTATGTTGCTACCAATTACGACGAAAGCACAAAATTATTTTTATTCTGATTCATGGAATACATTAGAGTTTAAAGATGCGAATTCATCATCCAATAGAGTGACATATTCTACTAGATATAGTGCTAGACAAGCTTATTGCTATGTTATTGTTAGATATCATGGGCAATTTGTTTAGAATAATGGATTTCAAAATGCATATGTATCTAAAGCAACAACTGTAGATAATAATCATAAACATGAGTATTCAAGTAGTGTTAATCCGTATTAAAAAGCAAGTAAGCCTTGCTTTTTAATACTATTTATTATACTTGAAGAAATCTTAAATATATAATAAAAAGGGTGATAAAATGTATATGAAAAGAATAAAAACATTTATATTAATTATATTTTCATTGCTAATTATTTTATTAATTTATGATAAAGCAAACTCACAAGCAAAATTGTTTCATTCTTCAAAGGGTTTTAATCATAATATAATGCGATATGACATAAGTATTCCTGGAAATCTTTCTCATGAAGAAAAAGATGATTTATTAGCATTTATAATTCAACAAAGTCAACAAGAGAGTTTTATAGTTGAATATGATTTGTATGAAGACTTAGTAACTAAAAGTTATTTATCTAATAGTAAAGATAATTTTCTTAATGAAATTGAAATGAACAAAAAATATCAATTCTATTATATATTTGATTATCATCATGATACTATACAGTATTCAACACTTGATAAATTAGATGCTCATAATGATTTATATGGTAACTTATATATATATTCTTTTGGTGATGATAATATTGAAAAATTTATTTATAAGTTGCAAACTGAATTTTCTTATTTAACAGTAAGTGTTGATGAACATTATAACGAGAGTCTATTAAATCAAGAGGAAGCCTCACAAAAGTATATCTTACAAAGAGCATTTATAATTATTTCTCTCATGATTTTGTTATATATAACAATAGTATTTGTAGATATATCTAAAAAACAAAATTATATTTCAATATATAAGTTTCATGGAGATTCTTCTTTGTATATATATTGGAACTATTTAAAAAGAGAAACATCACTTTTTGGAGTTATATTTATATTTTTATATATGCTATCGATGATTATTCCTGTAACACTTGGTATAATGTTGAAAGTATATTTATCTACTAGTTTTATAATAATTTGTATTGTTTTTGTGATATGGTTACTTTTCTCTATAACATATGGTATTTTAATAAAGAATATTAAAATATATCAATCAATAAAGAAGAGTTATTCTTATCAATTTATTGTTGGGTTTCATTTTATTTTAAAAGGAGTCTTTGTATTTTTAAGTATATTGTTTCTATATCATTCTTTTACATATACATGTTCCATTATTGAAGAGTATACACATTCTCAAATATTATTAGATAAAGTCAATACGATGGTGAGATTAGAAAGTTATTCTACAAAAGTTTCAAGTAGTCCTGAAGAAATGATGGAATATTCAAGCAAAATTTCAAAAATCTTGGAGGAAAGCCATAAAGCTATTTCTATCAATGCATTGAGATATAATGATTCTATGAAGTTCTTGTTTGAAGAAGAAAATGTATATGATCCTTTATATTATTTAGAAAATGCAATCATTGTTAATCCTCATTATCTAGAAGTGGAAAATATATTGGATATCCATGGAAAACCGATTTATGAATCAAACCGTGATTATAAAGAAAAGCCAGTTATTTATGTCCCAGAATCAATGATGAATGATATTGGCGTAAAATCTATTCAAAAAAATCCTGATTTGAATTATTTTGAATTCATTCCAATTTTGGATAATCAAGAAGTCTATTCCTATCAGCCAGGATATATAAAAAGTAGAAACGGATTTATAAAAAATTCTTGTATTATTGTAGATGGATATATATCATTAGAATATTGTCTTATAGATGTAGGTACAGAGAATCTTGAGGAAGGATTCGAAAAATGGTGTCAAGAGAATCAAATTGATTCAGAGGGGATTAATGTAGAAAAAGTAGAAAATGATCTTATCATATACTTAGAACAGTTAAAGCATGAGTTAATGATATATGCAGTTGGATTTATTATAGGATGTATAGGATTAATTATTTTAATATATCAATTTCTTTCTATCTATTTAGATTATCATCTCCGAAAAATATTTATATTAACAATTCATGGAGAATCTGTATTTTATAAATATAGTGCATATTTTGAATATCAATTATACTTGTATACCTTGATGATATTTGTGTGTATTATTTTTAGATATAGTTATTTTATTCCTTTTTGTATAGTTGTTTTGTTTATTGATTATTTCATTGCTTATATGATTATGAAAAGGATTGATAAACAGGTTTATTTATTTGAAAGGAGTGGAGAATTATGAAAATAGTCGAAGTAAATCACCTAAAAAAAACTTTTCAGGATCATATTGTTTTCAACGATTTTCATCTCGTAATTGAGCAAGGGGAAATGATTTCAATTATGGGAGCATCTGGTTGTGGTAAAAGTACCCTTCTTTATATAATTGGAATGTTAGAAGATTATGATGAAGGTGAAGTGATATTATATGGTAAAGATATAAAAAAATATACACAAAAGGAAAGAAGAATGTTATATAAAAATAAAATTGGATTTCTTTTCCAAAACTATGCATTAATGGAAAATGAAACTGTAAAAGATAATCTGATTATACCAATACGTCATGAATCAAAACTAAGGCAAGAAGAGTTGATTACCAAGGTACTTGAACAAGTTGGACTTAGTGATAAATTGAGTCATAAAGTTCATACTCTTTCAGGTGGACAACAACAAAGAGTAGCAATAGCAAGATTGTTATTAAAAGAATGTGACTTGATTTTAGCAGATGAACCAACTGGGAATCTGGATGAAGAAAATAGTCAAAAGATTTATGAACTTCTAAGAAGATTAACACCAGATAAAACAATTGTTATTGTAACACATAATCCTCACCTCGCAGAAAAGTGTGATGTTCAAATAAAGTTATGATAAGACAGAAAAAATTAACTCATAGAAAGTATTGCTTATTAATTAAGAGGGGGGGAAGTTAATGAGAAAAATATTGGTAGCTCTTTGTTTTATTTCTATAATGATTGGAGGATGTTCTTCTCAAACCAATAAGAAAAATACTGAGTCGGATTCAACAAAAAATACAGTTAAAGAAAATATATTTGTAAATATTAGTGATTCAAAGACTCATTTTCCATTGTATGTAGGAGGGGCGTCTTCTAGCGTAGAAATAGATATTCCAATAACTAAAGAAATAGAAAAAAAGGTATTGGAAAATAATAAGTATGAGACACAATATTATATAGACTTCAAATTAAATGATTCTGATGATAAACAAATATTATCTGTAAAAGGTATAAGTTGGAATATTGGTGATGAAAATCCAGTCATTATTTTAGATGAATATGATGTATCAACTAAACAAATTAAAGATATTGAAGAAAATTTACAAAACGAGACTATTCGTACTTCAGTCAGTATTTACACAAATGATTATAATTCAGGAGTGTGGAAGTCACTTGCTGTTTTAAAAAAGAAGATTTAATTTAAATGTTATTTATATATAAATATACTAAAACCAATAATTAATAAGTTATATATAATGCAGATGTAAAAAACTGATATGTTGCCTTAAAAGGAAGAGATGTTCTATTTTAGCATGTTCATCTCTTTTTAATTTTGCTAAAATATAGCTATAATAAAGGAGCGATACCTAATGCTAGAACTTAAAGATATATGTGTCAATTATGAAAATCAAATGATATATCAACATGCTTATTTCAGTGCTAAACATAATGAATTAACTCTTGTTATAGGAAAGAGTGGAAGTGGTAAATCTACACTACATCAAATCATAACTTTCCAAGATAGAGGAAAATGTGAATATTATTATAATGATAAAAATATGACTATTTTATCAGATTGCCAGCAAAAAGATTTTATAAGAGATAAAATGGGAATTGTCAACCAAATTCCAACATTTATTGATGATTTAAGAATTGAGGATCATATTGCCCTTTGTCAATCTATGTTTAATGGATACAATATAGATAAATATATTGATCGTTTGGGTATCAGAGAAGTAATGAATGAATACCCACAACAATTATCGGGTGGAGAAAAGATTAGAGTTAGTATTTTATTAGCTATGCTCCATCAGCCTGAAATTCTTGTCTTTGATGAACCAACTGCATCATTAGATAAACATCATACTCAAATTATTGTTGAACTACTAAAAGAGTATGCTCATCAAGGTCATATTGTCATTATTTTTACTCATGATAATTTTATGAAAAATGAGGCTGATGTCATCTACCAAATAGATAACCATACTCTTAATTGTATCCAGTGTAAAAAAAATGTAAGTAAAATCAAAGAAGAACATTTTATTAGAGTTAATTCGAAACATTACTTACAATATATTTATCAAATGTTTCAACATAAAAGAATATTTAAAATATGCATGATTGGGTTTGTAGCATTTGCCATAGCACTCAGTTGTTTTTCAATATTATATGGTTATTCTGTAATAAACAAGTACCAAAATCAATTATCAACAATTAATAAAGCAGGAATATTATACAGAGCTAGTGATACAAATTATTATAGTCAACAATTACCTATTGGTAGTGAAGAATTACAAACAATTAAACAGAATACTCACATTGAGGGTATATGGCCTTATATTATAAATTATCATGTTGAATTAAAAAATAATGAAAATCAATTTGAAGTTTATCAGAATGGACAACTTCTTGCTAATAGAAATTTAAATGATGAGTATATTTATGGTGTTGCTACTTATAATGAAGAATATGAATATTCAGATAAGTATCTTTTAAATCAAATTGATGTTAATGAAGGGATATATATAGATTCATATTTTCTATATTATTTAATAACTGGTGAATATGATATTCCTCAAATTGATCAAAGTGAGTATAAAGAAATTATATCAAATATTGATGAGAAAACCGAAATAGTATTTTATGTCCCTATTCCTATTTATGTGAGAATGGAAAAAGATGCTCAAGATGTAATCTATAAAAATGTTAAGATGAAAATGAAAATCAAAGGTATTTATGATAAGCCAATAAATTTACAATTAGGCAAAGAAAATGATAATGATTTTTCATTGTTTTATCCATTAAGCATAGAAGAAAGATATAGAGAAGAGTTAAAGCTAGATACATTACTCATGCAAGATGGATTATTAGATTATGGTTCTGAGGTTGTCAATATGCCTTTTTACCCCACGTATTACCAATTTGTGGTAAATGATAAATATACTTTCTCAAAAGTTAAAGAAGAGATAGAATCTTTAGGGTATAAAGTAGATTCTGAATATTCTGATAAGGAAGTACAAGTAGAGATTGCTCAAAATATGAATCAAGGCGTTCTTTTAATATCAGGGTTAATTATATGTGTTGTTTTAATGTTATTATTTGGAGTGAAATTCAATCAGAAAAAAGAATATGTTGATTTTATAAAATTTTTTACAAACAGAGGATTAACATATAAAAAATCAAAGCAAATATTGAGTTTTTATTTTATGTATGAGGCATTTATATGTACAATACTATCTTGGATTTTGATGCTATTTATTGTTTTTGTTTATTATTATTTTGTTAACTCAGATATGTTTATAATTCATATGTCATTTTTTATTTTCTGTTTTGCTATGGCATTTATAATAGAAGTTGTTCTCCCGTTATTAATGATTGGTGGTGATAAAGGTGATTGAATTAAAGAATATTTTTATGAAGTTTTCAAAACGCTCTATCAAAATTGATAATCTTAAAATACCTGAGAATAAGATTACACTAATCAGAGGATTGAGTGGGAGTGGGAAATCTACTTTATTATATAAATTTGCATTAATTTCTAAAGAAAATGATTATGAATATATATATCATGAAAAAAATATAACAGCTCTTTCAGCGACACAGAAAGCATCTTTAAGAAGGTATAGTATAGGTTATGTTTTTCAGGATTTTTGCTTAATTGAGAATATGAGTATTTATGAATGTTATCAGTATTACTGTCATGTGTCAAATAGGAATGGAAATAAACGAGATTTATTAAAATTATTAAATCATGTTCACCTCAATAATTCATTGGAACAGAAAATCCATACATTATCTGGTGGAGAAAAACAGCGATTGGCTATTGCTTGTGCCTTGATAAAAAAACCAAGAATTCTTATTTTAGATGAGCCAACGAGTGCATTAGATGAAACTAATGAAAGAGAAATCTTTATGTTGTTGCAAGAAATATTGAAGCAGGATCAATGTACAATTATTATAGCAAGTCATAGTTATATTGCTAATGAATATGCTGATGAAATTTATGAATTGAATAATCAGGGTATTTCTGAAATTAGGAAAGCAGATGATATACCTTGTGATAGAGACTTTATAACTTATAAAAAAAATTGGTCATTTCTATGGTTTTATATTAAGCATAATCTTATAAATGAAAAGTTTATGAATTTTATAATGATTTTTATTTTATTAATAGGTTGTATAGGTGTTCTTGGAATTCAGCATACTCTCCAGCAATCTTTAGATAATGTTGATAAAAGAATTAATAAAATTGCAGATTATCAGATAATGATTGAAAGTCAGGATGTAGGGGAAAAGGTTGGAGTATATGATGAGGCGACTCCTATTGATGAAGATGTTATAAAAAATTTAGAACAGCAAGAAGGTGTTAGAAAAATATATCCTTATTATGATTTAAAAGTACAAGTTGATGATAAAACGATAGATGTATATCCTTTATATAAAGAAAATCGTTTAAATGGTAAATTATATCAGACTTTCCAAGATGAAAGACATTTATACCCCTCTTATCATAGCATATATAAAAATGTAGAATCCTTGAATAAAAATACCACATACTCTCAATTTATTTTTAATCATAAAGTCTATCTAAATAAATCTGTTAAGATAAGTGGCATTATGTCTATTGGAAGAATAACTGCTTATAGTAATGATTTAGATTATATGCTAATGGATTATAATGATATGGCTGAACTTGCAAAAAAAACTAATGTAGAACCAGTGAAAAGTGCTTATGTTATTTTTTGTGACAATATAAATACATTAGATGATATCATAACTTATGTTGCAAATGAATATCCTAATCTATGCATTAATTCTAATTTCCAAGATACTCAATTACTGTTAAATATGAAATATGAAACAATGAGTATGTTTGAAATGGAAAAAATAGTGACTATTCTTTTGATATCTCTGGTATTTATCTATATTTGTTATTGGATGATGAAGAGAAGAGAAAAAGAATTAACAATTTTAATGACAAATGGTGTTATGCCTTTAGAAATGGTATTCATATTAGGAGTAGATGTTATATTTAAAATACTCATATCATATATACTCACATTTTTATTGGTATATGTTTTTATAGGGAATATCCTTATTGATAGTATGGATAATATATCTATTCTTTTATTTATAATGTTTAGTATTGTTGTTATAAGCACGGTGGCATTATCTGTAGTTATAGTAAAAAAACTAAATCCTGAGAAAATATTTAGAAACTGATAATTAAATTGTTGATATAGATGTATAAAATATGAAAGCATATTGTTTTATTTGCCTTATTTAAAAGAGAAATATAGAGTATATGAATAAGGACAGTGCATTCTAATAAAATTGATACAACTCATATTTCAACAATCATATGATATGTTATACTGAAACTAAAGGAGGGTTTTTATGAAAAAGATAATTATATTGATATGTTTATTTGTTATAACTGGCTGTACAAATGGAAAGAAACAAGAGAATGCAACGACTCCACCATCAAAAGAGAATGTGACATCTCAAACTGAAGAATTTAAAAATGAAAATTATGTAAAGTTTCCTGAAGTGAAAAATATTGTTTCGTATTTGAAAGCATCATCCAAAAAAGTGACAATTCTTAATCAAACAGATGATAGACTTGTTTTTGGTTTAACTATTGAGGATGTAGATGCTCATGATGAATCAATACCTTCGATTTATAATTATGTGAAAACATTAGAAAAAGAAGGATATAGTGTAGAGCAGTATGATGGAACAATTTCTTCAACCTTTGTATTACAAAAGGACCATTATAAAATATCAATCACAACTATTTCAATGATTGATGAGTGGAAAGAAACCCATAAAGATGAGATGGATGTTGAAAAATTAAGTAATGAAAATTTAGTTTATGAAATAATTCAAAATAATTAATAAGTCTATTCTTATAAATATATGTCTATCTAAATTTAAGTTAATTTAGTGAAAATCCAAAATATAATATATACAATTTTCAAAAACTAAAAATTCACAAACAAAAAACTGAAATTCTTATTGACTATATATGGAAAAGAGTATATGATATATGCAACAACCCTATAGGAAATACAAAGATAGGAAATAGTAAATAATGATATGAAGCATAGAGAGACTTTGGTTGGTGAAAAAAGTCGAGAATACATTATTGAACTCATCCTTGAGTGGAGCACTGAAACAATAGGAGTAAGCTGCTACGGAACTTGCGACCGTTATCACGCTAGAGTATGAACTTATAAATAAGCGTACTTGATAAGGTTATTGTCGTGAGGCAATAATAAATATGAGGTGGAACCACGAAGTGAGTAACTCTCGTCCTCTATTATGAATTTCTTTCATGATGGAGACGAGATTTTTTATTATATAGGGAAGAGGGAGGCAGAACATGAACTATAAAAAGTATAAGAAGTTTGAAACAGTGAAGTTGAAAGATCGTACTTGGCCAGACAATGAAATTGTCAAAGCACCAATTTGGTGTTCTGTTGATTTACGTGACGGTAATCAAGCATTAATTACACCTATGAAAATTGAAGAAAAAGTAGAGATGTTTCAATTATTAGTTGATTTGGGGTTTAAAGAAATTGAAGTTGGTTTTCCATCTTCATCACAAATTGAATATGATTTCTTAAGATTATTGATTGATGAAAATTTGATTCCTGATGATGTGACTGTGCAGGTCTTAACTCAGGCAAGAGAACATTTGATTAGAAGAACGTTTGAATCATTAAAAGGATTAGATAAGGCTATTGTTCATATTTATAATTCAACTTCAATTTTACAAAGAGATGTTGTCTTTGGAAAAGGAAAAGAAGAAATTAAGAAAATTGCTGTTGAGGGAACAAAATTAGTCAAAGAATTATCTCAGGAATTTGATGGAAAAGTTATCTTAGAATATTCACCAGAAAGTTTTACAGGAACAGAAGTAGACTATGCATTAGAAATTTGTGAAGCTGTTATGGATACATGGGGAGCAACACCTGATAATAAAGTTATCATTAATTTACCATCAACTGTTGAAATGGATACACCAAATGTTTATGCAGATCAAATTGAATGGATGTGCAAGAATTTTAAAGATAGAGAACGTGTTATTGTCAGTTTGCATCCACATAATGATAGAGGTTGTGGTGTAGCAACAACTGAACTTGGACTATTGGCAGGGGCAGACAGAGTAGAAGGAACATTATTTGGAAATGGTGAGAGAACAGGAAATGTTGATGTGATTACTTTAGCATTGAATATGTATACTCATGGAATTGATCCTGAACTTGAATTAAGTCAAATGAATCATATCAAAGCAATCTATGAAAAAGATACAAAGATGGAAGTTCCACCACGTCATCCATATGCTGGACAACTTGTTTTTACAGCATTCTCTGGTAGTCATCAAGATGCTATTAATAAAGGAATGCATGCTTATCATGAAAGAGGGCAAGAGATTTGGGAAGTTCCTTACTTACCAATTGATCCAGCTGATTTAAATAGGCAATATGAACCAATTGTTCGTATTAATTCACAATCAGGAAAAGGTGGCGTTGCCTTTGTGATGGATACAGTCTTTGGTTATCAATTACCAAAGGCTTTACAAGCGGATTTTGCAAAAGCTATTCAAAATATAAGTGAAACAGAAGGTGAAGTTTCACCTGAAAGAATATATGATACTTTCAAGAAAGAATATATTGATAATGAGACACCATATAAGTTTATTAAACAAAGATTAATTGATATAAGTGATGAAGGTGAATATGAAAGAAGAGCAGAGGTAACGATTGAAGATCGTGGAGTTATGAAAACTTTAATTGGATATGGAAATGGTCCAATTGATGCTGTGAAAAATGCTTTTAACTCACAAGAAGATTTCTTGTATACTGAGTTAATTAATTATAGTGAACATGCTTTAACAGCTGGGTCTTCTGCTAAAGCAGCAGCTTATATTCAACTTCGACCTAAAGGCAGTGCAGTATGTGAATATGGAGTCGGTGTTCATCCAGATATTACGACTGCAACAATCAAGGCAATGATTTCGGCAATGAACCGTATTCATAAATATATGAAAAAGGAAGGATAGATTATGGAAGAACTTATTTTATCAATTCTTGTCCATAACAGTTCGGGTGTTTTGACACGTGTCAGTGGTTTGTTTGCTCGACGTGGTTATAACATTGATAGTTTAACTGTTGGACCAACAAGTACTGAGGGTGTTTCTCGTATGACTGTTGTTGCTCAAGGTGATCAGCAAATTCTAGAACAGATTGAGAAACAGTTAAGAAAGTTAGAAGATGTTATTGAAATCTTTGCTTTGCCACGTGTTTCTTCAGTATACCGTGAGTTATTGATGGTGAAAGTAGAAGCAGATCAATCAACAAGAGCAGATATTGTTTCAATAGTAGATATCTTTAGAGCAAAAATTGTAGATGTATCACCTGATTCACTGGTTGTAGAAGTCACTGGTGATCACAGTAAGATTAATGGCTTATTAGCCATGTTAGATGGTTTCAATATCGTTGAGATTGTACGTACTGGTTTAGCTGGTATTTCAAGAGGTCTTAGTGATTTTGATATAAAAAAAGTAGAAAACAAATAGGGGGTCAAGAAAATGGCAAAAATTTATTATCAGTCAGATTGTGATTTATCTTTATTAGATAACAAAACAGTAGCAATCATTGGGTATGGTTCTCAAGGACATGCTCATGCATTAAACTTAAAGGAATCTGGAGTTAACGTTATTATCGGTTTATATGAAGGTTCTAAATCTTGGGCAAAAGCAGAAGCACAAGGATTTGAAGTTTACACTTCAGCTGAAGCTGCTAAGAAAGCAGATATCATCATGATTTTAATTAATGATGAGTTACAAGCAAAATTATACAAAGAATCAATTGAGCCAAACTTAGAAGAAGGAAACATGTTAATGTTTGCTCATGGTTTCAATATTCATTTTGGACAAATTGTTCCACCTAAGAATGTCGATGTCACTATGGTTGCGCCAAAAGGACCAGGACATACAGTTCGTAGTGAATATCAAGCTGGAAAAGGTGTTCCTTGTCTAGTTGCAGTAGAACAAGATGCAACAGGAAGAGCACAAGATATTGCATTAGCTTATTCATTAGGTATTGGTGGAGCAAGAGCTGGTGTACTAGAAACAACATTTAGAACAGAAACAGAAACTGATTTATTTGGTGAACAAGCTGTTTTATGTGGTGGTGTTTGTGCCTTAATGCAAGCTGGTTTTGAAACATTAGTAGAAGCTGGATATGATGAAAGAAATGCATATTTTGAATGTATTCATGAAATGAAATTGATTGTAGATTTAATTTATCAATCTGGATTTGAAGGTATGAGATATTCTATCTCTAATACAGCTGAATATGGTGATTATATTACTGGACCAAAAATTATCACTGAAGATACAAAGAAAGCAATGAAAAAAGTTTTATCTGATATTCAAGATGGAACTTTTGCTAAAGATTTCTTATTAGATATGTCTGAAGCTGGTGGACAAGCTCACTTTAAAGCTATGCGTAAATTAGCAACTGAACATATATCTGAAAAAACTGGTAAAGAAGTTAGAAAATTATATAGCTGGTCTGATGAAGACAAGTTAATTAATAACTAATCAATACACACACTTTTGTGTGTGTTCAGTAAAGAGTCTTAGACTCTTTAGTGATGACATACAAAGGATGAAGGGGGAAGTAATTATGTCGATGACAATGACACAAAAGATATTAGCTGATCATGCAGGTTTAAAACAAGTTGTAGCTGGTCAATTGATAGAAGCAAAATTAGATGTTGTAATGGCTAATGATATTACAGGACCAATGGCATTGCCTATTTTTAAACAAATGGCTAATGAAGTCTTTGATAAGGATAAAGTGATTTTGGTTCCAGATCATTTTACACCAAATAAAGATATTAAATCTGCTGAGAATTCAAAGGCAATTAGAGAATTCTCTTTAAATCAATGCTTAACACATCATATGGAACAAGGAAAATGTGGTGTTGAACATGCTATCTTACCTGAAAAAGGAATTGTTGTAGCAGGGGAATGTATTATTGGAGCAGATTCTCATACATGTACTTATGGAGCTTTAGGAGCATTTTCTACTGGTGTTGGAACAACTGATATTGCGACTGGTATGGCAACTGGCGAATTGTGGTTCAAGGTACCAAGTGCTATTCAATTTGTATTAAAAGGAAAATTACAACCTTATGTAAGTGGTAAAGATGTTATCTTACACATAATTGGTAAAATTGGTGTTGATGGAGCTTTATATAAATCAATGGAGTTTACAGGTGAAGGAGTTGCTGAACTTTCAATGGATGACCGTTTTACAATCTGTAATATGGCTATTGAGGCAGGAGCTAAAAATGGAATTTTCCCTGTTGATAATCAAACAAGAGATTATATGAAGAAACATTCAAAGAAAGAGTATAAAGAATATATAGCAGATAAAGATGCAGTTTATGATGAAGTGATTGAAATTGATTTGTCTTCAATTGTTCCTACTGTTGCATTTCCTCACTTACCAGGAAATGCACATACAATGGATGAAATCAATAATGAAGAGAAAATTATGATTGATCAAGTTGTCATTGGATCATGTACAAATGGAAGAATGAGTGATTTACGAAAAGCAGCTGCTATTCTAAAAGGAAAGCAGGTTGCTCATCATGTACGTGTGATGGTTGTTCCAGCAACACAAAAAATCTTTGTACAATGTATTCAAGAAGGATTGGCTGAAATCTTTGTTGAAGCAGGTTGTGCTTTTAATACACCAAGTTGCGGTCCTTGTATGGGTGGACATATGGGTGTTATGGCAAAAGGTGAAAAATGTGTTTCAACAACAAATCGTAATTTTGTAGGAAGAATGGGAGATACGCAGGCACTTATTTATTTGGCTTCTCCTGAAGTCGCAGCTGCAAGTGCAATTGCAGGATATATTGCAGATCCTAGAAAGGATGGGGAGTAACATGTTAGCACACGGTAAAGTCTTAAAATATGGTGATAATGTTGATACTGATGTTATTATTCCAGCAAGATATTTGAATTCGTTTGATGCAAAAGAATTAGCAAGTCATGCCATGATTGATATTGATCCGACCTTTGTAGAAAGAGTAGAGCCTGGTGATATTATGGTTGCTGGAAAAAACTTTGGTTGTGGATCGTCTCGTGAGCATGCGCCTTTAGCATTGAAGACAGCAGGTGTAAGTTGTGTTATTGCAAAATCGTTTGCAAGAATTTTCTATCGTAATTCTATTAATATTGGTTTTGCTATCTTAGAATGTGAAGAAGCAGCAAATGATATTGATGAAGGAAATGAAGTCGAAGTAGATTTTGATACAGGTAAAATTATAAATAAAACAAAGAATATAGAATATCAGGCACAGCCATTTCCAGAATTTTTACAAAAAATGATTCAAGCAAATGGTTTAGTAAACTATGTGAATGAAAAGAAGAAAGGATAAATGTATGGAAAAGAATATTGCAGTCATTAAAGGTGATGGAATTGGACCAGAGATTGTGAATGAAGCATTAAAAGTCTTAAATGCAATTTCAAGAAAATACAATCATACTTTTCATTATCGTGAGATTTTAATGGGAGGAGCTTCTATTGATGCATATGGGGTGCCATTAACAGATGAAGCCATTCAGGTGGCACAAAATAGTGATGCTGTCTTGTTGGGATCAATTGGTGGAGATACAAATACATCTCCATGGTATCAGTTAGAACCAGCACTTCGACCAGAAGCGGGATTATTAAAAATCAGAAAAGAATTAAATTTATTTGCAAATTTAAGACCCGCTTATCTATATGATGAATTAAAAGGGGCTTGTCCTTTAAAAGAAGAAATCACTGAAGGTGGTTTTGATATGATGATTATGCGTGAATTGACAGGTGGCTTGTATTTTGGAGCAAGAGAAACAAAAGAAGTCAATGGGCAAATGGTAGCACATGACAATTTAATATATAGTGAAAATGAAATCAGAAGAATTGCTATTCGTGGATTTGATATTGCCATGAAACGTAGAAAGAAAGTAACAAGCGTTGATAAAGCGAATGTTCTTGATACTTCTCGTTTATGGAGAAAAGTTGTGAATGAGGTTGCTAAGGATTATCCTAGTGTTGAAGTTGAACATATGTTAGTGGATAATTGTGCAATGCAATTGGTTAAGAATCCTCGTCAGTTTGATGTGATTTTAACAGAAAACATGTTTGGAGATATTTTAAGTGATGAAGCCAGTATGGTTACAGGGTCAATTGGAATGTTATCTAGTGCATCATTAAGAGATGATAAATTAGGAATGTATGAACCTAGCCATGGGAGTGCACCTGATATTGCAGGAAAAAATATTGCAAATCCAATTGCTACAATTCTTTCAGCCGCTATGATGTTAAGATATTCATTTGATATGGATCAAGAAGCAGAGGCTATTGAAAGAGCGATTGAAAAGGTTTTAAAGGATGGATATCGTACAATTGATATTATGTCTGATGGACAGACAAAGGTATCGTGTTCACAAATGGGTGATTTGATAGTTGAGAGACTATAGAGGGAGGAAAAGCATGAAAAGTGATAATGTCAAAACAGGTGTTGAAAGAGCACCTCATAGATCTTTATTTAATGCATTAGGAATGACAGAAGAAGAACTAGCTAGACCGTTAATTGGAGTTGTTAATTCTTATAATGAAATTGTTCCTGGACATATGAACTTAGATAAAATAGCAGAAGCAGTCAAGAAAGGAATTTATTTGGCAGGTGGAACACCAATTGAAGTTCCAGCTATTGCAGTTTGCGATGGGATTGCTATGAATCATACAGGAATGAAATATTCATTGGTTACAAGAGAGTTGATTTGTGACAGTACTGAATGTTTAGCTAATGCACATCAATTTGATGGATTGGTTATGATTCCTAATTGTGATAAAAATGTTCCTGGATTATTAATGGCAGCTGCTAGATTAAACATTCCAACAATTTTTGTAAGTGGCGGACCAATGTTAGCTGGTAGAAGATTAGATGGGAAACAAACTTGTTTATCAACTTTATTTGAAGCTGTTGGAGAATTTAATTCAGGTAAAATAACTGAAGCAAAATTAAAAGAATTTGAAGAAAAAGCCTGTCCTACTTGTGGATCATGTTCAGGTATGTATACTGCTAATTCTATGAATTGTTTAACAGAAGTTCTTGGAATGGGATTAAAAGGAAATGGAACAATTCCGGCTGTTTATAGTGAAAGAATTAGACTGGCAAAACATGCTGGAATGCAAATTATGGAATTGGTAGAAAAAGATATTAAACCAAGAGATATTATGACACCAAATGCTTTCTTGAATGCCTTAACTGTTGATATGGCTTTAGGATGTTCAACAAACTCAATGTTGCATTTACCAGCAATTGCTTATGAAGCAGGTGTTGATTTGAACTTAGAAATTGCCAATGAAATCAGCAAGAAAACACCTAACTTATGTCATTTAGCTCCTGCTGGAGATACATTTATGGAAGATTTGAATGAGGCTGGTGGGGTTTATGCAGTTATGAATGAATTAGATACTTTAGGCATTTTGCATACAGATGTTATGACATGTACAACAAAAACATTAAAAGAGAATATTGAGGGTTGTGTCAATCTTGACCCAAATATTATTAGACCTATTACTAATCCTTATAGCAAAACTGGTGGTATTGCAGTCTTAAAAGGGAACTTAGCACCAGATAGCTGTGTTGTAAAGAAATCAGCAGTGGCACCAGAAATGATGCAACATAAGGGACCGGCAAGAGTCTTTGATTGTGAGGAAGATGCAATTGCGGCTATTCGTGCAGGTAAAATTGTGGCTGGTGATGTCGTTGTGATTCGTTATGAAGGACCTCGTGGTGGTCCAGGAATGCGTGAAATGTTATCCCCTACAAGTGAAATCGCTGGGATGGGGTTAGATAAAGATGTTGCTTTGATTACTGATGGACGTTTCTCTGGTGCGACTCGTGGTGCATCAATTGGACATGTTTCTCCTGAAGCAGCAGTTGGAGGACCAATTGCTTTTGTTCAAGAGGGAGATATGATTGAGATTGATATTGAGAATAATAGTATTCAATTATTAGTCAGTGATGAGGAAATGGCAGAAAGAAAGAAAAACTGGGAACCTAAAATGCCTGAAGTGAAAGGATATTTGAAGAAATATGCTGCAATGGTTACTTCAGCAAACACTGGAGCAGTTTTAAAAGTTAAAGATTAAAGAAGAGGAGGAAAGATACTATGGAAATGAAAGGATCAGATATTGTTGTTGAATGCTTACTTGAACAAGGTGTTGATACTGTGTTTGGGTATCCTGGTGGAACAATTTTAGAAATCTATGATAGTCTATATAAATATCAGGATAAGATTAACCATATCTTGACTTCTCATGAACAAGGTGCATCTCATGCTGCTGATGGATATGCTCGTGCAACTGGTAAGGTAGGTGTTTGTCTAGCAACAAGTGGTCCAGGAGCAACAAATCTTGTCACTGGAATTGCAACTGCACAAATGGATTCGATTCCTCTTGTTGCAATTACAGCCAATCAGGCGGTTTCATTACTTGGAAAAGATAGCTTTCAAGAAGTTGATATTGCTGGAGTGACAATGCCAATTACTAAGCATAACTTTATTGTTAAGAAAATTGAGGATTTAGCTCCAACTATTCGTAAGGCATTTCAAATCGCTAAAGAAGGAAGACCTGGGGCTGTCCTCGTTGATATTACAAAAGATGTCACTATTAAAAAGGGTGATTATAAACCACAAGTTCCTGAAGTCATTGAAAGACGTAGTTATACTTATCCAACAGAGACAATCAAGAAAGCTATTCAGATGATTGAAAAGAGTGAAAGACCATTTGTGTTTGTTGGCGGTGGAGCTATTGCCGCTGGAGCATCTGAAGAACTTAAAGAATTTGTAGAAAAAATTGATGCACCTGTAGCTGATTCATTGATGGGAAAAGGGGCTTATGATGGAACTAACCCACGTTATACAGGAATGCTAGGGATGCATGGAACAAAAACGAGTAATTTAGGTGTTTCTCGATGTGACTTATTAATTGTTGTGGGGGCTAGGTTCAGTGATCGTGTCACTGGAAATACAGCCAAATTTGCAAGAAATGCTAAGATTATTCATATTGATGTTGATGCTGCAGAAATTAATAAGAATGTTGCAGTTGACTTGGGTATTGTTGGAGATGCTAAGAGTATTTTAGGGGCATTAAACTTATTGTTAGCACAACAAAATCATCCCCAATGGTTAAAAGAAATCAGAGGGTTAAAAGAACAATTCCCATTAACATATAATCCAGATATTTTAACAGGACCTTATGTTATTGAACAAATAGAAGCTATGACAGATAGTAATGCTATTATTTGTACAGAAGTTGGCCAAAATCAAATGTGGGCTGCTCAGTATTACCATTTTAGAAGACCTCGCCAATTGATTACAAGTGGTGGGTTAGGAACAATGGGATACGGTCTAGGGGCTTCTATGGGGGCAAAATATGGAAAGCCAGATCAAGTTGTTTTCAATATTGCTGGAGATGGATGTTTTAGAATGAATCTCAATGAATTGGCAACGGCATCTCGATATAATGTTCCAATCATTCAAGTTGTTTTAAATAATCATGTCTTAGGTATGGTTAGACAATGGCAAACACTATTCTATGATAAACGTTATTCTGCAACAATCTTAAATGATAAAGTTGATTTTTGTAAAGTTGCTGAAGGTTTAGGGTGTAAAGCTATTAGGGTGACAAAGAAAGAAGAAGTTTTACCTGCGATTCAAGAAGCCATTGATTATAATGGACCAATTGTTATTGAATGCATTATTCAAGAGGATGATAAAGTGTTCCCAATGGTTGCACCAGGAGCACCTATTGATGAAGTCTTTGATGAAAATGATATTAGTGAATAATTAAAAATAGCCTTGTAGACATAAATAATTGTCTATAAGGCTGTTTTGTTATTTTTTTCTTGTAATATTTTTGTATACTGGACGCAAATGAGATCTGAAATAATAATCAGAGGATAAGGATGACTTGCGAAATCATTTCGACTGTGATAACGGACATATGCGTCTATATAAGGGAGGGAGATACTAAAATTAGATGTTATCATATATATTTTAGGTTTCATTTTTAAATTCTTAAATGGTTTGGTTCGCTGAAAGACACGATCAAAATAAGTTCCGGACTCTGAGAAGATAATAATTAAAGTTTCTTCATCAGCATTATTGATATAATCAACTTGATCAATAAACTTGATACAAGTAAAAAGTATTTTACCATTTGTTTGTAAGTCATATTGTAGATTTAAAGCAACATTTTCAGATTGCATATATCCAAAAGCAGCAACTTTCTTATATGCGTGTATATCTTCTACCAAATGCTCAAGATCATTTTCAATATGACTATTATAAAGTGTTTTTAAATTATCTATAACACTCAAAATATAAGATTTACTTAAGGATTGAGCTTCAAAATCTTTAAAGTTGAATTTGCCTTTTGCATGTTCGTGTTCAATCGCAAATCTAGCTATTTGATTCTTTAAAGCATGAAAATCCCTTAAGCCAATATCACGGCAGAAACGTGAGATGCTGGAATTAGAAACATAGCAACTTTGGGCAAAATCAGTTAAAGTAAATTCCTCTAAATTATGAATATTTTCAATAATAAATTTTGCTATTTTATAATTATTAGAGTCTTTTGGTTCACTATTAATAGTAGATAATAGAATAATCATCAAATTAAACATAGTTTTTCCCTCTTTTCGACATATATATTATATATATCATGAAAGTTGGGAGAATACAATTTATTTCTTTATGACAAGAGTATTAGCTATCTTATCGTGGAATGCCTGTGACATTGGCTGAAAATATGCATAGCCAATAGAAACAATTGTAAGTGCATAGGCAATATATTTAAGTGGTGTTACAAAACTTGCTAAACCAAACAAAGGTAGTAATTTTCTTATGTATGTTGCAGTTATAATGATTCCACCTTCTAAAATAACAGCACCGAGTAATTCTCTTTTTAAAATAGTTTGTAATGTGAGTTCATTGGCATTTTGATCAATGACTTGTATTTTACATAGCTTCTTTCCTAATGTCTGACCTTTCCAAACAAAACTAGGAATGACAACATAATAGACAATACCAATGATAATTGCATAAATTCCAAGCAATAGTCCAATTTGAAAACTATATTCATTGAGTTCAAACATATAGGGTTGTAAGTAATCGTCTCCACGAAAATAAAAAGTGATAGGAATAACAGCAAGCATATTGGTAAGATACCAATCAATCACCATAGCAAAAAACCTACACATTCTCACTTCAATAATATCGTATTTATTTGTCATCATTGTTTTTTTCTTAGTCATATTTTTTACCTCATTTTTTATATAGTTAAGTATATCAATCTCCATATATAAGACCAAGGGATTTCCATGAAATAAAAAACTTTTCCAGATTTTGGAAAAGAGTTGATAAAAGGAAAACGAACGATGTTGTTTTCCTTATAAAAATTAAAGTCTCTTATAATCTTCCCTATTTAATAAAGAAGCAGCTTCTTTATCACAGATAACTGTAAAATTAGGATGAAGTTTTAAGACAGTTGCTGGCAATTCATCTGTAATCGGTGAATCTAAGACTTGTTTTAAAATTTCAGCTTTTTCTTTGCCTGTAACAATCATGACCAGATGTTTAACACGCATTAAACTTTTTGGACCCATTGTTAATGTAACAGGTAAATGTGGTTTGGCTGGATATGTAGGATTTGCAGCATTTTTTGTTGCACGGTCCATTGGATAAGTATAGCTATCCATTGGTGTACATCTTGGACAATTGCTACAGAAATGGCCATCAAATCCTAGTCCAATTAACATAACATCAATGCCACCAGCATCACGAATTTCCTGATCATATGTTTCCCAGTTTTCCATAGTTGTGGTATGAATTCTTTTGGCAGGAATATGGGCATCTTTAAAGAATAATTCTTGCATTTCTTCCCAGTTAGGGCCATAAGGTTTATCAAGATATGGGGCTTCATCAAATAAGTAATACTCAATATCTTTAAATTTTTCTTGATCCTTGACATAAGGAATCATCATCTTGTACAAATTGATTGGAGATTTCCCAGCAGTTAAAGAAATATTAACTCTCTTATCCTGCATCATTGTACCTAGTAAAATGTGCATAGCACTTTCACTCATTTTTTGTTCATTTTCTTCAATAATTAACTTCATAAACTTTTTCCTCCTTGATCTCGTTGTGTTTTTCACACATCTTTCACAAGAAGATAATACTCACACATGTCCCATTATAATTTTTTTTAGACTTGTGTCAAGAATATATTTTGATATTTAAATTTATGATTTTTCGAATAATTTAACACTAATTTATAAATATATAACAATTATAGATCATTATCAACTCATTTCCACATTGTGGAAATGTTTTCGACAATATGGAAAATAATTGAATTTGTAAGAGCCATAATTATATAATCAGGGTACAGATTCAGGAGGGAGGAATATTCATGAATTTCATGGAAAAATTCAATGAACTTGCAAATCGTACGCTTGTACCGATTGCAAATAAATTAGGGAATCAAAGACATCTGGCTGCTATTCGTGATGGAATGGTTGTTGCTATTCCGTTATCTATCTTAGGTGGTGTATGTTTAATTATTTCAACACCGCCATTTAAACCAGATACGTTACCTAATTGGGGATTTATTAGTGATTTGTTGTTAGGATGGTATAATTGGGCACAGGCTAACAAAGCGATGCTGCAATTACCATATAATATGACGATGGCTTTAATGGGGTTATTTGTAGCCTTTGCTATTGCATATCATTTGGCTAAGAGATATAAGATGCCAACATTAAATACTGCAATTGTTTCGACAGCTGTTTTTTTTATAGTGACATCACCAGCTGTATCTGCTGTCCCTACAAGTGCTATAAGCGAAGGATCAAATATGACTGATTTATTAGGTATGGCAGGTAATTATATACCAATGACATTCTTAGATGCGAAGGGAATATTTACAGCTATCATTGTTGCTATTGGCTGTGTTGAAATTATGCATTTTATGTTAGCTAAAAATATTCGTTTTAAGATGCCAGAAGGTGTTCCACCAGCGATTAGTTCTTCATTTGATGCAATTATGCCATTATTTGTCTGTGTTATTACATTCTATGCTATTTCGTTATTCATTCAAAATGTGAGTGGAGAATTGTTACCAAGTATGATTATGACACTTTTAGCACCAGCAATTTCAGGATTAGATTCTTTATTGGGAATTTGTTTAATTACAATTATTGCTCAGACATTCTGGTTCTTTGGATTACATGGTGCAAGCATTACACAACCAATTAGATTGCCTTTTATGCAAATGTATTTAGTTGCTAATATTACTGCATTTACTGCTGGTGAACCCATTGCCCATTTCTTTACACAACCATTTTGGTCATATGTGATAACACTGGGTGGCGGTGGAGCAACTTTAGGATTATGTATCTTACTGCTTCGTTCGAAATCAGTGGAATTAAAAACTTTGGGGAAACTTTCAATAGGACCAGCAATCTTTAATATTAATGAACCAATTATCTTTGGATTACCAATGGTGTTAAATCCATTAATGATGATACCGTTTATTTTTGTACCAGTTATTAATTCTATTATTGCTTATGCGTGTATGGCATTTCAGATTGTTGGAAAAGGTGTTATTGAAACACCATGGACAACTCCTGCACCATTAGGAGCTGCATTGGGATGTATGGATTTTAGAGCAGCTATTATGGTTATCGGATTAATTGTATTGGATATGTGTTTATATTATCCATTCTTTAAATTACTTGAAAAACAAAAATTAAGTGAAGAAAGCGGAGTTCAAACAACAGAAAACTAAATATAAGAAGATAAAACTCACACACACAAACTTCGTTTCATCATTTAATGATCTCTGATTATTATTTTATAATTAGAGATTTTTATATTTTATTATGATTTATAGTATTCTTTCGTTTTTCTTTAGAAATTATTAGACAAAATAATCATAAATTATCTATAACAATATGATAATATAATGTAAAGTTTATGTGAATAATTATGAGTTTTGAAAGAAATATGTTATGATAGAAAACAAAAGTAGGTGTAAGTGTGAGAAAAGTCAAAGGATTAACAAATGAACAAGTTCAAAATGAAATGAAATTAGGACATATGAATATATCTCCTAAGCCACTCGTAAAGAGTTATCGTCAAATTGTCATTGAACATGTTTTTAATTTATTTAATGCATACAATTTTGTAATAGCTGTTGCTTTAATTATGGTTCAAGCATGGTCTAGTTTATTTTTTGTCGTTATTGTAACTTCTAATACAGTCATTAGAATTTATCAGGAAATAAGATCAAGAAATATGGTAGCCAAACTTAATTTAATTATCTCACCAAAGACAAAAGTTTTAAGAGATGACCAAATTCAAGAAATAGATAATGAAGAAATAGTTCTTAGCGATGTTATTTATTTAGAAACAGGAAATCAAATATCTGCTGATTCTATAGTTTTAGATACAGCAGTAGAGGTTGATGAGTCATTACTTACTGGTGAAGTTGATCCTGTTTTAAAAAGAGTTGGAGATCATCTTTTGTCAGGGAGCTTTATTGTTTCAGGTGCTTGTCATGCTGAAGTAGAGCATGTCGGAATAGATAACTATGCAACAAAGATTGCTAATGAAGCAAGAAACCGTAAACCAGTGATTTCTGAACTTGTGACATTTTTTAATAAAGTCACAAAGTTTACAAGTTTTCTTGTTTTACCATTGAGTATATTGATGTTATATCAAGCATTAATTGTGCGTGATGAGTCAATGACAATGGCTATAGTTAATACTTCTACAGCATTGCTTGGGATGTTGCCAAAAGGATTGGTATTATTAACAAGTGTTTCAATGGCTGCTAGTATTGTTCGATTAGGGAAAAAAGAGGTTCTTGTTCAAGAAATGTTCAGTATTGAAACATTATCTCATGCTGATGTATTATGCTTGGATAAAACAGGGACATTAACACAAGGAAAAATGGAAGTTCAAGATCTCATTTTATTTGACCATAAATTACCTTATGATATTAATGATGTTATGTCTTCATTTGTTAGTGGTAGTCTTGATAACAATGCAACATTTCAAACATTGTCGAAATATTTCCAAGGAAATACAAAATATGACACCAAGGATAGAGTCTCTTTTTCTTCAGCTAGAAAATGGAGTGCTTCTTTCTTAGAGAACGTAGGAACAATAATTGTAGGGGCTCCAGAATTTATTATACCTGATTTGGTAATGCCACAAAGTGTTGAGGTGGCAAAACAAAAAGGTGCACGTGTTCTCCTTGTTGCTCATCATCCTGATTTTGAAACATTTCAAGATGATTTGAAAAACGCAATACCTATGGCAGCAATTGTGATTCTTGATCCATTAAGAGCAGATGCTAAAGAAACAATTGATTTCTTTAGAGAAAATGATGTTCTTATTAAAGTGATTTCAGGTGATAATCCAGTGACTGTGAGTGCGTTGGCAGCTCAAGCTGGTGTCGAAAATTCAAGCCATTATCTGGATGCAACAACATTACAAACAGATGAAGATATTGAAAATGCTATTATGAATTATAATGTTATTGGTCGAGCAACGCCTCATCAAAAACACAAAATGATATTAGCGCTTCAAAGCCATAAATTAAAAGTTGCGATGACTGGTGATGGAGTGAATGATGTCTTGGCATTGAAAGATGCAGATGTTTCTATTGCAATGGGATCGGGGTCAGATGCTGCTAAACAAATATCTCAATTTGTAGTCATTAATGGTGAATTATCTACAATGGTCGATGTTGTCAAAGAAGGACGTTTAGATACTAATAATGTGGAGCGTTCTGCTTCTATGTACTATTTAAAAACCATTTATACAATTTTGATTGCCATAGCAATGGTTTTATTGAATATGCCTTATCCATTTATTCCTTTTCAAATGACTTTATTAGATAACTTTGTAGAAGGTTTTCCATCATTTATGATTTTGTTTGAAAAGAATATTAGTAAACAAAAAGAATCAATTGCACGTCATACTTTACGTTATTCTGTTCCAAATGCGATGGCAGTTGTTTTGAGTGTTATTTGTATGAGTATCTTTTCTGATCAATTAGGATTAAATTTAAATGAATTGTTTACAATTCTTTATTTCTCAACTGCAATGATTGCTATCCACTTGATTTATCGTATTTATAGTCCAGTAAACTGGTACAGAGGTTTTGTATTGATTATTGATGTCATTGGATTTATTATTGCAACTCGTTTGTTCTGGGATTGGTTACAACTTGCACCAATGACATGGGGATTATTCCGTTATATTTCTATCATTGTGATAGGTGGTATTATCTTATCAACAATCATCTCATACTTTATAAATCGTTATCTTGATAAAGATATAGCTGAATGATGAAAATCATTCAGTTTTCTTTCATATGAGGAAAAAAAGAGTATAATAGAAAATAGAAATGGAGGTTTGATTATGAAAAGATTATTAAATTGTACAACAAGTGAAATGTTAAGTATGAACAAGGATGAATTAAAACAATCTATTCTTGCATGTGAAGGAAGAACTGTGATGACTGAAACAGTCTGCGCAATTCCACCTTTATTAGGAGATTTAACAAATGCTGAATTGGCTGTTTCTTTTGGAAGTGATATGGTCTTATTGAATGTCTTTGACTGCAATCATCCTACAATTATGGGTTTGCCAGAAACAGAGCAACCTGTTCAGTTATTAAAAAAACTAATAGGAAGACCTGTAGGTTGTAATCTAGAACCAATTGATAATGATGCTACTATGATGGAAGATAGATATGAAATATCTAGTGGACGTCATGCAACAAAAGAGACATTCATAAAAGCAAAAGAACTTGGTTTTGATTTTATTTGTTTAACGGGTAATCCTGGAACTGGAGTAAGTCATGCATCTATTGAAAAAGCAATATTATTAGCAAAAGAATATTTTGGTGGTCTCATTATTGCTGGAAAAATGCATTCTTCTGGAATTGATGAAGCCTTGGTTGATTTGAAAAGTATTGAAGGATTTATTGAAGCGGGAGCAGATATTATCTTAATGCCAGCTGTGAATACAGTCCCTGGTTTAACTGAAAAAGAATTACATGCAGCTTGTCAATTCATTAAATCTAAAGGTGCATTATCATTAAGTGCAATTGGAACATCTCAAGAAGGTAGTGATGAAGCAACCATTAGAGAGATTGCATTAATGAATAAGCGATGTGGTATTGATATTCAACATATTGGTGATGCGGGATGGTGTGGTATGGCTTTACCAGAAAATATTATGACATTATCTATTGCTATTAGAGGTAAGCGTTGGACATATCATAAGATTGCATCTTCAGTCAATCGATAATATGGAAAGAGCACTTTATCACAAATTGATAGGTGCTTTTTTATAAAAACAAGAAAAAGATCTGCTAAAAAAACATATGGTTTTCTCAATTTTGACAATAAATGAGTTAATTTTCACTTCGATTATTTGAAAAAGTTTTTTTGGCATTTCTTTTTATGCATAAATGTTGCATAAAAAATAATGATGTGTTATTCTATATATGGTTAGCGAAGACTAACTTTGTGTGTATAAATGATTTTCTATCCTATGCCAACCACATAGGGTAGGAACTCTATTTAAGGAGGACGAAAGATGGATAAAATTAGTCGTATCTATGCAAGAGAAGTGTTAGATTCTCGTGGGAATCCAACAGTCGAAGTTGAAGTTAGCAGTGAATATGGAGCATTTGGTAGAGCCATTGTCCCTAGTGGTGCATCTACAGGTGTTCATGAAGCAGTGGAATTAAGAGATGGAGACCAAAATAGATATTTGGGGTTAGGAGTATCAAAAGCAGTTGATAATGTTAATGAAATTATTGCGAAAGAAATTGTAGGTAGAGATGTCACTGCCCAAAGAGAAATTGATGAAGCAATGATTGCCTTAGACGGGACTGCAAATAAAGGAAAATTAGGAGCAAATGCAATTCTTGGTGTTTCATTAGCAGTTGCAAGATGTGCAGCAGATAGTTTAAATGTCCCATTGTATAAATATATTGGTGGAGCTAATGCCCATGTTTTACCAACACCAATGATGAATATTATAAATGGTGGTGCACATGCAGATAATAATGTAGATTTCCAAGAATTTATGATTATGCCAGTAAGTGCAGGTTCATTTAAAGAGACAATTCGAATGGGAGCAGAAATTTTCCATGCTTTAAAGAAGGTCTTGAAGGCTAAAGGATTAAATACAGCAGTTGGTGATGAAGGTGGTTTTGCACCGAATTTAGCATCTAATGAAGAAGCAATTCAAACAATTCTAGAAGCTATTGAAAAAGCTGGATATCAACCAGGTACTGATGTGAAATTAGCAATGGACGTAGCCAGTTCAGAATTCTATAAAGATGGTATGTATACATTACCTGGTGAAAACAACAAATCTTTTACATCAAAAGAACTTGTTGATTTCTATGTTGAGTTATGTGAAAAGTATCCAATTATTTCAATAGAAGATGGATTGGATCAAGATGACTGGGAAGGATGGGATTATCTAACTGAGAAGTTAGGTGGTAAAGTTCAACTTGTTGGTGATGATTTCTTTGTCACAAATACAAAAAGATTACAGCAAGGTATTGAAAGAGGTGTTGCGAATTCAATCTTAATTAAAGTGAATCAGATTGGAACATTAACTGAAACATTAGAAGCTATTGAAATGGCTCAAAAAGCTAATTATACAGCAGTTATTTCACATCGTTCTGGTGAAACAGAAGATACAACAATTGCTGATATTGCAGTTGCTACAAACGCTGGACAAATCAAAACTGGTTCTGCTTCAAGAACAGATCGTATTGCAAAATACAATCAATTATTAAGAATTGAAGATGAATTGTCAGCCCAAGGTCAATTTGCAGGGTTAGAGGCATTCTATCAATTGTCAAAGTCATAATCTAAAAGCCATCAATCTATGATGGCTTTTAAAAATACATATCATTTTGCACATTTAAAAAGGCTTGAAATCCTCCTGATATATAATAGGCTTGAAATCCTAATTGGGATAATTGACGAGAGAGTTCCTCAGTTCTTTTTCCACTATAACAAATCAAAACGATTGGTTTTGATTTGGAAAAAGTTGAGATATCTCTTAATAGTTGATCAGGTTGAATATTTAGAAAGTTTTTAATATGCAGTTGATTGTATTGGTGTGGATCTCTTATATCAATAAAAGTATAATCTTGATTTACAAGTTGATAAATCATTTCTGGTTCAATAGCATTATTCATAGAATCACCTAATTTAAAGTATTCATTATTTTGAAATATGTGATTTATAATAATAGTTGACTCTTCATAGAAACTCCATATAAATATGTTATTATGGCTACAGGTGATAGAGATGATGAAAAAAAAGAAATTAATAATGATACAACTGATGATGACTATACTTATTATATCGATATTGTTTAGTTTATGGATATTACATGTATTTGATATTTTTAGAGAATTGCAATTTATTTTAGCTTGTTTAATTGGTGTCATTGGGATCTGCAGTATTCTTCTTTCGCTTTATAAGTTATTGTCGAATCGTAAAGAACCTATCAAAGCATATCGAAGATAATCAGAATTTTACGAATTTTCTTTCTGACATTATTTAAAAAAGTATGATATAATGTAAGAAACTCAACGCGTTGTTTGCCCAAACGTAAATCCAGTTGGTGCAGGTAATGCGTTGTTTTATTATAAGGAGGATGATGAATGTATAAGATTAACGATATGGTGGTATATGGGAATGAAGGCGTATGTAAGATAACTGATTTAACAAAGCGCTCATTTGCAAATAAGGTTGTTGAATATTATGTATTAAAGCCTGTATATAATGAACATTCAATTGTATATATACCTATTGATAATGAAGAATTGGTATCTAAGATCAAGAGAATTCTTTCGGTTGAAGATATTCATGAATTAATTCGAACACTTCCTAATGAAGACTATTGCTGGATTGAAAATGATAATCAGCGAAAAGAAAAATATCGTGAGATTATAAAAAGTGGTAATCGTAAAGAATTGATGAAAATGATTCGAACACTCTATTTATATCAACAGGAGTTAAAGAAAGATGGTAAAAAAATTCATGCTGCTGATGATAAATTTTTTAAGGATGCAGAAAAAGTTCTATATGACGAATTTGCTTATGTATTAGATATTGAACAAGAAGATGTTGTTTCTTTTATTTGTGATCAATTTGAAGTTAATGAGGTATAGATGTATGTATGATCAAAATGATTATATTGTTTATCAAGATGGTATTGGTAGAGTTATAGAAGTAGAGAACAATCAAGTCATTATAGAAGATTATATAAGTCAGGAAATCAAAAATATAAATCACCATCATATTATCAGAAAGATTTGTTCTTTAGAAACTATTAAAGATATTTTAGAGAGAATAGAATTTATAAGAACAGTTTATGCTCCTCAAAAGAATGTTTTAGAAGAACTCTATCAAGAGGCAATGATGAAATATGATGAACTTGAATGGGTAAAAGTTATTAAAAGTGTTTATGTAAGAGAGAAAATGAAGAAAGCATATTCTTTTGAAAGAGCGTATCGAATACAGGCAGAACACTTTTTAAATAGTGAGATTTCTATATTATTACAAATTCCTGAAGAAGAAGTGAATCAATATATTATCAATTCTATTCATGAAAATGGATAGAATGGAAACGTTATGTAAAGACAAAACATAACGTTTTTCTTCATATGAAAATGCGAAAAATAGCGATATAATGAAAGATAAGAGAAAGCCTTGATAAATGCTTCACATAAGCAAAGAAAGCGATTGAAAATCGTCAGTAAGAGTGTTATAATTCAACCATGGAGGAATGTGAAAAATGGATAAAAAAACAATTAAAGATATTGAAGTTGCTGGAAAAACTGTCTTAGTTCGTGTTGACTTCAATGTACCTAGAAACAAAGAAACAGGAGAAATTACAAACGACAACAGAATTGTTGCTGCTTTACCAACTCTAAAATATTTATTAGCAGAAGGACCAAAAGCAATTGTATTATTTTCTCATTTAGGGAAAGTAAAAACTGAAGAAGACAAAGCTAAAAATGATTTAGCTGTTGTTGCTCCTAGATTATCTGAATTATTAGGAGTTGATGTTAAATTCGTTAATTGTACTAGAGGAGCTGAACTTGAAAATGCAGTGAAAGAAGCTAATAATGGTCAAGTTATTTTAGTACAAAATACACGTTATGAAGCTGGTGAAAGTAAAAATGATCCAGAACTTGGAAAATACTGGGCATCTTTAGGTGATGTATTTGTTGAAGATGCATTTGGTTCTGTACATAGAGCTCATGCTTCTACAGCGGGAATTCCTGCTCACTTACCATCAGCAGCTGGTTTCTTAGTAGAAAAAGAAATCGCATATATTGGAAAAGCTGTAAGTAATCCAGAAAGACCTATGGTAGCGATCTTAGGTGGAGCTAAAGTTTCTGATAAAATTTTAGTTATTGAAAACTTATTAAAGATTGCTGACAAAGTTATTGTTGGTGGAGGTATGACTTATACTTTCATGAAAGCAATGGGACATAACATTGGTAATTCTTTAGTTGAAGAAGATCGTATTGAAGTTGCTAAAGAAATTATTGCTAAAGGTGGAGATAAATTAATCTTACCTGTTGATTCTGTTATCAATAATGCGTTTGCAGAGACAGGTGATATCAAAGTTTGTGGTGAAGATGTACCTGAAGGATATATGGGATTAGACATTGGACCTAAATCTGTTGAAAACATCAAAAATGCTTTAGCAGGTGCAAAAACAGTTATCTGGAATGGACCAATGGGTGTATTTGAAATGGAACCATTTGCAAAAGGAACAATTGCTGTATGTGAAGCATTAGCTAATTTAGATGATGCCAATACAATTATTGGTGGTGGAGATAGTGCTGCTGCTGTTATGCAATTAGGATATGCAGATAAAGTTTCTCACATTTCTACAGGTGGAGGAGCTTCATTAGAATACATGGAAGGTAAAGTTTTACCTGGTATTGCTGCTATTGATGATAAATAATTAGGGAGAATGAAAATGAGAAAACCAATTATCGTAGGAAACTGGAAAATGAATAAAACAATTGCAGATACAAAAGCGTTTGTTGCTGCAGTTGATAGTGCTTGTAATGATAATGCTGATTGGGGAATTGCTACTCCATATTTAGCTTTACAAGCTGCTAAAGAAGGTGCAAAAAATTTAATTATTGCAGCTGAAAACTGTCACTTTAAAGATAGTGGTGCTTATACTGGTGAAATCAGTGTTGAAATGTTGAAAGAAATCGGAATTGAATGGGTTATCTTAGGACATTCTGAAAGAAGACAATATTTTGGTGAAACTGATGAAACAGTCAATGCAAAAATGTTACAAGTTTTACACAATGATATGACTCCAATCGTATGTGTTGGTGAAACATTGGAAGAATATGAAGCTGGAACAACTAAAGATGTTGTCAAGACACAAACAGTTGCTGCTTTCAAAGATGTATGTCCAAACTGTGCTGGAAGAGTTGTTATTGCTTATGAACCAGTATGGGCTATTGGTACAGGTAAAACTGCAACGAATGAAATTGCACAAGATGTTTGTGCATATATTAGAAGCGTTGTTGCTGAATTATATGGTCAAGAAGTTGCTGATAAAGTAAGAATTCAATATGGTGGATCTGTGAAACCTGAAGGATTAAAAGAATTATTAGAACAACCTGACATTGATGGAGCATTGGTTGGTGGAGCTTCTTTAGTAGAAGATTCTTATAAAGCTATGATTGCTGCATTAGATTAATATAAAGATTCGGACTCATAACTTTTGTTATGAGTTTTTCTTTATTTTTAAATAGTTCTTGCAAGTTTGGATGAATTCATGGATACTAGGGAAGTAGAAACGAGGGTAATTATGAAATTTAAAGAATTGAATATTGATGGAAGAATACAAGATGCACTTGAAAAGTTAGGATATAGTGAAGCAACAGAAGTCCAGTCTGCAGTCATCCCAGAGTTAAAACAAGAACGTGATGTCATTGTCAAAGCAAAGACAGGAAGTGGGAAGACAGCAGCTTTTGCAATTCCGCTTTTAGATTCAGTTGTTTGGGAAGAGAATAAACCACAAGTACTGGTATTAACACCAACAAGAGAGCTTGCTATACAGGTAAAAGAAGATTTTGATAATATTGGCACTTATAAAAAAATAAAGACTTTAGCTATTTTTGGGAAACAGCCATATAAGTTTCAAACACAAGATTTAAAACAAAAAACACATGTTGTTGTAGCGACACCAGGTCGTATATTAGATCATTTACAGAGAGGAACATTTGATGCAAGTCATTTAAAATATCTAGTTTTAGATGAAGCGGATGAAATGCTAAATATGGGTTTTATTGAAACTGTTGAAAAAATTATTGAAAAATTACCAGTCAAAAGAACAACTTGTCTTTTTTCAGCAACCTTACCAGAAGAGATTAAAAAACTCGCAGCAAAATTTATGAAAAATCCAGTACAGGTCAATATAAAGCAATCTCAAGTCATTAATCAAAAGATAGAAACATATGCATATGAAGTCATGTCATATGAAAAAGCAGGTTTTCTTTTAAAGCTGATTGTTCATGAAAAGCCTTCAAGTGCTATTATTTTTTGTGAAACACAAGAAAGAGTTAATGAAGTTTATGATATGTTATATAAAAATGGTATATCTGTGCATAAAATACATGGAGGTATGTTACAAACTGATCGTCTTGAAAATATGAATGATTTTCGTTTAGGGAAAGTTCAATTTTTAGTTGCAACTGATGTAGCAGCAAGAGGAATTGATATTGAAAATATTTCTCATGTTATAAATTATGATTTACCTAGGGAAGCTCAAAATTATATTCATAGAATTGGCAGAACAGCAAGGATTGGGAAAGCAGGAATTGCTATTTCATTATTGAGTAAAGATGATTATAAACGTCGTATGTGTATTGAAGACTATACAGAGACATCATTTGATATAAAGGATAATGAATCTATTTTTAATACGGTTGTTAATTGTCAATCATTAAATGAACTAAAAAAGATGGTTGTTCAAAAGGAAAAGAAAAATAAAGTTTTACAGGAAGATATTATGAGACTTTATTTTAGTGTAGGTAAAAGAAAAAAGATAGCAGCAGGAAATTTGGTAGGAGCTATCTGTGCTCTTGAAGATGTTAATGGTGATGATATTGGAATTATCCAAGTTCAGGATATGTGTAGTTATGTAGATATTTTAAATGGTAAAGGTAAGAGTGTTGCTCAAAGACTCAACAATACACTTATTAAAGGACGGACAATGAAAGTAGAGATTGCTAATAGAAAAATGTAGGTAGGTTATATATTAAGAAAATCTTAAGAATTGTTTTGTTGACATTAATTTCCAAAATGTATACTATATGAGTATAAGTGGAGGGACAAATATGAAATTGAAGCGAATAATAGCATGTTTGTGCGCTGTGATGTTAGTTGGGTGTGGGAGTTCAGATAAACCATCTGGTTCATCAACACAAAAAGGTCTTTATGAAAATTTGGATGGTAAAGCAACACTAGGCGAAGTTATAAAGAAGATGAATAATGATGTTTCTTATGTAAAAAGTGATATTGATGAAAATGGAAATATTGTGAATAATGAAATCTATAAAATAGATAATCATTTATGTTTTGTTTCTAAATCTGTATTTGAAGAAGGTGCATATAATACATTATCTTATACAATAACGCAAGGAAATAATTTTCATTCACTTTATTTAGGTGATGATAATACATATAAATATGATATCATGAACGATTATTCTCATATTGTAGAAAAAATACATGTTGATTATTTAAATGATAAGAATTATGAAGTCTATAATGTAGAGAGAAAAGATGAAGATAATCAAATTGTTTTGACTATAAAATTAAAGATGACTGAAATAACTGGTGGTGGTATTGAAGAAACAGAAACACGATATGCAATCAGTCAAATAGTTATTAATAAGGATGGTTATATATCACAAGAAGAAATTACTTATTATACAAATGATCAATTTTCAGAAACTTCAGGAGATATCAAAACAATAAAGAATTCTGATTTTAATAGTAAGAATCAGAAAGATTTTGAAAAAGAAATTGATTTAATGAAATCATGCGATGGATTAACTGATCAAGAAGTCAAAGAAAAGTTAAATATAATAACAGAAGAAGCTTAGCTTCTTTTTTCATTAAATGAAAATATTTTAATGTTTTTGGAACGGAATTTCAATAAACAAAGTGATAATCAACATAATTTGACATCTTAATTCCAAAAAAGAAAAAAGACATACAAAAACCCTTTGAAAACCCTTACAATAAACTCACGTTAACAAACGAGAGGAGAGTATTTATGAGTTTAGGTGATAGACTTACTGAAAAATTATTGATTGTTGCTACAAAGATTACGAGTCAAAGACATATGTCAGCAATTAAGAATGCTTTCACTGCATTACTTCCAATTATTATTACTGGGGCATTCTGTACACTATTTTCCAATGTTGTATGTTCAACGACAACAACAGGTATTTCTTTAGCGAAGCTGCCAGGAATGGCTTGGTTAGAAGGCTTGACAGGAATGTTTACAGCAGCCAATTATGCCACTTTGAATTTTTTAACAATTGGGACTGTAGTTCTGATTGCAATTGAATTGGGTAAACAATTAAAACATAAAGAAATTATTGTTCCTATTATTGCATTAGCATCATATATCAGTTTATGTGATACATTTACAAATATCACTGTTGAAGGTATGGATGATTTAATCAATGTTGCTAATGTTATCCCAAAAGAATTTACTAATGCTCAAGGATTGTTTCTTGGAATGATTGTTGCAATGGTTTCTATAGAGATCTATTGTCGTTTAGCTGATTCAGGTAAGTTGAGTATTAAAATGCCTGACACAGTTCCAACAAATGTATCACAATCATTTAATGTTTTATTTCCAGGTGTTGTGACAATCTTACTGATTTCTGGTTTTGGCTTATTATTCCAAACTGTATTTGGGATCTCTGTATATAATGCGATTAGTGCTTGTATTCAAACACCATTACGTGGTGTTCTCACTGGGCTGCCAGGATATTTATTAATATTTGGTTTATCATGTGTATTCTGGGTTATTGGTATTCATGGAACACAAGTTTTAAAACCAGTATATCAAGCGACTATGTTAGAAGCTGTGGTTTCTAATACTGATGCGGTTCAAAACGGACAAGCACCACAATTTATTTTAAATGAGACATTTATTTCTTGTTTTACAACAATGGGTGGGGCTGGTATTACAATTGGTTTGGTTATTGCCTTATTATTTGCATCAAAGCGTGATGATTATAAAGCTATTGCAAAGTTATCTTTAGCACCAGGTTTATTTAATATTAATGAAACAATGACATTTGGTTTACCAATTGTATTGAACCCAATGTTTATGATTCCATTTATTTTAACACCAATTCTCACAGCATCATTTGCTTATGTTATGACAACAATTGGTTTTTGTGGAACAATGGTTTATGCAGTACCATGGACAACACCACCATTGCTGATTGCTTGGCTTGGATCAGGAGGAAGTATTGGTGCTGTCATTACACAAGCTATTTGTATTGTTATTTCTATAGTTGTTTATTTACCATTTGTATTTGCAACCAATAAACAGGCAAAAAGTGAAGCAGAAAAACAAGTTCAAATTCAGGAATAGAGGAAAAATGTTATGTCAAAAAGAGTAAAGAATAAATATGAAGGTTTAACTGCAAGACAAATCAATATTTTGAAGATGAAAGAACAACTCAATAAACCTGATCCAAATGCGATAAAACCATTTGAAAAATATAAAGTATTAACATACCTATTTAATCTTATTTTTCCTCCCTATGCTCTTTACCGCATCTGGAAAAAGGAATCACCCTTTTGCATAACAGAACGTGTTGGTCAAACAATGATTTGTGTTGTCTATATGCTTGCTCTTATTTCTATGCAATAATAAGAAACGATGGCAAAATAACTTTTAAAAGTTGATTTTGTTAAGTTTCTTTTTTTATTTTCTTTTGTACAAAACTTTTGGTTATTTGTGTTCTCCTCATGTCCTTTTTTGAATTCATTTATACCTATGATATTTCTTGAATTTGCTATCTTCTTTATTAACTGTTATATAATTATTTATCATGTGAATTTATTTTCTTAAAAAAGAAGAAAAATAGCAAAGAAATGATGAATATATAAGTAAGGGAATCTTTTTGGATGTTTACTTTAAGCAATTGTTGTGGTATATTGTTTATAGATACTATCTCTGCTTAAGATTCTCTATATCTTAATAGAGGAGGTTGACGATGTGTTCGTATGTGAAAGGAATACCGAATATCTGGATGCGATTTCCAGACTCAAGGTGATTGATGATGATTTCATGAGGATTGTCTTCAAGGATAAGGAGTGTCTGACTCAGTTTCTTGAGATTATCTTAGAAAGGCCTATTGAAATCATTGAATGGCATGTGCAGTATGATATCAATAATATTCTTGGAAGGTCTATCAGTATTGATGTCTTTGTCAAAACTGAAAATC